>Ga0335085_10006369_pt1 | contig 18656 bp, 12 predicted proteins | sample Lox_Sample_45_FD_206712 | JGI IMG/M metagenome (GOLD analysis project Ga0335085, IMG submission 206712) | Soil microbial communities from Loxahatchee National Wildlife Refuge, Florida, United States - Lox_Sample_4.5 | ecosystem: Environmental > Terrestrial > Soil > Wetlands | place: USA...
CGCGCACGCAATTGCGGGTGCGTCTTCGCACTCAGCAAGCTGCACAAACCCCCGACGGAGGAGTGCTGCTCTGGATTATAACGGCGGCCAGCTGGCTGCTGGGGATACTCAGCGCTCCGTTCGTCTGGCGTCTATTCGCGTGGGCTGGATCGCAATTGAATGTGCCCAAGCTGGTGCTGGAATTTGGTTTCGTGCTGTGGTGGACGATTCCGGCGTTAGTGGCCGTCGCCGCGGTGCTGTACCAGCGGGAATTGAGTGGTAACGACGGGGGACGGAGCTTCAGCTCGAACGATAAGGGTTAAGGTTGGGCTCTTGTTTCCGCGCCATCGATTTCGGGTTTTGCAGTACGAGAGGGGAATATGTCTGACGCATTCAATGAACGTCTCCGCCTGATTCGCTTTCGCCGTCGCCGCGAGCGCAGCCGATTCCGCGACGAACTTCGCATCATCCCCAAGTGGCTCATCTGGACCTGCTTTTCGCTCTATATCGTGGCCCTGGTCATCGGCATAGCCGTCAACATTCACGGTTATCAGACACGCGGCCCGATCTTCCCGGGCGACGAGACCTTCCGCTATGAGCCGGCCCTGTCATGCCTGGCTCTCGCCGGAGTCATCACCGCGGTAGCTTTTGTATTCTCTTGCATGCTATTCATGCTCGGCTACGTTTATCGCGACGCCAAACGTCGCGGCATGCATCCAGCCCTGTGGACTCTTCTGGTTCTAATTCTTTCCGGCGGCTACTTCTTGATCGGCCTGATTATTTATCTTCTGGTGCGCGAGCCTCTGCCGTACACGTGTCCGCAGTGCGCTGCTACGGTGAATGCGCGGTTCAACTTCTGCCCCAACTGCAAATACAATCTTCACCCTGCTTGCCCGCAATGCCAGCGCGAAGTCGACGACGACGATAAGTTCTGTCCGTACTGCGCCACGGAACTGCACCACGCGCCCAAGGCGTCAATCGAGGCCGGCGCTGCGGATACTGGGCAGGTTTCGTAGTACGTCCTGAACATACGCCTGGAACAACAGCATGATCGGTCGGGAGCCGGAGGTCGCGCCGGCTCCTTGGTTCTTGTAGCGGCGCTGTCTTGAGCCGCACATCGTGCGGTCATAACCTGACGCGGCAGTTGTCGTCGTTTCCGCGCAACAACGGAGAAAAAGTTGACAATTCCTTTACTTGCAGGAAGCGAGTTCTTCCTCCCCTTGGCGCATGGTATCTCCTGAGACTTGGCTGGTGTGTCCTGACGCAGTCTCGTCTTACCGCCCGATTCTCAGGTAAGTGATAAATCTTTCGCCGATGGAGGAAATGCTCATGAAGGTCCCGCTGTGCTCGCTCACTATTCTAGCCGCTGCTTCCGCGCTGTTTCCCGCGCTGGGTTCCGCGCAACACTACACTCAGAAAAATCTGGTGTCCGACATAACTCAACCAAAAAACGCCGACGGTTCGTCGGTCCTTGTCGATCCGAATCTCACCAATCCCTGGGGGATTACACGCAGCGCCACTAGCCCCTGGTGGGTCAGTGACAATGGTACCGGCAATTCAACCCTTTACGACGGTAGCGGCAATCCCGTGAATATCTTCGTCGACCCCGCCGGCAGCGTCTTCGACAACTTCGTCGTGGTTCCACCTCCCAAGTTCGCCACTCCTGGGACTACCTCAGCGCCAACCGGCGTGGTCTTCAACGGCGTTGCCACCGATTTCCTCCTCAACAAGGGGACGCCCACAGGCAAAAACGCACTTTTTATCTTCGTGACGGAAGACGGCACCATTTCTGGTTGGAATCCTGCGGTCAACATTTCTCCCGGAGGCAAGGCTCCTTCCACGAACGCAGTGCTGGAAGTCGACAATTCCGACAACGGGTCGGGCCGAGGCGATGTGTACAAAGGCGCCGCCATCGCGAATATCAATGGAAAGCACTTCCTCTATGTCACCGATTTCCGTCATGGCCAAGTTAAGGCCTTTGACAGCAATTTCCAGCCCTTTGCCTTTCCCAAGGGCGCCTTTACGGACGAAACCATCCCCGCAGGATTCGCCCCTTTCAACATTCAAAACATTGGCGGAAGTTTGTTTGTGACCTATGCCAAGCAGGATTCCGCGCACCACGATGATGTCGCCGGTGAAGGCAACGGCTTCGTCGACATCTACAGTCCGTTCGGGACCTGGGAAGGACGGCTCCAGCCAGGGTCGTGGATGAATTCCCCGTGGGGAGTGGTTTGGACTCCGCGCGATTTCGGCTTCTTTAGCAACACGATCCTCGTTGGCAATTTTGGCAGCGGTTGGATCACTGCATTCAACGGATTCACGCATCAGGTAATCGGCTTTGTGCGTAATTCCGACAACTCCATTGTCGTTATCCACGGCCTGTGGTCGCTCACGTTTGGAAATGGCGCCACGGCCGGTCCAGCCAATACTCTGTATTTTGCTGCAGGCCTCGATCATGAAGCGCATGGTCTATTCGGCACGTTGACCGCAGTGCCTGCCGAACAGGATGGCTCGGTGGAATAGCTGCCGTTCGTATCTGTTACCACAAAAAAATCCCACGGCCAGACGATTACTGGCCGTGGGATTTCAATTCTCTGGATCGCAGGAGTTGCCTCTCTTATTGCCGCTCCACGGCCAGGGCTACGGCGTTTCCACCACCCAGGCACAGCGCGGCAATGCCACGCTGGAGGTTGCGACGCTGCAATTCATATAGCAGCGCTACTAGAATGCGAGCGCCGGAAGCGCCGATGGGATGCCCGAAGGCTACCGCGCCGCCGTTTACATTCACTTTGTCGGGGTTGAGCTTCAGTTGGCGCGTGACAGCGATGGCGGCCACGGAAAATGCTTCGTTCAATTCCACCAAGTCCACGTCCTTGTCGCGATCCCAGCCCGTTTTCTTCAGCAACTTCTCCACGGCATCGACGGGCGCCATCATCACCCATTTGGGTTCCACTCCGCTTACAGCCTGGGCCACAATGCGCGCCATGGGCGGTTTGTTCAGCCTTCCGGCCACGCGTTCGCTGGTCACAACCAGCGCGGCTGCGCCATCGTTGGTTCCCGGGGCATTCCCGGCGGTGACGGTTCCGTCCTTCTTGAACGCCGGTTTCAACTTGGCGAGCGCTTCCAGCGTGGTGTCCTCGCGCGGCGATTCGTCATACTTGATGACAATAGGCTCGCCCTTTTTTTGCGGCACTTCGATGGGCAGAATCTGCACCTCCAGGAAGCATGATTTGCGCGCGTGGATCGCTTTCTGATGACTCGCCAGCGCGAACTTATCCTGCTCTTCGCGCGTGATTCCGTATTTTTCCGCCACCAGTTCGCCGGTCATGCCCATGTGGAAATTCTCGTAGGCGTCCCACAAGCCGTCCCAGATCATCGAGTCCACGACTCTTTGATCGCCCAACCGGTAGCCGGTGCGCGCATTCGGCAGCAAGTAAGGACAGTTGGACATGGACTCCATGCCGCCCGCGACGACGATTTCGCTTTCGCCCAATTGCACGGCTTGCGCCGCCAAGGCCACGGCTTTCAGCCCGGACCCACATACTTTATTGATGGTCATGGCGGCAACTCGCGGATCGCAACCGCCCTTCAATGCCGCTTGCCGCGCGGGATTCTGCCCGAGTCCCGCCTGCACCACGTTCCCCATAATCGCTTCGTCGATCTGTTTGCCATTGAGGCCGGCGCGACGCACGGCTTCCGCGATTACCTTGGCGCCAAGCTCAGGCGCGCTGAAACTCGCAAGGCCGCCCTGAAATTTTCCAATGGGCGTGCGCACGGCCGAAAGAATTACGGGGGAATCCATGAGCTTACCTCCGGGGGGCTACGGTTCAATTATAACGTGAGGTTGCCTGACCATTCAGGAAGGCCATGCGGAGACGGCCGACTGCGGCCGCCCGCATAGCGATACTTTGTTGAATCGGTTGCGGACCGCCTCAGAAGGCGGTCCCTGCAAGACAGGAATTAAAACGTGGACTCGTCTTTGCTCGGGCCGTACAAGGAGGGCACCGGGACGCCGGCGATACGGTAAAAGGCCGCAAGTTGCCCGCGATGGTGAATCAAATGATTCATCACGAACGATCGCATCACCGCGATCTTGGGCATGGTGAAGATGGTCTGTCCGCCCGCCACGAAGGTCCACGGCTTCATGAATTGTTCATCACTCGCAGTGGCAATAGCGGCTCTGGCGTTTTTCACGGTCTCGTCAAATTGCTTCACTACTTCCGCGCGGGATTTCACGATCGACGGATTGTAGTTCTTCGGATCCATCTCCAACTTATCCTGCGTCATCGTGGGAATAGTCCAGCCCGCCAATTCCGAAACGTGCCCGGCGAGCCGGCCCAACGTCATGCAAGTGTCGTGGGGCCGCCATTCCACCTTGTCTTCGGGAAAGCGCTCCAGCATTTTGCGGGTGGTGGCCATTTCCCGATCGAATTCCGGAAGTAACGCTTGTGCAATCGCCATAGAAAGCTCCTGAAAGAAATTCGCAGAGGTAAGCCGGGACGGGAGCTGAGTGTACTACGATTCCTCGGGTGGTTTGTAAACAAGCTGCCAATTTGGATGCGCCGACGGAACTTAGTTACGGGTTCATAGCACTTGCACCGCGAATCTCGCGGGCGGAGAATGCCGCAATGGCTCACCAATTCACGACCTCCCACGTAACGGATTCCATCGATCTATTCCGCCACTACAAGCGACTGGGCGAACGGGCCATGGAACAGTGTCCCGACGATTGCCTATTCGTCGCGCTGGATGGCGAGTCCAACTGCATTGCGATCATCGTCAAGCACATGGTTGGCAACATGCGTTCGCGGTGGACGGATTTCCTTACCACTGACGGCGAAAAGCCGGACCGCCACCGCGACACTGAATTCGAAGAACCACCGAAGAGTCGCCAGGAACTTCTAGCCGTGTGGGAGCAGGGCTGGAAGTACGTTTTCGACGCGCTGGAGCCGCTGACAGATGCCGATCCGTCTCGCACGGTGTTGATTCGCACGGAGCCACATTCGGTGACGCAAGCGATCAACCGTCAGATTGCCCATTACTCCTATCACGTCGGCCAAATCACTTTTCTTGCCAAACATTTCGCCGCCAAATCCGGCGAATGGACGGCTCTAACTATTCCTCGCAAAAAATCCGCGGACTTCAACAGCAGAGTGGCGTCTGGTCAAGCCTCGCAACGCTAGCACAGCGCGACTCTTTCATCTTATTTCCACACGCGCATTGTCCATTGCCTATCAATGCAGTTGAATCTGCCTTATTCTTCTACTGGAATTGTCGGCGATGCAAAAAACGCTATTCGACCTGGGCAAGCCCGAAACTTCCGGGCCGCAGTTAAATGAGGCGCAGCGACGCGCCATAACGCACGGCGACGGGCCGCTGCTGGTCATCGCCGGCGCGGGCACGGGGAAGACCCGCGTGATCATCGAGCGCATCCGTCACCTGCTGGAATCGGACTCTTCCCTACTCGGCGAAAACATCCTGGGCTTAACGTTCACCAATAAAGCGGCCGGTGAAATGAAAACCCGCGTGGTGAAATCCGTCGGTGAACGCGGGAAGGATGTGATGCTGGCCACCTTCCACTCTTTCTGCGAGACGATTCTCAAGGAAGTCGATCCCAATCGCCTGGCCCTCGAGAAGGAAGATCACTGGATCCTTCTGCGCCGCAATCTCGCGCGGCTCAAGCTCGAGAAATATCGGCGGCTGGCCGAACCGGGGCAATTCTTGAACGATTTCATCGCCTTCTTCTCGCGTTGCCAGGATGAACTAGTCTCCAGCGAAGACTACCAGGCTTTCGCCGACCAGCTCGCCGGGGAACTGCAAGCCGACAAGCCGTCGCTCGATGAGGACACGTACAAGGAGCGTGCGGAACACGTCGCGCTGCAACAGGAAATCGCGCGCGCCTATCGCGCCAGCGAAGAAATCTTGCGCGATAAGCGTTCCTTTGCCATCAACGGCTCCATCTCCGACGCCGTCGCGCTCCTGAAAAGAGATGCCAAGCGTCTGCGCCAACTGCGCGAGCGTTACCGACACATCCTGGTCGACGAATTTCAAGACACCAACATCGCGCAACTAGAGCTTCTGCATTTGCTGAGCGACGGCTCACGGAATATTGTCGTTGTGGGCGACAACGATCAGGCCATCTACCGTTTTCGTGGCGCATCGTTCGGAAGCTTTAAGCTGTTTCTGCAGCGCTTCACGAATTGGACCGAGGGCCAAGACTCGGCGCCATATCGCGTCTCGCTGACTAATAACTACCGCTCCACGCCGAACATTCTGCGCGTCGCCACGCAAGCCATTGGCATGAATGAAGTCAGTCCCGAATTCCCCAAAAAGGTCCTGCATCCGAGTCGTCCGGAAGGCGAGAAAATCCGCATCGTTGAGCTGGATTCGCCCGAATCGGAAGCCACTTGGGTAGCCGACGAACTGCAGCGCATCCATAATGCGGGACGCCCCTGGCACCATTTTGCTGTTCTGTACCGCCAGCACGCGCATCGCGATTTTCTGGTGGAAGAACTTTCGCAGCGCAAAATTCCGTTTGTGATCAGCAAATTGTCGATCTTGGAGCATCCGCTCGTCCGCGATGTACTTGCGTATTTGCGCCTGATCGCCTCACCGCGCGACGACGTAGCTTGCGCACGGGTGCTCTCCGCCCCCGCCTGGCACCTCACCGCGCCGGATCTTGTCCGTCTCAGTGAACGTACATCGAAAAAACGCGGCACTTCGCTCTACGACGTGCTGCAGGCTCCGCAAGGCGAACTGCCTTTCGATGCTTCACCCGCTGCCGCCAAGGAGCTACTCGAATTTCTGGGCGCCGAGCGAAAAACGATGCGCCGCCGGACCGCCCGGGAAATCCTGGGCGATCTGACGGAATGGCTGGAAGTGCCACAGAGAGCGTCCGCGCAAGACCGCAAGTACGTCAACCGGCTTGCCCAGTTCGCCAAGGATTGGGAACCGAAAAGCGACACGCGAAGCCTGCGCGAATTTCTGGAGTATCTGGAATATTTCGAGCAAGCCGGCGGCACGCTCAGTCTGGAAGAGGATGCGCCCGGCGACGCCGTACAACTGATGACCGTGCATGGCGCGAAGGGCCTGGAATTTCCCCACGTTTTCCTGATGCGCGTGAATTCCCGCGCTTTTCCTGCCGGTGACCGCGCTCCGCTGTTCGAGTTTCCGATTCGCCTGATGAAGGAAGAATTGCCGCAGGGCGATTTCCATATTCAGGAAGAGCGCCGGCTGTTCTATGTGGCGCTAACACGCGCGCAGGAACGCCTGACGCTCACTACGGTCACCGAGAAGAAAAACAAAGTTCCCGTGTTCATCGAAGATATCGTTATGGAACCGGCGATCAAGCGCCGCGACGTTTCCCTTTCCGCTCCCCGAGTGAAGAAGAAAGAACCGTCTGCCCGGGAAGCCGGGGCCACAGACGCGGACCTGTTCCCCGCCGGGGAAGCGCCGCCAAAAATCTTCGCGCGCATTGCCAAGTGGGCGGAGACGTTTCATCCCGCGGTGCCGGAACCACTCAAGCTCAGCAGTTCCGCGGTCGACAATTTCCGCAAATGCCCGCAGCAATATGCCTTCAGCAAGCTGTGGTGCCTGGCGGAAGGCCCGCGCGCTACGCTCAGCTTTGGCAGCGTGATGCACACAACGATCAAGCGCTTCCTGGAGCAGGTAAAGAACGGCAACACGCTTCCCTTCGACGAGGTTCAGCGCATCTACGAAACTGAATGGACCAGCGCCGGTTACGAGGACGAATACCAGGAAGCGGAATACAAGAAGGACGGACTCGAGCAGCTCCGAGTGTTTCACGCGGCAATTCTGGCCGAGGCCCCCAAAATCCTGGAACAGGAAAAGCCGTTCGAACTACCGCTGGAAAACGATGTGATCCTCGCTGGCCGCATGGATCAGGTGAACGCCCTGGGCCGCAACCAGGTGGAGATCGTCGACTACAAGACCGGTAAACCCAGGAAAGAATCGGAAATTCGCAAGAGCCTGCAGCTCAGCATTTATGCCCTCGCCGCCAAAGAAATTTTCGAATGGGACCCGAAACGCCTGGTGTTCCATTTCCTGCAGGACAATTCCACGATGGTGACCACGCGGGACGCCAGGCAAATCGCTGATGCCGAAAAGATCATTCAGGAAACCGCCGCGGACATTCGCGCCAAGCATTTCCCGCCCAAGCCTGGATACGCCTGCCGCACATGCGCTTACGGCTTGATCTGCCCGGCCCACGAAGAATCGCTGACCGGCTCCTCCGACTGAGCCACGCGCCGAGGTCAAATAAAAAAGGCGCTTCGACGGGATCGAAGCGCCTACATTCGGAATTCGTCAGGGCCGATTACTTCATTTTCTTCGGGGCCTTCTTGGCGGGTTTCTTCGCTTTCTTTGCCATTGCGTGTTCCTCCTCACGATCGTGGCTTGGCGAAGGGCGCTTATGGCGTGCACCCTCCGCTTAGTTCTTCCGTATACGAGCGCGCACGCAAGGTGTCAAGAACAATCCGCGCTTCCCAGGGCATCTGCTGATTATTTCGGAGGCGCGGTGGCCAATGTTCCGCCATAGTAGCCTTCGCGCGCCAAAATCGTCAGCCCTTCACGGCGGACGCGTACTTCAATGGCATGGTAGTCGACCTTACTCTCGCCCCGCGGCGAGTAAATAAGCACGTACTGGTTTCTCGCTTCCTCGGTAATGCGCGAGTAAAACTCAGAGAAGCTGTCCTGCTTGGCGCCGTAGTAGATGTCGCCGCCGGTATCATGGGCGTAGCTGACCAGGCGGTTGAACTTGCGATCGAAATAGGCGCTGCCGGTGGCCACACAATAGACAGAAATCTCCTGTCGCAGAAGCTCTTCGCGTACCACGTCATACTTGTGGGTGTTGAATTTCGCGCCGTTCTTACCGTCGGAGATCAGCAGAATGACTTTGCGACGCTTCTTGCTGTCGCGGTCCTTCAGCCGTAAAGCCGCTTCATACACCGCGTCATCCAGCGCCTTGGTGGGTTGACCCTGAATGGCGCGCAGCGAAGGATTTTCCGCAGTCATCGGCGCACCGGGGGCAGGCGCATTGTTGATCGTGGGTCCCCCAAAAGGATCGCCGGAAGGTGGAGTCGCCGCGCGGGAGGAAAGTTCGGTTCTCCGAAGTTCGGTCAGCAAACGATCTTGATCCCTGGTGAACCCCTTACCCTCATGAAAGTACTGATCGAAGCGGCAGACAAAAGCCTCATCCGTGGTGCTGAGGCCAGCCACGATGGAAGCCAAGCTGGGTTCGACCTGCTTCATGTCCGTCGCCTTCAGGTCGTTGTCGATCAGAATGATCAGCGACAGAGGTATAGGCTCGGTATTGAGGCGTCGAATCTCCTGTTCAATGCCGTCCTGGAACACGCGGAATTCGTCGCGCTTTAGATCGGCCACCAGATTGCCATCGCGATCTTTGACGGTCACGGGCACCACGACTTCTGTGGTGTTTACGACGATGGAGCGTTGGCCGGTGGGGGGCGCAGAAGGAGCTTGCGCAGGCGCGGCCGCTGGTTTGGTATCGGGTGGCGGAGTGGGATTTTGTGCGGCCATGCGAGTTTCGCGGCAGAATAAGGCCGCAGCCAAACCGAACGCCAAAACAGCTGTTTTTCGTAGACTTTTCATAATGATCGGGCCAAACTTTCCTGGGCCGAAATGATGAGCGGCACTCCGGCATTATAAGACGCATCCTACCGGCCCGGTCGTTGCATCGTACTAACGCAGACCACCGGATCGACGCGAGAAGTTAATCTATGGCTTGTAGCGCGCCAATCGGCCTGGAAGAACCTAAATAAGGATACCTATAAACTGTGAAATTCGGGAACGCGAAGATGAAGAACCTCAAGTTAGCAGGAATTCGCAGTTTGGCGTATGCCGCTGCACTGGTCTTGGCGGTCCCGGCGATGCCTGAACCACATCAGTCCCAAGGCCAAGAACCCACGATCAAGGCCGAAGTCACTTTGGTCAACTTATTCGCGACGGTACGCGACAAGAACAAGAGGATTGTCACCGATCTTAAGGAAGACGACTTTAAAGTCTCCGAAGACAATCACGAAGAGAAAATCGCCTTTTTCTCCAAGGAGATGAATCTCCCCATCACCCTTGGGCTGCTTCTGGACACTTCGGGCAGTGAGCAATACATGCTGGGGTCCATTCAAGATTCCGGCGCTCGCTTCTTGAATCGCGTGCTCCGGAAGGGCGATGAGGCGATGATCATGTCCTTCGACACAGACGTCGATCTGCTCGCGGATTTCACCGATGATCGAGGCATCCTCAATCGGGCGATCAACAAGGCGCGCATCAATACGCCGGGAGGCGGCTATATTGCAGGGAATCCCGGGCCAGTTGGTGGACAAAACATGGTGGGAACGGCGCTTTACGATGCCATTTACCTTGCGTGTGGAGAGAAACTGAACGGCGAAGCCGGGCGCAAGGCCATAGTGATCGTCACCGATGCGGAAGATGAGGGCAGCCGCGTCAAACTCGAGGACGCCATCGAAGCTGCGCAGCGCACCGACACCGTCATCCACATTCTTCTTGTGGCAGACCGGCACTTTGGCGGTGGCCGGCCGGACATTGGTCACAAGCTGGCCGACGAAACTGGCGGGCGCATGATCGTGGTCAACTCCGAAAAGAAGCTGGAAGAAGCCTTCGACCAGATTTCCGAGGAACTGCGCAGCCAATACACCCTGGGCTACTATCCCACCAACAATGCCAAGGACGGCAAGTTCCGGAAGATCCACATCGACGTGAGCAACCACGAATATAAAGTGCTGGCCCGCAAGGGGTACTACGCACCGAAACCGTCGCGCGGATAGTCGGACTGCTGGACGCCAGGGAGCGTTACTAACTTCATCCGCATTTCGGATAGCTGGCGAGGAGCGTACGATAGAGGTATGCGATGAAGATTCTGCAGTTTCATTCCAAAGTGTGGGTGCCCCGCCCCATCGATGAAGTCTTTTCGTTTTTTTCGGACGCGCTGAACCTCGAGAAGCTCACGCCTCCCTGGCTGCAGTTTCGCGTCGTGACGCCGTCTCCGATTGCCATGCAAAAAGATACTTTGATTGATTACCGGCTGAAGATACGCGGAATTCCCGCACGGTGGCAAAGCAGGATTACCGTATGGGAACCGCCGCAGCGCTTCGCCGACACGCAGATGCGAGGTCCGTATCGTGTGTGGATTCACGAGCACCGGTTCACGGAGGATGTGGGCGGCACATGGTGCGAGGACCACGTGCAGTACGCGCCCATCGGCGGGGTGCTCGTAGACAAATTGTTCGTAGCCGCGGATGTTCGCAAGATATTTGCGTATCGCTCCGAGCGCCTTGGCGAACTTTTCGGCGAAAACAAACTGTAACTGGTCCCAGTTCGCCAAACCGGTAATCCGGCGAAGCAGACAGAGCCCAAGATTTCTTCGAGTCGACGGGAACTCTATCGTGCGCGATTGCGTACCTTAGAATATTGGGGGTGCGATGAACCACCTGGCCGGTAATCTCCGTTACGCGATCCGACAATTCCGCCTGGCACCGGTATTCACGGCGACGGCGATTCTCACTTTGGCACTTGGGATTGGCGGCACCACCGCCATCTTCTCGTTGATCCATTCCGTGATGCTGCGCTCCCTGCCCGTGTCCGACCCGGCAAAGCTTTACCGCGTAGGCGAGGGTGATAACTGCTGCGTCGAAGGGGGCCCTCAGGATACCTGGGGCATGTTCTCCTTTCCCTTGTACCAGCGCCTGACAAAAGAAACCCCGGAATTTGAAGAAGTGACCGCGTTTCAAGCCGGGCGGAACCGCATGAGCGTAAGACGCCAGGGTAAGGAGTCGGCAGCCCGGCCATTGGGCTCTGAATACGTGGATGGCCACTATTTTTCGACGTTGGGCGTAGGGGCGTTCTACGGGCGGGTGCTAACCTCGCAAGACGATCAACCGGGATCGCAGCCGGTGGTTGTTCTCAGCCATCGCGCATGGCAAACCGCATATGGCTCTGATCCCTCGATCGTGGGTTCAACTCTTGTCGTCGAGGGACATCCGCTAACCGTCATAGGTATCGCGCCCGCCGGGTTTTTCGGTGAAACATTGGAAAGCGACCCTCCGGATATCTGGATTCCGCTGCAACAGGAACCGGTGATCGATGCCGAGGGTAGCTTACTGCATCAACCCATCTCTGCGTGGTTGCGGATGATCGGCCGGTTGCGACCGGGCGCCACCACGGCGGGAATGTCTCCCCGGCTGACCGGGGTCCTGCGTCAATGGATGCAATACGACTCTGGCTATCCGGCAAACTGGATGCCGGACGTGATCCGTATGCTGCCCAAGCAGGTGCTGAATGTGATTCCCGCCGGCGCGGGAGTCGCGGTGATGAAAGAGGAGTACGGCCGGAGCTTGCAAATCCTGCTGGCGGTATGTGGTTTGGTGCTGCTGATCGCGTGTTCGAATGTGGCGAATTTGCTGCTCGCACGTGGGGTTACGCGCCGAGCGCAAACCGCCGTGCGCATGGCGGTGGGTGCGACTCCCGTGCAAATCGTATCGCAGGCGCTGCTGGAAAGCATACTGCTGGCTATCGGAGGAGCGGTGGTCGGCCTGTTCGTCGCGATGGCAGCGGCCCGCCTGCTGCTGGCGCTAGCTTTCCATAGCGCTCATTTCCTACCGGTTAGCGCCGCCCCTTCATTTGCGGTGCTGGGATTTGCGTTCGTTTTGGCACTCATCACTGGGATTATTTTTGGCGCTGCTCCGGCCTGGCTGGCCACGCGCACGCAACCGGCGGAAGCGCTGCATGGAGCAGGACGTGGAAACAGCGACCGTTCTTCCGTGGCGCGCAAGACTCTTCTGGTCGTGCAAGCCACTTTATCGGTCGTGCTGGTCGCCGGCGCGACCATGCTGGGCCGGAGCCTGAACAAGCTCGAACATCAGGACTTTGGTTACCAAGTCGCCGACCGTGTCGTCGTGGATCTGAACAACCCGAGTGCGGCTTACACGCAACCGCAGCTCACGGCCATGTACCGTCGACTGGAACAGGAATTGCTCCAGATTCCCGGAGTGCAAGGAGCCGGGTTGGCTCTGTACAACCCGCTTACCAACAATTGGGGCGAGCTGATTGTCGTGGCCGGGCATCCCCCGGGGAAACTGAACGAGGAATCCGGAGCGTCGTGGGACCGCGTCTCCGCCGACTACCTGCAAAATTTTGGCATCCCGATCTTGCGCGGACGCGCCTTCACAGCCGCAGACAACGAGACTACCGCGCCTGTGGCCATCATCAACGAAGCGTTTGTGAAGCGCTTCTTCAAGAACGACGAAGATCCCATCGAGCAACACTTTGGTCTGGATCTTCCGGAAAACTCCGGGACGTTCCGTATCATCGGTATCGCGCGCGACGCCAAGTTTGCCGGGTGGGGCTTGGACCAGCCGGCGCGTCCGATGTTTTTTGTGCCGCTGGCGCAAACTGTGGACTACAAGCAAGAGTTGATGAAAAAGATCGAATTGCGCTCGCACTTCATCGGCGGCATTATGCTGAATACCGGGTTGCGCACTGGCGAACTGGAACCGCTGCTCACCCGAAAATTGGCGGACATCGATCCGAACCTTACGTTCAACAGCGTAAGGACCATGCGCCAGCAAATTGAACTTTCGTTCGATCAGGAGCGCGCGGTTGCCAGCCTGGCCGGCTTGTTCGGGATGGTTGCGCTGGCGCTGGCCGCGATTGGACTGTACGGTGTGACGGCTTACGCAGTTGCGCAAAAAACGAATGAGATCGGAATCCGCATGGCCTTGGGCGCGGATCGCAGCAACGTCGTCCGCATGGTATTGGCTGGCGCTTTTACCCGCGTGTTCGTGGGGCTACTGCTGGGATTGCCACTGGCGATTGGCGCCGGCAAATTGTTGTCGAACCAACTGTACGGGGTTTCCTGGTGGGATCCACCGGCGCTTACGGTAGCAACGTGCGCCCTGACGATGTGTTCGTTCCTGGCGGCCATGATTCCCGCGAACCGCGCCGCTTCTATTTCACCTATGCAGGCGTTGCGCATCGAGTAGGCGCGACGCCGATTAAGAGCCCGTTGTGGGTTCGGTTGGACTCGCGCTATTCCGTCCGAAGTGTTTGCGCGGGATCCGTCGAGGCTGCGCGGCGGGCTGGGATCAGTCCCGCGAAGCCAGACGCCAGGGCGAGCGTAATCACGGACAGGGCCATGACGCGTACGTCGATGCCTTTCACTTCGTAGAGTTGCGACTCGATATACCGCGCGCAGAGGAGCACAGCAGGAACGCCAATCGCCAGCCCGATCACCGTTTGGCTCAAGGCTCCGCGCATTACCATTGCTGTTACGTTGGCGCGCTGCGCGCCCAAGGCCATACGGATGCCGATCTCTGAAGTACGCCGCGCCACGGTGTATGCGGTTACACCGTAGAGTCCAATCGTGGCCAACAACAGCGCCAACGTTCCGAACAGCATCGTCAGTCGCGCCACCATGCGATCTTCGTTAAAGCGATCGGCGATTTGCTCTGCAAACGTCTGAAATTTAACCACTGCCAGGTTCGGGTTGATCTCCGCTAGCGTCTTGCGCGACAGTTCCTCCATATTGCTGATCGGCGCTTGCGTTTCTACCACAAGAGCTCCAGCGTATAGCGAGGTATCATCCGCAATCGGCGATTTATCGCTTGCCCGCCTCTGCATCATCGGTAAAAAGAACATCCGGTGGTCCTTCCAGCGGGCGCTGGTGTACGCGGTGTCCTCGACTACTCCCACAATTTCAAAATCCCCGCTGGATTCCGGGCCTGGCGAACCAAACCGGCGGCCGATCGGGTTGTCTCCTTTCGGAAAAAACCCTTTCACAAACGATTCGTTCACCACCGCCACTGGCGGAGCCGTGGCCACATCTTGTGGCCCGATCCCTCGTCCCATTACCACGTGCGTTCCCACCGAATCAAAATACTCCGGGCTCACGCGCACGACCGAAGCACCCGAATTCGGATTGGCCTGCCCCTGCACCTGAATGCTATTCCCCCAGTTGTTGTCCTCCATCGGGGTGTACGTACTGATGCCAACGCTCTTCACGCCCGGTAGTGCGTGAAACCGTTGCTCGATGGTGCGGTACAGCGGCTCCAGTTGCGTCTGCGGATATCCGGCCGCTTGCGGATTGATGTGGACGATGTAACGGTTTTTGGAGTCCAGCTTCAGATTCGTGCCCTGCAGCTTGCTGAGACTTTGCGAAAATAGCCCTGCTCCCACCAGCAGGACCAGCGACAGCGCTGCTTGCAGTACCACCAAACTGCGCTGCAGCATAGAAGCCCCCATGGTCGTGCCACGAGCACCGCTCCGCAATGCATCGGCGGGATCTGTCTTTGCAGCGATCCATGCCGGCGCTGCGCCGAACAAGATGCCGGTCAGGAGAGACACCCCGAACGCAAAACCCAGTACGGCGAGCGACGGGGTGGCATGAATCGGCATGCCCTGCGCTCCCGGAAACGCCAGCGCGAGGAGCATCTGGGCGCCTGCATAGGCCACGGCGAGACCGGCGATTCCGCCGAGGCTCGCCAGCACGATGCTCTCCGTGAGCAGTTGCCGCATGATTCTTCCGCGCGCCGCGCCCAGCGCCGTCCGCAAAGACAATTCCACTTTGCGCCTCATCCCACGCACTAACAGCAAGTTCGCGATGTTGGCGCAGGCAATCAACAGCACCAGACCGGACACAATCATCAACAGCCGCAGGTTCGATTCATATTGTTCCCGCAAGGCCTGAATGCCCGCGCCACCCGGTGTCAACACCACGTGCGTCTTTTCCAGTGATTTTTTGCCCTGCTCCGTAGAATATGTCTCGGTTTCCCCCAACGAGCGCTTCACCAATGCGCTGATCTTCTCTTGCAAAGCTGCCGTGGAGACTCCGGGTTTCACCCGGCCGATCATATACAGCCAGCGCGTCTCCGGGTCGTGCACATAAGGAACATTTCCCAACACCGGCATGGTCTCGATCGGGAAATAAAACTCTGGCGGCACGCTGGACAAGCGGTCCCCAAAGAATCCCGCCGGTGCCACACCCGCAATCGTGACCGCTTTCGTGTTAATCCAGAAAGTGCTGCCTACGACCGATGGATCGCTGGCGTAGTCGTTTTTCCAGGTGTCGTAACTCATGACCGCCACCATCGGCGCGCCCTTATTATCATCGGCGTCCGCAATCAGCCTGCCCGCCTGAGGACGCAGCCCGAACGTACGGAAGTAGTTGCCAGACACAAATTCGCCCATCGCTGAACGAGCACTCTCCCGCGTGCCGTCGCGTCGCGCGACTATTGGCCTCCATTCGAAACCCGCCTCCATCGCTGCCAGGTCCGCGAACTCGGATACGTCGTTCTTTAGGCGTTCGTAGACTTCAGTCGAAAAAAGTGTGTTATTGCCATCGTCGAGCGCCCCACCGTTCACGCAACAATCGCTGTTGTCGCCGAGGCGCACCAGCGCTTTTGGATCGGTCACCGGCAGGTTCTTCATCAGCACAGCGTTCACCAGCGTGAAAATCGCGGCGTTCGCTCCAATTCCCAAAGCCAGCGTCAGCACCGCCGTCGCCGTGAATCCCGGGGTCTTCCGCAATTGCCGCAACGCGTATCGCACGTCTTGGCCAAGCTGCTCCAGCCAAGCCCAACCCCACGTTTCCCAAGCGTCTTCTTTCGCCGCCGTTCCGCTCCCAAAGGCTTTCCTGGCCGCGCGGCGAGCCTCTTCTGGATTCATTCCGGCGGCAACGTATTCGGCAATTTGCGAGTCGATATGGAATTGAATTTCTTTGTCGAGCTCTTTCGCGAAGCGCTCGCGCCGGAACAAGGTGTGTAACCGCCGCCACATTCTGTCAGTCCAGGCCATGGCCTCACCCCCGCGACGTTTTCACAACAAGATTGATTGCCGCCGACAAGCGATTCCAGTTTGCTTCTTCCTTCTCCAGTTGCACGCGCCCGGCCGCTGTCAGCGAATAGAATTTCGCCTGCCTGCCGGTGTCGCTCTCTTCCCATTTGGCTTTGATCCAGCCTTTTTCCTCGAGCCGGTTGAGCGCCGGGTACAGCGAGCCCTGCTGCACTTGCAGCACTTCCCGCGAAATCTGCTGAATGCGCTTGGCGATGGCCCAGCCGTGTTTGGGTTCCAGCGCAATGGTCTTGAGGATTAGAAGGTCCAGCGTGCCTTGCACAAGATCGTTAGGTTTTCCCATACTATGACTATCTACACTATTGATTGTAGATAGTCAAGGTGTCGCTTACCCGCTTCCTTATGGGTAGCCTGCCGGATATCGCGATATGGCTATCGGAGCGACCGCGGTGTTGGTGGCATGGAAGTTTGCGACGCCCAGCCACCGCAACAGATACAATCAGGTGCGTTTGATGACTATGGCGGTGAGGTCGTCTTGTTGGGCGGTGCCACCGGAGAATTGCAGAACTGCATCGTAGAGCGACTTGATAATCTCGCGTGGGTGCTTTTCTTTCGTCGCGCGAATACTGTCCGCCATCCGCTTAGTTCCGAATAGCTCGCCGTCGGCCTTAGCCCATTCAAAGAACCCGTCCGTGGTTAGAATCAACATGTCGCCCGGACGAAAATCGAGAACTTGCGGCGGATCCGAAACGAGAGTCGGTGATATGCCGAATGGCAGACCTTGCGCACCCATTTCGTCGAAGCGATCCTCGCGCAACAGATAGACAAACAGCGGCCCGTGTCCCGCTGACAGCAATTCTACTTTGGAGTCGTTGGGGCTGCAGATCGCGGCAACAAAGGTGACGAAGCGCCCTTCTCCCACATCAGCCGATAAGGCCGCGTTAATGCGGGTCATCGATTCCAGCAGGCCGTCGTCCATCGTGAAATTGGATCTTGCGTAGGCGCGGCACACCGAGGCGAGCAGTGCGGGCCCGATCCCATGACCCGTCACGTCGGCCAGCGCCACCACCAGTTTGCCGCTTGGTAATAATTGCCAGTCGTAGTAATCACCGCCGGTCTGGTCCGCAGGTTGGTTCCAAGCCGCAATTTCAAAACCCTGAATCTCCGGAGAATTCGTGGGGAGGAGCGATTGCTGGATCGAGCGCGCCACGTCTAGGTCGTGTTTCAGCCGGTCAACTTGCCGCCGCGTCTCTGCTTCGCGCAACGCCGCGTCTACTTGCTTGCGAATCTCTCTGGCGACGGCGCCGGCCACGAAGCCGCCAACCAACAATGTCACGACATATCCGATTACCATTTTTTCCGGGGAGAGTAGCGAGGTCCCCGACGCGAACGAAGGCTTCCAGCCAAGATAAATTGCCGCGCAGAGGTAACTTACCGCCGCCACCAGACCGGAGAGTCCACACGCGATGGAGTTCAGGCGCAATGTCGACAAGATGATGAATATGAAGAACACGAGCACAGTGGGATTCGCGAGAGGACGGTAAGCGGGCTCGATGGATGCACTCGACAGCAAAGCGAGGGCGATAGCCGGTAAGCATGTTTCAATAAGGATGTTGCTGATCCAAGTTGCGCGCCGCAGACTGCCGGAAACTTGAATGGCGTGATTCACCGTGCGCAGCATCAGGAATTCGTACAGAACAAACACCGCCAGCAACGCGCTGGAAATGATCCACAATCGAAAGTCTTCGCGACCGCCGACGATGATGGTTCGAATCGTGCGCACCAGAAACGCCGCGCCGATAGCGCTGAGCACTATGAGAATGCGCAGGCGTTCA
>Ga0335085_10006370_pt1 | contig 18656 bp, 13 predicted proteins | sample Lox_Sample_45_FD_206712 | JGI IMG/M metagenome (GOLD analysis project Ga0335085, IMG submission 206712) | Soil microbial communities from Loxahatchee National Wildlife Refuge, Florida, United States - Lox_Sample_4.5 | ecosystem: Environmental > Terrestrial > Soil > Wetlands | place: USA...
ATTCACGTAGGCCAGGACCACCCCGAGAAACATGAACAGGTTGGGGCAGCGCCACGGCCGCGGCACGTCCGGGTTGTCCATCCGATGGATCCAGCCGGCGTTGAGATTGAGGAAGTTGAAGATCATGTAGTTGCAATTCGACCACGCCAGGATGAACACATAGTCGGACATCGCCAGCAGGACGAGGTTGACCACCAGGTCCGTCCACATGGCAAAGGTCGGCGCGCCATGCGAATTCACCTGGCCCAGATATTTCGGCAGCCAGCCGTCGCGGCCTCCCTGGTGCAGCGTCCGCGAGGAGCCGGCCATGGCGGTCATGATCGACAACAGCAGGGTGAAGAACAGGAGCACGATCAGGATCTTGGTTATGAACTCGGCGCCCTTCACCATGCTGGCCAGCGCGCGACCCATGTCGGAGCCGGCATAGATTCCGGGATCGAGCATGCGCTCGGTGCCGAGCACACCCTGGAAGATAATGGGGACCAGGGCGTAGGCGAAGATGCAGAACAGCCCGGAATAGATGATGGCCCGCCACATGTCCTGGCCGGGATCGCGGAACTCGCTCATGTAGCAGACGGCCGTCTCGAACGCGTAGGCCGACCAGGCCGCGATGAAGAGACCGCCGAGGAAGAGGAGCCAACCGCCCTTGTCCCACACGCCCGGGACGATCGCGCCGCTGGCGTCCTTGGCGAGCGGCGTGAACGGCGAAAAATTCGCCATCACGACGTCGCCCGTGATCAACGGCACGATGCAGACGATGAAGAGGGGGAGCAGGGTGGCGATCGTCAGGATGGTCTGAATGCGGGCCGTGCGCAGGATGCCGCGATGCTGGATGGCGAAGACCACCAGCATGATGACGGCGCCGATGATGAACGTGGCATTGATGCGCAGCGTCAGCCCTTCCTTGATGAAGCCGAGGTCGGCCAGCGTCACCTGCCAGGTGTTGATGTCGGCATCCGGCGCATAGAAGATGGACAGCAGATAGCCGGCGCCGAGACCGGAGCCGATCGCCAGCACCGGTGTCCAGGCCAGCCAGTTGCACCACAGAGAGAGCGGCGCCATGAACTTGCTGTAGCGGATCCAGGCCGTGGCGCCGTGTACGGCGGTGCCGCCCGACTTGCTCGGATGCAGGCCGGCGATCTCGGCATAGATGAACGATTGTACGAATCCGAACAGGACGGAGATCGTCCATACCAGCCAAGCCGGCGCGCCGATCGTCGCCGAGATGGCGCCCATCGAAAACAGCACGAGCGCCGGCACCCCCGCAGCCACGAAGAATGCGTGTTTCCAATCGATAGCCCGGCGCATGCCGTGACCGGAGTCTTGCGCGATGCTACTCATACTCTGCCCCCATGTTTGATGAACCCTCGACGGTCGGATGAATCCCGATCCGCCAACGCCGCGAGAACTGCCGCCGGCGACAAGACCGACGAAAGGCATACAGGATGAAGATGCGAATGCGCCGCCGAAGCCTTTGGCGACAGCAACGAGACGATCGGAGTCCGGCAATAGCGGAAACTAACCGAACTGCGGCTTGGCGGAAGCTGCCGAAGGCCGCACGATGGGGAAGTAGATTGGCGCGCCGTGCTGCGCTGTCCCATGCCTAGTACTGCCCGCCTGCGCCACGCTGCCGACCGATGAATCGGTTCTTGTGTCGAGAATCATGGCAATGTGGTGACAGCGATATAAGCGCGATTCGCCCGCTCGTGCAAATCGTTGTGCAGCCAAGGCGCAGACCGGTAGGGACCGGTGCGCATGACGGAACAAAGGCCGGCGCACTGGTCCATACCGGACTCATGAGCGCCCCGTCCCGATGGCTGATCAAGCGTCGTCGACCACAAGGTAGACCGGGAATCCTGCCAGACTGCGGACGCGATAGGGCTCCTGCGACCACAACAGGTTCGCGACCAGCCACGAATGCGGCGGGTCCGCCGCCATCACGATCGCGTCGCACTGATGCCGGTCGGCCTCCGCGACGATCCGCTTGGCGGCGGCCCGTGTCCCCAGCACCTGCCCGGTCGCCGCAATGCCGCGCGCCCGCAGCGTGGCGACCGCCTCGGCGACCAGCGCCCGCTGTTCGTCCCACTCGCGCTTGCTCGGAAGCAGGCCGGGATTCGGCAGGCCGAAGGCAGTGCCCCAGACGCGCGCGATCGACAGCACGTGCACCGACGCCCCCGATCGCGCCGCCATGCCCGCCGCGAAATCCACCGCGGCCGGCGTGATCCGCCGCCCCTCGGACGCCAACAGCAGTGATCTGACGGCGAGCCCGCCGGGATCGGGCGGCGGCACCGCCCGGCCCCATAGGCGTTCCCAGAGCGGCCGGCTCCGGCGCGCCGGTGCCACGCTCGCGCCGCCGCGCCGACCCGATGCGAGCGCCCGCATCAGGCGCCGCGGCGATCCTCGACCTTGGTCCGATACCAGTAGAACGGGAGATAGGCCAGGAGCGTCGCCCAGCCGAGCCAGTAATAGACCTCGACGTTGCCGATCTTCGAGTACCAGAGGCCGCCGAACAGCCAGAAGATGAAGTAAACGACCGCGAGCAGGAGGGCGACGTACTTCATGAATTCCGGCAGCTTGAACGGCCGACGCACGTTCGGCTTGTCCTGCCGCAGCAGGAAATAGCCGATCAGCACCGGCAGGAACGAGACGGTGTAGCCGACGTTGGAGAAGCTGTAGATCTCGACGGCGCCGCCGAGCAGGATCACGACCAGCGAGCAGATCACGTTGAAGAACATCGCGCGGTCGGGCACGCCGTGCTTGTTGACGCGCTGGAAGAACTTGGGGAACTCGCCGTCGAGCGACATTTGGTAGAGGGCGCGTCCCGATCCCATGATGGCGTTCAGCGCCGAGAGCGCGAGCGCGACGATCAGCATGGCCGCGATGATCCAGTTGAGGACTTCGCCGCCCACACCGGGCAGCACCTTGCCGGCGAACGTAACGAACATCGTCTTGGGATCGACCAGCGACGGGTCGGCCAGGGCCTTAGCGCCGAGCACGACGACGAAGGCGATCGGCACCAACGTATAGATGAGCACGCCGTAGCCACCCTCGAGGTTCATCGCGATCTTCGCGTCGCGATGCGGATCGCTGCACTCGCCGATGTAGCAAGCGGCGGCTTCCATGGCGATCACGTTCCAGGTCAGCAGGAAGCCGTAGGCGATGTACACCTGCAGCCAATTGTAGTCGCCGACCGGGCTGAAGAAGCTCGAACCGTCGACGCGTGCGAATCCCGCGAGCTCGCCGAAGTTGACCACCGACGGGTTGAAGATCCACATGATCGCGATCAGCGTGAGCGGGATCATCGACAGCAGCGCCAGGATCGTCGCGAACACCGCTCCGAAGCGGATACCCAGATAGGCCGGGATGAAGAACAGCAGAATGCCGACGATGGAGATGCCGAGCGTCCAGTAGGCGATCGGCGTGTGGATCGGCGTGAAGCCGCTGCTGGTGTCGAGGCCGAACCGGTCGGCGAGATAGTAAGAGGCCAGGATCATGTTCAGCGGCGCCACGGGGAACCAGCCGAGCCAATAAGCCCAGGTCGTGAATCCGTTGATGTGCTTGGCCAGCCGCGGCCAGCGGTCCGCATAGGCCGGATAGGCATAAGTCGGCGCGCCACCGGTGCGGTCGGGCATCATCGCCGCCAGCTCGGCGAGGAAGAGGCATAGGAGCCAGCCGGTGAGCGTGATGAACACCGTGATCGGAATCGACGACGCCCCCAGGGCCGTCACCATGACCGGCGCGATGCCGGTCACGAGAATCGTCCCGGCCAAGCCGATGACGAACGCGCCCCACCATCCGGTCTCGCGCCGGAGGTTGCCCGGTGTGTAGGTGATCTCCGTTTCCGTCACCGTCACGGACTGGGTGACGATGACGCCCGATTGATTCTGCGTGGCCATGCTGCTGTCCCCTCACTCATGACGATCAGTGATGACAAACTGCGGGCAGGCCGCCGCCGGCCCGCCGAGTCTGAAGAGGGCGCCGGCAGGCGCACTTCGAGCGGAAGTTTCTGATGCCATGTACTGACCTCTTCCCAAACGGGCGCCCGAAGGCGCCGAGCCTCAAGATGAGCGGGTTGTTTGTTTTGTCCTGCAGCCGCCCCTGCATCCGGCCGGTTCTGTGGTCGGACGGTTGTTCACTCAGAGGAATCTTTAGTTCCCCTTGGTTGAATCAAGCTTAGGCCCGGCACGCGAAGGCCTGCAACATAAAATTCTGTCGCCGACGCACTGGCTTGTGCGACTGCCCAGATGTTGCTATAATGTTCCAATCTGATCGGCGGCACCCAAGCGCTGATCGGTCGATCTTTGACATCGTGTATCTGGTTCTGAGCGGCACCGGCTCCCCATAGCGCGACGCCCGTGGGCCGCCCTTGCGCAGGCGACACAAGGAGCCCGCACGCAGGCGACGCCCGAACGGCCGATCTCCGCTTGGCATGGGGTCCTTCGCTCGATTTCGACGCTACCCCTCTTGCGCGGCGAAACCCTCGAGCAGGCCGGCATCGCCGGCGAGGTCGAGGAAGCTGTAGCGGCGGCGGATCTGGCGGGCGCGGACGACCGCTTCGCGGTAGAAGCTCACCGGCCAGCCGAGGTCCGCCGGGCGCGTCGGGGCGCCGGCGGCCGCCAGTGCCCGCTCCAGGTCGGCGGCGGCGTGACGCACGCCGTCGATCCGCTCGCGGAGGGACGGCCAGGACCGCGACAGTCGCTCGTTGAGGGCGGTGGCGTCGGCCGGCGAGAGCGCCTTGGCAGCCCATTCCCGTGCACAGGCCGCGGCCGTCTCCAGCCCGAAATGCCGGACCAAGTCGGCATCGTCGATGACGGTCGGCCGCACCACCGGCCTGGTGCGGAGGACGCTCTCCTGCAGGCGCGCCATGGTCAGCGTGGTCACGCCGATCTGCTCGCCGTGGAAGCTCTCGGGCAGGCCGGAGCCGCCCATCATCTCGATGTAGTGGCTGATGAGGTGCTCGCCCTGGCTGGCCGGATAGCTGCCGCCGCTGAGGCACATGCCCAGGCCCGACAGCACGAGCGTGCGCGCCAGCCGCCGCATCGCCTCGAGATCGCCGGCCATGAGCGCTCCCGCGCCCTCCAGCAGCGCGCCTTCGTCATCGGCGAGCAGCGCGAAGGGCGCAGCCCGATAGGGCGTGTCGCGCAGCAGGTGCGAGAGCAGCCAGTCGGCTTGGGCCGTCGACCGGCAGAGGCTGTCGCCGAGGCCGCTGCGGATCATGCGCGGCGGCGCGGCCGCCAATACCGCGAGATCGAGGAACACGCCAACCGGCGGCTGCGCCGCCAGCGACTTCTTCAGGCCACCCACGGTAATGGCGGCGTTGGCCGAGGTGTAGCCGTTCATCGAGGGCGCCGTGCCGAACACCGCGGCCGGCTTGCCGTCCTGGAACGCTGCGTACTTGCAGAGATCATTGATCGTGCCGGAGCCGACCGCGATCAGCGCATCCGCATCGGTTGTGGCGGCGCGAATGCGGGCCACGGTGTCGTCATCGGCGTGCGGCCGGTCGCGCAGGCGGATCGGCATCACTTCCCCTGCCGCCGCCAGGGCCCGTTCCACCCGGGCGCCCAGCACATCCTGCGTGACGGGGTCGCTGACCACGGCCAGCCGGCGGCCGAGGTCGAGCCGCGCCACCAGATCGCCTTCGATACCCTCCAGGCTGTCGGCGATGACGACCGAGCGCACGGGCACGCCCAGCAATTCGCCGGTCTCGGGGTCCGGCCACTGGCCGCTCAACAGCTGCACGACCGGATCGCTGCTCATTCTTTTTTCTTCAATCCGCGAACATCGGTTTCAGGGACTCGAACAACAGGCGATAGCGCCCGTAGGCGTCGTCGCAGGCGCCGCGCAGGGCGGCCTGGGGCTCGATCGTCTCGGCGACGGCACCAGCGGCCGCCGCTCCCGCGGCAACGTCCCGGACTACCCCGGCCGCCACGCCCGCCAGAATCGCCGCACCGACGGCGGAGCTGTCTGAGACCGCCGAGCGCTCGACCGGCAAGCCCGTGATGTCGGCTCGGATCTGCGCCCACAGCCGGCTCCGAGCGCCACCGCCGAGGACGCGCACGCGGTCCGCGGCCACGCCCAGGGCGCGCAAGCGCTCGGTCACGTCGCGCAGCCCAAATGCCGTGCCCTCCAGCGCCGCGCGCGTCAAATGGCCGGCGCCGTGGGACGGCGTCAGACCGTAGAAGCAGCCGCGCGCGCCGGCGATCCATTCGGGCGTCATGGCGCCCGTGAGGGCCGGCAGGAACAGCAACCCGTCGCTGCCCGCCGGGACCTCCGCGGCCTGCGCGTCGAAGCTCGCGAAGTCCGCGATGCTCAGAAGGGCGCGCAGCCATTCGAGCGCGCCGCCGCAGACCCAGCCGGGGTTCTCGATGTAGTGCAGATGCGAGCCGACATAGCGGTGAGTCTCGACCAGACCACCCTCGTCGATCAGGGGCCGCGGATCGAGAGCGCCCACGACTTCCGCAGTGCCCAACACATCGGCCACGATACCGGGCTGGGCGATGCCGCCGCCGAGCGGCGTCGAGAAGTCATCGCCGGTGCCGACCGCGACCGGCACGCCTTGCGGCAGGCCTATCAAGGCAGCGCCCGCAGCTGTCAGCCGGCCGGCAACGGCCTCGCTCGGCGCCAGGCGCGGCAGCAGGTTGCGCACGAGCCCGAACAGGCCCAGCAGGTCATCGGCAAAGTCGCCGGCCTCGAGGTCATAGGCCAGGGTGGTCGACGCCAGGCCGTGGTCGATGACCGCCTCGCCGGTGAGCCGCTCGACCAGATAGGTCACGGGCTGATGGAAGCGCGCGGCGCCCTGCAGGCCGTGATCGAGCTGCCAGCGCATCTTCGGCGCCATGTGGCTGCCGTCGAGATTGGCGCCGGTGCGGCGGCGGAACTCCTCCGGCCGCAGCCGCTCGCGCAGCGCCGCAAGGCCGCCGTCGGCGCGCCGGTCCATCCAGATGAGGCACGGGCCGAGCGCGCGGCCGCCGGCATCGACCGGCACCGAGCCATCGAGCTGGCCCGCGATCCCGATCGCGGTGACGTCTCGGGCGGAGCGGCCCGCCGCAGCCAGGGCATCTGCCGCCGCCGGCCCGAGCGCCGCTTCCCACAGGCCAGGCTGCTGCTCCGCCCATCCCGGTTGCGGGAAGGCGATCGGATAGGCGCGGGCGCCGCGGCCGACCAGCCGCAGCGCGCCGTCCAGCAGCACGGCCTTCAGACTCTGGCTGCCGACATCGATGCCGAGGAACATGAGGGGACCGTCGTGCCGAACAGCCTCAGGTGTCGTGGGCCCGCAGATCGCTGCCGGCACAGGCGGCGAGGATGCGCCGCAGCTGGTTGGCCAGCAGGCCGAAGCGCGGATTGAAGCTGCCATCGAGCGCAGCGGTGCCGATCGTGAAGAGATCGGCCCCGGCGCCGGCGATGTCGCGGATGCGGGCCGGCGAATTGATGCTGCCGGCGACGATAATGGTCTGGTCCGTGGCCTGCCGAGCGGCGCGGATGAGATCGAGCGGATTGGCGTCGGTGGCGCGATAGGCGAGCAGGTCGATGCCGGCGCAGCCGGCCGTCACCATCGCCCGCGTATCGTCGGCAATCCGCTGTGGCGTGCCGCCGAGCTTGGTGGGATGGCCGACGGGAAGGCCGGGAAAGGGGAAGTAGCCGGTCGACGATCCCCGCAGCAGGCCGAGGATCTCGTCCACCTGCGTGCCGCCCAGCAGACAGTCGATGCCGAGCTTGGCGCCGACCTCGGCCGAGCGCAGGCAGCTGTCGCGACTGGTGCTGACCACTTCCATGTAGCTCTTGCGGCCGTCTTCCTTGATGCGGTCGCGCAGGCGTTTCAGCGTGTCGGGCGGGACGCCGACGTCCTTGAAGCCGACATGCCCGAGCGGCACGTCGCGTACGGAGTCGTAGACCTCGAGGCAGTCCTCGATGGTCTGGTCGTCGCGCGTCAGCATGAAGATGAAATCCATGATCCCCCGCCCTTGGCAGCTTTGCCCTACTTTGAGGCATTGTGTGCAAAAAAGTGGGGGCGGCGCAACCACCACCCCCGATCACAGGCTCAGGGAATTCGGAAGGTCAGACCCAGCGGAAGACCGCCAAGGCATAGAGGAGCGCGACGACGAGGCCTCCCCACAGCGGCGTTCCCATGAAGCCGAGCCAGGCCAGGAAGATGAAGGCGCTGCCCAGCAGCGAGATGAAGAGACGGTCGCCGCGGGTCGTATCCAGGCCCAGAACGCCGCGGCGCGGGGCACCACCCGGCGCGAAATACTCCCACACGGACATGCCCACCAAGCACAGGAAGATGAAGACGAAGAAGGCCGCCGTCGGCCAAGTCCAGGCCATCCAGTCGAAGAGCGACGTGTCTTCCATGCCCGCCTCCTCAGACGCGCCCGAGCGCGAACCCCTTCGCGATGTAGTTGCGGACGAAATAGATAACGACCGCGCCAGGGATCAGCGTAAGCGACCCGGCGGCGGCCAGCAGGCCGAGCTGGTAGCCGGAGGTACTGGCAGTCTTGGTCATCAGCGCAGCGATCGGCTTCGCGGCGACCGCGGTCAGCGTCTTCGCCAGGAGCAGCTCGACCCACGAGAACATGAAGCAGAAGAAGCACGCGACCCCGATTCCTGCGGCGATAGTCGGCATGAAGATGCGGAAGAAGAAGCGCGGGAAGGAGTAGCCGTCCACATAGGCGGTCTCGTCCAGCTCCTTCGGGACGCCCGACATGAAGCCTTCGAGGATCCAGACCGCGAGCGGGACGTTGAAGAGCGTGTGGGCGAGGGCCACCGCCCAGGGCGTATCGAACAGGCCGACGGCCGAGTAGAGCTGGTAGAAGGGCAAGGCGAAGACCGCCGGCGGCGCCATCCGGTTCGTGAGCAGCCAGAAGAAGAGATGCTTGTCGCCAAGGAAGCGGTAGCGGGAGAAGGCATAGGCGGCGGGCAGCGCCACCGCCACCGACAGTACCGTGTTGATCACGACGTACTCGATCGACGCGATATAGCCGTCGTACCAGGTCGGATCGGTGAAGATGATCCTGTAGTTGTCGAGCGTGAAGCTGTGCGGCCACAGGGTGAGGCCGCCGAGGATCTCATTGGTCGTCTTGAACGACATGTTCAGGAGCCAATAGATCGGCAGCAGGAGAAAAATGGCGTAGACCGCCGGGATCAGGAAGCGCTTGCGCATCATCTCGCCTCGTTGCGCATCATCAGCGTGTAGAACAGCCAGCTCAGCAGCAGGATGATGAGGAAGTAGATCAGCGACATTGCCGCCGCCGGCCCGAGATCGAACTGGCCGAGCGCCGTCTTCACGAGATCGATGGACAGGAACGTCGTTGAGTTGCCAGGGCCGCCGCCGGTGACCACGACGACCTCCGTATAGATCATGAAGGAATCCATGAAGCGGAGGAGGATGGCGATAGTCAGCACGTATTTCAGCTTCGGCAGCTGGATGTAGCGGAAGACCGCCCATGCCCGCGCGCCGTCGATCTTGGCCGCCTGGTAATAGGCATCAGGAATCGATACCAGGCCGGCATAGCAGAGAAGGACGACGAGCGATGTCCAATGCCAGACGTCCATGAGGATGATGGTGAACCAGGCGGCGAAGGGCTGGCGGGTGTAGTTGTATTCCCAGCCGAGCACATTCAGGCCGCGGCCGAGCAGGCCGATGTCGGGCAGCGCCATGATGTTCCACATCGCGCCGACGACGTTCCAGGGAATCAGCAGCGGAAGGGCCATCAGCACGAGGCAGACCGAGACCCAGGGACCCCTGCGCGGCATCGCCAGCGCGATGACGAGCCCGAGCGGCACTTCGATCGCGAGGATGAGCGCGGTGAAGAGGATCTGGCGCAAGAGCGAGGCGTGGAAGCGGTCGTCATGCAGCACTTTCTCGAACCACTCGACACCCGCCCAGAAGAACTGGTTCTCGCCGAAGGACTCCTGCACCGAATAGTTGACCACGGTCATCAGTGGAATAATGGCGCTGAACGCCACCAGGAGCACCACCGGGAGCACGAAGAACCAGGCTTTGTGATTGACGGTCTTGCTCATTGCTGCAGCCTCACGTCACCATCCAGCCGTTCTCGTAGATCTGCGTCCGCTCCGGCGCGAAGTGGAGCCGGGCGCTGCCCTCCGGGATGCGTTCGTCCTCCGGAACGAGCATCTTGATCGTGCGGCCGGCATTGGTCGCCGTCTCGACGATGCGATAGCGGCCGGCGTCCAGCACCTTGGTCACCTGCACGGGCACGCCCTCGGCGGCGAAGCTGACGAACTCGGGGCGAACGCCGAGTTCGAGGCCCTTACCCTCGCCGCGATAGCTGACACCGTTGGCCGTATCGATCGTCTGGCCTTCGAAGACCGCCCGGCCGCCGCGCGCCTCGCAGGGTAGCACGTTCATGCCGGGCGAGCCGATGAAGTGGCCGACGAAGGTATGGCTCGGGCGCTCGAACAGCTCGACCGGCGTGCCGATCTGGACGATCTCGCCATCCTTCATCACCACGACCTGATCGGCAAACGTGAGCGCCTCGGTCTGGTCGTGAGTCACGTAGATCATCGTGCGACGGATGCGCTGGTGCAGCTCCTTCAGCTTGGAGCGCAACACCCATTTCAGGTGCGGGTCGATGACCGTCAGCGGCTCGTCGAACATGATGACGTTGACGTCGGAGCGGACAAGGCCACGACCCAGGGATATTTTCTGCTTGCCGTCGGCGGTCAGGCCGGCGGCGCGGTGCTTCAGCATGGAGTCGAGCTCGAGCATGCCGGCGACTTCGCGCACGCGTTCGTCGACCTCGCGCTGGCCGACGCGCCGGTTGCGGAGCGGGAAGGCCAGGTTGTCGTAGACGGTCATCGTGTCGTAGATGACCGGGAACTGGAACACCTGGGCGATGTTGCGCTCTTCCGGCGAGGCGCTCGTGACGTCGCGACCGTCGAAGAGGATGTGCCCTTCGGTCGGCGTGAGCAGGCCCGAGATCAGGTTGAGCAGCGTGGTCTTGCCGCAGCCCGAGGGCCCGAGGAGCGCGTAAGCGCCGCCATCGGCCCATTCGAGCGTGAGCTTCTTCAGCGCCCAGTCGGCATCGCTCCGGGGCGCGGCCATGTAGGTGTGACGGAGGTCGCGGAGGACGATTTGCGCCATCAGCCGCTCCCCAACACGAGGCGGCCTTCCAGGTCGAAGAAGAAGGCGTGGTCCATGTCGACGTAGAGCTTGGCGCGAGATCCGACCTTGAATGGATGGATGCCGTGCGACTGGGATACCCAGGTCTGCCCGTCGAGGTCGACGTGGAGGGCGCTTTCCGAACCGCTCAGCTCTGCAAGGAGAACGGTGCCCTCGATCGCGGCGATGCTGCCGTTTCGCGCCTGCGGGCGAATGTGATGGGGCCGGATGCCGATCGTATACTTGCCGTCGGGAATCGCCGCGGCGGCGGCGCCGACCGGCAGCCGAATCGTCTCTCCGACCAAGACCTCTCGGCCGCGCTTGGTAACCGTCGCGGTGTTGATCGGCGGATCCGAGAAGACCCGCGCGCTCACGAGGTCTGCCGGCCGCCGGTAGATTTCCGCCGTCGGTCCGAACTGAGTCACGCGGCCGGCGCTGAGAGTCGCGGTATTGCCGCTGAAGAGCAGCGCTTCGGTAGGCTCGGTCGTCGCATAGACGACGATGCAATTCCGGCCGGCGAAAAACCTCGGCAGCTCGTCGCGGAGTTCCTCGCGGAGCTTGTAGTCCAGGTTAGCGAGCGGCTCATCGAGGAGAATGAGATCGGAATCCTTGACGATGGCCCGCGCGATCGCCGTGCGCTGCTGTTGCCCGCCCGAGAGCTCGTTCGGTCGCCGCTGCAGCATCGGTGTGAGCCGCAGCAACTCCGCCGCCTGCTTGACGCGACGATCGATCTCGGCGGCGGCCAGGCCCGCGACGCGGAGTGGCGACGCGATGTTCTCGAATACCGTGAGATTCGGATAGTTGATGAATTGCTGGTAGACCATCGACACGTTCCGCTTCTGCACGGGAACGCCGGTGACGTTCGTGCCGCGGAACCAGATGTCGCCCGCGGTCGGGCGGTCGAGCCCGGCCATGAGCTGCATGAGCGTGGTCTTGCCGGCGAGCGTCGGCCCGAGCAGCGTGTTGAACGATCCTTCCTCCAGCACCAGGCTGGTGTCGTAGATCGTCACCTCCGCGCCGACTCGTTTGGTGATGTTCTTCAGTTCCAGTGACATCAGCCGCGCGCCCAGTCTCTGACTGCCCGGTTCATCCTTCCTGCAAATCTCTTCCGGGGCGCGCTTGGGGCGCGCCCCGGAAGCCTTGGTGCGATGGGCGAGAGCTATTGATGCTCCGTCCAGCGCTTGATCAGCTCATCATACGCGATCGTCTCGCCCTGCGGCTTCTCGTTGTCAAGCTTAGCCCACGGGGCATGGTCGGTGCTGAGCCACTTCGAGGGATCGCTCACCGGATTCAGCCGCGGTCCGCAGCCATGGTAGACTTGGCTCTTCTCGTCCACCGCCTGCATGCGGGCCATGACTTGGTCCATCTGATCGGCGAGGCGGTCGAGCGCCTGCTGCGGCGTGAACGTGCCGGAGTTGACGTCGCCGATGTTTTCCCAGAAGAGCTGGGCGAGCTTCGGATAGTCGGGCACGTTGATGCCGGTCGGCGTCCACGCGACGCGGTCGGGCGAGCGGTAGAACTCGATCAGACCGCCGAGCTTCGGCGCGCGCTCCGTGAACGACTTGTGGCGGACCGTGCTGTCGCGGATGAACGTCAGACCGACATGGCTCTTCCGCACGTCGACGGTCTTGGAGACGACGAACTGGGCGTAGAGCCAGGCCGCCTTGCGCCGGTCGACCGGCGTCGAGCTGAACAGCGTCCAGGAGCCGGCGTCCTGATAGCCGCGCTGCGAGCCTTCCTTCCAGTACGGGCCGTGCGGCGACGGAGCCATCCGCCAGAGCGGCATGCCCTTGTCGTCGACGGTGTTGTTGCCCTTGTCCTTCGGCGCGACCATGGTCGCCGTGAACGCGGAGTACCAGAAGATCTGCTGGGCCACGTTGCCTTGGGCGAGGGCCGGCAGCGACTGATAGAAGTCGAGGTCGGCCGCACCCGGAGGCGCGTATTTGCGGAGCCATTCGTCCCATTTGGCGACGGCATAGACGGCTGCGGGGCTGTTGGCGCCGCCGCCGCGCGATACCGAGGCGCCCACCGGGTTGCAGGAGCCCTTCTCCATCCGGATGCCCCACTCGTCGACGGGGCGGCCGTTGGGAATGCCGACATCGGCCTCGCCGGCCATCGACAGCCACGCATCGGTCATGCGCCAGCCGAGGTCGGGAGCACGCTTGCCGTAGTCCATGTGGCCGTAGACGCGGACGCCGTCAACTTCCTTCACGTCGTTGGTGAAGAAGTCGGCGATGTCCTCGTAGGCCGACCAGTTCACGGGCACGCCGAGGTCATAGCCGTACTTCTTCTTGAAGGCGTCCTTGATCTCCGGCTTGTCGAACCAATCCTTGCGGAACCAGTAGAGGTTGGCGAACTGCTGGTCGGGCAGCTGCCAGAGCTTGCCGTCCGGGCCGGTCGTGAACGACTTGCCCATGAAGTCGTCGACGTCCAGCATCGGATCGGTGACGTCCTTGCCCTCGCCGGCCATCCAATCGGTCAGGTTCACCGCGCTTTGCAGGCGCGAGTGCGTGCCGATCAGATCGGAGTCGTTGATGTAACCGTCATACAGGTTGCGGTTGGTCTGCATCTGGGTCTGGACCGCCTGCACGACCTCGCCTTCGCCGAGATATTGGTGGTTCACCTTGATGCCGGTGATCTCGAAGAAAGCCTTCGCCAGCGTGGCGGATTCGTATTCGTGCGTCGGGATGTCTTCCGACAGCACGTTGATCTCCATTCCCTTGAACGGCTTGGCCGCCTTGATGAACCACTGCATCTCCTTCAACTGCTCCTCCTTGGAGAGCGTTGAAGGCTGGAATTCGTCGTTGATCCACTTCTTCGCGGCAGCTTCGTCCGCGAAGGCTGGAGCAGCCCCGAATGCCAACAGCACAGCCATCGCCGGAACTATCTTCCTAAGCGACATCGCTTTGACCTCCCTCTTTGCGTGCGGCTTGATCCCAAGGCCCACCGGAGCGCACGCACGCCCGGCCAGGCCGCGCCTCACGCTCGACGCCGCGGTCGAGCGAGAATTGGATTGATTGGGGATCGGCGTCATCTCGCCCCCGCCTGCGCGCGGGTCGGCAGACTGCCGAACCAGGCTTCGAGCGCGGCGACGGTCGCCGGCGCCAGATGCAGCCCGAGCTTGGAGCGCCGCCAGAGCACGTCGGCGGCGGTCATCGCCCATTCCCTGTCGATGAGATACTCCACCTCGCGGCTGTAGAGATCGTCGCCGAAATGCCGGCCGAGATCGTTCACGCCGTTGGCGCCGTCCAGCAGCCGGTCGGCACGCGTGCCGTAGGCGCGCGCATAGCGCTGCGCCAAGTCGGCCGGCAGCCACGGCCAGCGGGCACGCAGCCCGGCGAGGAACCCATCGAAATCCGCGCCAGGCACGTCGCCGCCGGGAAGCGGTGCGGCATGCGTCCAGGCCGCACCGCTCTTGGGAAAATGCGGTTTGAGCTTCTCCAGCGCGTGCTCGGCGAGCTTGCGGTAGGTCGTGATCTTGCCGCCGAAGACCGAGAGGAGCGGGGCGCCGCCGTTGGCCTCGTCGAGCTCGAGGACGTAGTCCCGGGTCACGGCAGAGGCATTGACCGACTCGTCGTCGTAGAGCGGGCGCACGCCGGCGTAGGTCCAGACCACGTCCGACGGTTTGATCTGCGCCACGAAGTGGCTGTTGATGACCTGGCAGAGATAGTCGACCTCGTCGGGCGAGATCCGCACGTTGGCGGGATCGCCGTCATAGGGCAGGTCGGTGGTGCCGATGAGCGTGAAGTCGCGCTCGTAGGGAATCGCGAAGACGATGCGGCGGTCGGCATTCTGCAGGATGTAGGCCTGCGGTCCCTCGAACAGGCGGCGCACGACGATATGGCTGCCTTTGATCAGGCGCAGGCCCTGCCGCCGCTTCAGGCCGAGGGCACTGTCGATGAAGCTGGCGACCCAGGGGCCGGCGGCGTTCACGAGGCCGCGGGCGCGCACGTTCCAGCGCTCGCGGGTCGACAGGTCCTCGATTGTCGCCTCCCACAGGCCGCCCGTGCGCTTCGCCCCGGTGCAGCGGGTGCGGGTGAGGATGCAGGCCCCGCGCTCGCGGGCGTCCATGGCGTTGAGCGCGACCAGACGCGCGTCGTCGACCCAGCAGTCGGCATAGCTGAAGCCCTTGGTGAGCAACGGCTTCAGGGGCTTGCCGACGGGATCGCGCCGCAGATCGAGGCCGCGCGATGCCGGCAGGCGCTCGCGGCCGCCGAGATGGTCGTAGAGGAAGAGGCCGATGCGGATCATCCAGGCCGGCCGCAGGGCGTGCTCGTGCGGCAGCACGAAGGTGAGCGGCCGGATGATGTGCGGGGCGTTGCGCAGCAGCACCTCGCGCTCGATGAGGGCCTCACGAACCAGGCGGAACTCGTAGTATTCGAGATAGCGCAGGCCGCCGTGGATGAGCTTGGTGCTGGCCGAGGAGGTCGCGCTGGCGAGGTCGTCCTGCTCGACCAGCAGGACCTTGAGGCCGCGGCCGGCGGCGTCGCGGGCGATGCCGGCACCGTTGATGCCGCCGCCGACGATCAGGAGATCGACGATCTCGTCGCCCGCCTCGCTGACTGGCAATGCTAGCCCTCCCCTCACGCCCGGGGCCCGCTCGCCGCACGAAAGGGCGGCGTTGGCGCGGTTCCCGGACGGCCGCGTATGCGCGTGAGGTCAGACTAGAACCGAACCAGGATTTTCACAAACGAATTTTTCGGGCTTGCTGCAGTGCGAAAACGAACAATCAGCGACGGCCGATCACCGGCACGATCGAGGCGGGTTCCTGCACCGCCGCCAGCGCGGCCGCGTCGGCGACGTGCAGGCGCACGTCGCTTTCCTCCAGCAGGTCGCAGATGGCCGCCGGCGGCCTGCGGTCGGTGAAGAAGGCGTCGAGGTCGCGCAGATTGCCGAGGCGGACCATGGGATTGCGGCCGAACTTGCTGTGGTCGCTGACGAGGAAGACCTGGCTGGAGTTGGCGATGATGCATTTCGAAGCGCGCACTTCGCGGTGATCGAAATCGAGCAGCGAGCCGTCGGCGTCGATGCCGGAGATGCCGATGATGCCGAAGTCGGCCTTGAACTGGCCGAGGAAATCGATGGTGGTCTCGCCGACGATGCCGCGGTCGCGGCTGCGCACGACGCCGCCGGCCACGATGACCTCGAAGTTGGCGTTCTGGCTCATGATGCTGGCGACGTGCAGATTGTTGGTGATGACGCGCAGGCCGCGGTGGCTGAGGAGCGCCTTGGCCACCTCCTCGGTGGTGGTGCCGATGTTGATGAAGAGCGAGGCGTCGTTGGGAATGTGGCGGGCGACCAGGTGGGCGATGCGGCGCTTCTCCTCGAGCTCTTGGACCTGGCGGGTCTGGTAGGCGATGTTTTCGACGCTCGAGGGCAGGCCGGCGCCGCCGTGGTAGCGCTGCAGCAGCTCGCGGTCGGAGAGTTGGTTGATGTCGCGGCGGATGGTCTGCGGCGTGACCGAGAAATGCTCGGCCAGCGCCTCGATCGACATGAAGCCGCGCTGGCGGACGAGATCCAGGATCTGCTGCTGCCGGGAGTTCTGGGCCATCGGGCGACCTCTGGCATTCGGAATAGAACATAATCGGTCGATTGACAACGCGGCAGCCGGGCGCGGATCATTCGGAAACGAAGAAAACGGGGGAGGATCATGGCGAAGCCGCGCTACATCCTGGCGATCGACCAGGGCACGACCAGCACGCGCGCCATCCTGTTCGACCTGAACGGCGAGCCGCAGGCGACGTCGCAGCGGGAGCTGCCGCAGATCTACCCGGCCGACGGCTGGGTGGAGCACGACGCCGAGGAGATCTGGCGCGCCACGACGGCGGTGGTGAAGGCGGCGCTGAACAAGACCCATGCGACGGCCGCCGATGTCGCCGCCGTCGGCATCACCAACCAGCGCGAGACGACGGTGGTGTGGGACCGGCAGAGCGGCAAGCCGATCCACAACGCCATCGTCTGGCAGGACCGGCGCACGACGGCGTTCTGCCGGGAGCTGGTGGCGGCGGGGCATGGAGAGGCGGTGCAGAAGAAGACGGGGCTGCTGATCGATCCTTATTTCTCCGGGACCAAGGTGGCGTGGCTGCTCGACAACGTGGCGGGGGCGCGGGACGCGGCAGAGCGGGGCGAGCTGGCGTTCGGGACCATCGACTCGTTCCTGCTGTGGCGGCTGACGGGCGGCAAGGTGCATGCCACCGATGCGACCAATGCCTCGCGCACCATGCTGTTCAACATCCACACGCAGAGCTGGGATCCGGAGCTGCTGGAGCTGCTGAACGTGCCGGCGTCGCTGCTGCCGGAGGTGAAGGACAGCGCGGCGGAGTTCGGGGCCACGGACAAGAAGCTGTTCGGGGCGGCGCTGCCGGTGGCGGGGATCGCGGGGGATCAGCAGGCGGCGCTCGTGGGGCAGGCGGGGTTCGGGCCGGGGATGATCAAGAGCACCTATGGGACGGGGTGCTTCGTGGTGCTGAACACCGGGGAACAGGCGGTGAGTTCCAAGAACCGGCTGCTGACCACGCTCGCCTATCGGCTGAAGGGGAAGCCGACCTATGCGATCGAGGGCAGCATCTTCGTGGCGGGGGCGGCGGTGCAGTGGCTGCGCGACGGGCTGAAGCTGATCGCGGCGGCCGGCGACAGCCAGGCGCTGGCGGCCAGCATCGAGGGCAACCACGGCGTCTATCTGGTGCCGGCCTTCACCGGGCTCGGGGCGCCCTACTGGGACCCGGAGGCGCGCGGGGCGATCCTCGGGCTGACGCGCGACACCGGGATCGCGGAGATCGTGCGCTCGGCGCTGGAGGCGGTCTGCTACCAGACCCGCGACCTGATGGCGGCGATGCAGGCGGACGGGAGCACGAAGCTGCGGGCGTTGCGGGTGGACGGGGGGATGGCGCGCAACGACTGGGTGATGCAGTTCCTGGCCGACATCCTGGACCTGCCGGTCGAGCGTCCCGTGGTGACGGAGACGACGGCGCTGGGGGCGGCGTACCTGGCGGGGCTGCAGGCGGGGCTCTTCAAGTCGGTCGAGGACATCGCCACGCGCTGGCAGCGCGACCGGCTGTTCGAGCCGCGCATGAAGGCGGATCAGCGGGAGGCCCTCTACGCGGGGTGGCGGGCGGCGGTGGCGCGGGTGCGGAGCGCCGGCGCGGGGAATTGAGCGAAGGACCCCATGCCCAGCGGCGAGGCGGGTGGGCAGGAAGACGGTAAGGTTCACCGCAGAGGCACAGAGGCGCAGAGAAGGACAACTGTCCGCTGCGCGGGCGGGGCCTTGCGATCTTCCGATTTGAGCAATGGACCCCATGCCAAGCGGGAAATGGCCGGTTGTAGGGGCGACCCCTTGTGGTCGCCCCTTCGGTCGGAGCCGCCGGCACCAGGGCGACCACGTGGGGTCGCCCCTACAGCGCTCGATTTGGAGCGAAGGACCCCATGCCCAGCGGCGGGGCGGGTCGGTGCAAGGAAGAAGATTCACCGCAGAGGCGCAGAGGCGCAGAGAAGGACAACTGTCCGCTGCGCGGGTGGGGCCTTGCGATCTTCCGATTTG
>Ga0335085_10006371_pt1 | contig 18656 bp, 13 predicted proteins | sample Lox_Sample_45_FD_206712 | JGI IMG/M metagenome (GOLD analysis project Ga0335085, IMG submission 206712) | Soil microbial communities from Loxahatchee National Wildlife Refuge, Florida, United States - Lox_Sample_4.5 | ecosystem: Environmental > Terrestrial > Soil > Wetlands | place: USA...
TCGGCCAGGTCGAGCGTCAGCACCTCGAACCCGTCCTCCCGCAGGCGCTTGACGATCGCAGCGCCGATCCCGCGAGCGGCGCCGGTCACCAGCGCTCTGCGCCGCTCGGTCAAACTACTCCCTCGCCGCCTGTGGCCCCGCTCATCATCGAAGGAGGAAAGATGACAGACCGCTGGTTCTCAGAAGAGGAGCTCGAGCAGCTCTCCCGCCCGACGATGGACCGTGCCGTGGAGGCCATCGACGCCGGCGACCTCGAGCAGGCCCGGCGCCTGTGCACCGAGATGAAGCACGAGTGGCAGATGCTCCACGACCTGATGGCCGCGGGCGTCCTCGACCTCGTCTCCTTCATCCAGCAGCAGCTCGGCGAGGACGCCGTGGGGCAGGCCTGGGAGCACAGCATGAACCGCGGCTGGCGCCGCCATCACGACGCCATCAACGCGCTCGACCGCCGCGAGCTCGTGGGCCTGCTCGCCGCCACCTGGCGGGCGCACTCGTGCTCGGGCGTGGGTCCCAACCCGGGTGCCTTCGAGGTCAGCGAGGACGAGGAGAAGGTCACCTTCACGATGAACCCCTGCGGGTCCGGCCAGCGGCTGGTCCGCAACGGGGCCTATGACGGGCTCCCCGACGGCGGCCGCACCCGGGAGGCCCACGACTGGTCCTTCGACCGCAAGGACTTCCCCCTCTACTGCACCCACTGCAGCTTCATGAACGAGTCGCTGCCGATCCAGTGGTCGGGCTACCCGCTGTATCCCTGTGACCCGCCGGGCGATTACTCCAAGGACCCCTGCACGTGGTACTGGTACAAGGACCCCGAGGACATTCCGGAGCGCCACTACGCCCGCTACGGGGCGGTCAAGCCAGGCCGCTCGGCCGCATCCTGATCGCGCGGGCCACCAACCGGGTATCCCTTACACGCCCCTACGGCTCGATCACGTTGGCGGGGTTGGGCTGCTGCGAGCGTGGCGCCTGGCTGTAGTCCCCGAAGGGGCCGTCGCGCCCGGCGATCGCCCGCTCGACGCCTTCGCTCTCCGCGACGCGAACGAACTCCAGGCCCTCGGGGATGTTGCGCATCAGGCCGTCGAGGATCGGACCGATCAGCTGGGTGCTGGCGAGGCCCATGTTCTCGTAGGCCTGGTTGACGATCAGCTTCATCGCCGCCAGCTGTCCTGCAGGCAGGCCCGCCAGCCGCTCCGCCTCGTGCGCCACCGTCTGCTCGAGCTCCGCGAACGGCACGGCCGCGTTGATCAGCCCGACCTCGGCCGCTTCGACCCCGGACAGCGGCTTGCCGGTCAGGGCGTACTCCTTCGCCTTCGTGAGGCCCAGCCGGTACAGCCACATCCCGCTCAGGTAGCAGCCCCAGGCGCGGGAGTAGGGCGTCCCGATGCGCGCGTCCTCGCTGGCGATCACGAGGTCCGCGCATAGCGCCATGTCGCTCCCACCGCCCACGCACCACCCGTGCACCTGGGCGATCACGGGCTTGGGCGAGCGCCACAGGCTCATGAACTTGGGCACCGGGCCGAGGCTGGCGGTGGTGGCCCCGATGAAGTCCTTCCCCGGGTCCCAGCGGCCGTCGGTCGTGAGCATCTCGTCCCAGTGGTGAAAGCCCTCGCCGAAGTCGAAGCCGGCACAGAAGGCCCGCCCGGCGCCCCTCAGCACGATCACCCCCACCTGCTCGTCCGCGACCGCCTGCTCGACCGCCGCCTCGAGCTCTTCGGGCATCGGTGGCACGATCGTGTTGAGGCGCTCGGGACGGTTGAAGGTGATCCTCGCGACGCGGTCGTTGCGCTCGTAGATCAGCGTCTGGAAGGACATCGGGGGCGATGCTAATGCCCGGCGGCGCGCGGTGGGAGCGTCCGTGAGCGCGTCCGGCTCTCAGGCACGCCCGGTGAGCGCGTCCAGCCACTCCGTCACACGCGACGGCCGCCCGCTGCGGCGCTCGCCGCGGTCGGCCAGGCGGTAGAGCGCGTAGGTGCCCCTGATGGCGGCCCAGCGCAGTGGCTCGGGCTCCCAGCTGCGGGGCATCCGCCCCACCCACGGCATCCTCGTGAGCTCGCTGTCCTGGCTCAGCACCAGGTCGCGCACCGTGCGCCCGGCGAGGTTCGAGGCGGCGATCCCCTCGCCCGCGTAGCCGCCCGCCCGCACGAGGCCGCGCTCGCTGTCCGCCGACACCGACACGCACCAGTCGCGGGCCACGCCCAGGACCCCCGACCACGCGTGCGAGACGGCGACCCCGCGCGCCGCGGGGAACAGCTCACCGAGCCTCCTTTCCAGCGCCCTCACCGTGCGCTCCGCGGTTGCGCCCTCACCGTCGGTGCGCGAGGCGAAGCGGTAGGGCACGCCCCGCCCCCCGATCGCGATGCGCCCGTCGGCGGTCCGTTGCAGATACACGAACACGTGTGCCTCGTCGGCCAGCAGCTCCTCGCCGGACCACCCGATCTGCGACCACACCGACTCGGGCAGCGGCTCGGTGACGATCATCGAGCTGTTGATCGGGGCCAGCGCTCGCCGCTGACCCTTCAGCGAGGCGGTGTAGCCCTCGGTGGCCCGCACCACCCAGCGTGCCCGCACCGCTCCGGCCGGCGTGAGCGCCTCGTGCGCGGCGATCGAGTGCACGGGCGTGTGCTCGTAGATGCCCACGCCGAGGGACTCGACCACGCCGGCCAGCCCCCGAACCAGCTTCGCCGGATGCACCCGCGTGACGTGCGGCGTGAAGGTGGCCGCGCTTGCACCCCGCACGTGCAGGCGCTCGCCCAGCTCCGCCACCGACAACGAGCGCAGGTCCTGCTCGCCGATCCCGCGTTCTCGTGCCGCTCGCACCAGGTCCCGCTGACGGGCCGCCTGTGCGCGCCCGATCGCAACTCCCAGCTGCCCGCTGCTGAGGTGATCGGCCTGCACGCCGTGATCGTGCATGAACGATCCCACCTCCTCGACGGTGGCGAACATCTCTCGCTGCAGCGCGAGCAGCGCGTCGCGGCCCCCGCGCTGTTCGTAGCGGCGCGGGGCGCCGGCGAAGAAGCCCGTCACCCACCCGCCGTTGCGTCCCGAGGCTCCGAAGCCGGCGATATCGCGCTCGAGCACAGCGATCTGAAGCTGTGGAGCGGCCCGCTTGAGGTAGTAGGCGCTCCACAGCCCGGTGTAGCCGGCCCCCACGATCGCGACGTCGACTTCGAGCGGCTCGCGCAGTGGCTCCCGGGCCGGGGGAAGGGGTCCGAGCGAGTGCCACCAGAAACCGAGCTGCGCCGAGCGCACCCCCGCGAGCCTAGCCCGGGTGGTGGGGCTATGATCGCGACAAGCGGCACGACCGCAGACAGGCAGCACCGCAGAGCTTCACTGGCCAGGCGAGAACGGGGAGGAGCACACATGGAGGCGGCAGTTACCCACGGCGGCAAGGCGCGGACGGCGGCCGAAGCGCCCACCCTCGCGCACGCGTTTCGCATCACGGCGGCCGAGCGCGCCGACCAGGTCGCGATCCGGACCAAGGAGGACGCCTTCTCGATCACGTGGGGGAAGCTGCGCGAGCGCGTCGACGCGCTCGCCGGCGGGCTCGACCGCCTCGGGCTCAAGCGCGGCGACACGCTCGCGCTGATGCTCGGAAACCGGCCCGAGTTCCACCTCTGCGACCTCGCCGGGATGATGCTCGGCGCGACGCCCTTCTCGATCTACAACACCTATACCCCCGAGCAGATCCAGTACCTCGTCTCGGACGCCGGGTCGAGGGTCCTGATCTGCGAGCAGGCCTACCTGCCGCGGGTGCTCGAGGCCCGCGAGAGCCTGCCCGACCTCGAGCACGTGATCGTCGTGGACGGGGAGGCCCCCGCCGGGACGCTGTCGCTGTCGGAGGTCGAGGCCTCCGTGCCCGACTTCGACGTCGAGGGGCGCGTGGCCGAACTCGAGGGAACCGACCTGCTGACGCTGATCTACACCTCCGGGACCACCGGCCCGCCAAAGGGCGTCCAGCTGATCCACCGCAACCTGATGGCGGCGATCGAAGGGCTCGACGAGCTGATCGAGTTCCCCGAAGACGGGCGCGTGATCTCGTGGCTGCCGAGCGCCCACGTCGCCGAGCGCAACGCCCACCATTATCTGCCGATCGTCTTCGGCCTGCAGATCACCTGCTGCGACGACCCCCGCCAGGTCCTCTCCTACCTGCCCGAAGTTCGCCCCAGCTGGTTCTTCGCCGTGCCCCGGATCTGGGAGAAGCTGAAGGCCGGCCTGGAGACGATGATCGCCGGTCAGCCCGAGGAGCAGGCCACCAAGATGCGCGCCGCGATCGACGCGGGCATCAGGAAGGTGCGCCTCGAACAGGCCGGCGAGGAGGTGCCCGCTGAGCTCGCAGAGGAGGTCGCCCGTGCCGAGGAGGAGGTGTTCTCGGGATTGCGAGCGATGCTCGGGCTCGACCAGGTCGAGGCCATCAACGTCGGCGCCGCACCCACCCCGGTGGAAGTGCTCGAGTTCTTCCACGCCATCGGCCTACCGCTGGCCGAGCTGTGGGGCATGAGCGAGACCTGCGGCGCCGGGAGCGTCAACCCGAAGGACAAGATCAGGATCGGGACCGTGGGGCCGCCGGCCCCCGGGGTGCAGATCAAGCTCGACAGCGACGGTGAGGTGCTCGTCAAGTCCGACGTCGTGATGGTCGGCTACCGCAACCTCCCGGAGAAGACCACCGAGAGCTTCACCGAGGACGGCTGGCTGCGGACCGGCGACATCGGCGTGTTCGACGAGGAGGGCTACCTGAAGATCGTCGATCGCAAGAAGGAGCTGATCATCAGCGCCGCCGGCAAGAACATGTCCCCCGCCAACATCGAGGCCGCGCTGAAGACCAGCTCGCCCCTGATCGGGCAGGCCTGCACGATCGGTGACGCCCGTCCCTACAACACCGCCTTGATCGTGCTCGACGCCGACTTCGCCCCCGCGTGGGCCGCCAAACAGGGAATCGAGGACACCGACCTGGCCCGGCTCGCCCGCAGCGAGCAGATGATCGCCGCCGTCCAAGAGGGCGTCGATGCCGCCAACGAGAAGCTCGCGAAAGTGGAACAGATCAAGCGCTTCACGATCATCGAGGGCGACTGGCTGCCCGGCGGCGACGAGCTCACCCCGACGATGAAGCTCAAGCGCAAGCCGATCGCCGAGAAGTACATGAACGAGATCGAGGGGATGTACTCCGCCTCGTAGCCGCCCGGCCCCGGTCGGGGCCGCGCGGGATCCAGGCCCGGCTCGCAGGGAGCCGCCCTCGGGGCTGACCAGGAGCTGCGCTCGGGCGGAAAAAAGGGGCCGCTCCTACACTGCCCCTGTAGATGAGGCGCCGCCCCCACGCCAGCGACGGTGAGCGGCCGGCGCGGGGGAGGAGCCCGAGGCAGCCCCTCCGCGGGCGGCCGAACGTGACGCTCGCCGTGCTCAGCCTCGGCGGCGTCGCCTACGCGGTGTTGAGCTCGGCGATCGTGCCGGCGCTGCCCACGATCCAGCACGACCTCCACGTCAGCGAGACCGACGTCACCTGGTTGCTGACGGCCTACCTGCTGTCCGCCTCGGTGGCGACCTCGATCCTCGGGCGCCTCGGGGACATGTACGGCAAGGAGCGCCTGCTTCTGATCACGCTGCTGATCCTGGCCGCCGGGACCCTGTTCGGGGCGCTGGCCCACACGCTCGGCGTGCTGATCATCGCGCGCGTGATCCAGGGCGCCGCCGGGGGCATCTTCCCGCTCGCCTTCGGGATCGTGCGTGACGAGTTCCCGCGCGAGAAGGTCGCCGGCAGCATCGGCCTGATGTCCTCGATCCTCGGGGTCGGCGCCGGCGCCGGGATCGTGCTCTCGGGCGTGATCGTCGAACACCTGGACTACCACTGGCTGTTCTGGATCCCGCTGCTGGCCACGGTCGTGGCGGCGCTGGCCACGTGGTGGTTCGTGCCGGAATCCCCGGTGCGGGCCCCCGGTCGGGTGAACTGGCTCGCGGCGGTGCTGATGAGCATCGGCATCGCGCTCGTACTGCTCGCCATCAGCCAGACCACCACCTGGGGCTGGGGCTCGCCGAAGACGCTCGCGCTGCTCGCGGTGGGGACGCTGGTGTCGCTGGCCTGGGTGCTCGTCGAGCTGCGCAGCCCCGAACCGCTGATCGACATGGCGATGATGCGCATCCGCGGGGTGTGGACGACGAACCTCGCCGCCTTCCTGCTGGGGGCCGGGATGTACTCCTCGTTCATCGTGATCCCCCAGATCGCCCAGCTGTCCAAGAGCACCGGCTTCGGCTTCGGCGCCTCGGTGGTGGTGTCGGGCCTGTACCTGCTGCCCTCGACCGTGTTCATGTTCATCCTCGGGCTGATGGCGGGGCGCATCTCGCGGACCTACGGCTCGCGGCTGGCACTGATCGTCGGTACGGCGTTCGCCGCCGGTGCCTTCGCGTGGCTGGCGGTGGCCCACGAACACCCCTACGACCTGATCGTTGGCTCCTCGCTGCTGGGCATCGGCATCGGCCTCGCCTTCGCGGCGCTCGGCAACCTGATCGTGCAGGCCGTCCCGCCCCAGCAGACGGGCGTGGCCAGCGGCATGAACACGGTCCTGAGGACGCTCGGCGGCGCGCTCGGCGGGCAGTTGTCCGCCACCTTCATCGCCGCCAACACGAGCCACGGAAACCCCACCGTCACCGGCTTCACCGCCACCTTCGTGATGGCCACCGCGTTCCTGGTGGTCTCGCTGCTCGCGAGCCTGCTCGTCCCCCGCCGTCACGAGCTCGCCCCGCCACCGTTTGCGGATGGCGCGGGCGAGCCCGTTATGACGACCGCCGACTAGGGCGTCTGGCAGGGTTAGGGTGCGCGCCGGCCTTCAACGACCTTCCCGGACCGACGCGTCAACGATCTGAAAGGGTTAACAACCGTGCGGCAGCGTGTTTCTGTGATCACGCTCGGGGTCGGCGATCTCGTTCGGGCCAGGCGCTTCTACGAGGCGCTCGGCTGGCACACGAACGCCGGGCCGGAGGATGACGTGGTCTTCTTCCAGGCGGGTGACATGGTGGTCTCACTGTGGGACCGCGCGCGCCTGGCTCACGACAGCTGCGTCAGCGACGCCGGTGGCTGGGGCGGGGTGACGCTGGCCCTCAACGTGGAGAGCCCGGCGGAGGTGGACGCCACCATCGAGCTCGCCCGCGCGGCCGGGGCGGTGATCGGGCGTGCCGGAGCCGAGACCTTCTGGGGCGGCTACAGCGCCGTCTTCATCGACCCCGACGGCCACCCCTGGGAGGTGGCCCACAATCCCCACTGGTCACTGGGACCCGACGGCGAGGTGCGCCTCGGTGCCTGAGCGATCCTCGCGCGAGCCGATCGACTAGCTTTTGCAAGCGCCGCTCTCGGGCCGAGATCCCCGGGGGCAGCTGCTTCTCCAACAACAGTTACCGAACCCAAGGGGGGGTCGATGTCAGCTGAGAACGAGGCACTCGTGAGGCGCTTCTTCGAGGACTTCTGCAACGGCCGGCGGCCGGAGGTGGCCGACGAGATCATCGCGGCCGACTACGTCTCACACGGCCCCCAGGCGCCGCCGGCGGAGGGACCGGAGGGTGTCAAGGCCCGGGTTTCCGTGTACCAGGATTCACTCGACGGCAACTGGGGCGTGCAGGAGATCTTCTCCGCCGGGGATCGCGTGGTGGCCCGCTGGGTGGGCAGCGGAACCCATCGCGCCGAGCTGATGGGCGTCCCGCCGACCGGCAAGCACATCGAGGTCGAGGCGATCTCGGTGTTCCGCATCGACGGCGGCAAGATCGCCGAGGAGTGGACGGTGTGGGACGCGCTCGGCCTGTTGCAGCAGGTCGAGGCCGTGCCGGCACCCGCCTGAGCGCCCGGGCACCCGACCCCTAGCACCGCTGGCGGCCTGGTTTTGCGTGTGCGCGGGCCGCGATCGGCCGCGGTTCGCGCAATGATCTTCAACAGACCATGGCGCAACCGGCCGCTGTCTGTCAGAGCTGCCAGACCTCCAATCCGCAGGGGGCCGCCTTCTGCATGGCCTGCGGCACCTCCCTGACGGCCACCTGTCCGTCCTGCGGGACACAGGCACCGGCGGGTGCCCGCTTCTGCATGGCCTGCGGGAGCGCCCTCGGCGGAGCCCCGGGAAGCGTCCCCGGCGGCGCCCCGGCGGCGCCGGTCTCCCAGGCCCCGGGCACCAGTGAGGAGCGGCGCACGGTGACGGTCCTGTTCGCCGACCTGTCCGGCTACACCTCGGTCGCCGAGCGCCTCGACCACGAGACCGTGAAGATGCTGATCGAGCGTTGCCTGAACCGCTTCGCCGAGGAGGTGGAGCGCTTCGGCGGCCGTGTGGACAAGTTCATCGGCGACAACGTGATGGCCGTGTTCGGGGCTCCCGTCGCCCACGAGGACGACCCTGAGCGGGCGGTCCGGGCGGCCTTCGGGATGCACGCCGCGATGCACGAGCTCAACACCGACATCGCGGCCCGCTTCGGCTTCGACCTGGCGCTGCGGGTCGGGGTCAACACCGGCGAGGTGCTGGCCGGGCGCGTCGGGGACTCCTACACGGTGCTCGGCGACGCCGTCAACGTGGCCGCCCGCCTGCAGTCGGCGGCGCCGGTCGGCGGCACGCTCGTGGGCGAGCGCACCCAGCGCCTGACGGCGAAGGTCGTCGGCTACCGCGAGCTCGAGCCGCTCGAGCTGAAGGGCAAGGCGGAGCGGGTGGCGGCATGGGAGGCGCAGTCAGTCGGCTCCGTGAAGGAGGCCGCGGGTCCGGCACCACGGAGCTCCACCCCGCTGATCGGTCGCGACGAGGAGCTCTCCCGCCTGCAGGGACTGCTCGAGCGGGTCGCCCGCGAGCACGCCCCGCACCTGGTCACGATCGTGGGCCAGGCCGGGGTGGGCAAGTCGCGCCTGCTGGCGGAGCTCGAAAGCACGCTCGGCGCCGACGGCATGCAGACCAGGCTCCTGCGGGGGCGCTGCCTGGCGTTCGGCCAGGGGGTCGTGTACTGGCCCCTGATCGAGATGATCCGCAGCGAGTGCGGGATCGCCGAAGGGGAGGACCCCGCCACCGTCCGCGAGCGGCTCAACGAGCGGCTGCTGCCGCTGTTGAGCGCCCACGAGGAGGCCGATCAGGCCGAGCGGCGGATCGCGCCCATCGCCCGGCTGCTGGGCGCCGCCGACTCATCCCGCGAGCCGCTCGCCGACCAGCAGGAACAGCAGGACGCCCGTGAGAGCTTCTTCGGGGCGGTCCGCGTGGTGATGGAGGCGCTGGCAGCGGAGGGGGCGCTGGTGCTCGCCTGGGAGGACATCCACTGGGCCGACGAGGGCACGCTCGACCTGATCGACTACCTCTCCCGCTGGCTGCGGGCGCCGGTGCTTCAGGTGTGCCTGGCCCGCGATGAGCTGCTGGGACGCCGGCCGGGCTGGAGCACGATGCGCCGCACCGCCACGGTCACGTTCCTGGAACCGCTCCCGCCGGAGGACGCCCAGGCCCTGATCCGCGAGCTGCTGCGGGCCTCCGGGGCGATCAGCGAGCAGGAGAGCGCGCTGGCCGAGCGCTGCGGCGGGAACCCCCTGTTCGCAGAGGAGATGGTGCAGCGGATCGCCGAGGAGGGCGGCCCCACGACGGCGGAGCTGCCCGACACCGTCCAGGGCCTGCTCGCTGCCCGCCTCGACGCGCTGGAGCCGTTCGAGCGGCAGCTCGTCTCCCACGCGGCGGTGCTCGGGAGGACCTTCTGGGAGAGCGCCCTGGAGCCGGTGGCGGCGGCCGCCGGGGAGCAGCTGAGCGCCTCGCTGGCATCGCTGCGCGAGAAGGACATCCTGCTGCCCGGGGAAAGCCACGACGCCGGCGGCGAGCGCGAGCTGGCCTTCAAGCACGTGCTGATCAGGGACGTGGCCTACGAGATGCTCCCGAAGGCGGTCCGCGCCCGCAAGCACGCCGAGGTCGGGGACTTCATCCAGCAGCGCGTCGGCGGCCGCGGTGAGGGCACGGTGGCGCTGGTGGCCGAGCACTACTCCCGCGCGGCCGCCTTCGCCGTCGAGGCCCACCTGCCCGAGGCCGAGGCCGACCAGCTGCGCGGTCTGGCGCTGCGCTACCGCGAGGCCGCCGGGGACGCGGCTGCGTCGCTGTACTCCAACCGCGAAGCCCTGGTCCACTACGAGTCGGCCACGGCCCTGCTCGACGACGAGATCGAGACGGCCCAGCGGATCGCCGAGAAGAGCGGCGATGTCGCCCTGCGGCTCGGGCGGGTGGATCCGGCGATCGAGCTCTGGCAGGGCGCCCTGGAGTACCACGCCGGCCTGGGCGAGCTCCAGCACGTGGCCGAGCTGCACCGCAAGATCGGAGCCGCTCTGGCCCACAAGGGAGAGCGCAAGAGCGCCATCGAGCACCACCAGCAGGGCATCAACCTGATCAAGGACGAGGAGCCCTCGCTGACCCTCGTTCGGCTCTACGAGGAGGCGGCGTGGCTGTACATGCAGGTGGGCGACAACATGCTCGCCATCTACGCCTCCGAGAAGGCCCTGCGGCTGGCCGAGAGTCTCGGCGAGGCGCGCGCCGCCAGCCGCGCCCACGGGATCTTCGGGCGCGTGTTCGGGCGCATCGGCGACGCCGCCAAGGCGCGGGAGAACCTCGAGCGCGCGGTCGAGCTGGCGCGCCAGTCCGACGAGGAGGAGACGGTCCTGGCGCTGCTCGCGCTGGGTCACAACCTCGAGCACTCCGAGGGCGACTACGCCGGCGCCGGGGCCCGCTACCGGGAGGCGCTTTCGCTGGCGGAACGGATCGACGAGCTGCCCGCCCAGATCGAGCTGCTCTCGGCCCTCGCCCAGCTGGCCTTCTACCGGGGCGACTGGGAGGAGGTCCGCAGCGCCAGCGACGCGAGCGCGCAGCTGGCCGAACGGGAGGGGCTGGTCGGCAAGCTGTGCCTGCCGAACATCATGCGCGGGCGGCTGCACTGGCGTGAGGGCGATTGGGACACCTCCGAGGAGCTGCTCTCATCAGCCCGTGAGCTGGCCGACCGGATCGGCTGGTCGGAGGTCACCTTCAGCGCTCTGATGGCGCTCGCCGCCACCCAGCGCGACCGCGGCGAGCTCGATCGCGCGAGAGGGACGCTGGGGGAGGCGCTGGCCGTGTGCGAGCGGGCCGGCCTCGTGCCCCAGTCGGTGCAGGCCCACGCCGCCCGCGCCCTGATCGCGATCCTCGCCGAGCGCTCCGAGGAAGCCGCCGAGGCCGCCGAGGCCGCCGAGCAGGCCTCCAAACGCGTCCACGACCCGGCCGGCGCCGCCGCCGCCCAGGAGGCGGTGGGCATGGTGGTCCCGATGCCGGAGGCGCTGGAGCGCCTGCAGTCCGCGCGCGGGGAGTGGATGCGCCTCGGGCGCCCGCTCGAGGTGGCCCGTTGCGAGCTGCTGATCGGGCGGCGGATGCGCGACGAGCATCACAACGGCGAGGCCACCAAGGCCCTCAGCGACGCGGCCTCGATGTACGACCAGCTCGGCGTCGTCCACCTCGCTGCCCGGGCACGCGAGCTGGCGGCCTCCTGACAGGTGGCAGACGCCAACATCGAGCGGCTGCTCGCCGGCCTGGAGGCTTTCAACAGCGGTGACGTGGAGCGGATCCTCACGTTCGTGGACCCCCACTTCGAAGTCTCGATCCCACGTGAGCTCTCGGCCGAGCCGGACACCTACCGCGGCCACGAAGGCGTGCGGCGCTACTTCGAGACGTTCGCTGAAGCGATGGACGAGATCCGCTTCAACGCCGAGCGCGTGTGGGAGGCCGGCGAGGACATGGTGGTCGAGATGCGCCTGACGGCCCTGGGCAGGCAGACGGGGATCCCGGTCGAACAGCGCGTGTACCTGGTGTGGACCGTTCGCGACGGAAAGGCGCTACGGGTGCAGACCTATCCCTCGCTGGCGGGGGCGCTGGCCCGCGCGGGGCTGCCCGAGGATCCCGGCAGACCCGTGTTCACCGGCGGCTCCTGACCCGGCTGCCGCCGCATCGGTCCGGCCGTGCCCGTCAGCTCAGGATCGCTTTCAGGGCGAGGATCGCTCCACCGAGGACCGCCCCGATGGCGGCATCGAAGAACAGCTCCATGCCGCGCGCTCCCGCGTTGATGCCGGCGCCGATCTCGAGCACGACGATGCTGGCCACGGAGGCCCAGATCGCCACGTTGACGGCGTCCTCGAGGTTCGACCCGGTCAGCCCCGCGATCACGAGCACGGACAGGGGGATCGCCGCCCCCGGGATGATCGCCCACTCGTCCCCGAGCGACTGCATCAGAACACGGGCCGTCAGCCGTTCCTGGTGGGCAACGCGGCGTCCGAGCGCGCTTGCGTACGCGTGCAACAGCCAGAACACCGCTGCGCCGGTGAGGCCTGACGCGACGGCTTCTGTGTAGGTCTCCGGATGGCCGCTCTCGGCGGCGAGCAGGGCCCCCACGAGGATCGCCCCGTAGACGATGCCCCCCGGGTTCTCCGCCGTGCGCAGCACGGCCCCGGGCCAACGTCGGCGCGAACGCGGGGGAGGCGTGCCGGCATCCGGGGGCGCGTCGGGAGCCGGGGGAGAGGGGGACGGCGAGATCGCTCAAGTATCCAAAACCCGTCGGCAGCCCCGCAAAACCCGCCGGCGGCCTAGGCGCGGGTCCCACGGCGCGTCGCCGGGATTTCTCCACAACGACCAGCGCCGCCTCGCAGGGAGACGGCGCGGATCGGACATGCTCCATGGATCCTGGCCGTGAGGCCGCGGGATTGGCCGGGCAAGCTAGTCACGGCGGCGGACGGAAAGCCGCACGGGTCCCGCCACGACTGGACGGGGTCTCGGCGGGGTGGTATTTGAAGGTGACGGTGGTTCACGGACGAACCCTCCCGGCCGTGGTCGGAGCCCTGCTGGTCGCGCTGTCGGCGGCGAGCCCGTCCGCGCTCGCGCGCCCGGCCCACCGCAAGGCGGCCAGGTCGACGGGGACGGCATCCGAACGGTGCACGGTGCGGGCGCTGCCCGGCTCCTTCGTCGCCCAGGGCGAGCTGTACGGCTCCGGGAGCGTCGCCGACGTGGTCGAGGTCTCCTGCGAACCCGTGTACGCGCGCACCCATCTGCGGGTCAGCGCCACGCAGCTGTTCAACCGCTGCGACCAGCGCCTGTCCTGGTATCTGCCGTATCCCAGCTCGAGCGTCACCACCGGGTCGAGCGCCAGCCTCCAGCTCGACGACGACGGCAACGCGACCGTGGCGCTCATCGGCGGGCCCTCGTGCGCCGCGGGTGAAAGCCTGATCTCGGCCCACCTGGAAACCGCGCCCTACACGACCGCCACCACCGCCTTCCAGGTACTGGCCCCTCAGGAAGGCACGGTCGGCCTGAGCGTGACCCCCGAATCCAAGGTTGCGGGCGAGACCTACGGCGAGGTGGCGACGATCGTGCAGGTGTCCTTCGCGCCGGTGTTCGCCGAGCAGCGGGTGCTCATCAACGCCTCCCAGCTGTACGCGCGCTGCCGGCGGGCCCCGCGGCTGGTGTGGGTGACGATGGGCGAAGGACCCGGCCAGGGGGGCTCGGCCGCCGAACCGCTGGCCCTCCCGGAAGCCGAAGAAACGAGCGCCCGTCTGGACGACGACGGCAACGCCTTCGCCCTGCTGCTGGGAGGGGGCTCGTGCGCCTCGGGGACGAGCCTGGTCGAAGCCAGCCTCGAAAACGCCCCCTACACCACCTATACGGCCAGCTTCACGATCGAACCCCCGGCGCCCGGATACCCGGGCTAGAAGCCGTGTTGTTGGCCCGTTCGGGGTGGTCCGGGCGACCTGTGACCAGCGTGTGATGGGGGTGGCGCAAGCCCCCGGGGTCCGCTAAAGTCCGGGCCTGCGTCGTACGACCGCGACGTTGTTCCTTGGAGGGTTCGAGCAGGGGGTGCCAGCCGTGACACGGAGGTTTTCTGTCCTGAACACGTCCGCCGTGCGTGCGCTCGTCGTGCTGGGCGCCGTCTGCCTGGCGGCCCTCGCCTGCGCGGCCTCGGCCGGCGCCCTGACCTTCACCGCCGGCGACCCCGTCGTCTATCGCGTCGGCACCGGCGCGGAAACGCTGGCCAAAGACACCGCCGCCAGCGCCTTCCTGGACGAGTTCTCTCCGGGCGGATCGGTTGCGGGGTCGATCGCGTTCCCGACCAGCGAAAGCGGTGCCAGCAAGCGCCTGACCGCCAGCGGCACGGGTTCCTCCGAGGGCCTGTTGACGCTCTCGGGCAACGGCAACTTCCTGCTGGCGACCGGCTACAACGCCGCGCTCGGGACCGTCAAACTCTCCGAAACGCTCGTCACCGGGACAAAACCCGTCGCGCGCGTGGTCGGCCGCGTCAGCAAAACCGGCGAAGTGAACACGACCACGGCGCTGATCAACACCTTTGGCAACGGGAACAACCCCCGCAGCGCGACCAGCCAGGAAGGGGAAAACATCTACGTCGGCGGCGCGGGCAAAAGTACCACCGGCGGCGTTCACTTCACCAAACTAGGCGAAGAAAAATCCAAACCGTTGAACACAACCGACACCAACGTGCGCCAGGTCGAGGTCTTCGACGGCCAGCTGTACACCTCGGCCGACCCCACCAAGAACGGGGTCATCATCGCCAAAGTCGGGACGGGCCTGCCGACGACCGAAGGTCAGTCGATCAACAACCTTCCCTTCGAAACCGAAGGCCAGCCGAAACAGCCCTACCAGTTCGCCATGCTGACGGTCAGCCCGCTGAACAAAGGAAGCGGCGCTCCTGACACCATCTACGTCGCAGATGACGAACGCAACGCGGTCGTCAAGTACTGCCTGGAAAGCGGCGTGTGGAAAGAATTCGGCTCGGTCGAAGTCCCCTTCGTGCGCGGTGTGATCGCAAACGACAACAGCGGGGTCGTCACTCTCTACGCGACCGGCAGCGAACAGGGCATCGAAGGCACGCTCTACAAGATCAGCGACGTCAGCGGCTTCGGTGGCACCTTCACCGATGTGGCCGAGGAAATCGCCAAAGCGCCGCTCAACGAGGGATACCGCGGCCTCGCTTGGGCGCCCGGCACGACGATCGGCGAAGCAGGAACTCCCCCGTCGGCACCCACGATCAAAACGGAAGGCGCGCTCGCCGCCGCGATCGGCGACCCGACGAACCCCACTGACACGGTCACGATCGGCGATTCCGAATACGCGGCCAACTCGTTGACCGTGACGGTCCACTCCTCCAACGAAGAAGTGGCGCCGCAGGCGAACATCAGCGTCACCGGCAGTGGAACAGAACGGCAGCTACACGTGACACCGGCCGCGGTCGGCGAATCGAAGCTGTCGGTGACCGTAGAAGCGCTCAACGGCGCCACCAAAAGCGCGCTCGTGCACTATGGAGCCTCGGCCAACCTCGGCAACGCCGCCGATCGCTACTACGACGGCGCGGGCAACGCCTCGACCGCGATTGATGTCGGCGGTGGCTACATGGTCGTCGGCGATGACGAGAGCAACATCCTGCGCCTCTACCGCGAGCGCCACTCGAGTGAGCCGGTGAAGACCTACAACTTCACCAATGTGATGCCGGACGGTCAGCAGGAAATGGACATCGAGGCCTCGGCGCGGGACGGCAACATGCTCTATTGGATGGGGTCGGAGTCCAACAGCCACCACGGTGAAGTGAGGCCCGCCACAGACGTCGTGTTCGCAGCCAAAATCACGGGCTCGGGTGCCAGCACCGCACTCGAATACGTCGGCAGCTACACGCACCTGCGCGAGGACATCATCGAATGGGACAACAACAACGGCAAACCGTTCGGCCTCTCCGCCTCGGCCGAAGAAGGCTCGCCGTCCGACCTTCCGACGGGCTTCAACATCGAGGGCGTCGAGTTCGCCGCCGGCTCTGAAGAAGAAGCCTACGTCACGTTCCGCGCCCCGCTGGAGCCGACGAGCAAACGCGAAAAGGCGCTCATGGTCCCGGTGAAAAACTTCGGCGATCTGGTCAAGCACGGGAACCCCGGCCTCACCAAAGCCACTTTCGGGACGGCGATGGAATGGAACCTGGGTGGCCTCGGGATGCGCGAGATCCGCAAAAACGAAGAAGGCGAATACCTGATCATCGCCGGCCAGTCCGAAGAGGTGGACACGAGCTTCGCGCTGTACGGGTGGGACGGGAACACCGAAGACGAACCGATCCTGCTCGAAACCCCCGTCCCGGGCCTCGTGGCCGAAGGTGCGTGGGAGAGCATCGTCTCGGTGCCGGAACCGATCGAAAGCGGCGACGAAGTCGAACTGCTCGAGGACAACGGTGACACCGAATGGTACGAATCCAAACTGACCAGCAAGAACGGGCTGACGGAAGGGCTGCAGAAGGACCTCGGGCGCCTGTTCACGATCCACATCCCGGCGCCGAGCCCGTCAGGGCCGCCCCATCTGCAGACCGGCACCAACCCCAACGCGGGCAAATTCTCGATCCGCTGGAAACCGTCTTCGACGCTGCGCGCGCGCTTCAAACTCCAGCACGAGAACGCCGAAGGCGGATGGACGACCGTCGCGAGCAACCTCAGCAGCCGCGAATACACCTTCAACCCCGAGTCGGAGGGGACGTGGAAGTACCGCGTGAAGGAGAGCAACCCCACCGCCGAAGCCGAATTCTCCACCGAATCGGAAGCGATCAAGGTCGACCGCACGGCTCCGAACACCCCCACCCCGCACGCCAGCCGCGAACCGGACTACGCCGGCAAAGGCGGTTGGTACAAGGACAGCATGACGGTGTCCTTCACCGCGAACGGGGACCCGACGCTCGCCGACGGCAGCTCACCGAGCGGTGTCGAACCGTCATCGCTGACCTCACCGAAAACGTACAACACCAGCGGCTCGTTCAACGCCTGCGGCGAAGTGGAAGACAAAGTGGGCAACCTGTCATCCAAAGGCTGCCTGACGGTGCAGGTGGACGCCACCGCCCCGAGCCTCGAAATCAGCTGTCCGGCCACGGCGGTGCAGGGCGAAAACGTGCACGCCACCGTGACCGCGTCCGACGGGCAGTCCGGGCTCGCCAGCGACCCGAGCGGCAACGTCCCGATCAACACCGCCACCACCGGGCCGTTCACGGTCACGCGTACGGCGATCGACAACGTCGGGCATGAAACGACCAAATCGTGCACCACGGAAGTCGTCTACCCGACACCGGGGGCGCCGGCGATCACCGCCGGCGGCAACCCCAACAACGGGCACTTCACGCTCACCTGGACGGGCGCGAACCCGATGTCGAACGTGGGCCTGACCTACACGCTGCAGCACCGCCCGATCTCGAGCGGGACCTGGACGACCGTGGCGAGCGGGCTGGAATCGCTCAGCTACGAATTCCCGAAATCGGCCAAGGAGGCGGAAGGCACGTGGCTCTACCGCGTGCAGGGCGCGGACTCGGTGAACCTCAAACAGACCGAATTCTCGCCCGAATCGCCTGCCGTCGTCGTCGGGCTGCCGCCCGAACTGGGGCACTGCGTGCCCGCACCCACGGAAGTCAACTCGAAAGGCAAGACCGTCGGTACCGGTGCGTTCTCGAAGAACTCCTGCGCGGCCCTGAACAAGAAACACGCCGGCCTCTACAACTGGGAAGGCGGCGTGACCAAAGGGCACGTCACGAGCAACGAAACCGGCGTCGTCCAGCTGATCGCGGCGAACAAGTTCAAGGTCGAATGCCGCGGCTCCATCAGCGCGAGCGGCGAATTCGTCAGCGCGCGGCGGGTCGAAGGCCTGACGTTCAAATTCTCCGAATGCGGCAGCGTGCTCGGAAGGTGCACGAGCGCCGGGTCGCTGGAAGGCAAAATCACCACCAAGACGCTGGAAGGCGTATTGGGCGTATACAAAGCCAGCGCGAAACCGGCGGGCAACAAAGCCGGCCTCGAGGTCTACCCGGTCGGCAAAACGGGTCCCTTCGCCGAATACTCCTGCGGGAGCAAAAAAATGACGGTGAAAGGGGCCGTGATCCTGCCGATCAGGGCGAACAAGGTCACGCCCACCCTGGAAGTGAGCGCGAGGGCCTCGAAGGGCAAACAGAAGGCCGAAGCGTTCGTCGAAGGAGAACCGAAAGCCCAGCTCGAAGTCTCGGTCGAATCCGAACCCGCCGAACCCGTCGGGCTGACGATGAACCTGCACCTCGAAACCGAAGAAGCGCTGGAGCTCAACACCGTCGCCTGAGCCCGGCACGAAGCCGGGGCAGCCGTCCCGGCGCGACGCCGCAAAACCTCAGGCGCAAACAAAGAGGGGGGCCCTCCGGGCCCCCCTCTGGAATCCATCGCCGGGTAGCTCGCTCTCCGGCTCGATCGAACGGCCGTTACTGGGGAACCCCCGAGGACACTTCCGGGGCCGTCGCCAGCTGGTAGACGACGATCACCGAGAGTGCGAACACGCACAGCGACCAGAACGGCAGCACGTTGATGTTCACGAGCGAGTCGATCGCGACCAGCGAGGCAGCGAAGATCCCGAACCAGCGCCCGAAGCCACCGCCCGAGAACAGCGACATCGCAGCGAGGATCTCGATCACGCCGAGGATCAGCGTGATCCAGCCCCAGGTCTTGAGGGTGCTGAACACGTACGTTGCTCCGTGGGCCGTCACGAAGCTCGATTCCGAGATCGCGGCGATGCCCCAGATGATGTTCAGGACACCGGCGATGCTGAGCATGATCGCGGCGAAGATCCACCACCCTGTAACCCTGTCCAAGTTGTCCACAAACGCCTCCTGACTTGTTGGCGCCCCAC
>Ga0335085_10006372_pt1 | contig 18652 bp, 19 predicted proteins | sample Lox_Sample_45_FD_206712 | JGI IMG/M metagenome (GOLD analysis project Ga0335085, IMG submission 206712) | Soil microbial communities from Loxahatchee National Wildlife Refuge, Florida, United States - Lox_Sample_4.5 | ecosystem: Environmental > Terrestrial > Soil > Wetlands | place: USA...
CTGGCGACGACGGCCGCCCTCGCGAAGCGTGCCGCGGACGCCGCCCGCGCGATCGTCCTCGAGGCGGACGCCGCCGCCAAACTGCACGAGCTCCCGCTGCCCGAGCGAGGCGAGCTCCTGCTCATGGTCGGCCCGGAGGGCGGCATCAGCCCGGCAGAACGCTCCGCCCTGTGCGAGGCCGGCGCCATCGAGGCCCGCCTTGGCCCCACCGTGCTCCGCACCTCCACCGCCGGCGCCGCCGCGGCGGCCATCCTGCTCTCCCGGGCCGCCCGCTGGTAGCCGCGCGCCCAGCACGGACCTCGCAAGCGTTACAAAGTGCTCATATCGGGCGGATTATCACGGAAACTCCGATCCTGACGGAAACTAAGTGCGATATAGGCGCACAAAGTTTCCGTTGTACTCGGAATTTCCGTGATCACGTTCGACGCGGCGTGGCAGGCGTGACTGGTGGCATCCGTGTGACGGGTGATCAGGCCGACCGCAGCCCCTCGACCTAGACGAGGCGGACGGGCTTAATGAGGACGAGCTCGCCGTCGGGCTCGCGGTCGGCGTCGGGCCGGAAGAGCCGTTGCCCGACAGGCTGCCGCTCGAGCTGGTGTCGGACGGGGATGCCGAGGGGTTTGAGGTGTCGGTGGGCGTGCCCGACCCTGACGGGTCGCCCGAGGAGGACACCGTCGGCGTCGGTGTGGTCGGCGTCGAGGTTGGCGACGGAGACGTCGTGGTGGGCGTGGCAGTTGGCGACGACGACGTTCCGGTATCGGTCGGCGTCGGGGTCGCGGTCGCGCTCGTGCTTGTCGTGGTGGCGCTTGGGCTGCTCGACGGGGTGGCGGACGGGCAGTCAGGCGCCGTGGCCGAGTAGTACGGCAGCGCGGAGGGGATCGGGCTTGGCATGAGCGGGCCAGGAGCCTGTGCGCTCGTCGTCCCCGATGCGCTTGAGGAAGCCGTGGTCGACTGCGGAGTCGCAGTCGTCGCGCATCCCGCGGTGGCGGAGGCGCTCGCGGACGAGGCGGTCGACTGCGTGGCGCCCGCCGAATTCCCGGTGCTCGAGCCCGGGCCGGTCGTGCTGCCGGGGGCAGATGACGTGCTGTCCGTGGTCTGCGTGCCGTTGCCCTCGGTGCCCGAGCCGCCGGTGTGCGGCCCGCTGCCGCCATTCAGCACTGTCGAGCTCGCCTGGATGATCGCGTGGCGAAAGGGCTGGATGCCGAGCGACACGCTCGCGATGATCGCGATTCCGGCGAGGACGGCCGCCGGGCGCAGCCAGCCGATGTTCCACTGCGGAAGCGTGCGAGCAGTCCCGCCTTCGGCTGCCACGGTGTGCGGCGTCAGCTGAAGGCGGGGCAACGGGAGATCTGCCGGGCGCGGGAGCGCCTCTGGCCAGGCCCAGTGACCGCGCCAGGTCCAGTACCTAATCCGCTCTCCGCCGGCGGCGAGCATGCTCAGCAGCCACGGCCGCGGCGGCCGGCCGCCGATCCGCGTGTGGATGGCCTGAAGCCCGTCACTGCCCGGCGTGATTTCGCTGACCGCCGCGATGAGGGCCTGCCGCAGTGCCTCTTCCAGGCCGGTTTCTGGTGCGGTCATGCTCTCACCAGGCCCGCAGGCCACGTCACGACGTCTCCTGCTCGAGGATTGACTTGAGCGCCGCCATCGCCCGCGCCGTGTGGCTCTTGACGGCTCCCCGGCTGATCCCCATCGCGGCGGCGATGTCGGCCTCGGAGAAGTCCGCGTAGTACCGCAGCACGATGGCCTCCCGCTGCCGGAGCGGAAGCGAGCGCAGCGCCGAGGCGACCGCGGAGCGCTCGAGGAGCGCCAGGGCGGCGTGCTCGGCACTCGGCTCGTCCGGGGCCGGCTTCGGCGCGTGCATGTCGACGACCTTGCGGTGCCGCAGCACCGAACGCGACCGGTTGACGACCGTCTGCCGCAGGTAGGACAGCGCCTTCTCCGAATCGCGCAGTCGCCGCCACGCGAGGTGCATGGCCTCGAACGCGTCCTGCACCACTTCCTCGGCCGTCTGCACATCGTGGACGAGCAGCACGGCGAGCCGGACCAGCTGGTTGTAATGCCCGGTGTAGATCTCGGTGACGACCTCGGCGGCGTCCCAGGCAGCGGATGCCGTGCGCGCCTGAGCGGTGAACGCCTCAGGGGCGAGCACCACCTCTGGCAGCAGCGCATTCGCCGCGAGTGTTTCCGTCACGTCAGTACGACGCGTTCCTGCATCCGAAGGTTCACCTGCGGCACTGAGGTTTCCGCTGTCATTCTCCGGCGCGGCGATCGCCTCGTCAGCAACCCCGGCCTCGTCAGCAACCCCGGCCTCGTCAGCAACCCCGGCCTCGTCAGGAACCGGGATTTCGTCGGCAACTGAGAGGCTGGCCGTATCAGCACCGCCCTGGAGGTCATCCACCGCCTGGCCGGCCATGCCAGCACCCACGGGGTCACCGCTCACGCCCGTGCCAATTCTCAATCACGGAGCGCAACCAATTGACTCGTCGCGCCACGATTCTGCACTGCCGAACCCACATTCGGTAACTCCACCCCAGTAACCGCCGCAGGATTGCGGAAAGACAAGAATATCCGTCCCGCTGGGAGCAGGCAGCACTTATGCGGATCGAATCCGCCCCAGGGAAACCACGAGTAACAGCTACCGGTGAGTAGAAAGTTACAGATGGGTGAATATTTTGCTTTCAGCGCGAACCCGAAGTCGATGAGAGTCTATATATGCACGTGGCTGCCCTGCTGTCCAGTGCCGTCACGCAGAGTGAAGCCCGAGCCGGCCCGCCGCTGAGTCGTCCGGCACGCACGCGACCAGTGCCTACTATGATCGTGGTGTGCCTGACTGCTTGTTCTGCGGAATCGCTGCCGGACAGATCCCGGCCACGGTAGTGCTCGACGGGAAGCGGATTCTCGCCTTCCGTGACATCAACCCTCAGGCGCCGACGCACGTCCTGGTGGTCCCCAGGGATCATTTCCCCAATGTGGCGGCACTCGCCGCCGCGGGCGGCGGCCAGCTCGACGAGCTCGTCAGCGTTGCGCGCGAGGTCGCGGTCGCCGAGGGCATCGACGCGACCGGCTACCGGGTCGTCTTCAACACCGGCCAGGACGCTGGGCAGACTGTCGCGCACGTGCACGCGCACGTGCTCGGTGGCCGTCCGATGACCTGGCCGCCCGGCTGACCGGCAGAGCGGGCCGTGGCACCCGCAAGCGGCCGTGACCGGCACCCTCGGCCGCTCCACACACCGCCCAAGGCCGGGCCTATGAGAGCAGTGAATTGACAGATACTCGCAGTGACAGTCCAGGTTCCACGATCCGGATCGTTATTCCTGACGGCCATTCCATGGTGGGCCTGCTCGGAACCAGGGACGAGCTGCTCCATGTCATCGAGCGGGAGTTGTCCGCGGACGTGCACGTCCGCGGTAACGAAATCACCGTCTCTGGCTCTCCCGCGGAAACTGAGCTTGTCGGCAGGCTCTTCAGCGAACTGCTCGAATTGCAGCGCAAGGGCGCCGAGCTTTCGCCGGACGCGGTGGAGCGCACGGTGGCGATGCTCAAGGGCGGGAACGGCGAGCCGGGCACGCGCCCCGCCGAGGTGCTTACCCAGGGCATCCTCTCCGTCCGCGGCCGCACGATCCGCCCGAAGACCCTCAACCAGAAGCACTACGCCGACGCCATCGACAAGCACACCATCGTCTTCGGCATCGGGCCTGCGGGAACCGGCAAGACCTACCTCGCCATGGCCAAGGCGGTGAAGGCACTGCAGGCGAAGGAGGTCAACCGGATCATCCTGACCCGCCCGGCCGTCGAGGCCGGCGAGCGCCTTGGCTTCCTCCCCGGCACGCTGTACGAGAAGATCGACCCGTATCTGCGTCCCCTGTACGACGCCCTGCACGACATGGTCGACCCGGAGTCGATTCCGAAGCTGACCGCCGCGGGCACCATCGAGATCGCCCCGCTCGCCTTCATGCGGGGGCGCAGCCTCAACGACTCGTTCATCATCCTCGACGAGGCGCAGAACACCACGGCCGAGCAGATGAAGATGTTCCTCACCCGCCTCGGGTTCGGGTCGAAGATCGTGGTGACCGGCGACGTCACTCAGGTCGACCTGCCCGACGGGCAGGTCAGCGGCCTGCGGGTAGTGCAGGACATCCTCGAGGACATCCCCGACATCCACTTCTCCCGCCTGACGAGCGCCGACGTCGTCCGGCACAAGCTGGTCGGGAAGATCGTCGACGCCTACGAACGTTACGACGCGAGCGCCAAGCGGATGAGCCGCGAGCGACCCCAGGACCGGGACCGCGGCGAGCGGGACCGTGACCACGGCCGCCAGGGCCGCCGCGGCGCGCACTGACAGCCGGCAACAAGAAAACGAGCCTAAGACGGGGACACGAAGGTGAGCGTCGACATCAACAACGAGTCGGGGGTTGCGGTCGAGGAGGACGCGCTGCGCGAACTCGCGCAGTACGTGATCGACCAGATGGAGACCCATCCGCTCGCGGACCTCTCGATGCTGCTCGTCGACGAGGACCACATGACCAACCTCCACGAGAAGTGGATGGAGGAGCCGGGTCCGACGGACGTGCTGTCGTTCCCGATGGACGAGCTGCGGCCGCATGCGATCGCCGGGCCCAACCGCACCAGGGGCCGCGACGAGGACGAGGGCGAGCCGGTCCTGCTCGGCGATGTGGTGCTCTGCCCTCAGGTGGCGGCCGCTCAGGCCAAGCAGCACGGGCATTCCACGCAGTCCGAGCTCGAGCTGCTCACCGTGCACGGGGTGCTGCACCTGCTCGGTTATGACCACGCCGACCCGGAAGAGGAAGCCGAGATGTTCGGCCTGCAGAACGAACTGCTTCGCGACTGGCGAGAACAGCTGGCCGGCGGACCGCCCGCTGCGGGCGAAGGGCAGGAAGGGCAGGCCTGATCATGCCGGCCGCCGGGTGGCTCTTCCTCGCCGCGACCCTCCTGATTATCGCGGCGGGCTGGTGTGCGGGCGCGCAGTCGGCCCTGGCAAGGACCGACTCCGACGGGCTTGACCGCTACGGCAGCCTGCTGACGCTGATCAGGGTCATCGCCGAGATATCCGGCGCGGTTCTCGTCACCCTGGCCTTCGCGCACTGGCTCGGCGGCGGCTGGCAGGTGTTCCTGCCATCTGTCGGCGTGCTGCTCGTCGCGCGCTACGTGCTGATCGGCGTGGGGCCGCGCGCGATGGGCAGGCAGCGCGCGGAGCGGGTCGCCGCCACGGCCCGCCGCCTGCTTCGCCCGCTGTACGCCGCGCTTGGCCCGGCGGCGCGGCTGCTCGACAGGGTGACGGGCGCGCTGCCGTTCGGCGGCCAGGGCGCGGATCCGGAGCTGAGCGGCCGCCCCGGTGTCGAGGACCTGGTCGACTACATCGAGTCGCAGGACGAGATCGAGCCGGGTGAGCGGGAGATGGTCCGCTCGGTGGTCGAGCTCGGCGACACAATCGTTCGCGAGGTCATGGTGCCGCGCACCGACATGGTGTTCCTCGAGCGCGACAAGACGCTGAACCAGGCGCTGTCGCTGGCGCTGCGCAGCGGCTTCTCCCGCATTCCGGTCAGCGGCGAGTCCACCGACGACGTGGTGGGGATCGCCTACCTGAAGGACGTCGTGGCCTGGATCGTGCAGCACCAGGACGCCGAGGAGACCGACCACGTGGAGAAGGTCATGCGCCCGGCGACCTACGTCCCCGATTCCAAGCCGGTCGACGAGCTGCTCCGCCAGATGCAGGTGCAGCGGATTCACGTGGCGATCGTCATCGACGAGTACGGCGGCACGGCCGGCCTTGTCACGATCGAGGACATCCTCGAGGAGATCGTGGGCGAGATCGCCGACGAGTACGACACCGAGCAGCCCCCGGTCGAGTGGCTGGCGCCCGGCACGGCCCGGGTCACCGCCCGCCTCCCGGTCACTGACCTGGGGGAGGCCTTCGGCGTCACCATCGACGCGGAGGATGTGGAGACGGTCGGCGGCCTGCTCGCCCACCAGCTGGGCCGGGTGCCCATCGCGGGCTCCGAGGCGACGGTCGCCGGCCTGCACCTGACCGCGGAGAACGTCGCGGGCCGCCGCAACAAGCTCGGCACGGTCCTGATCGAGCGGGTCGAAGAACCGAAGCGGGAGCAGGACTAAGTTCTCGCGGGCGCCACCCTCGGCCCTAGACTCATCCGCGTGAGTGATGTGACTCCCGGGGACATCCTTGACCCGGAGGATCAGAAGATCATTACCCTGGCCCGGTCCTCCCGGGCGCGGGTCGCCGCGTCCGAGGGCGCGGCGGTCCGCGACGAGACCGGGCGCACCTACACGGCGGCGGCGGTTGCCCTGCCGTCCCTGCGGCTGTCGGCGCTGCGGCTCGCGGTCGCGATGGCCGTGTCGAGCGGCGCGGAGTCGCTGGAAGCTGCCGCTGTTGTCAGCGACAAGGAGCCGGACCCCGGCGACCTGGCCGCCGTCCGCGACCTCGGCCCGGACGCCCCGATCTTCCACGCGGGCGCCGACGGCGTGCTCAAGACGACGCTCCTGCCCTAGCGCCGCCTGGCCAGCCGGACTGGGCTTGCCGGGATGTCGCCGCGCACCAGCCGCTCCACCAGGCCGGCCAGTCCGGACGGTGCGATCCGCTCGGTCGCCGTCCGCAGTTCGCGGAGGGTCCACCAGCGGTGCCCGGTGATCATCGAGCGCTCCAGGTCCTGCTGCCCGTCGGTGTCGATGACGGTGCCCGGCACCCGCAGGAAGAAGAACGAGTGCGCGCCGAGGAACAGCTTGCCCTCCTTCTCGGCGAGCCACCGGCCGATCGACGTCGCTACGACCGGCCCGAGTCCGTCCTCGGTGGCGGAGAACCCGGTCTCCTCGAAGAGCTCGCGCACCGCCGCCTCGCGGACGGTCTCGCCGGGGTGCACGCCGCCGCCCGGTGTGAACCACCAGCGCTCCCCGTCGCTCGCCCGCGCGCTGAACAGCAGGACCCGCTGCCTGGGATCGGCCACCAGAATCCGCGCGGTCGGCCGCCATATGGGAGTTGTGCTCACAAAACCGACATTACTCGACCACGGCTCGCGCCCGGTGACCGCGACGTGCAACCCAACAGGTAACCCGGATGCCCGACAATTGATGGGTGAACCAGCCGCGAATGACCGAGAAGAAGGCGGGCCGGGCGAAGGCGAACGGCGGTCCCGACCGGGCCCGGACCGCCTCCGGCCCGCAGGCCCCGGTCTTCCGCTCCGGTTTCGCCTGCCTGGTCGGCCGCCCGAACGTCGGCAAGTCCACCCTGACCAACGCACTCGTCGGCGCCAAGGTCGCGATCACCAGCAACCGCCCGCAGACCACCCGGCGGGTGATCCGCGGCGTGGTGCACCGCCCGGACGCGCAGCTCGTCATCGTGGACACGCCCGGCCTGCACCGGCCGCGCACGCTGCTCGGCGAGCGGCTCGATTCCCTGGTGCGCTCGACGCTGACCGAGGTCGACGTGATCGGCTTCTGCGTCCCCGCGCCCGACCCGGTGGGCCCGGGCGACAAGTACCTCGCCAAAGAGCTGGCCGCGGTCAAGGACACGCCCGTCGTCGCGATCGTCACCAAGACCGACGAGGTTCCGCAGGAGCGGGTCGCCGAGCAGCTGCTCGCGGTCAGCGAGCTGGGGGAGTGGGCGGACCTGGTCCCGGTCTCCGCCGTCAAGGGCTTCCAGCTCGGCGTCCTCGCCGACGTGCTTGTGGGTCACCTGCCCGAGGGGCCTGCGCTCTACCCGGACGGCGAGCTGACCGACGAGCCCGAGCAGATCATGGTCGCCGAACTGATCCGCGAGGCCGCACTCGAGGGCGTCAGGGACGAGCTGCCGCACTCGATCGCCGTGCTCGTCGAGGAGATGGGCCCGCGCGAGGGCCAGCCCGACCTCATCGACGTGCACGCCGAGCTGTACGTCGAGCGCCCGAGCCAGAAGGCCATCGTCATCGGCACCCAGGGGGCCCGCCTCAAGGACGTGGGCACCAGGGCCCGCAGGCAGATCGAGGCCCTGCTCGGCAGCCGCGTCTACCTGGACCTGCACGTTCGCATAGCCAAGGACTGGCAGCGCAACCCCAAGTACCTCCGCCGCCTCGGCTTTTACGACTGACTAGTCGAGCACCCTCGCGACTTCGAGTTCGAAGTTGTGGAAGGTGGGCTGGGCGAGCACGAAGCCGAGCGTCTCGTTGACCGCGATCATGTGCTTGTTGGACAGCGCGTTCCCCGTTTCCACCCGCTCGACCTGCGGCTCGGCCTCGGCCAGCCACTCCAGCATCGCGGTCTTGAGCAGCAGGCCGAGCCGATGACCCCGGTGCTGCTTAGCAACCGCCGTCAGGCCCTGGTGTGCCCAGGGCGGGTCGTCGGGATCGACCGAGACCTCCGACATCGCGGCGATCTCGCCGCTCGCGTCGTGGCGGGCGGCGATGGTGTGCTTTCGCAGCCCCATTGCTTCGGTCGGGGCGTCATTGCGTGCACGGACCCGTTCCGCGTCCCAGCTCTCGTCCTCGACCCCCTCGTCGTGCGGAGCGTCGTTGATGGCGTTGAGCACCCGGGCAAACGATGCCCCGTATTCCGGCGGCGTCGGGCCGGCCCAGCGCACCAGCGTGTACCCGGCCGCTGCCGCCTGCGCCCCGGCCCGCAGTGCGCCGATCTTCCCCGCGGGCAGTGACCGCAGGTCGAGCCGGCGTATCCCCCCGGCGATCCCCTGCTTCGCCCCGGCGGCGGCGGCGAACGCCTCGCCCGCCGAGCCGTCCCGGGCCTCGCTCCACAGTAGAGACCGTCCGGCGGCAGCGGCCTGCCCGGCGGCGTGCCGCAGGAGGGCGCGCCCGAGCCCCTGCCGACGGTGCGCCGGATGCACCACGAGGATCACGAAAGCCCGGTCGGTGTTCTCGAGGTCGGGCAGTTCCAGCCGGTACCAGCCGAGGACGGTGCCTGGCTCGCTCCCTGATGCGAACCAGGCCTGGGCAGGATCGCCGGTGAAGCCCTGGCAGAACCACACGCTGAGTAGCCGCTCGGGCATCCGCGACCCGTCGGGGTCCTCAAGGGCAAGCGCCGCGTCCCAGGCCTGCTTGCAGCCGCGGAGGGCCGCACGGTCGTCCGCCGTCCACCGGTCGATGCGCATGCCGTCAGTCAACCCCACGAGTAAGCGTCCTGTCACTCAGTGAATGTCGGAAATGGCGATCTCGTAGGCGTTCCAGCCCGGCTCGACCACCCGGTAGCCGAGCTGATCGTTGACAGCGATCATGTGCTCGTTGACCGCGGCGTTCCCGGTCTGGATGTACTCAAGCTGCGGCTCCGCCTCGGCGAGCAGCTCAAGCATCGCGGTCTTCACGAGCAGCCCGAGCCGGTGCCCTCGGTTTGGCCGGGTCACGGCTGTGAGTTGCTGGAATCCCCAGGAGGGCGATTCCCGGTCGACGAGGACTCCGGTGAAGGCAGCCATCTCGCCCGTCGCGTCGTGCAGCGCGGCGACGCCGTACCCGCGCAGCAGGCCTGCGCGCTGCAGTGAGCCGGTCCGCTCGCGGACCCGGTCCGCGTCCCAGAACTCGGGCTCGTGGTTCTCGCCGTGCGGCGCGTCGTTGAACGCGTTGAACACCCCGGCCATCGCACCGCAGTGCTCGTCGGGTGTGGGCCCGGTCCAGGTAACCAGCGAGTACCCGGCGGCCGCCCGCTCCGCGGTGGCGCGCAGCGACGCGACGGTGCCCGGCGCGATCTGGCGCAGGTACTGAATCCGCCGGACCTCTTCGAGGTCAAGCCGGGCGCCGACGGCGACGGCGAACGCCTCGCCCGCCGACCCCGCGATCACCTGCGCGCCGAACAGCGTCCGGCCGTGCGCGGTCGCCCGCTCGGCCTCCTGGCGCAGCAGCGACCGGCCAATGCCGCGCCGCCGCACGGCCGGGTGCACCGTCGGGCCGGCGTAGGCCTTGTCGAGGTTCTCCAGGTCGGGCAGGGCCATCCGGTCGAAGCCGGCGATCTCGCCCCCGTCTTCGACGGCGGCCCACAGCTCGCCAGGCGTCTTCTCCCAGCCCTCGCGGATGTAGTGGGCGAACGTCGCGTAGGACATCGGCGGCTCGACCGGCTCGTCGACCTTGTGGGCCGCGAGCATCACGTCGTAGCACGCCCGCGCGGTCTTTTCGTCGGCAGGATCGCACTGTTCGATGCGCATCATCCCAGCCAACCGCACCGTGTCGCGGAAAGCGACCGGTTTTTGACCTGCGGTGACGGGCTCTGACGTGCGAAGATGTGCGCCACAAGGCAAGCGCGCGGGGCGGTGAACTCCCGAAGATTCCGCCCGATATATGCATATTTATAACGATCTGCTCCACTGGCGCTCCAGGCGCGATACGCTAGGCGCCCACCGCTCCATTACCGAAGGGACGAACATGCTCATCATCTGGGGCCTGCGCGTCATCTACCGGATGCTTGGGCGGGGCGTGTTCTTCTGCCGCCGGTGTGGCGGCGACCGTGAGTACCGGCACCGGGCGGGCCGCCGGTGGATCACCATCTTCTTCATCCCGCTCATCCCGCTGATGCAGACCGGCGAGCACGTGCAGTGCCTGACCTGCAAGACCAGGTACGTGACCGAGGTGCTCAAGCTGCCCACCACGGTCGAGATGGAGGCGGCGCTGGTCGCGGGCATGCGTGCCATGGTCGCCGTCATCCTGCGCGCCGGCGACCCGGCGAGCCCGCTGGCGCGGCGCCGCGCGATCGACGCGGTGATCGGTGCGGGCGACCCCGACTACGACGAGACCTGGCTCGCCGCGGACCTCGACGAGTCCGCGGAAAGCGCGCGGCCGAGGATCGCCGCGCTTGGCAGCCAGCTGCAGGTCGAGGCGCGGGAGTGGTGCCTGGCCGAGGCGATCAGGATCGCGATGGCCGACGGCCCGCTGACCGGCGCCGAGCGCGCGGCCGCTGAGCATCTCGCGAACACCCTCGGCATGACCCAGGCGCAGGCGATCGGCGTGATCGCCCTCACCGAGCAGAATGTGTTATCTCTGCCGCTCGCGGGGGGACGACCCCCCTGCACCCCCCGGTCACGGGGGGCTGCGCGCCCCCCGTCCCCCCTGCGGTGGGAACGGCGCCAAAAGCGCGCCGCTCCCACACTGTGGCTGAGGTTAAGGCCCCGTGGCGGCCGAGGCCGGCAGCACTCAGACCGCGCTATCTTGTCCTACTGACCTGCGATGATGCATCCGATGGCGGGGTAGTTGAAACACGAATCCGTTCGGGCTGATATATTCGTTCTTGCTATGTCGCACGAGCTGCTCCTCCTTAGCGGCCGCGGCGGGGGCCTATAGAGGCCGGCTCCCTCGTCGCGGGTGCTAGGCATGTCCGCTGGCCGACGACCGGACACCGACTACCGGACACCCCGCGAATCTCGAAGGACACAGCTACCAATGACGCAGCAGAACTATCCCCCCGTCGCACCCGTACGCCAGCAGCCCAGCGGCATGCCCTGCCACCGCTACGTGCCGTTCAAGCCGGTGGACCTGCCGGACCGCACCTGGCCGAACAAGACCCTCACCAAGGCGCCGCGCTGGCTGTCCACCGACCTGCGGGACGGCAACCAGGCGCTGATCGACCCGATGTCGCCGGTCCGCAAGCGGGCCATGTTCGACCTGCTGGTCAAGATGGGCTACAAGGAGATCGAGGTCGGCTTCCCGAGCGCGAGCCAGACCGACTTCGACTTCGTCCGCGAGCTGATCGAGGGCGACAAGATTCCGCAGGACGTGCGGATCTCCGTGCTGACCCAGGCCCGCGAGGACCTGATCGAGCGGACCGTGCAGTCCCTGGCGGGCGCGCAGCGCGCCACGGTGCACATGTACAACGCGACCGCGCCGGTGTTCCGCAAGGTCGTCTTCCGCAACACCAAGGACGAGACCAAGGCCCTCGCGGTCGACGGCACCCGCTACGTGATGAAGTACGCGGAGAAGATCCTCGGCGACGGCACCGACTTCGGCTACGAATACTCGCCCGAGATCTTCATGGACACCGAGCTGGACTTCGCCCTGGAGACCTGCGAGGCGGTCATGGACGTCTGGCAGCCGGGCCCGGGCCGCGAGATCATCCTCAACCTGCCGTGCACCGTCGAGCGGTCCACGCCGAACGTGTACGCCGACCAGATCGAGTGGATGAGCCGCCACCTGAGCAGGCGCGAGCACATCTGCCTGTCCGTGCACACGCACAATGACCGCGGCACCGCCGTCGCCGACGCGGAGCTGGCCGTGCTGGCCGGCGCGGACCGCGTGGAGGGCTGCCTGTTCGGCAACGGCGAGCGCACCGGCAACGTCTGCCTGGTCACGCTGGGCCTGAACCTGTACAGCCAGGGCATCGACCCGATGATCAACTTCTCGAACATCGACGAGATCCGCCGCACGGTCGAGTACGTGAACCAGCTGCCGGTGCACCCGCGTCACCCCTACGCGGGCGAGCTGGTCTATACGGCCTTCTCCGGCAGCCACCAGGACGCGATCAAGAAGGGCTTCGAGGCGCTGGACGCCGAGGTCGCGGCGGCGGGCGACCGGCCGGAAGACCACACCTGGGACCTGCCGTACCTGCCGATCGACCCGCACGACGTGGGCCGCTCCTACGAGGCGGTCATCCGGGTCAACAGCCAGTCAGGCAAGGGCGGCGTCGCCTACGTCATGAAGACCGGCCACTCGCTTGACCTGCCGCGCCGTCTGCAGATCGAGTTCTCCAAGGTCATCCAGGTCCGCACGGACGAAGAGGGCGGCGAGGTCAGCCCCGCCGACATCTGGGACTCGTTCACCAGGGAGTACCTGACCCCGGGCGACTTCGACCTGCTCGAGCACCAGTCGTCCTCGGTCGTCGCCGGCAAGCACCATCTCGCCGCCGAGGTGTCCATCGCCGGCGTCGCCCAGGAGGTGGAGGGCACGGGCAACGGCCCGATCTCCGCGTTCTGCGCCGCCCTCGCCTCGGTAGGCGTCGATGTCAGCGTCCTCGACTACGCAGAGCACGCCCTCACCGAGGGCACCGACGCCCAGGCCGCCTCCTACGTCGAGGTGTCCACCGGCGGCAAGGTCTGGTGGGGCGTCGGCATCGACACCAACACCGCGACGGCCTCGATGCGCGCGATCCTCAGCGCCGTCAACCGCGCCCGCCGCGCCTAACTCCGATACCGCGTGGTTGTGGCAGCGATACGCACCTGACCGTATCGTTGCCACACCCATGCGCCAGGATCGCGGCCCGCGTTGGCGGCGGCGTACGGGACAATGAAGCGTGCAGGGATACCGGGACGACGGGGTCGTGCTGCGGACGCAGAAGCTTGGCGAGGCGGACCGCATCATCACCCTGCTCACCCGGCACAACGGCCGGGTGAGGGCCGTCGCGAAGGGCGTCAGGCGCACCAAGTCCCGCTTCGGCGCCCGCCTCGAGCCGTTCACGCACGTCGACGTGCTGATCTACCCCGGCCGCTCGCTCGACATCATCACCCAGGCCGAGGTGATCCGCGCCTACGGCACCCCGCTGGCCGCCGACTACCCGAAGTACACCGCGGGCACCGCGATGCTGGAGACCGCCGAGCGGTTCACCCCGGAGGAGAAGGAGCCGGCGATCCGCCAGTTCCTGCTGCTCATCGGCGGCCTGCGCGCCCTCGGCGAAGCCATCGACCCCGGTGAGGCCGCCGGCCCCGGTGAGGCCGCCGGCCCCGGCGACCCGGCAGACGACCCCGGCTCCGCGGACCCCGCCTCCACCGACCCGCCCGCCCCGGTGGACGCGGCTGATACCGGAAGCCTCGAAGACCCCGCGAGCCCCGCCGGCCCAGGGATGCCGCGCGACCCGCGGATGGTCCTCGACGCCTACTTCCTCCGCTCGCTGACCTTCGCCGGCTACGCCCCGGCCCTCGAGGGGTGCGCCCGCTGCGGCACCAGCGCACGGCCCCTTGTCGCCTTCGCGATTCCGGCCGGCGGCATGGTCTGCGCCGAGGACCGGCCGCCTGGCGCCGCCTCGCCCGCCCCGCAGACGGTGGCCCTGATGATCGCGCTGCTGCGCGGCGACTGGACCAGCGCGATGAGGAGCGAACGCAGGCACCGGGTAGAGTGCAGTGGCCTGGTGGCCGCTTACCTGCAGTGGCACCTTGAGCATTCGATCCGGTCGTTGCGTCATGTGGAGCGTGCTTGAGCAAGTCCCCCCGGTCGCGGGAGATCCGCCCGGTGCACCCGCCGTACCCGCATCCGAGCGGCATCCGGCCGCCGGAGATCCCCAGCGAGCTGGTACCCAGGCACGTGGCGATCGTGATGGACGGCGACGGCCGGTGGGCCAAGGAGCGCGGCCTGCCGCGTACCGAAGGGCACAAGGTCGGCGAGGCCGCCCTGATGGACGTGCTCATGGGCGCCATCGAGCTTGGCGTGAAGTACATCTCCGCGTACGCGTTCTCCACGGAGAACTGGCGCAGGCACCCGGAAGAGGTCGCCTTCCTGATGAGCTTCAACCGCGACGTGATTCACCGTCGCAGGGAGGAGCTGGCGGCGGCGGGCGTTCGCATCCGCTGGGCGGGGCGCAAGCCGCGACTGTGGCGCTCGGTGATCAGGGAGCTTGAGGACGCCGAGCAGCTCAGCGAGGAGAACACGGTCCTCACCCTGCAGTTCTGCTGCAACTACGGCGGCCGCGCCGAGATCCTCGACGCGACGGCCGCGATCGCCCGCGACGTGGCGGCGGGCAAGCTCCGCCCGGACAAGATCACCGAGGACCTGTTCCACAAGTACCTCGACGAGCCGGAAGTCCCCGACGTCGACCTGTGGATCCGCTCCTCGGGTGAGCAGCGGCTGTCGAATTTCCTGCTCTGGCAGTCCGCATACGCGGAGCTTGTCTTTCTCGACACGCTCTGGCCGGATTTCGACAGGCGGCATCTGTGGCACGCCTGCGAGATCTACGCGTCGCGAGACCGCCGTTTCGGCGGAGCGATTCCCAATGCTGTCCCCCGGTGAGCAGCTGAGCCGCTGGCCCGCTGATCAGGCCGTCAACTGCCTCGACCAAGCCCGTGCCAACCACGCAATCCGGTTCGCGTCAACGGCCGCTGACTCATAAGCTCACGGCATGGCCCTACGCAGCGACCGGCTCGACGCCGTCGTCAACCTGAGCAAGCGACGCGGATTCGTCTACCCGTCCAGTGAGATTTACGGCGGCCTGCGTGCCGCGTGGGACTACGGTCCGCTCGGCGTGGAGCTGAAGAACAACGTCAAGCGCCAGTGGTGGCGGTACATGGTCCAGGAGCGCGACGACATCGTCGGCCTGGACTCGAGCGTGATCCTCGCCCGCGAGGTCTGGGAGGCGAGCGGCCACGTCGCGACCTTCACCGACCCGCTGACCGAGTGCCTCGCCTGCCACAAGCGCTTCCGCGCGGACCACCTGCTCGAGGCCTACGAGGAGAAGCACCACCACCCGGCGACGGCCGGCCTGGACGACGTCAACTGCCCCAACTGCGGCACTAAGGGCCAGTTCACCGAGCCGAAGCCGTTCAACGGCATGCTCCGCACCTACCTGGGCCCGGTAGAGGACGAGACCGGCCTGGCGTTCCTGCGCCCCGAGACCGCACAGGGCATCTTCATCAACTACAAGAACGTGCAGACGACCAGCCGCAAGAAGATCCCGTTCGGCATCGGGCAGATAGGCAAGTCGTTCCGCAACGAGATCACGCCGGGCAACTTCATCTTCCGCACCCGCGAGTTCGAGCAGATGGAGATGGAGTTCTTCATCAAGCCGGGCACCGATGAGGAGTGGTTCCAGTACTGGATCGACCACCGCCTCGCCTGGTGGACCGGTCTCGGCATCAACCCGGACAACCTGCGGAAGTTCGAGCACCCGAAGGAGAAGCTGTCCCACTACTCCAGGGGGACGGTTGACATCGAGTACCGCTTCGGCTTCGTCGGCTCGGAGTGGGGCGAACTCGAGGGCATCGCGAACCGCACCGACTTCGACCTGAGCAGCCACCAGAAGGCATCGGGCGTTGACCTGACGTACCTGGACCAGGAGTCAGGCGAGCGGTACACCCCGTGGGTCATCGAGCCCGCGGCCGGCGCCGATCGCGGCACGCTCGTCTTCCTGCTCGACGCCTACTCCGAGGACGAGGCGCCGGACGCCAAGGGCAAGCTGGAGAAGCGCACCGTGCTCCGCCTCGACCCGCGCCTTGCCCCGGTCAAGGTCGCGGTGCTGCCGCTGTCGCGCAACGCCGACCTGTCGCCGAAGGCCAAGGACATCGCCGCTATGCTCCGCAAGCGGTGGAACACCGACTTCGACGACGCGCAGGCGATCGGCCGCCGCTACCGCCGCCAGGACGAGATCGGCACGCCGTTCTGCGTCACCGTCGACTTCGACACCCTGGAAGACCAGGCCGTGACGGTCCGCGACCGCGACACCATGTCCCAGGAGCGCATCGGCATCGACGCCCTCGCCGGCTACCTGTCCGACCGCCTCCCGCTCGCGTAATCACCACCAGGATCATCCCGAACGGGTTCGTGTTTCACGCTCCTCCCGCCCGTGACCCAGGGATCGGGAACGGAGAATCGCCCGCGCTCCCGCTCCGCCCGTTACCAGGCAACCCGCATCCGGGCCATCCTGGCGGACCGCGGCGATGAATGCCGCGATGGCGGGATGGTCGCGGGTTCCCCGACGGTACGCGATGCTGCTGCGCCGGCGAGCGGCCAGGGGGGTCAGCATTGCCTCAGACCGGGCATCGCCTATGCCGAGCTGCGGGATGAGGGAGACGCCCTGGCCCGCCGCTACTAGGGCGAGTACGGTGCCGAAGTCGTCGGCGTAGTGGCGGATGCGCGGTGTGAAGCCGCTCGCCTCGCATGCGCGCAGCACCAGGCTGTGGCACAAAGTGCCTGGGCTGCCCGCGATCCAGGCGGCATCTCGGCAGTCCTCGATGCTGGCTAGCCCGGGGTCCGCGGTGGCCAGGTAGACGACCTCCTCGAGCAGCGGCTCGCTGTCGAGGGCCGGGTCCGGCGTGGCGGGCACGTAGTCGTAGACGAACGTCAGCGCGACGTCGAGCGCTCCGTTGCGTAGCGCGGCGGGGACATCGACCGGGTCGAGTTCGGTCACCATCATTTCCAGGCCTGGGTGGTCGCGGCCGAGCGCGACGAGCGCGGGCGGCAGGATGACCCGCGCCGCGCTGGGGAACGCGCCGATGCGCAGCGGCCCGGTCAGGTTGTCGCGGGTGGCGGCGAGCGCGGCAGACGCCTCCTCCAGCACCGCGAGCACCGACTCGGCATACCCGGCGAGTACCACCCCGGCCGGGGTGAGCGCCACCCGCCTGCCGGTCCGCTCCAGCAGCGGCACGCCGGCCTCTCGTTCGAGCGCGGCGAGCTGCTGCGAGACCGCGGACGGCGTGTAGGCGAGCGCCTCGGCGGCCGCGGTGATCGTGCCGCGACGCGCCAGTTCGAGCAGCAGGCGGAGCCGGTGCACATCCATCATTAGCTCAGCTTACAAGTCATTGAAGAAACGTGAACTAGACCTTCACAAGCATGACGAGGCAGGCTCGTGGCATGGAACCTTCGCTTCGCGGCCTGTTCGTCCCGCTCATCACGCCGTTCACCGAAGACGGCGACCTCGCCTCCGGTGCGCTTGAGAAGCTGGCGCACGCCGTCATCGACGCCGGCGCGGCCGGCCTCGTCGCCCTGGGAACCACCGGCGAACCCGCGACGCTGACCGCCCCGGAACGGCACGCGGTACTAGACATCGCCGCGCGGGCCTGCCGCGAGCGCGGCACCACGCTGATCGCCGGCGCGGGCTCGAACGACACGGCGGGCTCGGCCAGGGAACTGCGCGACCTGGCGGCCTGGCCTGAAGTGTCGGCCGCGCTCACCGTGGTGCCCTATTACACCAGGCCATCGGAGGAGGGCGTTGTCGCGCACTTCACCAGGCTCGCCCTGCACAGCCCGGTCCCGCTGATCGCCTACAACATCCCGTACCGCACCGGCCGGGTGCTCAGCGCGCAGACGCTGCTCCGGCTGGCCGCGGTGCCGGGGATCGCCGGGGTCAAGCATGCCGCGGGTGCCGTCGACCAGGACACGGTCTTGCTGATGTCTGGCCTGATGACGGCTGACCCTGCGCCGACTGGCCCTGCAGCGGCACAGCCCGGCGGTTTCGCGGTGCTCGCCGGCGACGACGTGTTCGCATCGCCGCTGCTCGCGCTCGGCGCGGCAGGCGGCATCCTCGCCTCGGCGCACCTGCGCACCGGCGAGTTCGCCGGACTGATCGCGGCCTGGCACGCCGGGGATGCCGGGCGGGCTCGCGCGCTCGGGCACCGGCTCGCCCCGCTATCGGCGGCGCTCTTCGACGAGCCCAACCCGTCTGTCATCAAGGGCGTGCTGCACGCGCAGGGACTCATCCCGAGCCCGGCGCTGCGGCTGCCCCTGCTCGCGGCGAGCAAGGACTCGGTCCGCGCGGCCCTCGCCCTGTGCTGATCCGGCGGTCGTTTAGCCGCCCCGTCCCAGCCACCCCAGCCGACGACCTCTCCCGCCCCCGCCGCCGACCCCTCCCGCCCCCCGCCGACCGTTCCCGCCCCCCGCCGACCGTTCCCGCCCCCCGGCCGCTGACCTCTCCCGCGCGCGCCGCCGACCGCTCTCGCCCCCGCCGCACGCGTATGGTTGCGGCATCCATACGGCAATCACCGTATGGATGCCACACCCATCGGGCTAGTCATGCAGGACTGGTG
>Ga0335085_10006373_pt1 | contig 18648 bp, 15 predicted proteins | sample Lox_Sample_45_FD_206712 | JGI IMG/M metagenome (GOLD analysis project Ga0335085, IMG submission 206712) | Soil microbial communities from Loxahatchee National Wildlife Refuge, Florida, United States - Lox_Sample_4.5 | ecosystem: Environmental > Terrestrial > Soil > Wetlands | place: USA...
TCGCGCCGGCAACGACGGCGCCGCTTGGATCGGTGACTTTCCCGCGAACGGTTCCGGCAGTGCCCAGGGATTGACCGTACATCGGCCCCGCCAGGCAAATGAGGAACAATACTAGGTTTCTCATATTTTCAGGCCTTAATAGCTTATATTGAGCCAAGTCAACTATAAGCCCTCGGCTTTTCTTGCGAACAGACTGAATCTTGCTGTGGGCGGGCGGTTTTTGGCGGGACTGGGCGTGCCTCTATTGGTTAGCCCTCCAGCTAATGGACACTAATGTTACCGCCGCGGCAACCGGTCCCGCGGCCAAAACGCATTTTCATGCTCTTTTTCCCGATTCTGGAAGGGGCGGCGCCGCCGCACCGGAGCCTGGCGGCGCCGCCCGTGAAGCACCGATCTCAAGTCGATACCGAAGCGAAATTTCCCGCGCGGGTCTGCGGCACAGCGCCTAAAAGTGGAAGCCGATGGTTGCCGTCAACGCGCGCGGGGTAACGAAATGCGTCCCGCTAAAAGTGGACAGGAAGTTGTAGAGCGCCACCTTGTTGGTCAGGTTGACGGCCGAAAGGCGGAGGCTCCACTTGCGTCTTTCGCCGTGGAAAAGGTTGTCGTCACCCACGGCCAGGTCGAACAGATTGCGCGACGCGACGCGCGGCGGATTGTGGTCGTCGTTCTCGGTGCCAGCCGCCGGAATCTGGACCAGTTTGGATCCGTACTGCGAAGCAGGGCACAACCCCGTCGGGCTGATGGGCATGGTGGGCGTCGCATATATGGCGCCGCAATACAATCCCGCCTGGAACTGCTGATCGGGCGTCAGCCCGGACACATCCACGATGCTATCCGTCCCGTTGGGTCCATTCGCGCAGTTGCCTCCCGCACACGGCACAGGGCCCGCCACCAGGCCGCTGTCGTATCGCCAATTGAAGCCGAGCCACGGTCCGTTCTTGAATGGCTGGTACTGCAGGTGAGTGGTCTGGTTGAAGACCTCGTCGTGGTCGATGCGAAATACCTCGTTGCCCCCCGGCGCGGCGCCGATTCCACTGACCTGCGGCTGGAAGAAACGCGCCGCTACGTGGGACATTACGATGAACGCCGACAGGCCGTGGAAGTTCGGCATGCTGCCGCGGATGGCAAACCCGGGAATTTTGGATTTGTTCCACTCTATCGGGAAGGTGATCGGCGTATCGCCCAACACACTGAAGTCGTATGCCCGGGTGGTGTACTTCCAGATGTACTCGCCGTCCAGGACAAAGTAACGCCCGAAGGCCTGCTGAACACCGACGTGGAAGTCATCGCGCGGACCTGGGCTTAGGGGTGTTGTCGATACGCACGGACTAATGGTGCTGGCCATAATGGCGTTGATCACCGCGTCATTGCACCCGAGGCTGGAAAGAACCAGGTTCTCATTGAAGGGAGTTTCGAGAGTGCGGGCATAGGAAGCGCGCAGTACGGTGTTGGTGGCCTTTATGTTGTAAGCGATGCCGACCCTTGGTTCTACCGCGTTGGCGGAGGTGATGCCGTTGTAAACATCGCCGCGCACGCCGAGGCTGAAACTCCAAGGGCCCTTGGTGATCGAATCCTCAACGAACAGCGCCAGTTCTCTGATGTTGGCGTGGCCGTAATAGTGATACAGGCCGCTCGTGGAATTGGGGCAGCCGTCGGAGGCGGGCAGATTACCGGTCCGCGTCAGGTCGTAACAGCCGAGCAGAGGGATAAAGGCCGGATTGGGCTGGAGCGTCCCGCTGCATCCCGCCGGATTTGTCAGGAATGTGTTCGTGTACGGGCTGCCGTCCGCGTTCAGACACGGAGCATTGTTCGTCGGATCGACGATCCCTATGGCGTCCTTTTCCGTGATGATCGTGTCCATATAGTTGGCGCCGATCTTCAGGTTGTGAATGCCCTTTGCGTACGCTACACTCCCGTGCAGTCCAAGATTAGTGAGAGTGCGATTCTGGCCGACGGTCTGGAGTTGAAGACCGGGCGTGAGGTCGGCAAACGGGTCGCTGCTCGGATAGTAGTTGAACTGATCCTGCCGCGCGAAGCCGCCGAACGTGAATATCGTATTGGCGCCCGCAACACGCGTCCAGGTGGGCGCCAGGTTGATCGTTTGGATCTTGGAACGCTGGTCCTGAGTGCCGACCACTTGGCCGTTGGGGCCAAGGCCGCCGTTGTCTACCACCAGCCCGCTCCAGGCGGTGGCGTTCTGCGCGTCATACGAATTCGGCGTCTGGAACCAGGAACGCGTAAACCCCGCATTCAGACTGATGGTGTCGGAGCCGGAAGGTTTGAAGTCGAGGCGGTCGAACGCATTCTGCTCGTTGCCGTGATCGTGCATTACGGCGAATTCCGGACCATCCAGAAACCGGCTGGTGTTCATTCCGTTCACCGAAATAAAGTTGCCCCAGGTCTTGCCGCCGTAAAGGAAATTGACTCCTCCGTTGGTGGAGCCGAAGGAGCCGTAGGAAGCCGTGACATCACCGTGCGGCTCTGTCGCCCCCAGGCCGGACCGCGTGGTTACCACAATGACAACGCTGGTTTTGTCGCCATATTCGGCGGGCGGCGCACCCTCGATGACTTCCATGGACTGAACGGAGTCCAGGGGAATCTGGTTCGAGAAAACTTTGCTTTGCTGATCGCTGATAGGCTGGCCATCCAGGGAGAACGAATTGGAAGCGTGATCGCCCAATCCGTGAAAGAGACCGTTGGAATCGGCGGCGATTCCGGGCGAAGCCAACGTCACCAGCGAGCTCAGCGACGAGGACTGGTTTTCCAGGGGAAGCTTGTCGAATAGCCCTCGATCCACGTCCGTATGGGTGGTGGGGACGTTTTCGACAAGGTCTGCGGCAGCCGTAACCTCGACCGTTGTATTTGCCGTGCCGACTTGCAAACTGAACTTCAATTCCAGCGGCAGTGCCGAGCGCACGGCCACGTCCTGGTCGGCACCCTGAAAGTTCTCGGCCATCGCGCTGACGTGATAGTTGTTGTACGGAACGTTGTCGAATGCAAAGTTGCCCTGTCCGTCGGTCACGGTACTGCGGGTGTAGTGGGACACGGGATTCTGAATTTCCACTGCGGCCCCTTTGATCACGCCGCCCGACTGGTCGACGACAGTGCCGCGAATCGTCCCGGCAGCGCCCTGGCTGCGCGCCGGAGCGGCAAGCCACAAAAGTGCACTGAGAATAAACGCCCAACGAAGACACGTATGCATGATGATTTCCCTCCAAAGTATGTAGGACTGGTTACGGGTTGAGGAGGGTGAAGGCGCGGTCAGGCAAGGCCAACGCAACCCTCCCAAAAAATGACGGGAAGGGTTGTCGCGGGCGGGGCGCGCGGAACAAGCACCGCAAAATGAACTACGCGGGGAAGGCGGCACGGAGGGGTCTGTGTAACACACCAGACTAGGACAAAAGAGATTGTTGTCAAGACGCCGGACAGATCCGGCACGGGCGTCTCAAGGCCGGCTTGGCAAAACGAACAGGCGAGAGCATCCGCTTCGGACGTGTGGTGGTGAAACAGGGCGCCGAAGAGCAAGAGAGCGATTACGGCAACGGCAACCAGAGCCCTGATCGGAACCCCGTTCCCCCCGCTGCGGTCTGGATGCGTGACTGTCACCGTACCCTTCAACGCGAGCCATCTGCCCTATGGCCGGACGCTCGCACGAATTGTCGTAATGAACCAACATAACCGAACCAAGCGCTGCTTCTAATGATAAATCTTGTGAACGGGTTGATTAACCGGTGAACGGGCTGAAGAGATGGCTCTGGTGGGAAACCAATGAGCCACACATTTGGGCCGCTTTCACCAACGTAGGATTGAACGGATGCTATGAGCCTGGCGCTTGCTCACGATCAATTCTGTGGCATTACTCAAGGTAATGCACCAACGCTGACTCCTCAGCCGACACATCTTCCGCACGTGGTCCACGTTCACGAGTGCGTTGCGGTGGACCCGCCGAAACTGCCGTTGGTCGACGAGGTCCTGAATCGTTCGCAGGGACTGGCGCGCCAGGAATTTCTGTCTGGCGGTGATGATCCAAACCAGTTCCCGGTCCGCGCAAAACGCCAGGATTTCCCCTGGGTCCAGCAGGTAGTAGTCGTTCCCAGACCGCCCTGGTATCTTTCGCGACTTGGTGGCACCCGGCGCTGCAGTCGAAGACACGATCCTAGCGAGATTGTCGGCAATCTCGTCAGGCCGATTCCGCAAACGCCTGGCACGCTCCACCGCCTTTTGAAGCCGGTCCCCATCCACCGGCTTGAGCAGGTAGTCGATCGCGCCGGCCTCGAACGCCTGAATCGCGTGCTCATCGAACGCGGTTACGATGACCACCACCGGGAGTGCCGGACCAGGCAGGTTTCGAATCACCTCAAAGCCGGACATCACCGGCATTTGCAGATCCAGAAATACAAGATCCGGCTGGATCTCGGCGATTTTCTGCAAGGCCTGCCGGCCATTCTCCGCTTCGCCGGCTACTTCCACTTTCGGAAGAAGCTCCAATTCCTCGCGCAGGATTTGCCGCGCCACCGGCTCGTCGTCAACGATCAGGGTCCGCATTACGTGATCCATATCTGCTCTTATTTACACCCGCAGGCCGGATATTAGTAGCTGAAACTCGCACACGTCCAAAACTCGGGAGTGAGGGGACCGGATCGCGGGATGAGCGGCTCGACAATCGGCCAGCTTCTCAACCGGCACAACTGGCCTTACAGCGAATTCAGATATGTAATGAGGTCCGACATCTGCCGGTCTTGGAACTGCGGCCGCGCCAACTTCTTCTGGTTCATTAGCTCCAGCATGTGTGGCCCATGTTGCCACAAGGTGATGTCGGAGTACGCGCTCTTCTCCCTGCCCAGATTGGGCGCGCCGCTGGAGGGTCGTCATGGCACGTGGCGAAGATCTTCTTGCCGCTTGCCGGGTTCCCCCTGCCGGTGAAGGACTGCCGTGCCCAGGTGTAGGAGATGATCTCCTGGTCCGCTGAGGGAGCAGAGGCGAGCTTCAATCGCAAAACGGTCCTCGATGTCCTAATTATCCTATTCGAACATCGATGCGAAAGTTTCATCTTGCAGGTGGCTTCAATTCGGCCGTAAGCGGGCAGGAGCGTTCGGAAGCGGACGACCGGTGATCTGCGGGGTCCCGATTTTGTCTGGAGCTACTTCTACCCGACCAAGCGGTTCAACATTTCCGACCGGACGTAAACGCGCGTTAAAACGCCAGACAATGCGGCACATCAGTGGCTGATCAGACTGTTGGAACCCCGAGGCGGATTCACCGCGTCGGGTGCGGCGTAGTAGCCGCTCCGCTTGCGCACCCGGAGCTTGCCGGGGGCGTTCACACTGACCTGAATTCGGCGGTATGAGCCGTCCATCGCGATATTGCTGGGCGAATACTCAATGGTGTACTGGCTCCGAATATCGTGTGCCACCTGGTGAGCGATGCGCTCAACCTCTGAAATATCTTTTGGAAAGAAGGATTCGCCGCCGGTGGACTCGTTGAGCACGCCTAGGTCTTTCTTAGCTCGCGCCGCTTCGCGCTTTTCTTCCTCGCTTAACAGACCCACGGCGTAGATCAGAACCTCGCTCTGCTGTGAGCTCCCTACCAGGTCTTCCAGGTTGATCACGCTGGAATTGTCGTTCCCGTCGGTCACCACCACCAACACTTTCCTGCTCTTATGCGCCTTCTCACGCAGATGGTCGATTGACATGCGGATGGCGTCCCGCATGGCCGCCGGGTATCCACTTTGAACACCTGACTGACGTCTTCCGGTGCCTGCGAGGCTGCCTTCTGCCCCGGCTGTTGAGCGTGGGGCGCTAACGCCGCCACCGAGACTGTCAGATCGAGAAGGTCGCAGGAATCCGGTTATTCCGAGAGAGCATAATACCCAATGGTTCAGGGTGAAGGGCGCTGCACCAAAGTCCCTTAAGGGCGCCAGTGTGGCCCGAAAGGCCGACAACATCGCACGTAAGTACTACGCGAGCGCCGCTCAATTCGTGAGAACATTTACATGAGTGGGCTGAAATTAACGCAGGCGGGCCAAGAGCGGCAATGGCCGGCTTTTGGCGCCCAGAAATGCATAGGTACCTTCCGATTCGGACCGGTGAGTGACCGCATTTTTCGTGCTGGTTAGGACGGTCACTCGATCACTTAAATCATTTTTCAGTTGCGCAATAATGCAAGTGATGTTACTCTTCCAACTTGATGGCAGATTTGCCGGAACTCGATGCTGTAGAGCCGTCTTGTACGGCGGAAGAACACAGTCCCGAACGGGCGCCCAAGCCATTCGTGAATGACGTCGCCCTCGAGAGGGCGTCCCGACTCTTTCGAGCTATCGGGGACCCTGCCAGGCTTCGAATTCTGTCACGGTTGGCGCAAGGGGAGATGTGTGTCACCGAACTGGCTGCTGCGGAGGGCGAATCGTTGTCGACGATTTCGCAGCGTCTGCGCGTGCTTCGGTCGGAGAACATCATCGTCCGGCGGCGGCGCGGCAAGCACATCAATTACGGGCTGGCGGATCAGCATGTTATGGATTTGGTTTTCAACGCACTTGCCCATGCCACCGAGCGCCCGGCGGTTTCGGAGCGGCGCGGCGAGTCTGAATCTGACAAAGAAGAGGAGAACCTGAGTTGAGTCACGAACAAAGCACGGCGCCTTCCACTGAAAGCGGGACGCCGGCAACAAAGGGCCGTGGAATTATGACCGGCCGAAAGAGCGCCTATTTTTGGGGAGCGGCTTCGGGAGTAGCGTTCGCACTCTTCGCTCCCATGTTCCGTCCCGCGGCTCGCACTGCCGTGAAGGGTGGTATTCGCGTAGGCCGTTACGCAAAAAAGGTAGCTTCCAACGTGAAGGAAGAGTTTGAGGATATCGCCAGCGAGGCACAGGCCGACCTGGATCGCGAGCAAAACGCCGGAGAGACCGACACCGGCAAGGCTTAAGAAGGAACAGCAATGCATCACTTGATTGGGGCAGTTCTGGTTGGCGCGGTCGCGGGCGGAGTTGCGGGCAATCGCGACCGCCGCCGTCCGCTGGTTCGAAGGCTGGTTAAAGGCGGGATCATGGCAAAACGTAAACTCCAGGCTGCGGGCGCTGCGGCTATCGCTGGGACGCAGCGACTGGTAGACGAAGCGCGCGCCGAACTGGATCAACCAGAGATGGGGTTACATCAGTAATGCGGGCGGCCGTTGCTCGCATGCCTGAGATGGTTCTCCTGTCGGAAGTGCCAGGGCGACAGAGATGGAGCCTTCCTGCCATTGATTCGAGGCCACGCCTCGCCACAGCCGTGGAAATGGCGCTACGAAACGAGTCCGGCGCCCTGCTAGTCAAGGTAAACCCGCTTACGGGACGGATCCTGCTGAAGTGGCATCCGTCGGAGAAAGCGCCGGAGATCCGCTCGATCGTCCAAAGGGCCCTTGCTAAGGGTCCCGTCAGTCTGGCTGTTTACCAAAAGCGGCGCGGCACTCCGGATGCCAAGGTCCGGAACCTGATCCGCAAACTCATTCTGGGAGGCGTCAAACTCACACTGATTCTCTTCAGCCGAGCTATCTGGGGCGCGGCGGCAACCGGTCCCTTGGCTGGGCCGATCATGGTCATGTCGATTTCCGGCACGATTATCACCGGATTCGACTTTTTGAGGGCTCTCTTCCGGACCGCAACGGGGCAAAAAGGAATCACGACCGGCACTCTGATTGGCGCCGCAACATTGTCGAGCATTGCCTTAAGCGAAAACGTTACTGCGCTCATCGTGATCTGGTTGTTAAACCTCGGCGAGTACCTGGAAGAGGTCACGCTGCGGCGCACACGGGCGGCGATTCGAGACCTCCTGTCAACCGACGACGAAGAGATTTGGGTGTGGGTCAACGGCGTCGAAGTGTCGATGCCTGCGAAGGACGTTCATCGCGGGGCAATCGTGGTGGCGCGCGCCGGCCGGAAGATTCCCGTGGATGGAGTCATCGAATCCGGCGAGGCTACCATCAACGAAGCGCCCATCACCGGCGAGAGCATGCCGGCGATTCGCTTCGCGGGCGGCTCCGTGTATGCCGGAACCATCGTGATGGCGGGGAAAATCCGCATCCGGGTTACAGGAGTCGGAAGCGAGACCGTGGTGGGCAAGCTCATCGAGCGAGTGGAATTAGCGCAGGCTTTACGTCCTCAAATTCAGACCATCGGCGACCGGTTCGCAAAGAAGGTTGTCCCTTCCTCATTCCTTGCGGCGGGACTGGTACTGCTGGTCACACGCGATCCCCGGCGAGCCCTTACCATGCTGCTGGTTGCGTGTCCCTGTGCGGCTGGGCTGGCCACGCCGACTGCCGTGAGCGCATCCATCGGGAATTGCGCTCGGCGCGGCATTCTGGTTAAGGGAGGAACGCATCTCGAGTGCATGGCGACGCTCAACACCGTGGCGTTCGACAAGACCGGCACGCTAACCGAGAGCCAGCCGAGCGTGAGCCAGGTAATCCCCTGCGCGAACGGCTATACCGAGGAGCGGGTTCTGTCACTGGCGGCGCGGGCGGAAATACACTCACAGCATCCTCTCGCAATTGCGATAGTCTCTCGGGCTGGCCTGACGCGGAGCGATCTGGACGAATGCACCGAGTTTGGGTTACTCCAAGGACGGGGAGTTCGGGCTCGTTGGGAGGAGCACGAGGTATTGGCCGGGAGCCTTCGTCTTATGCACGAGTTCAACGTGGAACTCTCGGCGGACGATGAGAAGCGGTTCGATTCTCAGGTTGGGCATGCCGAGACCGTGGTCTACGTAGCGCATCAGCGGCGGCTTGTGGGCCTGATTGCCATCTCGGTTCAGGTGCGTCCCGAAGCTGGGGTGGCGCTTGCAAGGCTCCGTGAGGCAGGTGTCTCCAGGTTGGTGATGCTCACAGGCGATCTCGACGGGGTGGCCAGACATGTGGCGAATAAAGTGGGCGTAACGGAGTGGCGGGCGCGCCTCTTGCCGGAGGATAAGTTCGAAGCGATCCGGGCGATGCGCGCATCGGGCCGCCGTGTCGCTATGGTTGGGGACGGTGTCAACGATGCGTCGGCACTGGCAGTTTCTGATGTTGGTTTCGCCATGGGCGCCGCCGGTTCGGACGTGGCGGTCGAAACTGCAGATGTGGCGTTGGCTTCCGACGACCTGCGTCACGTGGCCGACGTGATGCACATCAGCCGGCGCACCATGCGGGTGGTTCGCCAGAATTACTCGCTGGCCCTGGGCGTGAACTCGATCGGTTTGTACTTAGCGGCTGCCGGGAGCATCAATCCCATCATTGCGGCAGTGCTCCACAACCTGAGTACGCTTCTGGTGGTGTTCAATTCTTCCCGACTGATTGGCTACGACCCCAACTTCATCCGGAAGGATGCCCTCGAAGGGAAGCTAAGCGTGCCGGTGCATGAGGAGATGCAGACCTATTGCGCCTAGGACGAAGGGGCAGAACTCTCCGAAAATAACCATATTGACGGCGCAACAGGCGGCCTCGGCAGCCAGGAGATGCTGGAAAGACCGGGTGGCCGGCGCTTTCTTCGATTGAAAGCTGGAGAATTCCTCCTGACTCAAGGGACCGAACTCGACCGCGCGGCGGATGGTTGCTTCCACTGACTCGGAAGGTAATTCGGGCCGGTAGCGAACCAGCACCCGCCCGGTCAGTGGGTTGGCGTGAGCGTCCAGGATCCCATCCTCGCTTCTGAGAACCACCTCAACGGCAGCCGCCAGCCTGGGATTGTCCTCCAGAGCGTCGACATACCAGCGTTCCCTGCCGGCGATCCGAGAACAGAGAACCATAGCTGGACAAACAGATGTCGGATTTGTGGACAGTCTGCTTTCGGCGGTCTGAGCGGCCGCACCTGCGATCATATTCAACATGCTGGCTTCAATGTAGGGCTTCGCCCCGGTCATGTCCTACGATTATTTTGCCAATGGAAACGTTCCCTCCGTAAGCGGGCAGGTATCGTCTGCCGGCGGGAGAATGGCGATACCTCAGTTGGACTGAAAAGGTCAGTTCATCGTTTCGATTCGCCTGGAGCTGCTATCCGCCGACACAGTCCGCTAATCGAGTATTCCAGTCCATTGGGGACAATTCAATCGGATTCCGCCGCGGACCTCGTTACAATCCAAGAGGCATGCCCGCGTCGTTCGCAGCTGTCTCCGTTGTTCCTGCCGTCGTCGCGGGCTGTCTCGGCCCGACTTATGCACCCTCTCGACATCCATTGGATCTACACCTTCGTAAGCGTGGCTTTGGTCGCTGGGTTGGCCCTCGTCGGACGGGTGGCGCTGACTTTCAGCCCAAAGCGCCTCGCGCGCCTGCTTCCGCTTCTGGTGAGTCTGGCCGCAGGCGCGCTCTTGGGAACCGCCTTTGGCCACCTTCTGCCAGAGTCGATTGAGCGAATTGGGAGCGGGCCGAGACTTTCAGGGCTCCTGATCGGGGGCGTCTTCACCTTTTTCGTGTTAGAGAAGCTTATCTGTGTTTGGTGCAACGGCAGCCACCATCATCACGGCGACTTCGACCAGAATCGAGGGGCGGACGCCGGCGAACGCGGATCGCCCGCGGGAAACGGGCCTATGGTGACCAATCTCCTGTTCGGTGCGGCGATTCACAGCTTTGTCGACGGCGTGGCAATTGCGACTGGGTATACCGTGGCAACAAATCTCGGCGTAGTCACGACGGTGGCAGTTTTATTTCACGAGGTGCCGCACCACATCGGCGATGTAAGTATTCTGATCCACAAGGGTGTTCCAATTGTGAGGGCGGTCATTCTGAGTCTCCTGGCGGGTTCAACGGCCGCGATCGGAGCGCTTCTTGTCCTGTTGGTTGGAGGACGGTCTGCCTGGGTCACAACTATCCTCCTTCCGTTCGCGACCGCAAACTTCCTATATATCGCCTCTGCGAATCTGGTGCCGGAGCTCCGAAACGAAACACGCCTTCGGCCGTCCTTGGTGCAAATCCTCCTTTTCGGGGCCGGCTGTTCGTTAATGTTCTTCCTCGGCAGTGATTGACAGCTACTCGACGTCAACGTTCCATCGGCAGCTAAATGCTTGGCATGGCTTCAGTCTGCCGCAATGGTCGCACTGATTGCTTACTGCCCGCCGCCACTATCCCGGCGCTTCAGCGTGGGGCGGCCGTCGTCGGTGTCGGTGTCGGTGCCGTTGCCGTCATCCACTGGGCCAGTTCCGCTACCGGAAGCACGCCGCAACCGCGGACGGTTGGGATCTTTGTGGTCGGTCTTGCGGCGGTTGTGCAGCATCGCCAACCGTGCTCTTACAGCCTCGAACTCCGACGTGTCCACCACATATTCCGGTCTCGTAGGAAAGGTGGCCATTTCGCGCTGAGCCGCCTTGATCCGTCTTCGTTCATGGGATGAGTGGCGAAGACCTTGGCGATGGCGCCAGGTTTCGTCTTCTCCATGGTTTCGAGCTTCTCGAAGAAATCCACAAACGCCGTCGGATCGTAGCCTGCTTTAAACATGTATTGCAGGCCGTAGAAGTCAGCTTGCCGTTCTTCAGCCCGCGTGAAGGTCAGCATACTCATGGGAATCGCCAGACTGCCCAATTCGCGTACCGCATAACCGGTCCATCCATAGCCGGTGAAAATGGACCCGGCAATCAGGCCGATTTCCATCAGCTCGCCCCTGGTGGTTTCTTGGTGGTGTGACGACATGCCACGTGAGCGGTTTCGTGCGCCATCACACCTGCCAGTTCCGCTTCGGAATCGGCTTTACGAATCAGACCCGGTGTTGTGGCAGAGCATACTCTGCTGAGAGGACCGAGAAGAACGCGATGAGCGTAGTGAGACACCAAAAGGCAATCAGGATGTTCATATACGGACCAGTGAATACCGTTTGGCTGTCTGAATCGCAAACTCATTGCCGAACTTCTTCGAATGCGGCCACGGCTTGCGCCAGATCCTAATGATAGCGCGTTATCATCAAATAGAAGGAGAGCTAACGTCCGCTCCTACCTGTTTATAAGCCGCTCGTTCGCGGGGCAAGGCCATTCGCCAGAAAATAATCGAGTGCTGAGTCGGGCGCGGTATTCTCAAGGGTTCATCTTTGAGGAAGGTCACTGCTCCCGAAGACACATAATGAGGCAACAGTCTCATTCTGATTACCCGACGCTCGATCGATTTCGCCGATTCAGAATTGCATGCGTCCTCACCCTATTTGCCACGATTGCGCCAGCATTCGCGCAAGCTCCTATGGCCGCATTGCAGGGTCAGGTAACCGACCCCAGCGGAGCCGTAGTTTCCGGAGCCTCGGTGCAGGCCTTGGGATCTGAGGGCCCGGTGCAAGCGGCGGTCACGGACAACGAGGGACACTATCGTATGAACGGCTTGCCCGCCGGAATATACCGGGTGCGGGTTCGCGCCACGGGATTTGCACCCTACGAAAGCGAGGGCGTCACGGTGTCGCCGGGCCGAGCCCAGACGGTGAATGCCAGGCTGCAAATCCAACAAGAGCAACAGAAAATCACCGTCTCCGGGGCAGCCGCGCCGCTGGGCGTCGATCCTTCGCAAAGCGTCGGACAGATCGTACTTCAAGGCAGCGATCTCGATTCGCTGCCGGACGATGCCGAGGACCTCGCGAATGCCCTTCAAATGCTCGCCGGGCCATCCCCAGGACCAGACGGCGGCCAGATATACATCGATGGCTTCAGCGGAGGCGTCATTCCGGCGAAAGCCTCCATCCGAGAGATTCGCGTCAACCAGAATCCATTCTCGGCCGAATACGACCGCGTCGGTTTCGGACGAATCGAGATTTTGACTAAGCCGGGTTCCGACAAGTATCACGGGCAAGCGTCCTTCGATTTCGGCGATCGCGCGCTGACTGCTCGCAACCCATATCTGACAAGCCCGATCGTGCCCAACTACCTGCAACAGATATTCGCCGGGAATTTCAGTGGCCCTATCTCTAAGAAGGCGAGCTTCTTCATTGACGCGGACCGGCGGATCACGGACGAAAACTCGATCGTGAACTACACGTCTTTAGACGCCAATTTCGACCCCATCCAAATCAGCTCGGCCGTTGTCGCTCCCTCGCACCGCTTCAGCGTCGGACCACGTCTCGATTACGCGCTCACGCCAGACAGCACGTTGACCGTGCGCTACTCGCTGGTGGAAACCAATGCGCAAAACCAGGGGATCAGCACGCAGACCTTTGATCTTCCATCGCAAGCCTACCGGCAGCAGAACCAGCAGCAGAGCGTTGAAGCCGTTGAATCGTCGGTGCTGAATCCACAGGCGGTGAATGACGTGAGATTTCAATTTCTGCACGTCCGCACGATACAGACGGGGGTCAGTTCGGCTCCCGAGATCGACGTCATCGGCGCGTTCACCGGCGGCGGAACATTTCCGAAAAATTGCACCGACGATAATAAGTCTGAATTCCAGGACAATGCGACGTTGCTACACGGCTCGCACACGATCAAGTTCGGCGGGAGATTGAGAGACGACAGTCTCAAGCAGCAATCCACGTCGAATTTCAACGGCAGGTTCATTTTCTCAGCCATTCCAGGCGGCGATTCGGCGATTGGAGCGTACCAGCAGAACCAGTTGCTCGCAGCGCAAGGCGACAGCCAGACGGAAATTGCCGCCTTGGGATTCGGGCCTTCCGAGTTTCTGCTGACCTCCGGGAATCCGCTTGCCAACGTTAATGTTTTCGATGCGGGCATCTATGTCCAGGATGACTGGAGAATCAAGCCAAATTTGTCGCTCAGCGGCGGCCTGCGCTATGAAGGTCAGAGCGGGATTGCAGATCATGCCAACCTAGCGCCACGCCTGGGTTTCGCCTGGGCGCCAGGCGCGCGCCGAGGGAGAAATCCGAGGACAGTGCTACGCGCGGGCTTGGGGATGTTCTACGACCGATTCACCTCTAACCTGCTGATGAATGCGACGATGTTGAACGGAGTCCGGCAGACGCAGTACATCGTCCGGGACCCGACTTTCTTTCCCGAGGTTCCCGACGCTGCGGCTGTCGCAGGGCTCACCCGTCAGCAGGGGAACGGAGCCACTCCGACCAAATACCAGGTGGATCCCGACCTCCGCGCTCCTTATGTGATCCAAGCCGCCGTTGGTGTCGAACGACAGCTTCCACGCGGAATGTCGTTCGCGGTGAACTACACCGGCACGCGGGGCGTCCACGCGCTTCTGACTAGAGACATCAATGCCCCCTTGCCCGTCTCGTTCAACGGGCTCGGTGAGGCGATCGGTCCGCGGCCGTTCAGCGCGGCAACAGGCGACATCTATCAGTACGAGGGCAGCGGCGTGTTCCGCCAAGATCAGCTCATAGTTTCGTTCAACGCGAAAGTCAGCAGCAAGTTGACGATGTTCGGCTACTATGTTTTCAACCGCGCAATGAGCGACACGGATGGCGCTGGCACGATGCCTGCGAATCCCTACGACCTTCGTGAGGATTACGGCCGCGCCGCATTCGATTTCCGTCACCGGGCATTCATGAGTGCGAGCGCGACCTTACCGTTGCGAATCCGGATGGCGCCGTTCATTTACCTTCAGTCGGGAATGCCGTACAACGTGACGTCTGGCGTCGATACGAACGGCGACGGAAATCCCAACGACGACCGACCGGCTTTCGCTCAGGATCTGTCGCGCCCGAGCGTCAGCGCTAAGCCCGGCTTCGGTGTGTTCGACACGGCCCCGGGAACGCTGCAGGATGCCGTAATTATTCCCCGAAATTACGTCGAAGGGCCGGGAATTGCGTCGCTGAGCGTTCGCCTGAGCCGAAGTTGGTCCTTTGGCGAATCGCGCCGCGGCGGAGGCAACACCGGAGAGGATCAGATCCGGGGAGGCGAGGCGATCCGAAACGGGGGGCTGAGCGGAAGCTCGAACCAGTCCGGAATGGCGGGCGTATTTGGAGGCGCCGCGACGGCCAAGCGGTTCAACTTGACGCTGACGGCCTCGCTCCGCAACGCCTTGAACAACGTCAATCCGGCAACGCCGATCGGAAGTCTCAGCTCTCCTCTCTTCGGAAAATCGGTCACGCTGAATACCTTCGGTCCGTTGCCCGGCGCCGGACCCAACGCCGGCGCGGGAAACCGGCATATTGAGTTGCAAGTAAGGTTAACTTTCTGAGGAGTCGCTTCCGGTGGCGCTGTTCGGGCGCGGTCTGTCCGAATTAACCGTCGTGAGCAACTTGCAGACGCTCAGCTGCCGAATGAACCCTTGCAGGCGGGAAACACATCAACCAGATCGCCAGAAATGATAACCAGCCCTTTCGCCACGATTTCCTTAGTCTCAGTATCAAGGGCGAAAACGTTCGGCGCCATGTCGGTTTTCGCCGACGCTCGTCTTGGGCCTGTAGTCCTGCGTGTAACGCCAGACGGAGGTATGGTGCACCAACAGGACGTGCACCACCACAGTCCGCACAATGATCACGTCGACGGACACCAGGTCGGCGTACGTGGCCCCCCCACATCGTATCCCGGACATAAAACGCTTACTGCCGGATGTTGACGTGCCTTGATACTGGGAGATTGAGCCGCTCCGGGTAAGGTCATCCTCATGCATGGCGGCTCGAAAGAGCTTTCTCCCGAAATGTTAAGCCCCCCGCTTGCAATGCTTCATTGGTAATTCGATCCTTTTCTTGTGAACGGTCCCGAATGATCGGCGATTGGCCACTTACGGGAAGCAACAGGACTTGCACTCAAGGCGCGATGGCAACGAACCTCGATAAGGATGCCGCTGCCGCAAAGACTCCAGCGGACGCCAAACGCATGAGGGCGTTAGCGGCTATCCCGAACAACAACGGAACTTCGACGACTTAAATAGAAACGGCCGCATGAGCATCGCAGGTCTGGAGCAATACGGCGCAACGCCCCGCCGCAGAATAGCGGACGAACGCATCTGTTGCCAAGTCCGGTGGTTCGATGTGGCGGAATATATGCAAGACGCCCAGCTCTGCTCCGTGGATGGGCATTTTGGGCACGGTCGCCTTAGCCCCGAGCGCCTGGCAGTGTGCGGATTGACGCAAGACTATCTACCTTACTTCGCGGTGCACCCGCGATTCGCTAGCATGGAGTTGGTGCAATTTTCATGCGATCTCTTGGCTGCGTACTATTCGCCATCGCGCTAACTGCGGCTGTGAGCCGAGCGGACATTACCATTCGCTACCGTTCCGACTCCAAGCTTGTGCCGCCGGCGATGGCAGACCGGACCATCCGCATCAAGGCCAACAGGGCACGTTTTGTCATCAACAATCTCTCCGCGTTGGCGGATTTCGGTAAACATGAACTCACAGTCCTCGATCCGGCGAGGAAGGCGTATGCCACTATCCCGCTTTCCCAATTCAAGGCGCGCATCAAAGCCGCGATGCCGGAGATGCAAGCAGCCATGGCGCAGATGGTCGATCCGGCGAAGATCAAGGTCGTCTCCACCGCGCCCCGGCGAACCGCGACGATCCAGGGGATGACGGCCGAAGAGCGCGAACTGACCATTACGGTGCCGATCGCCGTTCCTGGCGGGGGTTCTTCACCGAAAGCGGAGATGAAGCTGGCCATGCGGATTTGGATGGCCGCGCCGGCCGAATTCCTGCGTGAGCCGGCCCTGAGGGATCTTGCGGTTTTCGGCCAGTGGCAGAGGTATTTTATGGTTACCGCCGGTGCGTTTCCGGGCTGGCAGACAGCGTTCGAGGAGATCATTCGAAGCGGAGGCGTGGTCTTGCGAACGCATGCGGAGATTCGCGTGGACGTTCCGGGAATCGGTTCCGCGGACGCCGCTCCCGTGATGGAGACAAACGAGGAGGTGGCCGGGATCGCCACAGATCCGATTGAGGAGTCGCTATTCCGAACCCCGCCTGAGTATACTGCCGCGCCGTTCGAAGACCTGATCAGGGGAGCGATCGAGACCGTGAGCGATCCGGAACCAGCGGCCCACGCGCCCAAAATTCGCACCGACGGCGTAAAGACATACGTGCCGGAGTGGACCCCTATCGAAGAAATTGACCCCGTGTACCCTGAGGCAGCTCGCGCGCAGAATGTGCACGGCGTAGTGAACCTGCTGGTCACACTCGACCCGCAAGGCCGCGTGATTCATGCGGAAGTGCTCAGTGGACCGGAAGTGCTCCGGCCCGCGGCAATCGCGGCCGTAATGAAATGGAGATACCGGCCGGTGATGCGCGACGACGCTCCGGTTTCTGCACTGACTAATGCGGCCGTTGAGTTCCGGCCTGAACGAGCCGGCGACGCCGCTGAACAGGATGTGGCAGGAATCATTGCGGTGGTGAACCGCCGGATGCAGCTTGAAAAGGAACTTCCCCGGTCGCCGCAGCAGATTCTGGAAGACCTGGAGCAGGATCGCGAATCCGGCAACGATTCGCGTCAGTTCTACATGCTGGACGAGGTGACCAAGGCGGCCCTCCGGGCCGGAGCTTTCGACAAGGCTGCCGATTATGCCAAAGAATTATTAAGTGAGGCTGCGAAGAATGCGGACGATCCGAATTATGGCACCGCCATGCATGACGCGAACATTGTCCTCGGACGGGTCGCCTTATGGCAGGGCGATGTCAGTAAGGCCGGCCGGCTGCTTCTGGAGGCCGGCAGAACACCGGGCTCGACACAGTTGAATAGCCTCGGGCCGGATATGGCGCTCGCTCTGGAACTGCTGAAGAATGGCCAACGGGATGTCGTGTTGCAGTACTTTGTGCTATGCCGCCACTTCTGGGTAAGCGGCTCACAGCAACTCGATGCCTGGACCAGGATAGTGCAGCAGGGCGGCATTCCGAAATTCGGAGCGAATCTCCGCTGACTGGCTATACAGCTCAGATTAGCGGATGGTTTGGGAAAAACCAGCGGTTTATTAAGCTGAGCGCAGCCATCCCGACCGCAGCATCCCTGAAACATCCGGCCTATTGAACTCCGATATTTTCCAGCTTCGTGCGGAAAAGCACATGGGCGACCAACCGAGCGCGGGCTTGTGCCTGCGAAGTCCCCAATCAAACCACAACAAACGCAGATAGCGAAGCAGAAGGAACATGACCACCGATCATAATTTCACGAAGGGCATTCTCATGTCCACGGCCCGAATTGCGGACATACTGCCCTGAAGCACAACGGCCACGAGGATTACGTCCATGATGGGCACCTCCACCATCCGCACACCGGCCACGTCGACGAACACCAGATCGACGTAGGTGGGAAGAACCCGGAATCGTGCACCCCGGACCACAATTGCGGGGGTCACGAGAAGGGCCACAAACACGGCAAAGGTTGCGGACATGAAGCGATTCCGCACGGCGACCATACCGACTACCTGGTGAAAGGTCACCTCCACCATGCGCACGGCGATCATTGCGACGATCACGGCGTAGTGGAAGCAGTTTCGGCTGCGAGGTAAGCCTTGACGGGACAGCAACTCGATTAGGCCGGATCATTTGCAAACTCTCATCGAGTGGACTTGACCCGAACTCGTGGCGACTGCCAGTCGCTTCCCATGCGGTGACCATGCGACGTGACTCACGGGCGCGCCAAGCTGTGCGCAGCGTGGAGATTCGGCGCTCAACCGCGCGCAATAACTCGAGGCCCCCGTCTATCGTGCCCACGGCCAGAATATTGCTTCCCGGCCGGAAGGCGAGCCGCGAAACAGGCGCGTTGATCCGGCGGACGAGTCGTGCATGCGTCTTGCCCTGGAGAGCCGCTGGAATGCTCCAGATGAAAAGGCTGTTCGCGGCCGC
>Ga0335085_10006375_pt1 | contig 18643 bp, 13 predicted proteins | sample Lox_Sample_45_FD_206712 | JGI IMG/M metagenome (GOLD analysis project Ga0335085, IMG submission 206712) | Soil microbial communities from Loxahatchee National Wildlife Refuge, Florida, United States - Lox_Sample_4.5 | ecosystem: Environmental > Terrestrial > Soil > Wetlands | place: USA...
CGACGCCGGCATCGCCTATGTCTTTCTCGGTGCTGAACTAGGCGGACGGCCGCAAGATCCGGCCCTGCTGCGGGACGGCCGCCCGGACTACGAGCGGATGGCCACGACACGCGCCTTCCGCGTGGGGCTCGAGCGTGTGCTGAAGGGGGCGGCGCGCCATCGAATCGCGCTCATGTGTGCCGAACGCGATCCGATCGACTGCCACCGGTTTCTACTGGTGTCCCGGCATCTTCACGAGGGCGGCGCGCAGCTGCGCCACATCCTCGCCGACGGCTCGATCGAACCGCAGGAGGCGACAGAACTCCGGCTCTTCGCGCGAACCGGCGGGCGGCGTGACGGGCTGCTGGCCGAGTTGCCGCCGCCGCGACAGGCCATCGTGCGCGCCTATGATATCCGCAGCGGCAGGATTACCCGCCTGTCCCGCCCTGATGCACGTACTGGCGGCGCCGAGACCCCAGATACAGACCGATAAGCCGGCGATTCTCCGTGTTCGGCGGCTGCCGCGCCTCGACCGCCCGGTGGGCAAGCGGCATGGCCGCATCGCCCCCGCCATGCCGGTGCAGTTCCCAGTCCTGCTCCTTCACCGACTCGACCTTGTTGTGCATGGCCTCATGGAAGGTAGCGACGGCCAAGGCGTAGCTCACCTGCGCGAGCTCGGCCTCGGTCCAGATCGGGTTTGCAGCGCGCGACTCACGGATCCAGCGGAGCAAGTCGCTCACCCAGACTTCGCTCATGGCGGGAGGATCAGCGATCGTAGCACTCAAATGCACGGGATCGCCGAGATTGAGCTGCTGAAGAAGCGCGTAGTGATAGCCGGCGAACTTGGGATCGCGACGCGTGCGCCCCACGATCACGCCCTCGCGATAGGTCGGCACGAAATAGACCATACAGTCCGTATCGCGAACACCGGCGCCGGCCGGCCGATCGGTCCACAACACCGGGCTGCCGTCGGACGGCCAGCTCGCCCAGCGCTCAAGATTGGCCTTGATGCGCCGCTTCAGCTCCAAGTTGACCTTGGGGGCCGGCGCGAACAACGCGGTAGTCGCATGCAACCAGAGAACGGCCATGGCATCGCAACATGCAGACGGCAGCGTAGACGACCCGGCCGGCGGCGGCGCCCGTCTTTGCCCGCCGCTTGCTCCGAGATTTCACGATTCGCGCTTATTTCCAAGGCGAATACAATAGGGCTGTGCGGCAGCGTCGACTCGGCCTAAATCTGTTGGCTCCAAGCCGATGGGGCATCTGGCTCTTCTGGACGCCGCCGACGCGCCGCTATTGACGGATTATTGACAGCCAGGATCGGCCGCTTCCATGCGACACAGCCGGATGTCCCGGGAACTCCATCGATGAGCCTCAATCCCTTCGCCACCGTCGCGGAGACGATCGACCCGTCGCCCAAGGTCAGCGACGAGGTGAAGACAACGACCTGTTATATGTGCGCTTGCCGCTGCGGCATCAGGGTGCACTTGCGGGACGGGCACATCCGCTACATCGAGGGCAACCGCGACCATCCGGTGAACCATGGCGTGCTCTGCGCCAAGGGCTCGGCCGGGATCATGAGCCACTATTCGCCGGCGCGGCTGACGACGCCGCTGCTGCGCGTCGGCCCGCGCGGCGCCGGCGAGTTCAAGGAGATCGGCTGGGACGAGGCGCTGGGGATCGCCGTCGAGTGGCTCGGCAACATCCGCAGGACGGATCCGCGCAAGCTGGCGTTCTTCACCGGCCGCGACCAGAGCCAGGCGCTCACGGGCTGGTGGGCGCAGCAGTTCGGCACGCCGAACTACGCGGCGCACGGCGGCTTCTGCTCGGTCAACATGGCGGCGGCCGGCATCTACACCATCGGCGGCTCGTTCTGGGAGTTCGGCGAGCCGGACTGGGAGCGCACGCGCTATCTCCTGATGTTCGGCGTGGCCGAGGACCATGACAGCAATCCCATCAAGATCGGCCTCGGCAAACTCAAGGGACGGTCGGCCGATCGCCGCGCCAAGGTCGTGTCGGTCAACCCGATCCGGACCGGCTATTCCGCCATCGCCGACGAATGGATCGGCATTCGGCCCGGCACCGACGGCATGTTCGTGTTTGCGCTGATCCACGAGCTCTTGCGCGCGGACAGGATCGACCTCGATTTTCTCGCCCGCTACAGCAATGCGCCCTGGCTGGTCGTGCAGGATGCCGGCGGGGCCACCGATGGACTCGTCGCCCGTGACGGCGACGGCCATCCGCTCTGCTGGGACAGGCAGCGCGGGCAGGTCGCCGACGCGCTGCTGCCTGACGTCGCGCCGGCAATGGTCGGAGAGTTTGCGCTCGGCGACGGGCGCCGCGCAGCCCCGGTCTTCCAACTTCTGGCGCAACGCTATCTCGATGCGCGCTACTCTCCGGACGAGGCGGCGAAGGTCACGGGCGTGCCCGCCGCAACCATCCGGCGGATCGCCGCCGAGCTCGCGCACGCCGCGTTCGAGCAGCAGTTGGCATTGGAGATTCCCTGGACGGATTGGGCAGGCCGCCGGCATGAGCGCATGATCGGCCGGCCCGTCAGCATGCATGCGATGCGCGGCATCTCCGCCCATTCGAACGGATTCCACACCTGCCGAGCCATTCATCTGTTGCAGATCCTGCTCGGCAGCATCGATTGTCCCGGCGGCTGGCGCTACAAGCCGCCGTTTCCGCGCCACACGCCGCTCGCCCTCAAGCCCGCCGGCAAGCCGGGCCAAGTGAAGCCGAACACGCCGCTGCCGGGACCGCCGCTGGGTTTTCCGACCGGGCCCGAAGACCTGTTGATCGGTGACGATGGCGCGGCGAGCCGCCTCGACAAGGCCTTCTCGTGGGAGGCGCCGATGGCCGCCCATGGGCTGATGCACATGGTCATCGCCAACGCCCACAAGGGCGATCCCTACCCTATCGACACGCTCTTCCTGTTCATGGCGAACATGAGCTGGAACTCGGCCATGAACACGGGCGGGACCATGGCCATGCTCACCGACAAGGACGCCGCGAGCGGCGACTACAAGATTCCGCACATCATCTATGCCGACGCCTATTTCTCGGAGATGGTGGCCTACGCCGACCTTGTGCTGCCCGACACGACCTATCTGGAGCGGCACGATTGCATCTCGCTTTTCGACCGACCGATCTGCGACGCCGACGGCGCCGCAGATGCCATCCGCCAGCCGGTGGTGAAGCCCGACCGCAACGTGCGGCCGTTCCAGGACGTGCTGATCGATCTGGGCGCTCGCCTAGGCCTCCCGGGCTTGGTCAATGCCGACGGTTCGCCGAAGTATCCGGGGTTCTATGCCGACTACATCGTCAATCACGAGCGTGCGCCCGGCGTCGGCATGCTCGCGGGCTGGCGCGGCAAGGCCGGCGACAAGCACGGAGCCGGCGAGCCGAACCCACGCCAGCTTGAGCGCTACATCGCCAACGGGTGCTTTTGGCGCCACGAACTCCCGGACGAGCACAAGTTCTATCGCCACGCCAACAAGGGTTATCTCGACTGGGCCCATGGCATCGGCTTCATTGCGCGGCCCACCCAGGTGATCTTCCAGATCTACAGCGAGCCACTGCAGACGTTCCGCCTGGCCGCGCGCGGCCACGGCGCCCTGCAGCCGCCCGATCATTTGCGCGTGCGCATCGACGCCCACTTCGATCCGCTGCCGATCTGGTACCCGCCGTTCGAGGAGGCGGCAATCGACGACGCCAGCTTCCCGCTCCATGCGGTGACGCAGCGACCGATGGCGATGTATCACTCCTGGGGTTCGCAGAACGCCTGGCTCCGCCAGATTCATGGGCACAACCGTCTCCACATGCACCGCCGGACGGCCGAGCGGCTGAATCTCAGCGACGAAGACTGGGTTTGGGTCATCAGCCATCACGGCCGCATCCGCGTGCAGCTCAAGTTGATGGAGGGCGTGAACGAGGACACGGTGTGGACCTGGAACGCCATCGGCAAGCGGGGCGGCGCCTGGAACCTCGCGCCCGACGCCGCCGAGAGCCGGCGCGGCTTCCTGCTCAACCACGTGATCTCCGAACTGCTGCCGCCCCGGCCTGACGGGCACCGCTACGCCAACAGCGATCCCATCACCGGCCAAGCCGCCTGGTACGATCTGCGCGTCCGCGTCGAAAAGGCGCGGCCCGAAGAGGCGAGCGAAACCTATCCCGTCTTCGCTACGCTGAAACCGCCCCAGGGATTGCCGCCGCGTCCGTCGGTGCTCGCCTATGGCGCCGAGTTTCGGGAGCCGTTGAAGTGACCAATAGAGTGTCATTGCCGGGCTTGACCCGGCGATCCATCGTCCCAGCCCGAAGCCAGACGGATCCGCAGAGCGATGCCCGGGTCAAGCCCGGGCATGACAGCGTGGGCGGCAGAAAGGCTGACGGGAGAGAACCGGCATGACGTCCCTTCCCGCCCCCGGCGAAAAGAAGCTCGGTCTCGTCATCGATCTCGATATCTGCGTCGGCTGCCACGCCTGCGCGGTGAACTGCAAGGAGTGGAACACCGGCGGGCATATGGCGCCGCTCACCGACCGCGAGCCCTATGGCGCTAATCCGTTGGGCGTGTGGTTCAACCGGGTGCATACCTTCGAGGCCGGCGACGGCGCCGATGGGCGTACGGTGCATTTCCCGCGCTCCTGCCTGCATTGCGAGCAGCCCGCCTGCGTCGAGGTCTGCCCGACCGGGGCGTCCTACAAACGCGCCGAGGACGGCATCGTGCTGGTCAACGAGAGCCTGTGCATCGGCTGCAAGCTCTGCTCCTGGGCCTGTCCCTACGGCGCGCGCGAATACGACTACGACTCCGGCACGATGAAGAAATGCACGCTGTGCATCGACCGCATCTATAACGAGAAGCTCGAGGAGATCGACCGCGTGCCCGCCTGCGTGGCCACCTGCCCGGCCCATGCCCGCTCCTTCGGGGATCTCGGCGATCCCAACTCCGAGGCTTCAAGGCTGGTCGCCGAGCGCGGCGGCTACGACCTGATGCCGGAAATGGGCTATGCGCCCGTGAACAAATACCTGCCCCCGCGGCCGCGGCAGAGCGCTGCCGGCTGCACCGGCGCGGCGGCGGCGCTGCCGTCCACGGACGGCCCGTCAGCGGGAAACGCCGTCCTGCGATGGATCGATCGACTGCTGTCGCGCTAGTCTGGTTCATGCATCCGGCATCGTCAGTCATCTTCTTCACGGTCGCGTCGGGCGCAGGCTACGGCTTGCTGCTGCTGCTGGGCATCGGCGGCGCGCTCGGATGGCTCCCGCCCGACCGCTGGTTCGGCGCAGCCGCCCTCGGCTTGGCGCTGGCGGCCGTGACCGTCGGCCTGGTGTCCTCGACCTTTCATCTCGGGCATCCGGAGCGAGCCTGGCGCGCGGTCTCACAGTGGCGCTCGTCCTGGTTGTCGCGCGAGGGTCTCGCCAGCCTGATCACTTACATCCCGGCGCTCGCCTTCGCAGCCGGGTGGGTACTGCTCGGACGCAACAGCGGCGGCTGGGGCTTGTTCGGGCTGATCGCCGCGGCCTGGGCCGGCATCACCGTGTATTGCACCGGCATGATCTATGCATCGCTCAAGCCGATTCAGCGCTGGCACAACGGCTATGTCGTGCCCTGCTATCTGTTGCTCGGCGTGATGACGGGCGGGCTCTGGCTCAATAGCCTGGCTCACCTCTTCGGCCTGGCATCGAACGGGCTGACGCTGCTCGCGATCGCGGCGCTCGCGGTCGGCTGGCTGACGAAACTGGCTTACTGGCGCTTCATCGACAATAGCCGCAGCGAGAGCTCGGCGGAGACGGCGACTGGCCTCGGACATCTCGGGAAGGTGCGGCTGTTCGAGGCACCGCACACAGAGGAAAACTATCTCATGCGCGAGATGGGATTTCGGATCGCCCGCAGGCATGCCTACCGGCTGCGACTCTTCGCCACGATCCTCGCCTTCGTGCTGCCGTTCCTGCTGACCGCGCTCACCCTGGCGCTGGTGCAGCCGGTCGCCGGCACGGCAGCCTTTCTGGCAGCCGTTTCCGCCATCCTGGGCGTGCTGATCGAGCGCTGGCTGTTCTTCGCGGAGGCCAAGCACACGGTGACGCTGTACTACGGTCAGAGCAGAGCCTGAGGGGCCGCACACGGCCACGCGCGATGTGTGCGCAAGGTCGGTCAGCGCGCTGTCGCTGGCGGCTTGCCCGCCCCTACCACCGCCCGCTAGGCTCCAAGCCGGACATTGTAGTGCCTCGGCAATCCGTGGCAGCGGCAAGAACAAAGGACGAGGCCGACGTGAAGACCGTTAGCGAGCTTCCCCGCAAGATCCGCGAGATCGAGAACACCTTCATTCCGTTGAAGGACGGCACGCGACTCGCGGCCCGCATCTGGCTGCCGGAAGACGCGGACAGGAATCCGGTGCCGGCGATCCTCGAGTATCTGCCCTACCGCAAGCGCGACGGCACCTCCGAGCGCGACGCCCTCACCCATCCCTACTTCGCCGGCCACGGCTATGCTGCGGTGCGCGTGGATATCCGCGGCACCGGTGAATCCGACGGTATCCTGCTCGACGAGTATCTGAAGGCGGAGCAGGACGATTGCCTGGAGGTGCTCCAGTGGCTCGCCAACCAGCCCTGGTGCACGGGCGCCTGCGGGATGATCGGGATCTCCTGGGGCGGCTTCAACGGATTGCAGGTGGCGGCGCGACAGCCGGCCGAGCTCAAGGCGGTCATCACCCTATGCTCGACCGACGACCGTTATGCCGACGACATTCATGCCATGGGCGGCTGCATGCTCGTCGACAATGTCGCCTGGGCCTCGGCGATGTTCGCCCTGCAGTCGCATCCGCCGGACCCGGCGCTGGTCGGCGAGCGCTGGCGCGAGATGTGGCTGCAGCGGCTGGAGAACCAGCCGCTGCTCATCGACAACTGGCTGCGGCACCAGCGCCGCGATGCGTTCTGGAAGCACGGCTCGGTGTGCGAGAATTACGCGGATATCACCTGCGCCGTCTATGCCGTCGGCGGCTGGGCCGACGGCTATTCCAACGCCATACCGCGGCTGCTCGCGGGCCTTACTTGTCCCAAGAAGGGGCTGATCGGCCCGTGGGCGCACCGCTATCCGCATTTCGCCGAGCCCGGTCCGCGTATCGGCTTCCTGCAGGAGTGCCTGCGCTGGTGGGACCAGTGGCTGAAGGGGATCGATACCGGCATCATGGCCGAGCCGATGTACCGGGCGTGGATGCAGGAATCAGTTTCGCCCCGGACCTACTATGCCGAGCGGCCCGGCCGCTGGGTCGCCGAGCCGGCCTGGCCGAGTCCAAACATCAGGCCACAGCGGTTCGCCCTCAATGCCAGCGGGCTCGCCGCCTCCGCCGCGCCCGAGGTTGCGCTCGCGCACCGTTCGCCGCTCAGCATCGGCGCGCTGGCCGGGCATTGGTGCGCCTACGGCTATGCGCCCGACCTGCCGGCGGACCAGCGGGCCGAGGACGGCAAGTCGCTGCTGTTCGATAGCGCGGCGCTCGCCGCCGCCGTCGAAATCCTGGGAGATCCCGTCGTCACGCTGGAGCTGGCAGTCGATCGGCCGCAGGCCCAGGTCTGCGTCCGCCTGAACGACGTGGCACCCGACGGCGCCTCGCTGCGCGTCAGCTACGGCCTGCTCAATCTCGCGCACCGGGAGAGCCACGAGCATCCGACACCGCTCGAACCGGGCAAGCGCTACCGCGTGCGCATCCAGCTAAATGACATCGCTCATGTCTTTCCGGCCGGCCATCGGATACGCGTGGCGGTATCGACCTCCTATTGGCCGATCGCCTGGCCGGCGCCGGCGACGTTCACGCTGACGCTGTATGCGGGGCCGAGCGCCATCGAGCTGCCCGTGCGCCCGCCGCGCGCCGAGGACGCGGAGTTGGCGCCGTTCCTCCCGGCCGAGGCGACGCCCGCGCTGCGGATGACGCAGCATCGCCCCGACAAGACGAACGAGGCCGTCACCTCCGATCTCATCGGCGGCACGACCGTGTTCACGACCGACGAAGATTACGGCCGCTACACCATCGACGACATCGACTTCACCAGTGATATGCAGAAGAAAGAGGCCTTCCGCATCGGCGAAGAAGACCCTACCTCCGCCGCAGTCGAGATCGCGAACAGCCGCCGCATGGGCCGCGGCGACTGGAACGTGCGGACGAAGACCCGCACCGTCATGCGCTGCACGGCCGAAGAGTTCATCGTCGAGGCGACGCTCGACGCCTACGAGGGTGACATTCGCGTTCTCTCGCGCAACTGGCAGGTGCGGCACAAACGCGATTGCGCTTAAGCGCCATCGCGCACGAAGGCAGGTGCTGAACCGGCCCTCATAGATCGCCAGCCGCGATCCAGAAGACCTCGCCCCGGCACTCCGGCGTCTCAACCCACTGGACGTTGCTCTGCGGAAAGGCGCGCTCGACAGCCTTGCGTCCCCGGCCGACCTCGCACAGCAGGACGCCGCCAGGAAGCAGGTGACTGCCAGCCTCGGCGAGGATCCGGCGGACGATATCGAGTCCGTCATCGCCGCCGTCGAGCGCGAGCTTTGGCTCGTGGCGGCACTCCGGCGCCAGGTCGGCCATGCCCTGCGCGTCGACGTAGGGCGGGTTCGTCAGGATGACGTCGTAGCGCGTTTCCCGCACAGGTGCGAAAAGGTCGCCCTTCAGCAACGTGATCCGATCCTGCAGTCCATGATATGCCACGTTCGTCTGGGCGACCTGCAGCGCATCGTCCGAGATGTCGATGGCGTCGATGCGGGCCTTGGAGAACGTGAAGCTCGCCAGAATCGCCAGGCAGGCAGAGCCCGTGCAGAGATCGAGCACGCGTGTCACGGCGTTCGGGTGCTCGATGAGAGACGACGACCCGCCATCGAACAACTCGCCCTCGATGATTCCGCCGATATGCGAGCGCGGCACGATCACGCGCCTGTCGACATAGAACGGCAGCCCCCGCATCCAGACGCGTTGGACCAGATAGGCCACGGGCGCTCTCGTCCGCACCCGTGTCTCGATGAGGTCCAGGATCTTCTGCCGTTCGGCAGCCGTGACCCGCGCCGGCAACAGCTCCCCGAACCGGTCGATGGGAAGCCGCAGCGCCTCGCAGATCAGCAGTGACGCATCATCGACCGCGTCGTCACTCCCTTGGCCGAATACGAGCTCCGCTTCGTTGAAGCGTGTCGCCGCGTAGCGGACGAGGTCGAGAATGGTGTGCAGATCGGTCGTCGCGTCATTTGGCGTCATTCACGCGCCCCTTTCCTCGAGACGTCTGCCCGCCGGGGCAGCCACGGAGGGGCGACGATGATAGAACGCCAGCTGCCGGCGGGCGATCGGCCGTGACGCGAAGCCGTTCTGCGGCCCTCAGCTCTCGTCTCCGGCCCGACTGCGCGGGCGGATGCTCTTGTCGGCGCCCTCCGCCTCCAGCAAGGTCTGCTCGAAGGCGCCGGTCTCGGCATCAAGCCGGAGAGAGATGTCGGACTTGTCGTAGCTCCATACCCGAATATCGTCGGCAAAGGTCCGAGAGGTTGCGGCTGCTCCGATCCGCTCGACCGTGATGGGATCGCCGATGGGGCTGCCTTCGCCATGGACTAGAAAGAGCGGCGAGCGCGCCAGCTCGTAGTAGGCACCCTCATATGAGAATGCGTAGATGCGCGCGAGGCAACTGCCATCTGCCGAGACCTGATCGGCGAGAGCGTGGCTCGCACCCTGATGCCCGAGGGTCGTACTTCTCGCCGCTCTCTTTGCCGAGGCGCTTGCGCCGCGCGCCGCGCCGATCTGGATGTCCTCGACGACGCGGCCGAACAAGAGAATCGTTGACGCCCTCGCTAGAGTTTCAGACATGGCTCTCCTTCCTCACTACCCCGATCCGGTCAGTGGGCGTGGCCCGCTGCTCATGCACCGCGCGCCGGCATCGAGCGCTCGCCATGGCCCATGCATGCCAGCAGTCGCGCGTGGTGCGGAAGCAGGACTCGATGCAGTAGGCCGGTTGCGCCTCAATTGTCTGCAAGAGCCGTGCAGTCACGGAGCTCCGGTAGTGCTTCAGGAGGGGCGGCGTGTCGTCGTGCGTACACACCGGCTCAGACTCCAGGATCGCCCAGGCATCGACGCTCCCGGATCTGCTTACTGACGTTCCCCCAAGGCTCGACCGGGCACGAAACCGTGCCATTTGTACGCCCTGTCTTCGATCGGCCCCAACCTTCCCCTGCCGCAAAATATAGCCACTCGCGTACAGGCAGGCGATAGAAATCTGCGACCTTCACGCGCCAGACGCTGCGCCTTCCGGCTGCGAAGTGCGACGACAACGGGGGTAGGCACGCGCCATGGAATTGTTCTAGATTTGGCGCCAGTATCAAAGAACCGGTCCGCGTCGTCGCGGAGCCAAAGATCAGGGAGAAACGCATGAGTCAGCACCAGATCACTCGTCGGCAACTGCTCGTCAGCTCGGCTGCCGTCGCAGCCGTGGCCGCTGCCGAGGTCCCACTCCGTCCGGCAGCAGCAGCGGGCAAAGTCGTTCGCATGCGCGGCGAGAGCGACATCCAGATCCTTGATCCTGGCTACATGATCGGCGCTATGGAGATCCCGGTGGACTACGCCACGTTGCCGCGCCTGGCGATCTCGAAGAAGACGCCCGAGGGCTGGTCCTGGCAGCCGGCGGCGTTCGTCGACAAGATCGAGCAGACCGATCCGACGCACATCTCCTTCACCCTGAAGCCCGGCCTGATGTGGAGCGGCGGCAACGGCGAAGTGACGGCCGAGGACGTGAAGTATTCGTTCGAGCGCATCCTGAAATCGGACTGGAAAGACAGCTGGTCGTCGCTCGACCATGTCGACGTCACCGACAAGTACAGCGGCGTGATCGTGCTCAACAAGCCGTTCGCCCCAGTATGGCTGCTGTCGCTCACGACCGGCGTCGGATCAATCGTCTGCAAGGCCGCGGTCGAGAAGCTGAAGGACCAGAAGTTCACGACTGAACTGCCGGCGCAGTGTGGCGCCTATACGATGAGCAGCTGGGTGCCGAAGCAGAAGCTGACACTGACCCGCAACGCCGACTGGAAGGGCCCTGCCCCCGAGCCAGACGAAGTCCAGATTGTCATGATCGAGGACTACAACGCCGCCGAGCTGGCCTATGAGGCGAACGAGGTCGACGTTACGGAGATCGCCATCGGTTCGTACAATCGCTACAAGAGCAAGATGCCGGAGAAGAGCAAGCTGACTGTGCTCGACGGACCGTTCTACCAATGGATGGGCATCAACACCGAGAACCCGAAGCTCAAGGACATCCGGATACGCAAGGCTATTCAGCGTGCGGTCGATGTCGATTCGATTCTGCAGGCGGCCTATAGCGGCGTAGCGCCCAAATCCAATGGCATCGTCACGCCGGGCGTCGTCGGCTATCGTGAGAAGGCCGGCTACAGCTACAACCCCCAGGAAGCTAAAGCCCTGCTCGCCGAGGCCGGCGTCTCCAATCTCGATCTTGAGCTCAAAATCGAGAACACCCAGGAGCGGCAGACGGAAGCGCAGATCATCCAGGCCAATCTGGCGGACGTCGGCATCAACGTGAAGATCACGCCGCTCGACTCCGGCCCCTTCTGGAACCTCGGTCTGGAGTCGAAGGGCCAAGACTGGAAGACGCTCGAGATCTGGCTGATGGAGTATCGCACGCAGCCGGACCCCTCGGATGCGATGCAATGGTTCACGAAGAGTCAGGTCGGCGTCTGGAACTGGGAGCGCTGGTCGGATCCCGAATTCGAGGATCTCTGGAGCAAGGGGCTGGTGGAGGAAGATGCTGCGAAGCGCGCCCAAATTTATCTGCGCATGCAAGACATCATGGAGAATACCGGCGCCTATGTCTGGATCACCCACCGGCCGCAGATCTATATCCATCGCGATACCATCGAACCGGCCTTCGACTCTGCCGGTTACCCCTACTTCAATGGGTTCAAGGTGGCGTAGGGCTTGCCGACAATGGGGGCGCTCATGCGGGACGTCTCGGCATGAGCGCCCGATCCTGACGCGACAGCGAAACGCGCGGCGACACGCAGCGGACGGCGGCGGACGACGATGGTGATGTACGCCATCCAGCGGGTGGGGCTCGCCCTGCTCATCTGCTTCGTCGCCATGACGGTGCTGTTCACGCTGGTCTACGTGATACCCGGTGACCCCGCGACTATCGCCCTCGGGCCGCGGGCGACGGCGGACACGGTGGCACGCTTCCGCATGGAGATGGGTCTCGACCAGCCGATCCCCATGCGGCTGGCCAACTTCATCGGCATGGTGCTGCGGGGCGATCTCGGCAACGACCTCTTCAGCCGGCGACCCGTGGCCACGATGGTGATGGAGGTGCTGCCGCACACCTTGGCGCTCATCGCGAGCGGGCTGGGCTGGGCGGTGCTGCTGGGCATCCCGCTCGGGTGCTATTCGGCGGTCCGCCGCAACTCGCTCGTCGACAAGTTCACCGCCGTGATCTCCGTCGGGACGATCTCTATCCCCTCCTTCGTCGTCGGCATCTATGCCGTGCTCATCTTCGCCGTCGAGCTCAACTGGTTTCCGTCGATCGGGGCCGGCGAGCCGGACGACCGCTGGGATCAGCTCTATCACCTCGTGCTGCCCGCCTTCTCTCTCGGCCTCGGTTGGGTGGGCTATCTCGCGCGCATCGTGCGCGCCTCCATGCTGGAGGTGATGGGCGAGAACCACATCCGTACGGCCCGCGCCTTCGGACTGCGCGAGCCGCGCATCGTCTTCCGCTACGCGCTGCGCATCGCGATCCTGCCGACGGTGACGCTGCTCGGCCTCGCCATCGGCGGCTTGTTGTCGGGCACCGTGTTCACCGAGAAGGTCTTCGCCCGCCCAGGCATCGGGCAACTCGTGGTCGACATGGTGGCGAGCCGCAACTTCCCGGTCGTCCAGGGCACCGTGCTCGTCACCGTCGGTTTGTTCGTGCTGGCGACGCTGCTGGCCGACCTCGTCGTAGCCTGGCTCGATCCCCGTGTCCGCGCCGGCCTTTGACGTTCCCGTCGTCACGATCGAGAGGTCCGGCTTCCTCCGCAGCCGGATGATCCGCCGTCTGCTCGGCGATCCCCTCGGCTTGCTCGGTCTCCTGCTGGTGCTGGCGGTGCTGTTCTGCGGGCTCTTCGCCGACTGGATCACGCCCTACGATCCCTTCAAGATCGACGTGCCCGACCGCTTGCAGCCGCCGTCGCTCATCCATCTCATGGGCACGGACAGCGTCGGGCACGATCTCTTCAGTCGCGTCATCAAGGGCAGCCAGATCGCCCTGATCGTGGGAGTCCTCTCGATCTTCCTGTCGCTGGCAGCGGGGCTGGCCGCCGGGCTCGCCGCCGGCTACGGCCCGCGCTGGCTCGACAACATCCTGCTGCTGATCTTCGATACGATCTACTCGTTCCCGGTCGTGATGCTGGCGCTCGCGGTCATCACGCTGCTGGGATCGAACCTGCAGACGATCGTGCTGGTGGTCGTCGTGTTCCAGACGCCCGTCTATGCCCGGCTGGTGCGCACGTCCACGCTGGCGATGAAGAACTCAGAGTTCATCCTGGCCGAACGCTCCCTAGGAGCGGGCGCGGTGCGCATTCTCGCACGCCATATCCTGCCCAACATCGTCGGGCCGCTGTTCGTGCTCGGCAGCATGGACGTCCCGTCCGTCATCACGCTGGAGGCCGGCTTGAGCTTCCTGAGCCTCGGCATCCCGCCGCCGGCGCCGAGCTGGGGCCGGATCCTGTTCGAAGGCTACAGCCGGATCTTCGATGCGCCTTGGATCGTCGTGGCCGGCGGCATTCCGCTGATCATCACGACGCTGGGCTTCACGTTCCTCGGCGAATCCCTGCGCGACATGCTCGACCCGAAGCTACGGCGGGTCTTGTGATGGCCGCGGACTCCGTCCTTTCGATCGAAGGGCTGAGCATCGAGTTCCAGACGCCGCGCGGGCCGGTGCACGCCTTGCGCGACGTCAGCCTCGCGGTGCCGCGGGGCAGCATCGTCGGCATCGTCGGCGAGAGCGGCTCCGGCAAGTCGACGCTGTCGCTCGCCGCCATGGGGCTGCTGCCGGAGAACGCGACCGTGCGCGGCGGCCGCATCCTGTTCGACGGCGCTGACGTGCTGACCATGGGCACCGCCCAGCTCCGCGCCTTGCGCGGGCGCCGCATGGCCATGGTGTTCCAGGACCCGATGACGTCGCTCAATCCCGTGCTGTCGATCGGGGCGCAGATGACGGACATCCAATATCGCGAGAGGGCCAGTGCCGCGCACAAGCGCGCCAAGGCAGCGGCCATGCTGCGGCGCGTCGGCATCCCCGATCCCGAGCAGCGGCTGGACAACTTCCCGCACGAGTTCAGCGGCGGCATGCGCCAGCGCATCGCCATCGCCATGGGCCTGCTCGGCAGTCCCGAGCTGCTGATCGCCGACGAGCCGACGACCGCGCTCGATGTCACGCTTGAGGCGCAGATCATACACCTGTTGCGCGAGCTGCGGCGCGAGTTCAAGGGCTCGATCCTCTTCATCTCGCACAACCTCGGCCTCATCGCCGAGCTGTGCGACCATGTCGTCGTGCTCTATGCCGGCGAGGTCGTCGAGCAGGGCACGGTGCGCGAGATTTTCCACGGGCCGCGCCACCCCTACACCGAGGCGCTCCTGGTCTGCGACCCCGCCCGGATCGACGCGGTCAGCCGCGAGCTCCCGACGATCCCGGGCGACGTGCCGAACCTGCTGCAGGTGCCGGCGGCCTGCGTGTTCGCGCCGCGCTGCCCGAAGGTGTTCGAGCGCTGCCGCCGCGAGCGGCCGGGCGATCATGCCGTCGGCGCCGCCCAGTCCGCCCGCTGCCACCTGGCGTCGGCATGAGCGCGCTGCTCGAGATCAGCAACCTGCGCGTGCGCTTCGCGCTGACGGGACCGATCAAGGCCCGTCTCATGGGGCTGGAGAACCGCTTCCTCGACGCGGTGCTCGACGTGTCGTTCGCAGTGACGGCCGGCACGACCTTTGCGCTCGTCGGCGAGAGCGGGTCGGGCAAGAGCACGCTCGGGCGCGCGATCATCGGACTGGTGCCGACCCAGGGCGGCAGCGTTCGATTCCAGGGCGGGGAGCCGCTGCGACAAGGCCGCGCGGCCGTTACCGCCTATCGCCGCCAGGTCGCGATGATGTTCCAGGATCCGGTGGCCAGCCTGAGCCCACGGCTGACCGTGAAGTCGCTGATCACCGAGCCGTTCGTCATCCAGGGCCTGAAGCGCCGGAACCTCGACGCCGAGGCGCGGCGGCTGCTGGCGCTCGTCGGGCTACCAGCGGATTTCGTCGGCCGCTATCCACACCAGCTCTCGGGCGGCCAGGCCCGCCGCGTGGGCGTCGCCCGCGCGCTAGCGCTCTCGCCCCAGCTCATCATCGCGGACGAGCCGACGGCCGGCCTCGATGTGTCCGTGCAGGGCGAGATCCTGAACCTGCTGACACGCCTGCAGCGCGAGCTGGGCCTCACCTACGTCATCATCACGCACAACCTCGCGGTCGTCCGCCACGTCAGCGACGAGATGGCGATCATGTATATGGGCCGCTTCCTCGAGCATGGGCCGACCCAAGAGATCTTCGCGCGCGCGGCCCACCCCTATACCCATGGCCTGCTGGCCGCCCAGCCACGCCCCGATCCCGACAAGCGGCGCGACAACGTCGAGCTGCAGGGCGAGGTGCCCAGCCTGGCACGCCGGCCCGTTGGCTGCGAGTTCCACACGCGCTGCCCGCGGGCGCGGGACCTCTGCCGCGCCGTGCGTCCCGAACGGCAGACCGTGACCCCCGACCACAGCCACCGCTGCCATTTCCCGCTGACCGCCGCCGCCTGAACCGGGGCCGGGCCGCAAGACCGTGCGAAGGACCCCATGCCAAGCGGAGAGTGATCCGATGCGACGCTCCGCTGCTGTGCCCGGGACAGCCGCGGGCGACCACATGGCCGTCCTTACCGCATGCCGATTTCGAGCGAAGGACCCCATTGCCAAGCGGAGATTGCGCGATCGCGCGCCCTGTAGGGGCGCCCCGCGTGGGTGCCCTGCCGGCGGGTGGCGGTTCCAGCTCGAGCCGGGGGCGACCACATGGGGTCGCCCCTACCCTGCATCCGCTTTTGAGCGAAGGACCCCATGCCAAGCGGGAGGGCCATGTTCCTCTTGGCCGGAGGGCCTACCTGCAGACGAAGGGGACGGCCTTTACGCAAAAGATTGACGCGGCCGCGCAGCCTCGCGCCGTCGCCCACAGGCGATTGCATGCCTTTCCTATACACGATGTCAAAGATCGAGGTCGTTAGACCGGATCTGGATATAAGAACAATAGTCGAACATATCAAGACGCTCCAAGGCTGCGGCGGCGCACGCAGCGGCAGTCCTGAAATTCCGGACCTCGGGGTGTCGCCGCTCGAACCGCCCGGGCGGCGAGAGTGATGGCGGACACGAAACATCCGGCTCGATCCGCAAGGCCGTGACCTCCGTCACGAACCCCTGCAATCCCAAAGAATAGCGGCGCGGCCCCGGCTGTAATCCCGGCAGCAAGGCACCCGAACGGGTGCGATTGCTGGGGAGAGGGAAATGTTCACGCCAGAGAGCCGCCACAGCGGTCCGCCAAAGGACCGCGGCGCTTGGGAACGAAATCCGATCGTCGTTCCCGGGAATGCCGGCACCGCGCCTCATTTCGCTTGAACCAGGGGCAACGTCAAACCAACGCAAGCGAACAGGAGGCCACCATGGGTATTCTCAATAGTGTTGCTCTTTCGACATTCGCCGACTTCGTCGACCGGAAAGTGAATGTGGCGGAGAAGCCGGTCGCGGACTATCTGGACCAACACACCTTCATGGCGCAGGTCGTGTACTCCACGCAGGATAGCCTGATGCAGCAAGCCGAGATAATCCCGCTCGCGGGCCAGCTCGCGGGTGTCGTCGTGCATCCGGCGGATACGGTTCACGGCTTCGTGGACATGTTCCGGTTCGGAGCCGACACGGCCGAGGGAATCGAAACCGGCTCGCCCGAGCCGATCATCAAAGACGTGATGCGCGGCGTGAACATCGTCGCCCTGCTGGACGGAGCGCGGAGCGCGGGGGTTGCGCGCGTTCGCCTGGGGGGCGGCGCCCGTGCGGCGGCCCTCTTGAAGGACGTTCCCGGCAACGCCTGCGCGCCGATGAGTCTCTCCTTTGCGCTCCGCAAAGGCGGCTTGGCGCCCGTGATCGACGCCGCAGAAATCGTCAAAGTGTATGGCGGCAATCCAGCGGTGATTGCGGACTACCAGCTCGGGCGCGCCGGCCTTCTCGACGTCCTCGACAAGCTGAAATATCCCTATCGCACCCTGCCCAATCCGGCGTCCATGGCGGAATTGGAGAAGGTGGTGCGGGCGCAGGGGCCGAGCAGCTCCACGATCTTCGGAGTCCAGTTCGCGAATGGCGAGCGCCACGCGATGGTCGCCTTCATCGAAAACGGCAAGTTCAAGATCTGGGATCGCACCGGCAGCGTCGTCGAATCCCTCTCCGAGCTAGAATCGGAGTATCAAGGCATCTCCCGCGCTCAGCCATCCGGTGTCGACCCGCGTCGGCCGCTCATCGTGATCGAGGGCCTCTCGGTGGCGCGCGAGTTGGGTAAAGCAGCCGTGCTGACGCTGAAGCTCAACACGATGTTGGCGGTCGCGCGGAAGGACGCCGATGTACAGATGGTGGCCGAAGGCATCGAAGCCAAATCCCAGCGCGCCGACGGCAAGATCCCGGAGAAGATTCCGAGTGTGCCGATCATCGGCGGGCCGATCATTATCCGCAAGCGCGTCGCGCCGCGCTCGGACTGGCTGACGGGGGTGAAGTATCGGCTCAATCATCTCGGCTACGGCGCAGGCCGCGTCGTGCATGTCTATGACAACCGCTGCAAGGCCGCCATCCGCGCCTTTCAGAAGGACTATCGACTGACCGTCGACGCGATTCCCGGTCCGCAGACGCAGGCGCGCCTCGTCCAGGTCTGCGGCTACTGAAGCGCGGGCTGTAAACCCGGCCTCTCGCCCGATCCGCCGGTGCGATGAGGCCGGGACGACGCGACGACGCGGATGCATCCGACGACACGCGCAAGCAGCCCATCGAATCCAGCCGGTCCATCTCCGACCCATTGTCGTAAATCGCGAACAGTGTTGATTATCCCTGGACTGCCGGACGGCAAGTCCATTTCATCCGCCTATGGGGCGGGAATGGAGGAAGCCATGGACAGCAGGACGAACGGACAACCCGGCAAGGTCGCCATCGTGACCGGCGCGTCGCGCGGGATCGGCGCGGCCATCGCCGAGCGCCTGGCCGCCGACGGCATGGCCATTGTGATCAATTACAGCGGCAGCACCGGCCCCGCCGAGACCCTGACCCGCAAGATCGAGCAGGCCGGCGGGCGGGCGATCACGGCCCAGGCCGATGTCAGCGACGCAGCGGCGGTGGCCCGCATGTTCGACCTGGCGGAGACGGCGTTCGGCGGCGTCGACGTGCTGGTGAACAACGCCGGCATCATGCGATTGGCCACAATCGCCGAGGCCGACGACGCCCTGTTCGATAGCCAGATCTCCGTCAATCTCAAGGGCACGTTCAACACGCTGCGCGAAGCGGCGCGGCGGCTGCGCGACGGCGGACGGATCATCAACCTCTCCTCGAGCGTCGTCGGGCTGTATCAGCCGAGCTACGCCGCCTACG
>Ga0335085_10006376_pt1 | contig 18641 bp, 13 predicted proteins | sample Lox_Sample_45_FD_206712 | JGI IMG/M metagenome (GOLD analysis project Ga0335085, IMG submission 206712) | Soil microbial communities from Loxahatchee National Wildlife Refuge, Florida, United States - Lox_Sample_4.5 | ecosystem: Environmental > Terrestrial > Soil > Wetlands | place: USA...
AGGCTTGACAGCCCTTATCCAAATAGATAATCGTTAGGAATAGACAATAGCTCATTGACAACCAATTGCGTCGCTAAGTCCTTTGTCCGGAATATTTTGCCTCTAACTCCTTGCGGCTCAAGATTTTGAGCGATAGTCGCGGGCTGGATATCGCCCAAGTCCTTATTTCTCAAGATTTTGAAAAAGGGCAGGGAGGGGGGGCGGTACCAATGAGTAAACATGATCGCGAGAGACGCCGCGAACTGCGCGCCGTCAGCCGTCAGCGGCCTTGGAGCATTTCTCGTATTGCTGTGGAGTGCGATCGAAAACGGGAAGGGCACGACTTCAGTCGTGCCGTATAGGCTCGCAAAGCTCTTCGGCTTCAGCCACTGGGGGAAGGCGATCTACATCACCCCGGGAACTGCGCTAGACTGGTCGGTCGTTTGTGGGGATTCGAATGCCGACCAATCCCGTTCTTGTCATCCATGGTGGCGCCTGGGCGATTCCCGACGACATGGTCGACGCCCACCTCAACGGCGTCCGCAATGCGCTCGGTGCGGGATGGCGCGTGCTCTCGGGCGGTGGCTCCGCGCTCGACGCCGTCGAAGAAGCTGTCGTCGTCATGGAAGACGACGAAACCTTCGACGCTGGACGCGGGAGCTTTCTCAACCGCGAGGGAAAAGTCCAGCTCGATGCCTTCATCATGGACGGGGCCACGCTGCGCGGAGGGGGCGTCGGCTGCGTTGAGCGTCTGCGCAACCCGGTTCGTGCCGCGCGAAAAATTTTGAGCGACAGCCCGCATGTTTACTTTGTCGCGGAAGGCGCTGAGCGATTTGCAGCGGCGCACGGCATCCCGCTCTGCAAGAACGAAGACCTGATCATTCCACGCGAGGTCGAGCGCCTGCGCGAGTTTCAGTCGCATCAGGAGGAGCATCGCGCCGACCTGTTCGCTCCAACGATTTCGCACGACACGGTTGGCGCGATTGCGCTCGATCGCAACGGCGACATCGCCGCAGCAACATCGACCGGAGGAACACTCAATAAAGACCCCGGACGTCTCGGCGATTCGTCGCTCATCGGCTGCGGATGCTATGCCGACAACCTGAGCGCCGCGGCCTCGACCACCGGTTGGGGCGAGCCGATCATGAAGCTGGTGCTGGCGAAATGGGCTGCCGATCGCGTCGAGTCAGGCAGTCTGCCCGAGTGGGTGGCACAGGAAGCGATGAACTATCTGAAGCAACGCGTCAACGGACACGGCGGGATCATCGTGCTCGACGCTCAAGGACAGTTCGGCATCGCCCACAACACTCCGCGCATGGCCTGGGCATGCCAGACCGTGCAAAAACAGGAAGCTGGAGTTCAGAAAACTATCTGAAAAAGCTAAATCGGATTGCGATTCGCGGGCTCACCGCGTTGTATGGACTCACGTGCTTCCTTGCGAGCGCGCAGACAGTCGTGACGACCGGCGTTGTTCGCGGCGTGGTCAGCGACAAATCCGGGGCCGTCATCTCGCAGGCGACCGTCGTTCTGTCGCGCGGCGCGGGACAACAGGTGACGCGGATTACCAACGAATCTGGGATCTTCGTCTTTCCATCGCAACCGGTCGGAGCCTACGTTCTCGAAGTTCAGGCCCCCGGGTTCCGCAAGGGAATCGTCGAGGGCGTCGCGGTCCAAGTCGGACAGACGTCGACCGTCAACATTCAGCTTCAGCCAGGTCCCAGCGGCGAGTCGATCACAGTCAGTGGAGAGTCCCCTCTGCTGCGTACCGAAGATTCCAACCTCAGCTCAGTTGTCAATCGCGAATTGCTGGATGACCTTCCGCTCAGCGGGCGCCGCTTTCTTGACTTTGCCTTGCTGGTCCCGAATGCCTCTCCCGATGGCGAGCAGGGCCTGGTCAGTTTTGCCGGCGAACAGGGAGGACAAGACACCGGCTACGCCAACGCCAATGGAACTAACTCCTTCACTGTCGATGGCGCCAGCGCGACCAGCAACTACTTCGGTGCCGCGCGCGGCGGCGAACGCGTCCCCTACATTTTTGGCGAGAATGCCATCCAGGAATTCCAGGTTGCGGTTTCTCCATATCGCGCCGAGTATGGCGGTGCTGCCACCGGTTTCGTGAATGTGGTTACCCGCTCGGGTTCCGACACGCTTCACGGTGGTGCTTTCTACTACAACCGCAACTCCGGCACCGGCGCAAACGATGCCGTAAACAAAGCCAACGACATCGAGAAGCCGGTCAATATTCTTCAGCAATTTGGAGGCTCGATTGGTGGAGCAGTAATGCCGAACCGGGCCTGGTTCTTTGTGGACTACGAGCAGCAGCGTCAGAAGAATCCAATCTCTGTGATCAATCCGGCGTTCGCGAATATCGATCAGGAGGATTTCGGGGTTGAAGATGACGTTCAACTTCCCGCGCCGAACGGGGCGTTTCCAGCGCCGGCCGACACCAACATCCCCGATCCCGACGATCCCGAGTATCTGCAGGGAGTATCGAACGCGCTCCATGCGATTCAGTCGGCATTGGGAACTCACCCGCGATTCCGCAACGACTGGGCACTCTTCTCAAAAATTGACTACCGCGACTCGAAAGATGATCGCTTCTATCTCAGCCTGAACTGGAACCGTTTTGATTCTCCCGGCGGCGCAATTGTCGGCAACCAGACTTCGCTGTTTGGAGCCAGCACGTTGGCGAATGCTTTCGTGCGCGACTATCACGTGTGCGCAGGTTGGAGCCACGCGTACGGCAGCTACCTGCTCAACGAACTGCACGCCAGTTTTTCGCGTGACGATCAGTACTTTACTCCGACAGGCCTGGTTGATCCGAAGCTGCCTTCGATTCTCCTGGTCTCGGGAGGAAGCGATGCGGAAGGGGATGCAGACGAGGCAGGCTCATTGCAACTGGGCAACGCCGGTTTCGCTGGCGGCCGCACCAATGAATCGCTATGGCAGATTTCCGATCGCGTAAATTACATTCACGGCAGACATACGCTCAAGTTTGGCGCGGACTTCAGCCACACTCACCTCGCCGACTTAGCCTTCGGCGGATTTGATCCCGACGCCGCGCGCCAGAATGGAACGTTTCGCGGAACCTATGCCTTCGCTGGCAGTCTGGCCGACGACGGCACGACTGTCTCCGCGCTGCAGGACTTCGCCCTGGGACGCTACAGCACGCTCTTTCAGAGCACGGGGAATCCCAAATTCTCTTTCGATGTTCCCTATCTCGGGTTCTACGTCGCCGACACATACCAGGTGCGCCCGCGCCTGACGCTTGACCTCGGAATTCGCGAAGATTTTCAGATCTATCCGCAGCCCGCGGTAAACCCCGCGTTTCCGCTCACCGGGCAATTCTCCAATCAGTACCAGAGGCTGTCTCCGAGAGTCGGCGTTGCCTGGCAGGTACTGGATAAGACGGTGATCCGCGGCGGATTCGGCATGTTCTATGAGAACCTCAACGGCCTGAACTACCGCAACGCGGTGGTGTCGAACGGGCTGCTCTCTCAACAGGCTTCGGTAAACCTGCAATACGACGAGACGCTCGCTCCCGATGAACAAATAGCCGTGTTCCCGAATCAGGTTTCCGATCCGGAGTTGTTCTCGGCGTCAGACATCTCGCTGATTGATCCGCACTTCAGGTTTCCCTATGTCCTGCAAGGCAGTTTGCAGGTTGAGCGGGAAGTGCTGCCCGACACGGTCGTGACGCTGGGGACGGTGTGGACGCACGGCGTGCACCTGATTGCCTCGAGCGCCTACGACCTCAACCTCAATCCTCCCGCGGGAACGACGACGTATGTCTTATGCCCAACCGCCGCGGAAGAGATCGACGATTGCAACGGGCGTCAAGTTGTGTTGCCCGCGCTGAATTCCGACACATTGACCGAAGGCCGGATCAGCTCGAGCTTCAATCAGGTCAATGCCCTGATCAGCCCGGGCATCAACAACTACAACTCGTTTTTTGCGCAGGCGCAGCGGCGGATGCGGCATGGAGTCGCCATCAACGCTTCTTACACATTTGCGAAGAACATGATGTCGCGCGGCGTGGACTTCAACAATCAGTTCGATTTCGGCAATACGCACGCGCCGTATCTACTGGATCAGCGGCATCGAGTTACGATTGCCGGTGTTTACGAACCGGGCTTTGGCCGGGAACTGCAATCGTCGTGGCTACGCGCGCTGGCCTCCGACTGGACGCTAAGTACGGTCATGCAATTTGCTTCTGGACGTCCGTATGCAGCATTGCTTAACCCCACTGAAGAAGGCGACATTCTCAACGACACAGCGGCCTTGCAGAGCACGGCGAACTCCGCTCTGGGAATCAATGGCGCGGGCCCCAGTCCCTTTGTTGGTCTCAACTCTTTTCACGGCCCGTGGACGCAGCAGATCGACCTCAGCCTGGCGCGCCGCTTCCACATCACCGAGCGGCACACCGTCTCCTTCCAGGTGCAAGCCTTCAACTTGCTCAACCACGCCAACTTCTATGTGGCGAATGGAAACGGAGTCAACGCAGTCCAGTACTCGCCCATCGGGGACGGCTGCGGACATGCGGACGAAACCTGCGGGCTGGTTCCGGTCTCGAACTTCGGCGCTTTGCAGAGAATCAATGCCCTGAATGGTCCGCGCGTGTTGCAGTTCGCGGTTAAGTATTCGTTTTAGGCGATGCCAGGAAGACGCGGCGCAATTGTGGGTTTCTGCGTATCTCGCAGACTTTCGAATCCTTTCGCAACAATTGTCATTTCCTGGTGCCTAACGACGAGTGCAAACTAGTGCACATCTAAAACAGCGGACTCAACAAGTACTTACTTGGAACGTTGCGCTTTCCGGCGAACAAGGCTAGCATGGCGTCCACCAAAAATGATTGGGGTCGGGGCTGGCGCGCCATGAGGCGCGAGTAGCTCCTGGCATTCGCTGTGGCCGGGTTTCCCACGGCTGCCGCCATCGACGTCACTACATTCTGCCCATGCCGCAAGTGAGAGAGGTTTGGTTTGTCTCGCTGACGCATCGGCTTGGATTAACTCATTCCTCAGGAGGAAAGCAATGAATTGCAGGAAAGAAGTGTTTGCACCAGCCGATTTCCGCAATCTGCGGACGTGTTGGGTGTGTCTTATCGCTCTGGCTCTGGTGGCTTGCGGAGCCTTGCCGGCTTTCGCGGCAGGTAAACTCGTGGCGCACAACACGCCTGGCTACGTGGCCTCAGCAAAGAGCCTGGGGGCCGTGGATCCTTCAAGAACGATGGAGGTCAGCATCTGGTTGCAGCCTCACAACCGAGCTCAGCTCGACGCGCTCGCCGACCAGCTTTATGATCGCAACTCGCCGAATTATCGCCACTGGCTGAAACACTCCGAATTCGTGGCCCAGTTTGCGCCCACTGCCAAAGAAGCGAAGACGGTCCAGCAGTTTTTTCAGGCGCACAACCTGAAGGTTGTTAAGGTTGGTCCCGACAATTTCTTCGTGCGCGCACGCGGCACCGCCGGCGATGTAGAAAGGGCGTTCCGCGTCCAGCTCAACAACTATAAGGTGGGCAACAAAACCATTCGTGCCAATGCCGGCGATCCGTTTGTTGAAGGAGCTGCGGCGCCTCTGGTGCGTGCCATATCCGGGCTCGACTCCGGCAAGTACGAGCATCCGCTGTTGATCCGGCAGACTAGTCTCCCCAGCGGTCAAGCGAATGCAGCGGCCGTGAAGGCTCACGCAGTTCACGCCAGCTCCGGCGATTGGTTTACGACCAACTGCTTCGATGGTGTTGTGACGCGCACACTCTCCACCAACGACGATGGCGAGTTCCCCATCGGAACGTTCAAGGGAAACCATTACTTTGAGACTCCCACGAGTGCGGGATGCGGCTACACGCCACCCGAACTTCAGAAGGCGTACAACCTGAGCGGACTGTATGCGAGCGGGTTTGACGGCACCGGACAGACGATCGCCATCATCGACTGGTGCGGCTCGCTCACAATCCAGGACGATGCCAATGCGTTCTCGACCATGTTCGGATTGCCGCAACTGACGTCTTCGAACTTCAGCATCATTCAATACCCGCGCAAGTCGACTTGCGGCGGGCCAAACCTGGAGATCAATCTCGATGTCGAGTGGGCGCATGCCATCGCACCTGGCGCCAACATCAACCTTATTGTTCCGCCATCGAACTTTTTCCAGGACATTGACCAGGCGGAATACTTCACGATCAGCTCAGGCATGGGCAACGTGATTTCCGGAAGCTATGGCGCTCCAGAGGCGTTTGTGGCGAGTTCGGAACTGGACAACGGAAATTTGCTTTCCGAGATTGCCGCCGTTATGGGGATCTCGACGAACTTTTCGTCCGGTGATTGCGGTGATTTCTCGGCCTGTACGGGCCTGAACACCGTCAGCTATCCGGCGGATGCTCCATTCGCGACTGCCATCGGTGGAGTCACGCTGGCGCTGAATGCGGATAACACGATCAAATGGCAAAGCGGATGGGGAAATAACGAAACCCTGCTCACCGAGGAAGGCTTTATCTTTGATCCTCCGCTTACCTTCGGCTTCGATGGTGGCGCCGGCGGAGGGCCCAGCACCTGCGAGGTACAAGATAGCAACTTTAACTGCCTGGCTGGCTTCCCCAAGCCGAAGTACCAAAAGAAACTTCCGGGGAAATATCGTCAGCTTCCGGATATCTCATGGCTGGCGGATCCCTTCACGGGGCCGGTAGTTCTGATCAGCGAAGCGGGACAGTTTCCGCCACAGGTTTGGTTCGCCGTTGGCGGCACCAGCGCTTCCTGCCCGATGTTCTCGGGGCTTTGGGCAATTGCCAACCAGGAGGCTGGAGCGCCTCTCGGCCAGGCAGCACCGTACGTCTACAGCTTGCCGGCTGGAGCTGTCATGGATGTGGTGCCGGTTAGTGTGGGTCACAATGTCACGGCATCAATTCAGGAATCTACGTCTCTCACGAATACCTACACCGCTGCAGAAGTCGGCGGCGTTGCGAGCGGAAAGTTCATTAGCGCTATTTGGGACTATCCGTTCATCCAGGATACCGAAGTGGTGCTCACGTTCGGCACGGATTCCAGCCTGAAGACAAAAACGGGTTGGGACAACGTGACTGGCGTGGGAACTCCGAACGGACAGGCGTTCGCCGAGGCATTCAAAAGCCAATAATTGCAGTAACGTTTTCAGGAATTGCTCAAACTTGCCTCCGCCACGGGAGTGGCGGAGGTTTTTTTCTTTAGTTAGAGGAAGCCGGGCCGAGAAATGGAAGGACGATCGCTCAAGAACAAAAGGACGGCCTGGAGCCCCCCAAGGCCGTCCTGATAAACCCTCCCGGTTAGAAGGGCGATCTGAGTCGAAGCTAATGGCGCGAGATTGCAGCAGTATTTCGATCTCATGAAAATCTGGTGAATTCCAAATTTCCCAAATCGGTGCCGGACAAGGCGTCTTGCGAGGTGCGCGAGGTCACAGGAAGGTGTGATTGACCGCGCTGCGGGCCGCCCTGCGGGCGCTGCTATATTGAAAGCACGTTGCCGGCGGCTTGTTTCTGTGGAGGAGCAAATGGCCCGCAAAACCGACCAGTCTCGCAAGCTGCAGAAGCGTGCCGAACAACTGATCCCCGGAGGGGTCAATTCGCCGGTGCGCGCCTTTCGCGCGGTGGGCGGCGAACCGCTCTACATCGTGCGCGGGCAGGGTTCCCACATCTGGGACGCCGATGGAAACGAGTATGTCGATTATGTGGGTTCGTGGGGACCGCTGATTCTGGGACACGCGGCTCCCACCGTGGTTGAAGCGGTAACTTCCGCGGCCCGCAATGGGACGAGTTTTGGCGCCTCGACACCGGCGGAGGCGGATCTTGCGGAGCTGGTGATCTCTGCCTTTCCCCACATGCAGAAGATCCGCTTCGTATCGTCGGGGACGGAAGCGGTAATGTCAGCCATCCGCCTCGCGCGCGCCTACACCAAGCGCAAATACATCGTGAAGTTCGAGGGCTGCTATCACGGGCACGCGGATGCGTTGCTGGTCAAAGCCGGATCGGGCGTGGCAACGCTTGGCATTCCTGGCTCGGCTGGAGTTCCCGAAGAATTCACGCGATTCACGCTGGCCTTGCCGTTCAATGACACCGATGCGCTGGAGCATGCCTTCAAAAAGTTCCGGCACCAGATAGCCTGTGTCATTGTCGAGCCGGTGGTAGGAAATATGGGCTGTGTGCCGCCCGCGCGCGGATACCTGGAAGCTCTGCGCGCCATCACTTCGCGCGACAAGGCTATTCTCATCTTTGACGAAGTGATGACCGGATTCCGCCTCGCCTTCGGCGGAGCGCAGGAACTCTACGCCATTCAGCCCGACCTCACGACCATGGGCAAGATCATCGGCGGAGGCCTACCGGTTGGCGCGTATGGCGGCGCAAGCGAAATTATGGACCTGGTATCTCCGCTTGGGCCGATGTACCAGGCCGGAACGCTCTCCGGCAATCCCCTCGCCATGGCCGCGGGTTACGCCACGTTGCGTTACTTACGCGAGCACAAGGATCTCTATAGCAAGCTCGACAGACTGACCGCGGAAATCGTCGCCGGCGTGTCGGTGGCCGCTAAAGACGCAGGTATTACGATGTGCCACAACCGAGTCGGCTCGATGTTTACCTGGTTCTTTACCCCCGGACCGGTGACCGATTGGACTTCAGCGGCCAAGTGCGATAGCGAAGCCTTTGGGCGCTTCTTTCGGGCCATGCTGGAGAGTGGAATCTATCTGCCGCCCTCCCAGTTCGAAGCGGCTTTCGTTGGCGCAGCACACACCGAAAGCGACGTACAGCAAACGATCGCGGCGGCGAAGCAGGTCTTTGCTTGGGCGCACGCGTAGATGCGCGCAGAATGTGCGAGCGTCCCGATCACCCTATGACCGGGGAACGTTCGCCGGGTTTGTGGACCGATGCAATTTCATAGTGCGCGGCCTTGGCGTCGTGCCTTGACAAGTACTGGCGCCGCTCCTGTGGGATGATGGAGGTCTCGTAGTCCGGGCCTGCGACCGCGCGAATGGCGTCAATCGAATCCCACAGCATGATGGTGATGAATTCAACTTCCTCAGCAACACTTCTCCGTAGCAGGTAGCTGCCCCTGTAACCCTCCACTTTGCTGATGCCGGGCAGAAGTTCCGGCTTCAGCATGGCTTCGTAGGCGTCGGCGTGCTCCGGTTTGGTATGTCCGTGCCAGACCCTGGCGATCATGTGCCCTCCTTGACCTCCTCATCTAAGGTAACGGCGTTCATCATGTCTGCCACCGTGACAAACTCGTATCCCTGATGGCGGTAACGCTGGATCAAATTTTCGGTCGCGATTACGGTCTGCGAACGATCCGCGCCCAAGTCCTTGTGGCCGCCATCGTGCAGCAGGATCACATCGCCGCCGTGGATCCGGCGTGCAATCTTCCTCTCGATTTCCGCCGCCGGGGGAGAGTTCCAGTCGTATCCCGTGACATTCCACATCACGGAGACGAGGCCCAGTTCGCGCGCAATCCGCAACGTCGCCGGACGCCTTCCTCCAAATGGCGGACGGAACAAATTGGAATGGTCTCCGATTACGTCGGTCAAGGCGCTGCGGCACTCCATCAGTTGCTGTCGTGTGTGCGTGGCCGATTCAAAAATCAAAAGCGGATGGGTGAAGGTGTGATTCCCGATGACATGTCCGGCCTGCGCAACCGCGCGCGCAATGTCAGGCCGCGCGCGGACGTATCGGCCGATCATGAAGAAGGTTGCGCGAACATCGTGCCGCGCCAGGACCTCCAGGAGCCTGAGCGTGTGAGGATCGTTCGGACCATCATCATAGGTAAGGGCAATCTGCTTGCTTCGACGCGGGAACCCAGCGAACGTCCGTCCATACCACTGCCCGGTGGGAGCCATCGACTGATATCCCAAGGCGGTCGCGGCGGCAGCCGCAGCGACACCGAGTAGCGCGGGGAGCATGCAGCGATTGTATTGCAGTTCTCAGTTCCCGGTTCTCAGTTCTCAGCAAGAACTTCCACTCACAGGGTTCACGGAGAAGACTAGTGATTTGACAGCAGGATTCAAGACATCAAGATCGCAGGCTGCGTCAGGCGACTGAGAACTGAGAGCCGGGAACTGAGATCTGCTTCCTCGTAATCCACAATTGCGTCTCTGGTCGAAGCAATATATTCTGCTTTACGTCCTCCCATGGCCAAGCTCTTCGAACTTCCCCGCTACATTGCAGTTGAAGGCCCCATACGAGTCGGTAAGAGCACACTGGCGCGGGTTCTCGGCGAGCGCCTGGCGGCGCAGCGCGTCATGGAACCGGAGGACAATCCTTTTCTTAAGGCTTTTTACGACGGCGAACGCGGCGCGGCTTTTCAGGCACAGATGGCGTTTCTGATCCGCCGCTTTGATCAACTGCGCACTCTCGATCTTGGCCCGCGCTCGAATAAAACGGTAGTCGCCGATTACATTTTCGAGAAAGACAAGCTCTTCGCCTGCCTCAACCTCAACGACCAGGAACTCGAGACTTACAACCGCTATTTCAATTATTTCCGCGAACAGCTACCCACGCCTGACCTTGTCATCTACCTGCAAGCCACGCCGGAGATTTTGAAAAAGCGGCTGAAGAAGAAGAATGCTCCCGGCGAAAAGGCCATCAGCGAGGATTACCTCGTCGAAGTGGTGAAAGCGTATGAGCACTTTTTCTTTCACTACACGCAGTCCGACCTGCTGATCGTGAATACGTCGGAGATCGATTTCGTCGATCGCAACGAGGATCTGCAGGAGTTGCTGGAAAAGGTCTCGGCCCCGATTAAAGGCACGCAGTATTTTCTGCCGCTGGGGGGACGCGAAGCAGCCAGCGCGTAGTTTCTCTGGCCAAGACCGGCCTGGAGTTTCGGTTTCGCTTCTACCGGCTTCTCGTCTGTCTTCGCTACGAAAATTTCCCCGACGGACTGATCGGCATCTCACATCAGCTAATTTGGTTGGCGACTGACTCAGGTAGCTGGATTTCTCTACAGGGCCGTTGCGAAGTGCTACATTCGGCCGAACACTGAGCTAATCCTTTGATTTTGCTTTACTTCGCTTGGATAATCCCTCGGCTCGTCAGCAAAACGTCCCAAACAACCGATGTGAGATTCAACACTCAGACTATGGCGCTTTTCATCTACCAACAAGAGCAGTGGTCTTAGTGGCCTTGAAAGTCGTGCGCTTCCAATAGCTTATGCGGAGAGGTTTCCACGTTGATCTCGAACTCTTACTTTGGCATCGAGGTTGCCTTTAAGAAATGCGGCGAGCGGCCTCATACAGCAAGAGCCCTCGAACGAGGTGGGTTATGACAGTCATTTTGGTACTCTTCACATTCGCAGGATTCCTTCTGATCGATCACTTTTTCAGCCAGAAAAGAATTGTCACACAACCGGCGCTGGCCCCGGTGAAAACGAAAGGACGTTCAGCCGCCGGAGTGGTCGGTGGATTCCAGGTTCCGGAAAATTTGCGGTATCACCCCGGACACACCTGGGCCCTGAGCGAGAGTCCGAGCCTGGTGCGGGTGGGCATGGACGACTTCGCATCGAAGCTGGCGGGCCCAGTTGAGGGCATAGCGCTGCCGCAGCGCGGACAGTGGATCCGCCAAGGCCAAAAGATCGCTACCCTCTTTCGTAACGGCGCTGCCGTCGATATGGTTTCCCCCATTGAAGGCAGCGTTGCCGACGTGAATGACACCGTGGCCCGCGACCCCAAGCTGCTGCAGAAAGACCCTTATGGCGAAGGGTGGCTGGTGACGGTACAGTCTCCGGATGCCAAAACCAACTTCCGCAACCTGCTGGGTGGCGCGCTGGCCCGCTGGTGGACCGAAGAGTCGGCAGGACGTTTACAACGGAAGATGCCCGCATTCGCCGGTGCTTTAGCGCAAGACGGGGGCGTGGCCGTCGACAACCTGGTGGAGCAGATTCCCAACCAGGAGTGGGCTGTGATCGCTAAAGAGTTCTTCCTGTCCTAGGTTTCCGCCGCGAGGTCACTCGCCACAACCTGCTGATTTTCGAACCGCCCGGCGTTGTCCGGGCGGTCGTTTTTCCCGGGGACAAGCCGCTCTTGAGTCATCAGCGATTGCTCCGGATCGATGACTGAAATGCGATCTCTGAGTCCGGGACGTGTTTCTTGCAAGGCGCTGTCTCTAAAGACGTTGGGCAGTACCGGCCTCGTGAATAGCGCTCAGGTCACCCCAGCCTTGGTTACCTAAGTTACCTCTCACCTAACCAAACCTTTTGCTGTCCATCACTTGCCCTGCTATCTATTAGTTTCCCCTTGTTTGCCTGGGAGTCACAGCCCAAAACTCCCGGGAGGTAGGAGCCCAACTGGATGGAACGCCGCCCTCAATCCTGGAGGGAAATGAGCCTTGGTGCGCGCCTGTTCATTGCAGTCGTCATCCTGTGCGGCACGGGCGTGCTTACCTACACGGTCCTGCATGGCGCCAGCCACGATCCTCTGAAGTTCATTTGTTTCATGTTGATTGCGCTGGTGGCTTCACGGCTCCGCGTAAATCTGCCGGGCATCACCGGAACGATGTCGGTGAATTTCCTGTTTCTGCTCCTGGGCGTACTAGAACTGAGTTTCTCGGAAACGATGGCGCTCGGCTGCGCAGCGGTAGTAGTGCAATGCATTGATCGGGATCGTCCACGGCCCCTGCAAGTTGCGTTTAATGTGTGTTCTACGGCAATGGCGATCGCGATTACGTTTGCCGTTTATCACTTCCCATTGTTCCATCACGCCGTGAGCAATCCCTCGACCCTGCTGTTTCTCGCGGCGTGCGTTTACTTCGTGTCGAACACGCTGCCGGTGGCGACGGTGATTTCGCTCACGGAAAGAAAGAGCCTTCGCAAGATCTGGCTGGACTGCTACTTCTGGAGTTTCCCGTATTACCTGGTCGGCGCCGGCGTGGCCGGTGTGATGAGTTGGATGAACAGTTACACCGACTGGCAAACTTCGCTGCTGGTTTTGCCGGTCGTCTATCTGATCTACCGTTCCTACCGACTGTACCTGGGCAAACTGGAAGACCAGAAGCGCCACGTGGAAGAGATCGCCGATCTCCACATGCGCACCATCGAATCGCTCGCGCTGGCCATTGAGGCCAAGGATCAGACCACCCACGATCACCTCCAGCGCGTGCGCATTTACGCGCTCGAAGTTGCCAAGGACCTCAAAGTCTCACAAGAAGAAATGGAAGCCTTGCAAGCCGCGGCCTTGCTGCACGATATCGGGAAGCTGGCGATTCCGGAACACATCATCTCGAAGCCCGGCCGGTTAACACCGGAGGAGTTCGAGAAGATGAAGATCCACCCGCTGGTCGGCGCCGAGATTCTCGAGCGGGTTCGCTTCCCGTATCCGGTGGTTCCGATTGTGCGTGCCCACCATGAGAAATGGGACGGGTCCGGCTATCCGCTGGGCTTGCGCGGCACCGAAATTCCCATCGGCGCCCGCATTCTCGCTGCGGTCGATTTTCTGGATGCGCTTGCCTCCGATCGGCAGTACCGGTTGGCCTTGCCGCTTGAGGAAGCGATGTCGCGCCTGGAGGAAGAATCCGGGAAGTCTTTCGACCCGCAAGTGGTCAAGGTTCTCGAGCGGCGTTATGCGCAACTCGAGCAACTGGTTCGCGATCGTACCGAGAACCGGGTGAAGTCAAAACTGTCGACGGACGTAAAAGTGGAGCGGGTCGTCGAACCGGCAGCAGGATTCCAATCCTCGAAGCAAGGACTATTCCAGGATCGCAACTTCTTGAGCTCGATTGCGGCGGCGCGACAGGAAGCACAAACTTTATTCGAGCTCAGCCAGGACCTTGGCGCTTCGCTAAGCCTGGGTGAAACGCTTTCCGTCTTCTCCGTCAAGCTGCGCCGCCTGATTGCCTACGATGCAATCGCGATCTACGTGCGCCACGGAGACGAACTGGTTCCGGAATATGTGAACGGCGACAACTTCCGTCTGTTTGCCTCGCTGCGCATTCCCATGGGGCAGGGTCTGTCGGGATGGGTGGCGCAAAACCTGAAGCCGATCCTCAACGGCAATCCTTCGGTCGAACCGGGATATTTGAACGACGCCTCCAAGTACAGCACCTTGACATCGGCTTTGGCGGTGCCGCTCGAAGGTTTGCAGGGCGTGGTGGGAGTGGTTGCCCTCTATCAGGCAGAGAGAGACTTCTTCACCTCGGATCACCTGCGCATTCTCCTGGCCGTGAGTTCGAAGATGGCGCTCGCCATCGAGAATGCTTTGAAATACGAGCAAGCCGAAAATTCGGCGGTCACGGACTATCTGACGGGATTGCCCAATGCGCGTTCGCTGTTCATGCATCTCGACCGCGAGTTGGCGCGTTGCAAGCGCGACCAGAAGACTCTGACTGTGATGGTCTGCGACATGGACGGTTTCAAGCAGATCAACGATCGTTTCGGGCATCTGGAAGGAAACCGCGTCCTTCGCCTATTCGCCCATACGCTGAAGGAAACCAGCCGTGAGTACGATTATGTGGCCCGCATGGGCGGAGACGAATTTGTCGTCATCGCTCCCGGCCTTACCGCCGAGGCTGCGTCGCGAAAAGCGGAGCAGATGCGGGAATTAGTCTGCCATGCAGGAATGGAGGTTTGCGGGGAAGACATCCTGTCGTTGAGCGTTGGCAAGGCAGTTTATCCGGAGGACGCGCTTGATGCGGAGCGCCTGCTGGCCGAGGCCGATCGCCGGATGTATCTGCAGAAACAGAGCCATCCGGCCCGCAAGAACCGTCGCCTCTATCCCCGCTCCAAGGGACGGCTGACGGCAGAAATCTCGCAACCGGGACAAGCCCAGTCCACGGTCGGAATTGTGACCAACCTGAGTTTGGGCGGCTGTTACGTGGAGACCAGTTCCCTGCTTCTGCCTGGGTCGGTGGCGAAGCTGAGTTTTTCCTTCGAGCGGAACCCGCTCACCATCCAGGGTGAGGTGGTGCGCATGGATATGGGAATCGGGTCCGCCATGAAATTCAGCGAAACAAGCCATGAAAGCCGGATCAGCCTGCAGCGAATCATCGAGCAGATGGCGAGCTCGGAGACGGGTGGGGAACGAAAGGCGCCAGCTGGCGTTAAAGCGGTTGCCCAGAAGATTTCGTTATAGCTCCCAGAGGCGAAGCGCTCGCAACGTTCGGTCGGATTGCCTCCTAGACAAAATGATTGTTGCGACTTCCGCGCATTTTCACACCCTTTCCAATCTTTCGCAGCTCGTTACGGTTCCTGGGGGAAGTCACGGGTAAATCGCTTCTGTCTTTGCGGTTGGAATGAAGGATCTTCCAGCATTGCGAGGAAGAAATCGAATTGATAGCATCGTTGCTTTAGGAAGAAGTGCAAATGCGTCTACGCAGATGTTGTCTCCTGCTGGTTCCCTGTTTTCTCCTGCCAGCCTGGTCCCAGGGTGGTCCCGATTCGGGAAAAGACATCCCCACCATCAAGACTCAAGTCCGGCGGGTGCTGGTCGATGTGGTTGTCACCAACGATGCAGGCGATCCGGTCACCGGTTTGAAGGCGCAGGATTTCGAAGTGCAGGAAGATGGAAAGCCGCAGGCGATCACCTCGTTCGAAGAGCACCACGGAGCCGAACCCACTCAAATCAAGTTGCCGCCCATGCCGCCGCATGTCTATACCAACTTTCCCATCGTCCAAACGGCAGATGTGGTCAACGTGCTTTTGCTCGATGGACTGAATACCCCCACACGCGATCAGGTTTACGTGCGTAAGCAGATGATGGGATACCTGAAGAAGCTCCCGCCCGCCACGCGAGTTGGGATCTTCACTCTGGGGGCGCGCTTGCGGATGATGCAAGGCATTACGGCGGATTCTTCGGAGTTGCTGGATGCGCTCAACCGGGTTGACGCCGGCCCTCATGCTTCTCCGTTGCTCCAGTCTGAGGTGGAGAAAGATGCGGATCGGCGGCTCATCGAATTCATGCAGCAGAACCAGGTGGGGAGTTCAACTTCTCCCACGACGCTGGCGGAGCTCGAGGTCGATCCGGTGAATGCAGAGGAAGAGTTTCTGGCCGAGGAAGCTTCTTATCTGGTTGGGCAGCGCGTCGAAATCACGTTGCAGGCTCTGCAACAGCTCGCCCGCTATCTTTCAGACGTCCCAGGTCGCAAGAACGTAATCTGGTTCTCGGGTTCGTTTCCTTTTAGTATCCTTCCCAACCCGGATTTGAAAGATGGGTTTGTGGGAATCAACGACTTTGTGGAGCAGATCCACAGGACCGCGAATCTGCTGGCAGAGGCTCAGGTCTCAATCTACCCCGTCGCGGCCGAGGGTCTTGCCTCAGATACCGTCTTCCAAGCCAACGGTGCAGAAATAAGCCAGAAAAGAGGGATGAATCAGATGCAAGATCAGCTGCAACAGCTCCAAAACGAAGGTGCGGACCGCAATTCCAGCCATGTCGTAATGGAGCAACTGGCGCAGGATACCGGCGGCAAGGCTTTCTACAACACCAACGGAGTGAGCGATGCCCTCGCCCGCGTCGTCAAGAACGGATCTAGCTATTACAGTCTTACCTATGCACCGAGTAATGCAACCACGGACGGGAAATTTCGTCGTATTCAAGTGAAGCTTCTCCGTAGCAGGGGTAAGCTCTCCTACCGCCGGGGGTACTACGCCGATGATTCCGCGACCGCGTTGACAGCCGGACAAAAGATCGAAACGAATCCGCTGATGCTGCTCATGGGGCGCAACCTTCCCAACTACAGCCAGATTGTGTACAAAGTCCTCGCGCAGGAACTCGACCCGCAACCCGCGGCGGGTGCATCTCGCATCGGTGGTAACCAAGAACTGAAAGGACCGACCGTTCGCTATGGCGTCGACTTTGCCATAGCCGCGGAAGACCTAAAGTTCGACCAGGGGCCCGATGGAGTCCGTCATGGAACCCTCGAAGTGGCTCTCGTCGCTTACGATCGGGAGGGGAAGCCACTGAATCTGGTGAATACCATAGGCGACTTGAACTTACCGCCCGACGTTTACGTCAATGTGCAACAGATCGGCCTGCAGATTCACAAGGAGATCGACGTGCCCAAAGGATATTTCTACATGCGCACCGGTATCTACGATCAAAAAGCCGGCACCGCCGGTACGCTCGGATTTCCGATGTACGCTTCCACTTCGGCGGGCAAGTGAGCACCGATTGGCGGGGCTCGCAGCCTGTTTTTGAGTTTAAGTCAAAGCGCGAGGGGCTGGATCTGAACTAGCGGCCGCGGCGGGAGTTTGCCATCATGCCGCAACATGTTCGCGGTCGGAATCCCAGTGCGGTAGAACGATTTCTCGCAGTCCGCGGTGGACGGTCCTCGCATGCTGCCTTCCATATAGGCCAGCCCGGGACAACGGGTGCAACTCGAGACGTGGCTGCAGGATGAACATACGGTGAGGTCTTTGGCCTGAATCGAACGGACTTCGTTCAACTGCGGCGAGTGGTTCCAGATGTCCACAAACTTCTGCCGGCGCAGGTTGCCGCTGGGCAGCGGGAACTGCACGCACGGGAAGACGTCGCCGTAAGGTGAGATGTAACAGAAGGAGTGGCCCGCGCTGCAGGAGTAGCCTTCCAGATCGTCGCTGGTGGGAGGGTTGGGCGGCGCGCAGAACTCTTCCATATTGCCGACCAGCGCAGGATTGCGGAATACCTCTCGCAGTTCCTCACCGGGAATCCGAAGGGAAAGCACGGAGGTATCGCCGTCCATCATCGGCGTGATGGTGGGATCGACGGTGTAATGTACGCCTAACTCCGCGGCCAGTTTCTGCAGGTGGTACTGGTCACCGAGGTTGCCGGTCATCAGCACATTGGCAATTGTGACTTTCAGTCCGCGGTCGCGCAAAAAGCGGATGGCGGTGATCGAACGATCGAACGAACCCGGCAACTTCGTGATCGCGTCATGAACCTCGGCGCGATGAGAGTAAATGCTGATCTGCAGGGTATCGACGCCCAGTTCCCTCAGTTTTTGCGCTTCGTTCTCGCGAATCATTACGGCGTTGGTCTTGATCTTGACGTTGAACAGCAACCGCCGCGCGTACTCGAGAAGTTCAAAGAAGTCGCGACGGAGAAAGACCTCGCCTCCGCTGAAGGTCAGAAAGAACACTCCAGCGCCGGCAAGCTGGTCGAGTACGCCCTTGATCTCGGCGGTGGTCATTTCCCCGCGGTCATTGTGATCCAGATAGCAATGAATGCACCGCTCGTTGCAGCGATAGGTCACGTCGAGGTGCACGGCAATGGGCACACCCAGGTCGAAGGCTTTCTGGCCCATCTCCACCATCAAGCTCATCGTTCCTCCAAATTTGCCGGATCGGCGAGGGGATGGTCGGCGACAAGAAGGATTCCATGTTTGGAGAGTTCCGTGACAAAGTCGGCGGCATCTTTCTGCGCTTGCTCGGGATCGATTTCATACTGTCCGCAGACTTTCTCTTGCACGATTTCGCGCAGCGGTGTGCGGCCGTCGGCGGCCTGCCAGATCGCAGTCGCGACTTCGTTGAGGGTAAAGAAGGTTGAATCCAATGAATTCATGACCATCATCTCGCCGGCCAACATGCGGGCGGCGATAGCCGAACTGCGCGCGATGTAAGTCTCAGCCACGAGCGGCTACTCCATCAAGGTTGCGAATCAGTTCCCACACGCGTCCATCAGGATAAAACGTCAGAAGAAAAACCGGAACCTGGCTGACGAAATCGCAGGCCGTAGCCAGGAGT
>Ga0335085_10006377_pt1 | contig 18636 bp, 19 predicted proteins | sample Lox_Sample_45_FD_206712 | JGI IMG/M metagenome (GOLD analysis project Ga0335085, IMG submission 206712) | Soil microbial communities from Loxahatchee National Wildlife Refuge, Florida, United States - Lox_Sample_4.5 | ecosystem: Environmental > Terrestrial > Soil > Wetlands | place: USA...
CCAATTCAACCTCATACTCGCCCGCCAGCGCGCCGCCGAGTTACGACACGCCGGCGCACGAGCACGACTCGCGCGCGAGGTGCGCATGAGGGGGCGCAAACGCCCCTGTACACGCTCGGTAATGCTGCGTGGCACGACCGTGATCGACGGGGTCGCGAGCGCTGACGCGTTCACCTTCACGGGGAAGATCGACGGACGCGCGCTCGTCCCGGGGAGCTTTAGCCCGCTCGGGACCCCGGCAAGCGACGGGATCGCTGGCCAACAGCAGCAGACGACATTCGAGCTCAAGCGCTAAGCGGGGAGGTCTCGAAGATGTTGTCGCAAGCAACGGTCAAACGCCCGAGGGTTGATGTAAGTGCACTCAGGCGTCGTCGCAGTTTGTCTCGCGAGTGGAAGGTCCTGCTGCTCTCTTCACTCGCGGTGTTCATGGTGTTCCTCGACGTCACGATCGTGAACATCGCCTTCCCGGCGATCCGGCACACGTTCGCCGACACGTCGCTTTCCGATCTGAGTTGGGTATTGAACGGCTACAACGTGGTCGTCGCGGCGTTCCTGGTCCCCGCGGGGCGGATCGCGGATCGCCTCGGCCGGCGTCGTGTCTTCTTCGCCGGATTGGCGCTGTTCCTGCTCGGGTCGGTCGTCTGTGGCGCGGCGAGCAGCGCTGCGATGCTGATCGCGGCCCGCGTTGTCCAGGCCCTCGGCGGAGCGGCGCTGATCCCAGCATCGCTCGGACTCGTGCTCGCGGAGGTTCGGGCCGAGAAACGCGCCGTGGCGACGAGCGTGTGGGCGGCCACCGGCGCCGTTGCGGCGGCGACCGGTCCGTCGCTCGGCGGCGTGCTCGTCGAAACGACCAGTTGGCGCTGGGCATTCTTCGTCAACCTCGTGATCGCGATCGGGATGCTGCGCGCGCCACGTCTGCTGCGCGAGACCCGCGAGTCCGATTCGAGTGGCACGCCGGATCTGCTGGGTGCCGCGATGCTGGTCGTCGCCGTGGGAGCGCTTGCTCTCGGGATCGTGAAAGCACCCGACTGGGGCTGGACCAGCGACCGGGTGCTGGCGGCCTGGTCGATCGCGGCCGCGTTCGCGGTCGTGTTCGTTGCTCGATCGGCTCGCCATCCGGCCCCTGTGCTCGAGCCGGCGATTCTGCGGATCCGAACGTTCAGCACGGCGAACGCGGCGTTCTTCATGTTCTCGATCGGCTTCTACGCGCTGTTGCTCGGGAACATCCTGTTCCTGACCGAGGTATGGCGTTACTCGCTGCCCGAGGCGGGATTCGCCGTCACCCCGGCGGCGCTCATGGCCGCGATCGCGGCCGCGGCCGGGGGACGGCTGGTCGAGCGGTTCGGATCCCGCCAGGTGGCCGTGCCGGCGCTGATGCTGTTCTGCGGCGCGTGCCTCGCCTACCACGGCGCCGGGCCGCGACCGGACTACCTCGGTCACTGGCTGCCCGCGCAGCTCGTTTCGGGTAGCGCGGTCGGGTTGACGTTCGCTGGGCTGACCAGCGCCTCCGTCGCTGACCTGCCGCTGCGCAGGTTGGCCACCGGGACCGCGGTGTCCAGCTGCTTTCGCCAGATCGGCGCGGTGGTCGGCATCGCGGGTCTTGTCGCGGTGCTCGGCGCGCCGGGAACGCGGACGCCGCTACCAGCCTTCGAGCGCGCCTGGATGTTGATGGCCTGCACCGCTCTCGGCGCGGCGCTGCTCGCGTCCCGGCTCCCCGCACGACGGCGCACCGACGAATCCGAATCCGGCTTCGCGGAGCGCCGCCGAGCGCCACGAGCGGCCGAGGTTACGGGCGTCGCACGCAACGAGATGTGGTTGCACGGCCACCGGCTCGTGTACCGGATCGCCGGCAGCGGTCCACCCCTCCTTCTGGTGCACGGCCTGTTCGAGGACTCGCTCACCTGGCGCAAGGTAATTCCCCGTCTCGCCCGCACCCACACGGTGATCGCGCCGGACCTGTTCGGACATGGTGAGTCGGACGCTCCCCGACACGCCGATTACTCGCCTGGCGGCCACGCGGACGTCCTTCGCGACCTGCTGGAGGTCCTCGGACACCATCGCGTGACGATCGTCGGTCACTCACTTGGCGGCGGTATCGCCATGTCGTTCGCGTACTGCTACCCAGCGCGCGTGCATCGATTGGCGCTGATCTCGAGCGGCGGGTTCGGGCGCGAGGTCCATCCGCTGCTCCGTGCGCTCTCGCTTCCCGGAGCGGGCCCCGCGCTCCGGCTGGCAACGATGCGACCGACGCTCGCTCTGCTGGCGTGGCTTGCCCGGCTCTTGCGGAGTTTCGGCGCTCGCAGGCCTGCCCGGGGCGCGCGGCAGCTTCAACTCGTGCTCACAAGGGTGGGCTCTCGCGGGCGACGAGCGGCGATGATCAAGACCCTCCGATCGGTGATCGGATGCCGCGGGCAAACTGTCTCTGCGCTTGACCGGTCGTATGCGCTGCGACGCTTCCCGACGCTCGTGCTATGGGGCACGCGCGATCGCATGATCCCCGCGCATCACGCGTCGGCGGCCCTCGCTTCAAACCCCGGCGCCGAAGTCGCGCTGCTCGACGGCACCGGTCACCTGCCACACGTAACCCGAGCCGGTCTCGTCGCCGCGCGTGTGAGCTCCTTCATCAACGACACTGCGCCTGTCACACGCGTTGTGGCCGACAACCGCTTCACCGGTTCGACCCATGCTCCCCACCCGGCAGGGCCGCCCATGCGCGCCGCCGAGGCGTCAGTCTAACGGCCACACCAGCCTGAACTGTCACTCCCGATGGCTCCTCTCGTACTGCTCAACGCCACGGAAGACGGCGACGCCGTGGTGCCAAAGCGCGCGGGCTGGCGCGAGCGGATCACGGCGCGGCTGCGTGCGAACCCGCTCGACACCGAACTCGCGCGCGGCGCCGCCCCGACACGCGCGGCGCTGGCCCTGCGGGCCCAGGACCTCGGCGAGCGTCGCACCCGCGAGCGGCTCGGCCGCAGTGTCCGCCGAATCCTCGACGACGCCCGCACCGACCCCCCGCGTTCAATCGCACGCGTGCCGATCCAGCGGAGCGAGGTCCTCGCGGCCGCCTGGGAGCTCGACCGGATCGCCGAAACGCTGCTCACCCCCGGTCCGGTCGCCGCAAGCGGTGTCGCCCAGGTACGCCTGCTGCTGATCAATGGCGCCGGGCCACTCTACTCCCGAGACGCTCCCGGCGAGCTGCGCGCGGCAGCCACCCGCGCGCTCGATGCCCTCCAGCCCGCCTTCCACTGGTGACCCGGTCCCAACGACTCGGTCTAACGGTGTTGCATCGGGCGCCGGGGAGTGCGTGGTGGAGTGCCGCTAACTGCGCCCCAGCTGGCCCGGGTGCGCGGAGGCCGCGGCAGCGCGCCGCCATCACGGCTCGCCGTGGCCTGCCTGCTGTCCTCCGCTGGCTTGACGATCACCGGCTGCAGTACGCCGCGCTCACGAATCGAGTCTGCGAGCGCGACCCGGGTCGGACCACGTCATCCCTGGAAATGCGCCGCTGAAGCGTCGCTGGTTTTCCGTCCACATTCCGTCCACCAGTTTCACCTCGGCCGTATTCCGGCCGCCACGGCGGTTCACTCTGACTTCCGGCGGTTTGCAGGCATTTCGTGCCCGCGGGTGAGCGTCCGTGAACGCTCGAGACACCCTCGTCGTTCCATGGTAAGGAAGGGGTCGTCGGTTCGAGTCCGACAGAGGGCTCTGCCTGCAATTCGTTGGTTTTTTTGGCTCCGCGGCGATGGCTGATCGTGGGTGTGCGCGTCCACAGCCCGTCCGAAATGCGTCCACTCGGGAAGGGGTCGTCAACGCGATTCGCACATATCTGTGGGATGGCGCGGGTGGTTGACCACTTCCTGCCGGCTGTACGCTCGTGCCCGCTCGATGCGCGCGAATCCTCACGTGCGGGCGGGATCGCGGTTGAGGCGGCGGGTCGTGGGGCTAGAGACTCGGCCGCTCTGAGCCGGACGCGGAAGGGCGAGCAGCGGCTCGGCCGTCGTGCCGCCGATCTCGCCTACCAATGAAGGCGATATGGGTCCGTCTGCGGCGCACATGGGCACGAGTGCGGCTCCCGGCAGCCGCGCCGAGCCCGACGGGCGAGCCTGAGCGCCGGAGGCCGCGTGCGCGATCTCGCGAGGGATGGCGTTCGCCGCGGGCGCAACGATGTCAGGCTGGCGAGAGGACTGGCAGGCCGAGGGTTTGGGCTTCGGTGATCATGCGCTGGTCGTAGGTGATCAGCGCGCCGAGTTCACGCGAGATGCTCGCGGCCGTGGCGAGATGAATCGCGTCGAGCGAGCGCAGCGTCGTCCCACCGATCTGCGCAGCAGCCCGCACTACCGGCTCGATCGCAAGCAACCGCAACCCAGCGAGTACCCCGACCGCGACGGGAGGAGCCTGTCCGCCGAGGCGGCGCGCGGTCCGGGTGACCTCGACCGTGGCCAGCAAGCTTGAGGCGCGGTCAGGCCAGCGGCGTAGCTCCTGGCGGAGTGGGGCGGTCTCCGCTTCGATCGCGATCAGCTTGACGAGGGCCGAGGAGTCCAGGTAAGCGACCGGCGAGCTACTCGCCACGCTGACGGACGTCGCGAGGCTCTGGGCCGCGTTCAACCTCGAGTGCCGCCGTCGCCGGCGCGTCCGGGCCGAGATCGAGCGGATCGACCTCGAGCAGATCGCTCTGTGCGCTGCGCACGGTCAACTCGGCCACCGAGAAACGGTCTGAGGATGAAGGTTGGGAGGCCATGCTCTGAGTATGCCGCATGCGTTCGGTCAGCGGATGCCCTCGCCGGGGATGTCCAGCGACACGACGCCGCCACCATTGCGACAGCAGCTCTCGGCAGAGTCGACAGGACCGCTTCGAATCCCCAACGCCGGCGGAGTCCGACTTGTGCCGTCCTCGTCCACCCGAGTCCTTGCCTTCTCGCGCGCTGACAACCTCACGGCTGCCTCTGTCCGTTCCAGCAGCGCGACGTGCTCGCTTCGGCGTCGCGTTCGCTGCCTCTCCGCTCCGAGAGCAGTAGCGTCGCTGGCGGCCTACCCCGGAGGGGAGAGTGTTCAATCTTCGTGGATCCGGCAGAGCGGCAGACTTCGCCGAGAGTTCTGCATCGACCCGACCGTTAGCAGCGAGTGTGCAAGCAGCGAGGCGCGGTTTTGGCGACGAGCAGCGCTGGGCGCCCGGGGATCGGGATCGGTGAGCCCCGCTTTGGCGACGACGCGCGTCCTGCGCGCCGTCGCGGGGTCGCGTTGTGCGTCCCGTGCCGGACTTAGGGCGTTGGGTTTGACGCGGTCTTTTGCCGGCCGACGAAGTTGCCGATGAGGAGGCCGATCACTGTGACGAGGTAGAGCTGTCCGGTTAGTTCCTCGATCACTGTTAGGGCGTGGCCGACTGGCGTTGCGGCGGAGAAGTCGCCGAAGCCGGTGGTCGTGAGGACGGTGAAGCTGAAGTAGAGGCGGTCTCCTTCTGTGCCGTTGGTGTGCTGGGCGAAGTACAGCGTGGAGTCGACGTGGGTGATGAAGCCGATGATCCACGCGAACAGGAGGCCGAGGGAGAGGTAGATCGCGAGGGCGCCGGCCACCGCTTGGGTGGTGACGCCGCGGTTGCGTAGCAGTCGCAGGAGGCCGCCGAGGATCACTACGGGGATGGCGGCGGTGATGATGACGTTCGCGGAGTCGGTGAGCTGGCGCGGGGCGGCGCCGGTGGCGACGAGGAGGATCAGGACGATCATCACCGCGCCCAGGCCCACGGCCCTGTGTCGGCGTACCTCTTGGGGCTCGCGCGCAGTAGCGACCGCGAAGACCAGCGCCAGGCCCTCGATCGCGATCGCAGTGGCGCGGGACCAGTCCGCGGCCGGTGCGGCGATGATGAACACGACCAGCGCCAGGGTGAGGAGGAAGACGATCCCGTATCGGAATTGCGCGGGACGATCGGCCGTGGGTTGGGGGCGGTGCACGGGGGGTTTCGCGACGGTCAAGACGACTTCCTCTTGAGCGAGATTTCGTCGACCGGGTTGTGCCTAGCGAGGTGGTGCGCGTTGCCGGGCGGCATGGCTAGGTGTCGGTGTTCATTGGCGTGACGCTGCGGAGCGTCAGTCCGAGATCGGCGATCCGGTCGAGCAGCCCGTGTAGCTGTGATTGGTCGATGACGGGTCCGGTGATCTCGGTGGCGCCGTGGGCGGCGCGGATCTCCATGCCGCGGAATGCCGCGGCGTATCGCGGACCGATCTCTCCCTCGACGGTGATCCGGTAGTAGAGGCGGTCCATCGCCCTCACCGTGGCATCGGCGCGCGCCGGGCGACACGGCCCGGCGGCTAATCACCCGGGTGATTCAGGCGGGCGGTTCGAGCAGCCCGAGCGTCGCTGCGCGCGTGACGGCTTCTGCGCGGGAGTGGACGCCGAGCTTGCGGTACAGCTCGCGGGTGTGCGTCTTGATCGTGTTCAGCGAGACGTAGAGCTGGCCGCCGATCTCGCGTAGCGAGAGGTCGGTGGCGAGGTAGCGCAGTACAGCAAGCTCGCCCTCGCTGGGTTCCTCGATAGGGCTCCGCTCGGGGCGGGCGGGCTCGACATCAAGCATCGTCTGAACTCGATCTGCGAGTGCTGGCAGGCGTCCCGGATCGGGTAGCTCAGCGATCACGGCTCGCGCTCGCTCGAGGTCGCTGGCGGCGCGCGCGGGCAGGGAGCGGGCTGCTCGGACTTCGGCGAGGACGAGCAGCGCGTGAGCGTGGGCGGTGGTGGGCTGCGGTGTGCGTCGCAGCCGCTCCCCGCGGACCGCTTCTCGCTCGGCCTCGGCGAGGTGCCCCGTGCTGGCAAGGGCCGATCCCAGGGCGAGATGAGCGAGCGCGACCGGCCAGAGATCGGCCTGGCCGGTCTCCTGGGCATATGCGATTGCTTGGCGTGCCCAGGCCGTGGCGCTGGCTGTGCGCTGTTGTTCGGCGTCGATCGCGGCGAGCAACCCGAGAGCGGCGACGTAGCCGCCTGGTCGCTCGGGCGCCTCGGGGCGCTCGACCGCTTCGAGCGCGACAGTTCGCGCCTGAGCGAGGTCGCCGGCGAAGAACAGGGCGTTGGAGAGGCTCGCGAGTGCGGCAACGGTGAACGTGTTCATGGCGTCTGCCTGGGCGGCTGTGACCGCGCGGCGGGCGTGCTCAATGGCCGCAGCGGCGTCGGTCTCGAGAAACGCGACGCGCGTCACTTCGACAATCGCCTCGAGAAGCGGCGCCCAGGACGCGGGCCGCGTCTCACGCGCGCGCTCGGCCACCGAAAGCAGTTGCTGCAGCTCGACTGCTGGGCGTCCCAGCTGTCCGGCGGCGAGCACGCCGAACGCCGGCAGTGACGGATGCTCGAGCAGCAGCTCGGGGGGGAGCCTCTTGATCCAGGACAGGAACATTGCTACGCGGCCGCTTTGGAACAGCTCGACTTCGTGCTCGGCGAGCAGGTCGGCCACTGTCGGCTGGTCGCCGGCGGCTGCGGCGTGCTCGATCGCGTCCTCGACGAGTCCTTGGCCCTGGTACCACGCTGCCGCGCGGCGGTGCAGCGCGGCGGGCTTCGCGAGCCGCGCCTCGGCGAGCTCCAGCCGTAACAGTTCGCCGAACAGGTGGTGGTAGCGGTACCACTCCCCGTGCCCGTCGAGCGCGACGATGAACACGTTCGAGTGCCTGAGCTCCGCGAGCACGGCCGCCGAGTCGTGCCGGTCCAGAACGGCGTCGCACAGCTCGGGTGTGAATCGTCCGAGCACCGACGTGCGCAGCAGGAAGTCCTTCGTGTCGGGCGCCAGCGACTCGAGGACCTCACCGGCGAGGTATTCGGCGACCGCCCGGTGGCTGCCCGCGAAGGCTCGCACCCCCTCCCGCGGGTCGTCGAGGTCGCGTAGCCACAGCGCGGCCAGGTACAGCCCCGCTGGCCATCCCTCGGTGCGCTCGACGAGCAGTCCGAGGTCTTCGTCGGTCAGCTCGATCCCCTCGCGGCGGACGAGCAGCTCACGGGCTTCGTCGACGGTGAACGCCAGCTCGTGCGCGCGAATCTCGCTGAGTCCACGGCGCGCTCTCAGGCGTGCGAGCCGGAGAGGTGGATCGGTGCGGGTCGTCGCAAGCACGCGCACGTTCTCGGGCAGCCGCTCGAGCGCGTACCCGATCGAGCGAAACGAGGGCTCGCTGCCAAGCAGGTGCAGATCGTCGAGCACGATCGCCAGCGGCCGGGCGTAGGTGTGCAGTCCGTTCAGCAGCTGATCAACAGTGGGCTCGATCGGCGCGCCAGGAACAGCCAGGCGCCGGAGCACCGGGCGACCGAGGCCTTCCGCGACCCGCTCGATAGCGCTGGCCACATACGTCCAGAGGCGCACGGGGTCCGCGTCGCCCTCGTCGAGTGTGATCCAAGCAACCGGCGTGGGATGCTCCGAGCACCAGGACCGCATGAGCATCGTCTTGCCGTAGCCAACCGGGGCGTCGATGAGCGTCAATGCCGCCGCGCGGCCGCGGTCAAGCGACCGAAACAGGCGTGGGCGACGAACGACGCCCGGCTGGACGCGTGGCAGCATCAGCTTGGCCTCGCTCAGCTGGAGACCCGAACGCTTCGCGCGCGGTTCTCGAGCTCGCGGCGCCGGCGAATCGTTGTCCACTCTCGGCTGGCTCAAACCGCCGGAGATGATCGCAAAGCTCTGCATCCCTGCGAGAACAGCTTGCCAAGCTCGAGCTTTGCCCGGCTCGCTCAAGCGACGCCGGCGTCGCCCGCCCCGAAGCCGTCTTCAGCCCCCACCCCGCGTTGCAAGCGAGGGCTGAAATCACCCGGGTGACCGTATCGCCTCTCCGGTCCGACGAGCCCGCGGTGCGCGATGGTGGCCGCACGACCATGTCAGCCCCGGACCCGACCATCGCTACCTCGCGCTCCCGCTCCATGCTACGGGCGGGGCACATCCGAGCCGCCCATCCTCATCGGGTGATGCGCTCAGCGCCGGACCGGCGTCGGCTGGCGGAGAGAACTGCGAAGCAGGTGCCACATCTGACGCGCCATCCGGCGCCGAGGCGTACCCGCGAGGGCGGGACAAAGGAGAGCACTGATGGAGACCGTTGACCCGACCCCGGCGCACCCGCAGGCAGGCCCAGTGATGCCCGAGAATCCATACGGCGGCAAGCCGAGCAGCGGCTCGCAGTTCCCGCCGTACTACACGCCGACGCCGTCGGTCCGGACTCGGAACAACTACTTCCCCTCCAGCGAGACGCTCGGGCCGGACGAGATGCGGATCTCGTTCGTCGGCAGCTGCCCGTTCCCACCGCGCCGCGACCAGGCCGGCACCTGCATCATGGTCGAGCTCGGAAACGGCGACCAGTTCTTCTTTGACTTCGGCCCTGGGTGCGTCAAGAACATTCTCGCGATGGGCGTCCCGGTGCAGGAGATCAATGACATCTTCATCACACACCTGCACGTGGACCATTACCACGACCTGTCCTACCTGCTTCCGTTCTCGGCATGGGGAGGGCGATGGAAGCAGCCGCTGCGTGTGACCGGGCCGTCGGGACGCACGCCAGAGCTCGGGACCAAGGGCATGGTCGCCGGTATGAAGCAGATGCTGAAGTGGCATCTGGAGGCGTTCGATGCGTGCCCGATCGGGGACGGCTACGAGGTCGAGGTCAACGAGTTTGACTGGAAGGACGAGAACGGCATCTGTTATGAGAAGAACGGTGTCACGATTCGCCACTGGCGGCGCTCGCACGCGAAGGACGGCGCCTCGGCCTATCGGCTTGACTGGAACGGCCTGTCGTTCGTGTGGACCGGCGACGGCCGGCCTGATGACCTGACGGCCAAGTACGCCAAGGGCGCTGACGTGTTCGTGACTGAGTCCCAGCCCGATCTGGCGCGGATCAACCTCTACAAGTACGGGCTGCCGGAGTTTCTCTACAACTACACCGTCGACATTCACCACACGCTGACCTACGCGGCGGGCTATCTGATCAAGCAGGTCAATCCGCGTTGCGGGATGGTCACGCACATCGCGTTCGACAACGACACGCTGAACGAGACCAGCGCCGACGTTCGCGCCCACTGGGACGGGCTCTTTCTGTACGGGGCGCCGGACGTGGTGGTCGTGAACGTGACCAAGGACGCGATCTGGCACCGAGAGGCGGCCCTGCCCGGGTTCGCCGGCCAATCGTTCCCGAACCCGACCGTGCTGTTCGGTGACCCGCTGCCGCTCGACACGGGCAAGGGCATCGTCCCCCAGCCCAGATTGCCGCGCGAGGAACAGCAGGAGCAGCTGACCCGCGACCTCGAGATCGACCCGCGCAAGTACTACCCGCCCGACGTGTACCGCGAGCCGCTGACCAAGCTCGCAGACCCGCAGGAGGTCGACCTGATCGCGATGGCCCAGGTCATGGGCATCGACGTCAGCGCACTCGTCAAGTAGCGGCCCGGTCCGATCCTCAGACCATGGAGATCATCGACGACAACGGCACGGCCGTTCCGATCACGATTCTGACCGGGTTTCTCGGGGCGGGCAAGACGACGCTCCTCAATCGCATCCTCACCGGGGATCACGGCCTGCGCGTCGGCGTGCTCGTCAACGACTTCGGGTCGATCAACATCGACGCCGAGCTCGTCGTTGGCGTGGACGGCAACATGATGAGCCTCGCCAACGGCTGCGTCTGCTGCCAGATCCGCGACGATCTGATCGAGTCGGTTGCCGCCTTGCTCGAGCGCCCGGAGACGATCGAGTACATCCTGCTCGAAGCCAGCGGCGTTGCGGACCCTGGCGGGCTGTTCATCACGTTCAGCGATCCCAATCTCCGGGACCGGATCAGGCTCGACAGCGTCATCTGCGTGATCGACGCCGACCAGGTGTTCGCGCATCCCGAGTATCCGCCGCTGATCGAGCTCAAGCTCCACCAGATCGGGTTTGCCGACATGCTGATCCTAAACAAGGTGGATCTTGCCGGCCAGGAGCAAGTCGAGAAGGTCCGGGTATGGCTCGACGAGCACTTCAACCGCCTGCGCATCGTCGAGACCGATTACTGCGATGTGCCCTACGAGGTCCTGCTGGGTGTCGGCCGCTTCGATCCCGCTCGAGCGAATACGCACGGGTGCGGCGGCGGGAACGCGTGCGCCGACCCGACCTGCGATCGCGAGCACCCCGGGCACGACCACTCGAGCGTCTTCGGCACCTGGAGCTATACGACCGACGAGCCGCTGGCGCTCGACGCTCTGCGCGAGAGCATGCGACGGCTGCCCGGGAGCATCTACCGGGCCAAGGGCGTCGTCCACTCGGCGGATGCGCCGGAGCGCCGGGCCGTGCTTCAGGTCGTGGGCCGGCGGGTGGACATCTCACTGGAAGAGGAGTGGGGCGATCGTGCGCCGCGGACTCAGATCGTGGCGATCGGTGCGGCGGGCAGCATCGACGTGAATCTGCTTGAGGCGAATTTCACCTCCTGCATTTCGACACCGTCCGCCGCGAGGCGCCGTCACACCGCGTCGAGAGGGGAGAGCTGATGAGCCCGTTATCGAAGGTGTTCGAGCTGAACTGGAAGGGGCTCAACGTGCCCCGGGCGCTCATCATCCTTGGCATCCTCGGCGGGTCGCTGATCGTGATGGAGGCGGCCGGTTGGAGCGTCTATTGGGTGACCCTCGCGATGGCGGCGCTGTTCGCGGGTGTGAGCGACCCCGGCGGGGAGTTCGGGTACCGCGCGACACGGATGGGGCTGTTCGCGGTCATCGGCGCGCTGCTCACGGGGCTCGGATTCGCGATCGGCGAGAAGGCGTGGGAGCTGGTGGTGCTCGCCGCGTTCGTCGTGACGGTGATCGGCGGGCTGGCGGTCAAGTACGGCCTGCACAGATACACGGCGGGGTACGTGCTCAATTGCTGGTTCATCATCGCGATCGGCCTACCGGCCTCCTACAGGCTCGATCGTTATACGAGCCACACCTGGGCGCAGATGCTGGCCTGGGTAGCCGGGTGTGCCCTGTGGGTCGCGATCATCTTCATCGGCTGGTTGGCCCGCGGACGTGGTTCGCGTCCGCAGCCGATCCCCGAAATCCCCGGGGACATCTCGCCGCGCAAGCTGACCCGGCCAATCATTGCCTTCTCGGTAATCCGGGCGCTGACGGTGTCGATCGCGGTCGCGATCGCGTTCGGACTCCATCTCCCAAACGCCTACTGGATGCCGATCGCGACGATCGTCGCGATGAAATCGAGCCTTGACCAATCGGCGCTGGTCGCCGAACAGCGCTTGATCGGCGCGACGATCGGCGCCGCGATCGCGTCGCTGTGCCTGCTGGCGATCCACAGCAAATACGCGCTGGAGGTGATTCTCGTCCTGCTCGGCGCGATCGGAGGATCGATCCGAGGCGTGAACTACACGCTCTACGCGGCCGCGATCGCCGGATGCGTCCTGATCGCGAGCGGCGTGTCCCACCACCCATCCAACCTCGGCGCCGAGGCCCAACGCGTGCTCTACACCTTCCTCGGCGTCGGCCTCGCCCTGATCGTGATGCTGCTCGTCAACCAACTCCAGAAACGCACAGCCGCCAAGGCGCCACCACCACAACCAGCATGACGCCCATGGCCCCGCAGGGAACGACTAATGGCGCACCGTCCGATGGCGCCCCACCGCCGCAAGCCACCGAACCAACCAAGCGGACGCCCTCGGAATGGCGGCAGCTGTTGCTGGCGGCCTATCGCGACCCCGAGCACATTGCCGACCGCTTCGCGCTGCACAACACCCAGCGCCTCGCCGAGCCGTCGCTGAAGTGGGCGCAGCGCGTCCGCCACGAGCGTCCCGACGTTCCCCGCGCGGTGATCGCCGAGGAGGTCCGCAAGCAGAGCGCCCGCGCGGCGGCGATCGAGGGCGCGGTGGCCGGATCGCCGTTTCTGCTGGCGCTGATCCCTGGATATGTGGCGTACCTCAGGCAAGAGTCACGCATGCTGCTACGCACCGCAGCGCTGTATGACCGCGACCCGGGCGAACTCGAGGCCACCGCGGAGATACTGGCGCTGCGCGGCGTGCACCCGACGATCGATGCCGCCCGCTCCGCGCTGCTCGAGGTGCAAGCTGTCCCGCTGCCCGACAAGCCGACCAAGCGCCGCTCGCTCCGCACCTGGGTACGCGCCGGCTACGTGCTCTTGATCCTCGGCGGGTTCCTCTCCGGCTCATCCAGCGAGGACAAACAGACGTCCCATCCCCGCCTAAAGACCGTCGTCGCCTGCCTGGTCGCGTTCACGATCTGGGTGATCACCTGGGTGCTGCCCGTCACCTTCATGCTCGCGATGGCATGGGGCTGCGACAGCAACGCGCGGCGACTCGGCCGAAAAGCGCTGATCTTCCTCGAAAACGACGCCGACAAAGCCCAAGCCGCGATCGACGACGCCAAACACACCAAGGAACCCGGCCACTACAGACGCGTGATCCTGCGCACCACGCTCCTCATCCTCTCGGTCGTGATCCCACTCGGCTTCATCGCCTGGGCCGACCACCAACGCCAAAGCAACGGCATCAACGGACTCAGCGCCGCCGGCGCGCTCGTCGCGCTCTCGCTCGTGATCGGCACCGCCGTCGCCGCCACCCGCCGCTAACCGGCGACGATCCCGCGAGGTCGCATCGCCGAGCACATGATCATGCCGAGACCAGCGCCCAAGACCGCGCACGCAGATCCGGCAAACACGCACCGCGGCACCATCCCGCGATGACGAATCCGGCGGGTTTCCGTGCATATAGCGGACAAGGGCTGATGACACGGCGGGACCGAAGCGCTACGAGTGGGAGAGCCACACACCGATCCGTGCGGGGTTTCGAATCCGTGCCGTTCAACCAATGAGAGCATCACAGAAGAAGTTCCTCGCCGGTGACGCTGCTCTGGCTCCGCTGACCCTCCCGAGTCAATGAGTCGCGAACGATGGATGGCCCTGCTATTCGCGATCGGCTCAGCGTGCTTCTTGATCGGTCCGTTCCCGGGCTACGCGCAGCTCGTCGGCGCAAGCGCCGACGCGGTCACGTTCTTCATCGGCTCGATCCTGTTCACCGCCGGGGGAGCGCTACAAACGTGGATCGCGTTCCCTGAGCGCCATACCGGAGCCGCCGGAAAGGCAGCATTCCGGGCAGCGGCGATCCAATCCGCCGGCACCCTGTTCTTCAACGTGACGACCTACCAGGCGCTGCACACATCCCTGTCCAATCCCAACTACAACAGGCTCGTGTGGCGACCAGACGCGCTGGGCTCGATCTGCTTCCTGGTCTCGGGCGCGATCGCCTACCGCGCCTTGGCGCGGCACGGCTGGCTCCCCGCACGCGGTCAGCCGGGCTGGTGGGAACCGGCGATCAACCTGCTCGGTTGCATCTTCTTCGGGATCTCAGCGATCGCCGGCTACCTCGTGCCGTCGACCGGCTCCGTCCTGAACCTGGCCGCCGCGAACTGGAACACCGCGCTCGGAGCCGCGTGCTTCCTCACGTGCGCGTTAGCCACACTCTTGACTGGCCGCACGCGGAAGTCGCCTCGACTGCAGCGCCTCCACAAGCTCGAGCAAATCGCCAAGCGCGACGTTGAGCAGATCGTCTGATCCCCAACATGAGCCACGTCCTCGACGTCGTCCGGGATTGGACGCGGAGGACCACTCTGATCATCAACGCCCACCGCTCCTGCTTCGTCGTCAGCGCGCGCATCTCTTCGCGTCGCCATCCGCCCCGCAGCTCCCGGAAACGAGCACGCATCGGTCCGCCTGCTAGCAGATCCGCTGCTAACGATCCGGTCGAAGCGGAACTCTGCGGCGCTCAACCGTGGCTGCCGCTTGGTCGCCATTTCGGCACGCTGGATCTGACTGCCCCTCTGCACAAAGAGGGGTAGCGACGCCGACGTGACCCGTATAGGCGTGATCGAGCCATCCGGTCTGCCACGAGTAGCTGGCCGCTCCTGGTGCGAAGCGGCAACCGCGTCGACACTGACGCTGCCGTCGCGGCCTGCTGCTGCCGGACATCGCGGCAACGTCGTCGAGGCGTGGCTGCTTCGCTCCGGTTGCGCTCCTTCCAAGTCGCTCGGCCGTGGCGGCTCCCTGCGTTCCAAAAGCGCTACTCCGGACCGGGTTCGGCCAAGGGGCGAAACGTCGCCTTTGCGATCGTGGGGATTTGCGCGGTTCGGCTGCCGAAAGCGCTCGTCAGCTCCCGAGCGCACCGAGCGGCGGCGGGGGCCGTGGTGTTTAGCGGGTGTTCGCGATCAGGCGCTCTGAGAGTTCCCACAGGCGGGCGGCGTTCGCCGGGTCGAGCGCGTACGGCGCAACTCCGCTCGCCGTCTCGGGCGAGAAGTCGGCCGGCAGCAACCGCGCCTCGTTGCAGTCCTCGAAGTAGCGACCGCCGATCCCGTCGAGCTGGTGCGAGGTGGCGATGACCACCGAGGTCGCGGCGCCCTGTTCGCGGGTCTTGAAGCCGGACGCTCCGGACTGCTCCTGGCGCTCGCGGACCTGCGACCACACCCGCTCGAGCACGTCAGGGCTCATGTGCCTGCTGAGGTTCGTCTCGAAGATCGCGCCCGGATGCACCGCGTTGGCCGTGATGCCTTCGGAGGACCATCGCCGGTGTGCCTCGACCGCGAGCAGAATGTTGGCTGTCTTTGATTGTCCGTACGCGAGCCAGGGGTCATAGGCCGTTCGTCGAAATGGATGTCGTCGAACACGATCGGCGAGCGCAGATGACCGCGCGAGCTCAGCGACACGATCCGCGCCTCGACCCCGCTGTGCGCGCCAGCGGCAAGGGCGTTATGCAGCCCGGCGGTGAGGGCGAAGTGCCCGATGTGGTTGGTCGCGAACTGGAGCTCGCAGCCGCGGTCGGTCAGCTCACGCGATGGCAGCGCCATCACTCCGGCGTTGTTGATGAGCAGATGCAGCGGCCCGTCCCAGGCGGCGACGAACGCGTGCACGGAGTCGAGGTCGGCGAGGTCGAGTCTGCCGACCCGGACGGCCTGGTTGCCGGTCGTGCCGCGGATATCGACAGCGGTCCGCTCGACGGCGGCGTGTCACGGACAGCGAGCATCACCTCTGCGCCCGTGGCGGCGAGCGCTCGCGCGGTCTCGATGCCGATACCCGACGAGGCGCCGGTCACGATCGCCCGCCGGCCGGAGAGATCGACGCCCTCGGTGACGTCCCAGATCGTGGACTCGGCGCCGAAGCCTGTGTGAATCATGGTGTCGTCAGTCATGCTGGGCAGTGTGAACCAATTGTTGGCGCCGACCAGAGATCTCCTGATCCTGGTAGTGACACCCCCAGGCTGACCGGGCTCGGCCGTCGTATCGTTTGGTGTGGGGTGTCAACGAGGAACGTGATCGGCGAGTATCTCCGGGCGCGCCGCGAACTTCTCCAGCCCGAGGACGTCGGACTTCGGGACCTCGGGCGCCGCCGCACGCCCGGCCTGCGACGCGAGGAGGTCGCGATGCTCGCCGGCGTCAGCGCCGACTACTACATCCGTCTCGAGCAGGGCCGTGATCAGCATCCCTCGCTGCAGGTGCTCGATGCCCTCGCGCGCGCTCTGCAGCTGGACGAGAACGCCACCGCCCATCTCCACGGTCTCGCACAGCCGCCGACACAGCGACGACGCCGGAGCAGCCGCCCAGAGCAGGCTCCGGCTGCGATCACGGAGCTGATCATGTCGTGGCCAACCACTCCGGCTTACGTCTTCGGTCGCTACCTCGACGTGCTCGCGGCCAACCCGGTGGCGAGCGCGCTCGCGCCGTGGTTCGCGGTCGGCGAGAACCTCGTCAAGGGCGCGTTCCTCGATCCGCGCCGCCGCGAGCTGAGGCCCGACTGGGAGCGATCGCTCACCGGCATCGTCGCTGCCCTACGTGCCAATGTCGGCGCCGACATCGACGACCCACGGCTTACCGAGCTCGTCGGCGAGCTCTCGCTGCGCAGCGAGGAGTTCCGGCAGCTGTGGGCGCGCCACGACGCTATGCCCAAGGGCAGCGGCACGTCTGTGATGAGCCACCCGCAGGTCGGCCGTCTCGAACTGTCGTACAGCAAGCTTCCAATCCCGGACACCGACCGCCAGACCCTCTCGATCTACCACGCCGCGCCGGGCAGCCCCAGCGAGCGGGCGCTCGCCCTGCTGGCCACGACCACCGTCGCCGAGCGCGAACCCGACCGGACGCTCAGAAGCTGATCACGCGAACCGCGGCCATCGCGATCGCGCTGTGCCGCGGCTCCGTTGTCCCCGACTGTGTGCCGTGACGCTTCCCAATGGAGCGGAAGCGATGCCGCGCACCCGGGGTTAGGATCGTCGGCACGGGATGCTTTGTCGCCGGAGCGAATGCGGGATGTTCAAGGGGAGGAACACGAGTGCGATCGCGGGATGCTGGAGCGTCGGCGTTCCCAGCTGGTCGGGGCCTCTGCCGGGGCCAACTGAGGGCGTCTGCCCAGCTCCCGGCCGCTAGACCGGCGTCGTCGGTCGTTATAGGGTCACACCCGAACGCAAATGTGCGAGCCGCTGGCCCGATTCGCGGTCTCGCCTAGATATTCGGGGGAAGCACAGTGATCGGTGTGAGCGTCACCTTCCAATACAGCGAGGACTTCGATCACGCCCGCGTGGTCGCCATTGCGGACAACGCTCGCGAGACATTTGAGGGCATGCCCGGGCTGAGGTCCAAGGTCTTCACCGTCGACGACGCGGGACAGCGCGCGATGAACTTCTATGTCTGGGAATCGGCGGACGCTGCCAAGAGCTTCTTCTCGGATGAGCTGCGGGAGCGAGTGACCCGCCTGTACGGCGTCGAACCCACGATCGACTTCGTGGAGATCGCTCAGCTCGTCGACAACTCCGCTGCGCCGCACCAGGAATGACCCGGGGACCTCGGATGTCTGGCACGCCCGGCGTTCAGGTGAAGCGGACTGTCTGCACACGCTTGCGCCATCGGCGTCGGGACGCATGCATGGCCACCACCGCGACAGCGCGAGCCGCCGCCCAGTGCTGAGTCATTCCGTGCCAAACCACTCGCGCTGCTCGCGCTGACCCAGCACCACCAGAGCGCTCGTCGGCTCCGCGGTCGCCGGGACGATGCAAGGAATCGTCAGCGTCGACGAGCGCTCCCGCGTGAATCCGTCCAGGCGACTCGCCGAAGTTTTGCTGCTGATCACGCCTGCAGCGGTCACGTCCACTGCGTGACCGCATTGCGCTGCGACCGGTATGCCATCGACCTTGTGCGCGTCACCGAGATCGTGGACGTCCTGTGTCAAGTCCCGGGTGCGTTAGCGGATGTCGGCGTGCCGTCAAGCGCTTCGCGCTCGGCCCTGCGGTTCGCCCTTCGGGTGACGGCGGTGCCGAGCATCCGCTGGGTCGCGGCTGTGTCGGGCACGGGGCCCGACGAGGTGGGGATGGTGACCGTGACGTGCCGTTGCAGGGCGCGGTGGCGGGCGGGGTCGTACGGCGTGTGGTCCTGCCAGCAGCGCCACACGATGCGTGACCGGCCGCGGCCGAGGGTGCGGATCGCGCGGGGGTGGTCGTGTCCGCGGGCGTGGGCGGCGGCGTAGAGGTCGTGCGCCCACGGGTTGTGGTGGCGGCTGGTGTCCGCGAGCGTGACGAACGCCTGGCGCAGGCGCTTGTTGCAGGCCCAGCGGAAGCAGGCGGCTCTGCGTTTGCCGGACTCGATCGCGACGGCGGCCTGGCCGGCGTCGGCGGCGAGCGTGTCGCGGGTGGG
>Ga0335085_10006378_pt1 | contig 18635 bp, 17 predicted proteins | sample Lox_Sample_45_FD_206712 | JGI IMG/M metagenome (GOLD analysis project Ga0335085, IMG submission 206712) | Soil microbial communities from Loxahatchee National Wildlife Refuge, Florida, United States - Lox_Sample_4.5 | ecosystem: Environmental > Terrestrial > Soil > Wetlands | place: USA...
CCCTATCCCGGCAAGCTCGGCGACAAGAAACCGGACGTTGTCGTGAACGTCATCGGCGAAATGTGGAGCTGGTCGCTGACGCCCGGATCCGGCGGTGCGGCTGCCGGCTCGAGCCTCGTGCTGCCCGCGGGTAAGCTTGTGGAGTTCGATGTCTCCTCGAAGGACGTCAATCATAATTTCGCAATTTACAATTCGGCTGGCGAGCTGGTCGCCCAGGTTCAGGCCATGCCCGATTACACCAATCACCTGTTTTTCAGGTTCGACGTCCCTGGCCACTATTACGTTCTTTGTCTCGAATATTGCGGCGTTGCCCATCACGCGATGAACGTCGAGTTCGACGTGAAGTAGGGGAACCGATCCCATGGACGACGGACAATACGAACGCGCGATCCGGGGCTTGACCCAGCTTTGGGCCTGGACGGTGCCGGCCCTGTTCTTCGTGCTGGCGCTGCTCGGACTGGCGATGCGCCTCAATCAGGCGGGCGCCATCAATGCCGACCCGGATTTGTTCTATGCGATCATGACGCTCCACGGCCTTGGCATGGCCGGGACCGGGTTCGTCGCCGGCCTTGCGGCCGTGACCTACCTTCTCTCCCGCTATGTGCGCGTGAACTTGGCGATCATGTGGACGACGTATTGCCTGACCGTCGTCGGCGTCATCGGCCTTATCGTCGCCTGCCTGATCGGCCGCTTCGGTCCGGGCTGGTATCTGCTCTATCCGCTGCCGTTTTTCGCCAACGGCGTCTGGCCGGATTGGGCTGCGGGGCTGGCCATCTTGTCGTTGATCGTGCTGGGCGTGGGCTGGCTTCTGGGTCAGATCGAGCTGCTCCGCGCGTTGCTGGCGAAGTACGGGCTGACCAACGCGCTGGCCTGGCAATACCTGATGAAACACAGTGCCGACCGGGTGGAAATTCCACCCATCGTGCTCATCAGCGCCGCCGCCTGCCTTGTGCCCGGCATCCTCACGACCATCGACGGCGCAGTCTTGTTGATGCTTTATCTGTTCAAGTGGTTCAGCCCCGCGCTTACGTTCGACCCGTTGCTGACCAAGAACATGGTGTTCCTTTGGGGCCATACGCTCGTAAACATCACCATGTATCTGGGACTGGCCATCGTGTACGAGCTTCTGCCGAAGTATTCAGGCAAGCCATGGAAGACCAACGCGGTCGTCGCGTTGTCATGGAATACGGTGATGGTGCTGGTTTTGCTGGCTTTCTTCCATCATCTATACATGGATTTTGCGCAGCCGAACTCGCTGCAATATGTCGGCCAGGCCGCGTCGTATCTGAGCGCCGTTCCGGCGACGGTCGTCACCGTGTTCGGCGTCATCTCGCAGGTTTACGGCTCGCGCATGCAATGGCGGTTCGTGCCGCTGTGCTTTTATCTCGGCATCATCGGCTGGGTGATCGGTGGACTGGCGGCGGTGGTCGATTCGACCATCACGGTAAACTTCGCATTTCACAACACGCTATGGGTGCCGGCGCACTTCCATACTTATTTTCTCGTCGGCTATTTCCTGATGCTCTGGGGCTTCCTCTATGAATTTTCCGGATCCGCGCGCGAGAACCTCGCCAAGGCAGCATTGTCCCTGGTTGTGGTCGGCGGCTACGGATTCCTGTTGATGTTCTACCTGGGCGGCGCATTCGGCGTGCCGCGGCGCTACGCCGTCTACGACAGCATTCCACTCGCTTCGTTGGCCGCATCCGGCGAGCGCATCGCCTTGACGGCCGCCGCCTTCGTCATCGTGCTCATCATCGGATTGCTTTTGACGTTCGCTATCATATATGGCGGGTTGGCGGGCAAACTTCTCCCGAGCAAGGCCTCGTCGCCCGCCAATTAGCTTGCCCAAGGGGCGACCGATTGCCGGGAGCAGTGGTGATGCAGCCATGACCCTGACCAGGCGCTTCATCGGCTTGTTGGCCTCCGCCACCATCCTCGGCGGCGGGATGGCCGTCGTTTTCGCCTGGACCTTGGGATTTTCGGCCTTCACGTCCTACAGCTACGCGCTCAACAGTGCCGGCTCGCTGCCGCGAGCCGCGCCCGACTTCGTTTTCGTCGATCAATTCGGCAACGAGCGGCAGTTGGCGTCGCTGCGGGGGCGCCGCGTGCTGCTGCACGCCTTCTACGGCACGTGCCGCACCGTCTGCCCTGTCGTCATCGAGGAATTGCGTGAAATATATTCCGATCTCAGCCCCGAACAGCGCCGCAACCTGGTCATCCTCAGCATCAGTGTTGATGCCGCTCGCGACACCACCGACCGGCTCGCCGAGCTTTGGCGCGAAACGGGCGCATTCGAAGGCTGGATCATGGCGCAACCTGCGGATGGGTCGCTCGAACTGGTGGTGCAGAAATTCGGCATTTGGGTCTTTGCCAAGACCGACGGAACCATCAATCACTCGGCCGATCTGTTTTTGATCGATCCGGCCGGGCGCATCGTGCGGGTTTTTTCGCCGTACGCTGACAGCGATCGGACGAGGCGCGAGATTGAAAAATATCTTTAGGCCGCTCGTAGTGCTGACGACGCCTGCGCTCTTATTCGCGCCGCGCATCGACGCGGCGTTCAGTGCAACGATGCCGAGGAAAGCGCTGGCCGAGCCGATCCTCCTGTTGTTCCTCGGCTGGGTGCTGTCGTGCCTCGTGCCTTATTGGCGCAAGACGACCTACGCGCCTTCGGCTGTCGCCGGAGCCACGTTACTGCTGCTGTTCTGGATGATACCGCGGTCGATCGATCTCACCCAGATTTACCCCGCCGTGAACGGGCTTTACGTCTTCAGCCTGTTTGTCGCCGGCTTCTTGCTATCGCATTATTGGCCGCTGCTGCCCGGCGTCGCCAAAGTGGCCTATGCGCTTTACGCTTCGAGCATGATCGTTGCGCTCGGGCTGCTTTATGCTTCGCTCCACACGCTGTTGTGCTCCGCTTTTACGCTCGAAGACCAGCACGCCTTTGGCTGGATGCTGATCCTCGTGGGGCTGTTCCTCTACGTGCTGGCCTTGGTATCGACGATACGGTGGCTGAACCCATCTGCTGGCGGCCGATAGCGCGAATCACGGCGCCAAGCCGGTATGCGCGCATTACCCCGACGGTCTGCGGTGTCTGTGCTTCCGGCGCTTGAGCAGCGAAAAAAGCCTGACTGAGATGAATGAGTACGCCGCGCCGCCCTATTGCCGGCGGTCGATGAAGCGCGGCGCCTTCAGGCTACGCTCGAACTCGGCCGCCAGCGTACCGCGTGTCAGCGCCACGACGGCAGGCGTGATCTCGAAGGTCTGTTTGATGCCGTCGCCGACCTGCGCGCAGACTTTTGCCGCGTCGGCGGTGCCCTTGGTCTCGATCAGCACCCGCACGCCCTCGCGCCCCGTTGCCGGCTCGGTTTCCAGGATCGCCTGGAAATCGAGCACCTCGGGAATGCGGAACATGAAATCCTCGAAGTCGGCATGATTGACGTTGACGCCGCGCACCTTGAAGAAGCCGGTGGTGCGATTGGCGTGCCGGATCATCGGGAACAGCTCGGCGAACGGTCCGGAGCCGGACGACCGCGACACGTAGCTGACGAGATCGCCGGAGTTCCAGCGCAGGAACGGCGTCGCGTGATTGGTCCATAGCGGCGTGACGCAGAGCGTGCCGACCTCGCCCTCCGGCAGCGAGCGGCCGGTCGCCGCGTCCACCACTTCGATGAAATACATGTCGGTCCAGATGTGGATGCCGTCATGCGCCGCGGTCTCGGCGCCCATCAGGCCGGCTTCGCTCATGCCGAACACGTCGAAGACCTCGGCGCCCCACATGCGTGATAGCTTCTGCCGCTTGGCAAGCGACAGCGTTTCTGCCGAGCAGATCAGCTTGCGCACCGAGGACGCGGCGAAATCGATGCCTTTGGCCTCGGCGAGATTGGCCAGATGCAGCGCGAAGCTGCTCATGCCGATGAACACGCTCGGCCGCAGGCTGCCGATCAGCTCGAGCTGGGCAGCCGACGGATAGGCGTTGCCGGCGCCGACCCAGACCATGCCGACGTCGAACAGCCGCGACGAACGCGCCCAGACCTGGCCGGCCGGATGGACGCCGAGGGGAAACGAGATGTGGCACAGTTCGCCCGCTCCGACGCCGATGCACGGGAACGACCGGCCCCACGACAGTTCGGCATAACGCAGGTCGTCTTTGGTGCGCGGATAGAACACCGGCTGTCCGGTCGAACCGCCGGACCGCCAATACTCGGCAATCTCGCTTTGCGGCACGATGCACAATGCTTCCAGGAACTCGGCGTGGGAGAACTTGCGCAGCACCTCCTTGTCGAGGATCGGAATGCGCTCCCACACCTCCTTGTCGTCGAGCCGGTCCGCCTCGATGTCGTCGAGCTTGCCGCGATACCACGGCGCTTGCTTCGCCAGCGCGAAGGCGTGGCGCTTGCGCTCGCTCTGGATGCGCGCAATCTCGGCGCGCGATTTCGGCAACGGCAGCGCGAACTCCACGGCGGTCCCCCAGGCTTTGCGGTCGCCTACATCCGCGCGGCGAGCACCCGCGAAGTGTGGTCGTACATCCCGGTCAACAGCGACAGCGCGTTGCTCGCCGACTTGAGCTGGGCCTCGATGTTCGGCACGTCCGCGCTCGGCGCGATCAGCAATTCGCGGCGCGAGGCGACCAGGAACTCGGTCAGGTCGCGGCCGGCCTGGGTCGGGCGATAGCGCGTATCGCGGTTGGTGCTGCCGGGCACCTTCTCGATCAAGCCGGCCGCCACCAGCTTGCGCAGGCTGTACTGGATATTGGATACGTCGTCGCGATTGCTGAACCGGCTCAGTTCGCTGACGCTGCGCGGCCGCGGCGTAAACATGATCTGCTGCAGGATGACGCATTCCTGGCCGGTGAGATTCTGCCGCACGCCGGTCGGGCCGAACACCGCGCCGGCAAACCGGTAGAACGCCTCGGCGGCGCAGATCAGCGCCTGCTCGAATTCCAGGAACGCGCGCTCCCGCGCGCTGCGCCCGAGCGGCGTCGTGGTTTCGAGTTTCGCGATCTTGGCGCTTACCTTGCTCGCCGCCATGTCACCGTCCTTTGGCCGATCACCGTTGCTTCGTTAAAGACGCGGCATCGTAGATTGACTGATAGAATTTACAAGATAAAATCGGTTGAAATTCGAGAAAGAAGCGCCGGACCGCAGGCCCGCGCTACGGCCGCCGCGAAACTTAAGGAGAGGCAGGCGTGAAGATCGTCGTCATCGGCGGAGGCCCCGGCGGGCTCTACTTCGCGGTGCTGATGAAGAAGCGCTTTCCTGGCTACGACGTCACCGTCTACGAGCGCAATCGCGCCGACGACACCTTCGGCTTCGGCGTCGTCTTCTCCGACGAAACCCTCGACAATCTGATGGACTACGATCGCGAATCCTACGACGCGATCACCCGCGAATTCTCCTATTGGGGCGAGATCGATTTTCATTTCCACGGCGAGGTGGTGCGCTCGACTGGCCACGGCTTCTGCGGCACCGAGCGGCGCCTGCTCCTGACCGTCCTGCAGCAGCGCTGCCGCGAGCTCGGCGTCAGGCTCGAATTCTCCCGGGAGATTTCCGATCTCGACGCCTTCGCCGATGCCGACCTGATCGTTGCCGCCGACGGCATCAACAGCTTCGTGCGTGAACGCTACCGCGAGCACTTCCAGCCGCAGGCCGAACTGCGGCGCAATCATTTCATCTGGCTCGGCAGCACCGCGCCGTCGACCACCTTCTCCTTTCATTTCGCCGAAAACGAGTGCGGCATCTGGGATCTGTGCACCTATCAGTACAAGAAGAACATGAGCACCTGGGTGGTCGAGGCGCCGGACACCACCTGGGCGAAGGCCGAACCAACGCTGTCGAAATTCGACGAGGCGGAAACGGTGGCCTATCTGGAAAAACTGTTCGCCAGGCAGCTCCGCGGCCACCGGCTGATCGCCAACCGCTCATACTGGCGGCGCTTTCCGGTCATCCAGAACAAGAACTGGTACTACAAGAACATCGTTCTCCTCGGCGACGCCCTGCATACCGCGCACTTTTCCGTCGGCTCAGGAACCAAGCTGGCGATGGAAGATGCGATCAACCTGTTCAATGCGTTCGAGAGGTCCGGCGCGGTCGCCGAGGCGCTGCAGATGTTCCAGGGTACCCGCCGCGAGGACGTGGAAAAGACCCAATACGCCTCGAACGTCAGCGCACTGTGGACCGAGAATCCGTCGCGCTATTGGCGCATGAGTCCGATCCAGGCGTGCTTTAGCATGCTGTCGCGCGCCAAGGCGGTGACGTTCGAGAATCTGCGGCTGCGCGATCCGAAATTCGTCGCCGAGGTGCAGGCCTGGTTCGCCGGCGCAGTGCGGGCCGAGGGCTTCGACGTGCCCGCAGACAGCCCGCCGCCGCCGATGTTCACGCCATTCCGCATCGGCCGGATGGAGGTCATCAACCGCGTCGCGGTGTCGCCGATGAACATGTATTCGGCCGAGCCCGGCGGCATCGCCGGCGATTTCCATCTGGTGCATCTCGGCCGGCTGGCCATGGGCGGCGCCGGTCTAGTGTTCGCGGAAATGACGGCGGTTTCCGAGGCCGGCCGCATCACGCCGGGCTGTCCGGGCATCTATAACGATGCGCAGATCGCCGCCTGGAAGCGGATCGCCGATTTCGTCCACCGCGAGAGCCGGGCGAAGTTCTGCCTGCAGCTCGGGCATTGCGGCCGCAAGGGCTCGACCAAGCGCGCCTGGCAGGGCATGGATCATCCGCTCGACGACGGCAATTGGGAAGTGGTCGCGCCCTCGCCGCTGCGCTTCCACGACTTCATGCACCTGCCGCGGGAAATGACGCGGGCGGAAATGGAGCGAGTCGTCGCCGACTATGCGCAAGCCGCGGTCAACGCCGACAAGGCCGGCTTCGACATGATCGAGGTCCACGCCGGCCACGGCTATCTGCTGTCGGGCTTCATTTCGCCGCTCAGCAACCAGCGCAGCGACGAGTTCGGCGGCAGCTTCGACAACCGCATGCGCTTTCCGCTCAAGGCATTCGACGCGGTCCGCGCCAATTGGCCGCGGCACAAGCCGATCTCGGTGCGCATCTCGGCGACCGATTGGGCGCCCGGCGGCATCACGCCGGAAGACGGGCTCAAGATCGCGGCCGCGTTCCGCGCCCGCGGCGCCGACATCATCGACGTGTCCGCCGGACAAACCTCGCGCTGGGCCAACCCGGTCTACGGCCGCATGTTCCAGACGCCGTTTTCCGAAATGATCCGCAACGAGGTCGGCGTGCCGACCATTGCCGTCGGCAACATCACGACCGCGGACCAGATCAACACCATCATCGCCGCCGGACGCGCCGACATCTGCGCGCTGGCGCGGCCGCACCTGACCAACCCGCATTTCACGCTGATGGCTTCGGCGGAATACGGCTATGCTGCGCAAGCGTGGCCTTCCCCCTATCTGACCGGCAAGGAGCAGGCGTTCCGCCTGATGCAACGCGAGCAGGCGGAGATGGCGGCGCTGCGCCGCGCGGGGCGGCCGTCGAGCCACGATCAGCGGCGCGCGCTGAAGGAAGCGGCGGAGTGAATCCGCGACATGGAAGCGTCATGACCGAGCATACCGACTACCTTGCGGCCACGCCGTTCGTCGACAGCGGCAATCCCGCGATCACGGCGTTTGCGCAGGACGCGATCAGCGCGGCGCAGACCGTCAAGGACAGGGCCATCGCGCTCTACGGCGCGGTGCGCGATTCGATCCAATATGATCCGTACCTCGATTTTCAGGATCCCGGCGTGTTCCGCGCCAGCACGGTGCTCGAAACCGGCAAAGGCTTCTGCGTCGGCAAATCGGCGGTGCTTGCAGCGGCGGCGCGGGCGAGCGGCATCCCGGCGCGCCCGGGCTATGCCGACGTGCGCAATCACCTGACCTCGCGGCGCCTGCGCGAGATGCTCGGCGACACTTTCTATTGGCACTCGTACACGGAGCTTGCCATCGACGGCAAATGGGTGAAGTGCACGCCGGCCTTCGATGCCGCCTTGTGCGAGCGGGCCAACATCGCCCCGCTCGCATTCGACGGCGTCAACGACAGCCTGTTCCACCCGTTCGATCCTGCCGGCCGCCGTCACATGGAATATCTCACGGACCGCGGCGCCTATGCCGACGTGCCGTTCGCAACCATTCTCGCCGACTTCAAGAAGTTCTATCCAGGCCTGTTTGCCGCCGCCGCGCCCGCGGCGAGCTTCCGCGACGAAGTCACGACCTGATCGCCTCGGCGCCAAGCGCCGCCGCCCTCAGGCGTAGAGAAAATCGAGCACCGCGGTCTCCTTGAGCACCGCTTCGGGAACGCCGTGCCGGACCGAGCGTTCGCGCTCGGCGGTACTCTGCGTCGCCTGCAGATAGGCGCCGAGATGGCGCGCGCGCGCGATGATGCGGTTGTTTTCCGGCAGCCGCGCGGCCTCGAAGCGGCGAAGCGCGGCGGCGATGTCGTCGGCATCGAGCGCCGCGGCAAGCGCCGCCGCATCGTCGGCGGCTTTGGACACGCCGGCCGCCACGTGCGGCCGCGCCACGAAGGCGGCGTCGCCGATGATGGCGGCGCGGCCGAAAGCGAGCTGCGGGCTCTGCAAATCGTAGATCGGCTGCAGCAGCGGCTCCTCGATCAGCCGCACGACGGCGCGCAATTGCGGCGCCAGCAGCCGCTCGGCCGCCGCCCGCATCCCGGCGACGGCGGCACGGCGAATGAGCGGCGGCGGGATCGAAATCGCATGGGTGACGCCGCTGTCGTCGGTGAGGAGAAACGGGAGCTCGCTGGCTTCGTCGGCCGGGCGATACCACACGATGTTGTAGCGGCGCTTGCCGCGGCGCAGATCGTTGTCCGGACCGGCGATCGGATAGCCGAGGAATTGTTCGCCGGGTGGCAGGCAAAACGTCATCGCCTCGAAGACGTCGCCGTGGATCGCGGGCGGCAGCACGCCCTCGGGCACGAGCGCGCGCCAGGCGACATAGCCGGCGTAGAGCGGTGCGACCGCCGGCAGGCATTGCTGGCGCACGGTCGAGCGCAGCCCGTCGGCGCCGATCAAGACATCGCCCGCGGCGGTGCCGCCATCGCTGAAATGGGCGACGACGACGCCCTGCCCCTGTTCGAAGGCTTGCAGCGAGCGGCCGCGGCGATAGCAATCGGCGGGTACTGCGCCGCGCAGGACGCGATAGACGCGCTCCCACGCGGTCAGCACCTGCGGTCGCGCGGCAGAAGCGATCACACGCCCGTCGCGGTCGAGGATCTGCCGCGCCGCGACGGCGACGCCGAGATCGCTGGTATCGAGTTCGAGCGCGGCGAAGTGCGCGATTAATTCCGGCTGCGCCACGATGCCGGCGCCGCGGCCGGCGAGTTCTTCGGCGACGCGCTCGAACACGTCGACCTGCCAGCCGCGCCGCATCAGCATGATCGCGGCCAGAAGCCCGCTCATGGAGCCGCCGACGATCAGGGCGCGTCTTCGGCGGCGGCGCTGCGACATCCCTGCTCCCTGCCCGGCGGCGACACGATTTGCCAATACCCGCACGTTTTCTGTATTGTGCCGTCAATCGCTGGAGGAACGCCATGGCCCTGACCGGGCTCGGCTCTTCGGGCCGCCCCGGGATAAGTTTGCTTTGGCAGCGGGGCAGGGCTGAGGCATGATTTTTTCGTTCGATCTTCTGCTCAATGCCATCATTTCGGGCATCCTGATCGGCGGTTTCTACGCGGCTGTGACCTGCGGGATCACGCTCTCGTTCGGTATCCTCGACATCGTCAACATCGCCCACCCGGCCTTCATCATTCTCGGCTCCTATATCGCCTACATCATCAATTCGACGTTCGGACTCGATCCGATCGTCACCGCAATCTTGGTGACGCCGGCATTCTACGCGCTCGGCGCCGGCATTTATCAGGTCTATTACGTCTCGTTCGAGAAGCGCGGCCAGGAATCGATGCGCGGGCTCGCCTTCTTCTTCGGCCTGCTGTTCATCACCGAAGTCATGCTGGTGCTGGTCTTCGGCGTCGACTACCGCTATGTCGGGGCGCCCTATATCGGCCCGACCCTGCATTTCGGCGCCTTCGACATTCCGCTGCGCATCCTGGTGCCGTGCCTGGTATCGCTCGTCATGATCGGGGTGCTGCAATTCGTGCTGACGCGCACCTTCGTCGGCCGTGCCATCATGGCGGTGGCGCAGGATCAGCTCGCGCTCAAGCTGATGGCGGTCGATCCGATCCGCATCAAGCGCATCGCGTTCGGCATATCGATCGCCAGCGCCGCGCTCGCCGGCGCCTTTCTCATCATCATTCAGCCGGTCGAGCCGTCGGTCGGACGCGAATATATCGGCCGCGTGTTCGCCGTTTGCGTGCTCGGCGGCATGGGCAGCATGCCGGGAACCGTGATCGCCGCCATGCTCGTCGGCATCGTCGAAAGCCTCACCTCGACGTTCTACGGTCCGTCCTGGGCGCCCGCGGTCTCGTTCGGCTTCTTGCTGCTGACGCTGGCGGTGCGGCCGGCCGGCATAATGGGACGCTAGCGTGCGCTCGGACCTGTTCCTGCTGGTGTGCCTGATCGTCGGCGGCCTGATCTTCGGCGCCGCGCTCTTGCTCAACAACGACTATTACTTCTTCGCCGGCTATGTCGTGCTGCAATATGTCGTGCTATCCACCGCGTGGAACATCCTCGGCGGCTATTGCGGTTACGTCAACTTCGGTTCGGCCGCCTTCTTCGCGCTCGGCGCCTATTCGACGGTCGCAGTTCACCGGCTCGATCCGATGCCGATCCCGGTTCTGGTCGCGATCGGCGGCGTCGTCTCCGGCATCGTCGGCCTGGCCATGGGCTATCTGACGCTGCGGCTGCGCGGCGCGTTCTTCGCCATCGCGACGCTAGCGCTCGCCGTGGTGCTGGAGACGCTGATCGTCAACTGGGATTACGTCGGCGGCTCGCGCGGCGCCTATATCGTGCGGCCGGAAACCATGCCGCCGTTCGGCAGCTACATCAAATATCTGTTCCTGATCATGATGCTGCTCGCCGTCGGCGCCATCACGGTGGCGCGGCTGATCGAACGTTCGCGGCTCGGTTACGGCTTTGCCACCATCCGCGACGACGAACTGGCGGCCGAAGCCTCCGGCGTGCCGACGCTGCGGCTGAAGTTGATCGCGACCACGATCTCTGGCGCGCTCATGGGCATGGCCGGCGCGCCGTTTCCCTATTACATCGGCTTTCTGCAGCCGTCGTCGGCGTTTGGGCTCGATTACGCCGTCAACTCCATTGCCATGCCGCTGATCGGCGGCACCACGAGCTGGGTCGGCCCGCTGATCGGCGCGGTGCTGCTCGGCTCGCTGCAGCAGATCGCCACCGTGACGATCTCGTCGGCGGTCAACCTTCTGATCGTCGGCTTCCTGCTGGTCGGCTTCGTCATCGTCGCGCCAAACGGCATCATCGGCCTGTTCCACAGATACGTCCGGCACAAGCCGGACGATCCGGTCGGCCGCCGCGAGGTCCGTATCGAGGCGTCGGAATCCGCGCCGGGAGCGTCGCTATGACCGGGCTGCTCGAAGTCGACAATCTCAGCAAGCGCTTCGGCGGCTTTGTGGCGCTGGAAAACATCACGCTGTCGGTGCGCGCGGGCGAGCGGGTCGGGCTGATCGGCCCGAACGGCTCGGGCAAGAGCACGCTGGTCAACTGCATCTGCGGCACGCTGCGCAACGAAGCGGGCTCCGTCGGCTTCGACGGCCACTCGCTCAACGGCGAGAGCGCGCACCAGCGCACCCGTCGCGGGCTTGCCCGCACCTTCCAGCTGCCGCGGCCGTTCGCCAGCTTGAGCCTTGCCGACAACATGCGCGTGCCGCTGCTCTACACCGTGGCGGCGCGCAGCGGCCGCGCCGCCGCCCGCGACATCGACGACCGATGCGTCGCACTGCTGCGCGAGGTCGGTCTCGACGGCAAGGCGCGGCGGCTACCGCGGGAGCTGACGCAAGTCGAGATGCGCAAGCTCGAACTGGCACGCGCCATGGCGGCGGAGCCGAAGCTTCTGATCGCCGACGAATCCATGGCTGGGCTGACGCATTCGGAGATCGAGGACATCCTGGCGCTGCTCAACCGCTTGAATGGGCAGGGTGTCACCATCATCCTGATCGAGCACATCATGCGCGCGGTGATGAGCTTCTCGCGGCGCCTGGTGGTGCTGGTGTCCGGGCGCAAGATCGCCGACGGCGAGCCGAACGCCGTGGTGCGCGATCCGGAAGTCGAAAGGGCCTACCTTGGCCAGTAGCCTGACCATCGCCGGCATCCATGCCGCCTACGGCGCGGTCCGCGTCATCGAGGACGTCTCGCTCACCATCGGCGCCGGCGAGACCGTGGTGCTGCTCGGCACCAACGGCAACGGCAAGTCGACGCTGATCAAATGCATCATGGGCATGGTGCAGCCGAACGCCGGCTCGATCATCGCCGAGATCGACGGCGTCCATCACGACCTCACCGGGCGCACCACCGAGCAGATCGTCGACCTCGGTATCGCGCTGGTGCCGGAGGGCCGGCGGCTGTTTCCCAAGCTGACGGTCGAGGAGAACCTCCTGCTCGGCGCCTTCCGCCGCACCGCGCGCCGCGACATGGCGCACAACCTCGACGTCTGCTTCGAGACCTTTCCGCGGCTCGCCGAGCGCCGCGCCCAGCTTGCCGGCTCCATGAGCGGCGGCGAGCAGCAGATGCTCGCGCTCGGCCGCGCCCTGATGCTGGCGCCGAAAATCCTCCTGGTCGACGAGCCGTCGGTCGGCCTCGCGCCGATCCTGGTGAGCCGCACCATCGACGCCATCGCCGAGATGAAGAGCCGCTACAAGCTCACGGTGCTGATGGCCGAGCAGAACTTCATCCAGGCCATCCGCATCGCCGACCGCGGCTACGTGATCGTGCACGGCAAGATCGCCTTCGAGGGCGGCTCGGCCGACGCGCTCAACAACAACGACCTGATCAAGAAATTTTATCTCGGGCTGTGAGGTCCAACCCGTCGCCCGGATAGGCGGTTACGCCGGTGCGATCCCCGCATGCAGGGGCCGAAAACTGAAGTGAAACCCGCGGGGGATGTCATGAAACTTGAAAACCTCGCCATCGGCGCGATCGACTGGTCGGCGATCCCGGTTGTCGTTCAGTCCGGCGCGACCGGCACGGCCGCAGCGCGAACTTGCAGTTGCGGCGACGTTCGGCTCCGGCTCGTCGCCTATAGCCGCGGCTACAAGGCGGATCACTGGTGCGCCAAGGGCCATATCCTCCACGTCCTCGCCGGCGGCCTGGTGATCGAGCATCAGGACGACACGCGCACCGCGCTGTCGTCGGGCGCGAGCTGGCACGCACCGGACGACGCCGGCCCGCCGCATCGGGTGCTCTGCGAAAACGGCGCGACCGTCTTCATCGTCGATTGAATACGCGGGGCCAGCGCACATCGGCGATGCGGATGCGTCTAGGCCGCGGCCCGCCGCGCCGATAAGCTTCGATCCTCGCCACAACCGGCCGACCAGGAGAACCCACCATGGCCAACGCGAAGTCCGGCAAGCGGCGCCGTCCAACGGCGTCATCGTCCGGTCCCGTGACCGTCGAACGCGATAACGGCATCGCCTGGGTCACCATGAACCGGCCCGACAAGCGCAACGCCATGAATCCTGCGCTCAACGACGCGATGCTGCGCATCCTCGACGATCTGGAAGTCGACGACGGTTGTGGCGTCGTGGTGCTCACGGGCGCAGGCGATTCGTTCTCCGCCGGCATGGACCTCAAGGAATTCTTTCGCGACCTCGACGACCTGCCCTACATCCAGCAGGTCCATGCCCGGCGCTCCGCCTGGATCTGGCAGTGGCGGCAGCTCATGGCCTACCCGAAGCCGACCATCGCCATGGTCAACGGCTGGTGCTTCGGCGGCGCTTTCACCCCCCTGGTCGCCTGCGATCTCGCTGTCGCCGCCGAGGACGCCGTGTTCGGCCTCTCGGAAATCAACTGGGGCATCATTCCCGGCGGCAACGTGACCCGCGCCGTGGTCGCCACCATGAATTTGCGCGACGCCATGTATTACGTGATGACCGGCGAAACCTTCGACGGCCGCAAGGCGGCGCAGATGGGGCTCGTCAACGAGGCGGTGCCGAGAAAACGGCTGCGGGCGCGCACGCGCGAGCTTGCCGAGACGCTGCTGAAGAAGAATCCGACCGTGCTGCGCGCCGCCAAGACCGCAGTGCGCGCCGTCCAGTTCATGCCCTGGGAATTGTCCGACGATTATCTGATGGCCAAGGGCCACCAGTCGCGCTTTCTCGACGCCGAGGAGGGCCGCAGCCGCGGCCTCAAGCAGTTCCTCGACGAAAAATCGTTCAAGCCCGGCCTGCGCAGCTATCGGCGCAGCGGCTGACGCGACGGTCATTGTCATGCCGGCCTCGAACCATGGCTAGGGCGACCGCCGCGACGGCGGCGAGCCGGGATGCGCTCGCGCGCCTGATGCGCCCGCGCTCGGTCGCGATCGTCGGCGTGTCCGGCGAGCCGCGCTCGCCGGGCGCGACCGCGCTCGGCAATTTCGAACGCTTCGGCTATGGCGGCGACGTCCACCTCGTCAGCCGCAGCCAGGCGCAGATCAAGGGCCGCGCCTGCGTCGGCGCGATCGACGAGCTGCCCTTGGGCATCGATCTCGCCATGCTGATGGTGCCGCGGGCCGCGATCGAGGACGCGGTTGCGGCCTGCGCCCGGCGCGGCATCGCCGCGGCCATCGTGTTTGCCGCGGGCTTTGCCGAGGCAGGCGGCGCCTGGAAGGCGGCGCAGGAGCGCATCGCCGCCACCGCTCGCGACGCCGGCATGGCGCTGTGCGGCCCGAACTGCCTCGGTATCATGAATTACGCCGACGGCATACCGATGACCTTCTCGCCGCAGCGGCCGGCGCCGAAGCCCGCCGGCCCGGCGATCTCGATCGTGGCGCAAAGCGGCGGCCTCTCGGCGATCCTGCGCACCGCCTTGCAGGCGAAAGAACTGCCGGTTGCGTTTGCCGTCTCGACCGGCAATGAGGCCGTGGTCGGGCTCGAGGACTATCTCGACTATCTGCTCGACGATCCGGCGACCCGCGTCATGACCGTGTTCGCCGAGCAGATCCGCGAGCCGGCGCGCTTTCTCGCCTTCGCCGACCGCGCCCGCGACGCCGGCAAGCCGATCGTGCTCCTGCACCCGGGCACGAGCGCGGCGGCGCGGGCCGCCGCGCTGTCGCATACCGGGGCGCTCGCCGGCGATCATGATGTCATGCGCGCGCTGGTCACCCGGCACGGCGTCGTCCTCGCCGACAGCCTCGACGCGCTGATCGACATTTCGGAACTGATGGCGCGGTTTGACGCCGTGCCGGCGGCGGGCGCGGCCGTCGCCACCGATTCCGGCGCGTTCAAGGGCATGACGCTCGATCTGTGCGAAGCGCTCGGGCTGGAATTGCCGACGCTTTCGCCGGCGACTGCGGCGACGCTGAAGGCCGTCCTGCCGGACTTTGTCGAGCCGAGCAACCCGCTCGATCTCACGGCACAGGCCGCGGTCGATCTCGGCCTTTACGGACGGACCCTTGCACCATTGCTCGCCGACGTGCGCTTCGGCTGCCTCCTGGTCGCTCCCATCATCGGCACCGATGGCACGTTTGCCGCAGCGAAAACCCGCGCGATCCTCGCCGCGCTGGCCGGGTCGGCGAAGCCCGCGATCTTCGCGCTCCTTGGCGACGAGGTGCCGCTGGCGGAGGATTTGAGCGCAGCCATCCGCGCTGCCGGCGTGCCGCTGTTTCGCTCGCCCGAACGCGCCTTGCGCGCGCTCGCCGCCGTCATCGGGCACGGGCGGACGTTAGCCCGGGCAGCCGCGCGGCAAATCCTCCGGCAGACAACCGCGCCGCCGCCTCCGCCAGAACGCGGCGTACTGCCCGAGCATGCGAGCAAGACCTACCTCGCCGCATGGGGCATCGCCGTGCCGCGCGGCCGGCTCGCAAAAGATGCTGCCGAGGCCGCCGCCATCGCCGCCGCGATCGGCTATCCGGTCGCGCTGAAAGTCCAGGCGGCGGCGCTGCCGCACAAGAGCGATGTCGGCGGCGTCGTGCTCGATATCGGCGATGCGCCGGCTTTGGCCGCGGCGTGGACTGGCCTGATGGACGCGGTGATGCGGCGGCGGCCCGACATCGCGATCGAGGGCGTCCTGGTCGAAGCCATGGCGCCGCCAGGCGTGGAAGTGATCGTCGGCGCCCGCCGCGACCCGGATTGGGGACCGGCTGTTCTGGTCGGTCTCGGCGGCATCTTCGCCGAAGCGCTCGGCGACATCCGCGTGCTTGCGCCTGATCTCGACGACGCCGAGATTGAAGCCGAGATCCGGCTGCTCAAGGGGGCAGCGCTGCTTGACGGTATCCGCGGCCGGCCGGCAAGCGATGTCGGCGCCCTGGTGCGGATCGTGTCCGCCGTTGCCGCGCTCGTCCGCGCGCGTCCCGAGATCCGTGAAATCGATCTTAATCCGGTCGTCGTGTTGCCGCGCGGCGATGGCGCGCTTGCGCTCGACGCGTTGATCGTAACGCAATAGGCACAACGGCCGGCGAGCCAGCGAGCGGACAGACAAAGCAGCCGCGGCACCGATTCAGGCTTCGATCGCGAGCGCTCGCTCGACCGCGTCCAGGACTTCCCTGGGCCGGAACGGCTTGTAAAGCGTGAAGGTTGCGCCGGCTTCGTCGGCCATTGCCGCGAAGCCCGGCATCGGCGGACACGCCTTGCCGAACATGAAGCCCGACGCCGCGATCAGCGGGATGCTGGGGTTCAACTGCCGTATGGCCTGGATTACCGTCAATCCATCCATGTCCGGCATGAACACATCGACGATCGCCAAATCGAATTGGCCCGCCTGCATCGCTGCGATGCCCGACTTTCCGTCGGCGGCCACGCTCACGTCGTAACCGCCCGAGCGGAGCATGATCTGCACCCCCTCGCGCACCAGCCTGTCGTCGTCGATCACCAGAATCCGGGGCATCGGCGTTGCGTGCAATCGTTCCCTCTACGCCGCCGCGGTCAACGCCGTCCGCACCTTGTGCAAAAGCTCGTCGGACCGGAACGGCTTCTTCAAGCACGCGATGTTGGAGAGGCCGGGATGTTTGGGCAGAAAATCGAGCGCCGTCATCTGCGAATCGTTGAGCGCCACCCCGGAAATGACGATAATCGGCAAGTTCGGCGAACGGTCCCGCAGCGCCTTGATTAACTTTACGCCATCGACGGTCGGCATGTAGACATCAACGATGGCGAGATCAGGCGGCCTGGCTTCGAACTCGCCGAAGGCGGTGACGGCGTCCTCGACGCCGACGACATCGAATCCCTTGGCACGGAGCGCCACCGCAATGGCGGCTCGGACATGCGCCTGGTCGTCAACGACGAGGATTCGAGGCACGGGGGTACGCCTTAAACCGACGGCAGGCGCAGCCTAGGTCGAATTGGTAAAGGCTTGATTTAGGATGACGCTAAAGACGCCGGGGAATTGCCGGTTGCAAGCGCGTTGCGGATCATGCGCGCCAAATCCAACTTCCGGTACGGCTTTGGCAGCAGCAGAACGCCCGGGTCCAACCGCCCGTGGTGAACGATGGCGTTTTCGGTATAGCCGGAGGTGAATAGAACTCTGATGTCCGGGCGATGCTTCGCCGCTTCGTCAGCGAGGCGACGGCCATTCATCGGTCCCGGCAGGATCACATCCGTGAACATCAGGTCGAAGGCGGCGCCACTGTGGATGATGGCCAGCGCCTCCTGCGCGCCGACCGCCATCAGGGTTTTGTAACCCAGGCCTTCGAGCTGCAGGACGACGGAAGCGCGCACTGTAGGATCGTCCTCGACGACCAGAATCGTCTCATTGCCGCCTTCCAGAAGCGGCGCGGCCGCCGTCTCCGCGATCTCATCTTCCTGACTTTGCGCCTGCGGCAGATAGATCTTGAAGGTCGTGCCGTATCCCTCTTCGCTGTAAAGCTTGACGTGTCCGCCCGATTGCTTGACGAACCCGTAGACCATGCTGAGCCCGAGGCCGGTGCCCTTGCCGGTCTCCTTGGTGGTAAAGAAGGGCTCGAACACCTTGTCGCGAGTTTCCGCGGGAATTCCGTGGCCGGTGTCGCTGACGGCAAGCATCGCATACTGGCCGGCGATCACCTCGCTGTGGGCCTTCGCATAGTCCTCGTCGAGGACAGCATTGCCAGTCTCGATGGTCAGCTTGCCGCCGTCGGGCATCGCGTCGCGCGCATTGACCGCCAAATTCAAGACCGCCGTCACCAATTGTTCGGGATCGACCAGCGCCGGCCACGTGTCTTCCTGCAGCCGCCATTCGATCTCGACTTGCTCACCGAGCGTCGGCTTGAGCAGACTGACCGCCTCGGTCACGGCCAGTTTGATGTCGGTTCGGCGCGGCTGCAGCGGTTGCCGCCGCGCGAACGCCAACAGCCGCCCGGTCAATTCCGCGCCGCGATCGGCGGCCTCGCTGATCAGTTTCGCGATGGCCGCCAAATCCGGTTTGTCCGCAATACCCTCGGCCAGAATGTCGATGGTTCCGGTGATGACCGCCAGCACATTGTTGAAATCGTGCGCCACGCCGCCGGTGAGTTGGCCGATCGCGTCCATCTTTTGCGACTGGCGCAGCTGCTGCTCCATTCTGTTGCGCTCGGTGATGTCGGTCAG
>Ga0335085_10006379_pt1 | contig 18634 bp, 14 predicted proteins | sample Lox_Sample_45_FD_206712 | JGI IMG/M metagenome (GOLD analysis project Ga0335085, IMG submission 206712) | Soil microbial communities from Loxahatchee National Wildlife Refuge, Florida, United States - Lox_Sample_4.5 | ecosystem: Environmental > Terrestrial > Soil > Wetlands | place: USA...
CGTCGGGAAAACTGGCGACGCGGACGGCGGAATTCGATCTGCAGTAAATTTCGGAACTTGATTGTCGCTTCGTGAATTACTGCGGGAGAGCGAAGACGACGAGCGTGGAGCCCTGACGGAAGTCGACGTCGGGGAAGAGCGAATCCATGGCGCCTCCGACCAGAGAACCCTGCCATCCGGTTGTGGTGGCGATGTACTGACGTCCATTGACTGAGTACGAGACAGAGGCGCCGCGATTGCCCGCGCCGGTCTGGTAACTCCAAAGCTTCGCGCCGGTGCGCGCATCGAGGGCGAAGAAGAAGCCTTCGGGATCGCCGCTGAAGACGAGATCGCCCGCCGTCGCCAGCATGGAAGCGAGCAGCACGTATTTGTACGGATAACTCCACGCGCGCCTGCCGGTGACCGGATCCCAGGCATCGACGTGGGCGAAGCCGGAGCGATTGGGCGGCAGATTCATCTGGAAGCGGCCGTTCATGAAGTCGTGGCCTTCGTTACCGGCATCCGTGGTGGCCGTGACGCTGTTGCAGAGCTCGTTTACCGGGACGTAGAGGAAACCGGTGCGCGGCGAATAGGCCATGGAGTTCCAGCTCTTCGCGCCGGCAACGCTGGGACACCAAGTGAGAGTCTTGCCCGGCTGGGGCTCGTTGCGGCCGACGAGCTTGCCGTCCTCCGTGACCCCGGTGATCCAGTTCTGCACTTCGGGAGTGGAGAAGACACCGAGAAACTCGCCCGTGGCGCGATCGAGCACAAAGGTCAGACCGCTCTTGTTCATGTGAACGAGCAGTTTGCGCATGCGGCCCTTCATTTCGCGATCGATGAGGATCGATTCGTAAGCGGAATCGAAATCCCAGACATCGTCAGGGACTTCCTGATAGTGCCAGCGCAGCTTGCCGGTGTCGGCATCGAGGGCGACGACGCTGGCGGTGTAGAGGTTCATGTCGCGGCTCTTGTCCGTGCCGGTCACGCGGGCGGCGTCGTAGAAGTCGCTTCCGGCGTTGCCGGTGCCCCAGTAGACCAGGTTGAGATCGGGATCGTAGGAACCCGTGAGCCAGGGGGCGCCGCCGCCGAATCTCCAGCTATCGCCCTTCCAGGTTTCATGACCTTTTTCGCCGGGGCCGGGCACGACGTACCAGCGCCAGGCGAGACGGCCGGTCTTCACATAAAACGCGGTGAGGTAGCCGCGGTGCGCGCCGTCGCCATTGTTGCCGCCGACGACGACTTTATCTTTCACGATGAGAGGCGCGGCGCCGATGTTGCAGCCGCACTGACGGGGATCGTCGACGGCGACCTTCCAGACTTCGCGGCCGGAGCGCGTGTCGAGAGCGACCAGATTGTTGTCGGTGGTGCCGAACATTACGAGACCGGCGCTGACGGCAAGTCCGCGGTTCTGTACAAACGTTCCGGCGCTGCCGGGAATGCCGGCGCGCGAGGGGGCGTAGTTGTAGCGCCAGATCAGTTTTCCGGATGCGGCATCGAGCGCGAAAACGCGGGCGCGCGGGGTGATGAGATACATCGTGCCATCGACGACGATCGGGGTGGATTGCAGATTCTCGACGTAGTCGCCGGTCTGGAAAATCCACGCGGGGGTGAGCCGCGCGACGTTGGATGTGTCGATCTGATCAAGCGAACTGTAGCGCCAGGAAAGCTGCGACCCTCCGTAATGCGGCCAGTCGGCGGCGGCGGGCCCGCCGTTCTGGGCGAAGGCTACGGAACAGAAAAGGAGGGCGAAGCTGAAGCGCATGGGGTCAATCATACGTCAGGGACGCGACCCGCGTCGCGCATGTTATCCGGAGGCGCATTGATCGCGCGCAGCGCGTGACGCGAGTTCATCGGCGCGATTGTTGTCGTCGTGGGAGGCGTGGCCCTTTGTCCACGACCAGACGATTTGATGGCGGCCGGCCTGGTGGTCGAGTTCCTCCCAAAGGTCGCGATTGATCACGGGTTTCTTCTGCGACGTCATCCAGTTTTTTTTCTTCCAGCCGTGGATCCACTGGGTGATGCCGTTTTTCAGGTACTCGGAGTCGGTGATGACTTCGACATCGCACTTCTCTTTGAGCGCGCGCAGCGCGTGAATGGCTGCGCTGAGTTCCATGCGGTTGTTTGTGGTGTGGGACTCGCAGCCGTAGAGTTCCCTGGTGTGCGCGCCGTAGCGAAGAATCGCCGCCCATCCTCCGGGACCCGGATTTCCCAGACACGCGCCGTCGGTGATCACCTGAACTTTCTTCACAGACACTCTTTGTACCATCCGGGGCGGGTCCGGGGGCCAGCAGACAGCCAAAACATTTTTTAACTTTTTTGGTGTAACTTTTCACGTTTCAGTGCATAATGGTCGAAAGGAGAATCACAACGATGGCAGCAAAAAAGAAAGCAGCCAAGAAGAAAGCCGCGAAGAAAAAGTAAGCGGACCCTTCTGAGAAATGAGGCAGGCAGCTCTCACGAGCGCCTGCCTTTTCTGTTTTGGGGGGCCGGGGAAACGCGGCTGACGCCACGTGTACCGTTAAAGGCGCGCCCAGCAGAGAAAGCCGATCATCGTCTTCGCGTCGAGGATTTTGTTGGACGCGATCATCTCCCGCAGTTCCTTCTTCGTAAACCAGCGCGTTTCGATACGTTCGTCTTCCATCGGCTGCGACTCGCCCTGTGTGAGTCCGGTGGCGAGGAAGATGGTCATCTTCTCTTCGATGTAGCCGGGGCTGGGATAGAACGACACCAGCTTCTTCCATTTTTTGGCGCGCAGGCCGGTTTCTTCGATCAGCTCGCGTTTGGCGGCCTGCTGTACGGTTTCGCCTTCGTCGGTTTTGCCGGCGGGAAGTTCCCAGAGAAACCGATCGGCGGGCATGCGATATTGACGGACCAGCATCACGCGGTTTTTCTCATCCACGGCCATCATCACCGCCGAGCCGAGATGGCGCACGATGCTGCGCTTCATATGCCACCCGGTGCGATCGACCGCTTCGTCTTCAGTGACCCGAAACAAACTACAGCGGTAAACTTCCTGCGACGAAATTTTTTTCATTGCCCTATTGTCGCGGGGCGCGCAGGGCCTGAGCAAACTGTGCGGCGGGCAAGGTGTTCATGACATCACCTGCGGTGAGGCCGCCGCGGCGCGCGGTGAGAATTCCGTAGCGCATGTTGGCCAGGTGCTTCGGATGGTGCGCGTCGGTGGAGACGATAAACCTCGCGCCTTTGGCTTTGGCCGCGCGGACGTGGTTGGCGCTGAGGTCGAGCCGTTCAGGGCTGGCGTTGACTTCGAGCCACACGCCGCGCCGGACGGCTTCATCCATCACTTTGTCGAAATCGAAAGTGAATGGATCGCGATGGAGCAGCAGGCGTCCGGTAGGATGGCCAAGCGCCCTAAGATGCGGACATTCGAGGGCGCGCAGCAGGCGATCCGTCATCGCGGCGGGTTCGAGATTCATGTGGCTGTGGACGCTGCCGATGACGACGTCGAGCTCGGCGAGGGCGTCCCAGGCGATGTCCATGTCACCGTCCTTCATGATGTCGCATTCGAGGCCGGAGAAAATGCGAATGCCAGGGTTGCCGGTTTCGTTGATTTTGCGCACGGTCTGCGCAAACTCGACGACGCGCTTTTCGTCGAGACCGAACGCCATGGCAATGGCCTTGGAGTGATCGGTGATGGCGATGTATTCGTATCCGAGGGCGCGGGCGGCTTCGGCCATTTCTTCGAGCGAGGCGCGGCCGTCGGTGGCGGTGGTGTGCATGTGCAGGTCGCCGCGGATATCGGTCTGCTCGATCAGTTTCGGCAGTGCATGCGCTTCCGCCAGTTCAATCTCGCCGCAGTTCTCGCGCAGTTCCGGGGGGATCCAGTCGAGCCCGAGCGCGCGATAAACCTCCTCCTCGGTTTCGCCGGCGACGCGGGTGTCGTCATCGGCGCGGAAAAGGCCGTATTCGCTCAGCTTGAATCCCATGCGGATGGCGCGCTGGCGAAGCGCGACATTGTGCTCTTTGCTGCCGGTGAAATACTGCATGGCGGCGCCGAAGGTGGCGTGTTCGAGCGCGCGCACGTCGACCTGCAGACCTTCGCGGCCGAGCTTGACGCTGGTTTTGTTGACGCCGCGACCGAGGATTTCGTGAACGCGCGGGTTGGCGGCCATGCGATCGAGCGCGGCGGCGGCGTTCGGACCGGTGACCAGGAGATCGAGATCGCCGATGGTTTCGCGTCCGCGGCGGAGGCTTCCGGCGGGCGTGATGGCATCGATGCCGGGCAGATCGGAGAGATACGCGGTGAGTTCGCGCGCCGTGTTGTCGGCGAAACTCAGCAGGAAACGGCCGGTGCGAAGGCGATACTGCTCGATGCTGCGCAGGACTTTTTCTTCCAGCTTCGCGCCCATGCGGGGCAGTTCGCGGAGCTTCTGATCGCGGCAGAGCTGTTCGAGCTGGTCCATGGTGGTGAGCTGAAAGTGCTCGAACAGCAGCGCGATGCTTTTGGGGCCGAGGCCCTGGATTTTGAGGAACTCGAGCGCGGCGGGGGGAAACTTCTTCAGCAGCTCATCGCGTTTGTCGCAGCTGCCGGTGGCTTCGATCTGATGCAGAACGGCGGCGAGGCCCTTACCGATGCCGGAGATGTCGGTGACTTTGCGCTCGGGGTCGGCGAGAATGGCCGACACTTTTTCGGGATAACCTTCGATAGCGGACGCGCCGTTGCGGTAACTGCGGATGCGAAAGCCGTCTTCGCCGGCGATCTCCATCAGGTCGGCGGTTTCATAGAGGATGCGCGCGAATTCGCGATTTTCCAAATGCCTATTCCTTCCGGCGCGCAACGGCCCCGCGGGCTGCGCGCCTGTTTAACCGTATAGTCCTGAACCGGTGGCCGTATTGATGAAGATCGACGCGGTCGCCTGTGACGAGGATGCCTTCGGCGCGAAGACGGAGGCGCTGCTCGAATCCATTTTCGCCGGTGAGGAGAATTCTGCCGTTGGCGCCGAGGACGCGATGCCAAGGGACATTCTTCCCGCCGGAGCGGAGCGCCCAGACGACCTGGCGGGCCGCGCCGGGATGTCCCGCCGCGGCGGCGACGTCGCCATAGGTCGCGACTTTGCCTTTGGGGATGCGGCGGACCTGGTGGAGCATTCGCTCGAACATCAGACGGTCCTGAATTTTTCGTCGATCTCGACCTGATAGCCGCTGGCGAGGCGGTTGGTCTCGTTCGCCATGCCGACGACGGCGAGGAGTTCGGCGAACATCTCGTCGGTCATGCCGGCCTTTCGCGCACCGGCTGTGTGCGAGGCGATGCAGTAGCCGCACTGATTGGACGCGCTTACAGCGACGTAGATCATTTCCTTGGTGAGCGGATCGAGCGCGCCGGGCTTCATGATTTCCTTGATGCTGGACCATGTTCGTCGCAGTGTGGGCAGATCGTGCGCGATGGCTTTCCAGAAATTATTGATCCAGTCGGTTTTGCGGGTGGCCATGATGTCGTCATAGACAGCGCGGACTTCCGGGCTTGCGGCGTCGTATTCGATCATTCCGAGAGTTGCCATGAAGACAGGATATCGGGGCGGCAGGCGGGGCTACGCGGCAAAGGCGGCGAGCTGCTTCACGGTCTCAAAGGTGTCTGCTTCAGCGGCTGTTTTGTCGGCGCGATAACGTTTGACCCGCGCGAAGCGCAGCGCGTACCCGCTTATGTAGCGCGGGCTGATCTGAATGTCGCTGTAGGCGATCTCGGCCACGAGCTTCGGTTCGACGTAGACGGTGTAGCTGTCGCGCGATGTTTCGAGCGCGAGAAGTTGTTCGGTCTGCCAGCGGAGCATTTCGTCGGTGAGTCCTTTGAAGGTTTTTCCGAGCATGGCGAAACCGCCGTTTTCGGTGTCGCGCGCGCCGAGATGCAGATTGCTCAGCCAGCCCTTGCGGCGTCCGCTGCCCCATTCGGCGGCCAGGATGACCAGATCGAGCGTGTGAACCTTTTTGATCTTGAGCCAGCTGCTGCCGCGCGCGCCCGCCATGTAAAGCGACAGCGGGTCTTTCGCCACCACGCCTTCGTGACCGGCCTCGAACGATGCGCGGAGGAAGGTCTCCGCGGATTCGGGGTCTGAAGTGACTGTGTGCGGAATCAGATTCTCCGGCGCAGAGATGCCGCGCAGGATCGTGAACCGCTCCGACTGCGGATGGTCGATCAGGGGCTGCCCATCGCAGTAGAGGATGTCGAACCAGACGGGCGTCAGCGGCAGTTCGGTTCGGAGGCGCTCGAGATCAAGCCTGCGCCCGAAGCGGCGCATCGTGACCTGGAACGGCTGCGGGCGGCCATCGGAAGTGAAGCTGATCACCTCGCCGTCAAGAATTACTTCGTTTGCGGGGAGTTTTCGCGCAGCCTCGACAACTTCGGGGGCGGATTCGGTGACGTCGTTCAGTGCTCTGGTATAGATGTGAACTTCATCGCCGCGCCGGTGCACCTGAATGCGCGCGCCGTCAAGCTTATATTCGAATGCGGCTTCGTGCATTTCTGCGAGCGCGGTCCCGACGTCGGCGGCGGGTTGCGCCAGCATCGGATGAACCGGCCGGAAGAGCCGGATGGTCCATTGGTCGAGCGACGCTTCGCCGTTTGTCAGAAGCGCGCGGGCAACAACGGCAGTATCTCCTGCCATCATGGCGGCGCGGCGGATGCGATCCACCGGCACGCCGGATGCTTTCGCCAGAGCTTCGAACATGATGCCTTCGAGCGCGCCCTGACGCAGTCCGCCCAGCAGCAATTCGCGAACGAACTGCTGCTCTCCGGCCGTGGCGCGCGCCAGGAGGGCCTGAAGCTGATCGCGTTTCTGCTGTTCGGAGCCGCGGCCTTTCGAAGCAGCAAGAATGGTGAGGGCGCGGTCCACATCGGTGACCTGGAGCGAAGGCGTCTCCGCAGGCTCCACATGCGAATCGCGCACCGCCGCGTAACCGATGCCCGAGCGGCCCTGCCGCGTTTCGCCGGAGAGGAAAGCGACGACGATTTCGATTTCTTCCGGATTCAGCCGGCGGAGCAGATCGGCGAGGAGCTCGATCTTCGTGAGGCGCTTCGGAGTTGCGGCGACGCGCGCGGAAGTCTGAACCACATTGGCGAGCAGCATGATGAACTACAAACCGAGCTGCGCCTGTTTGTCGAGATCGAGCAGGTAGCCCTTTTTGCCGACGTTGAGCGCGGAGGTCGGGCCCAGCTTTTGCTGTGCACCGGCCGCCTCATGAATGTGGCCGCAGAAGAAGTAACGCGGCTGCTCGCGCAGCAGAAACGCGCGCATGGCGGTGCTGCCCGCGTGGCGCAGATTGGTGATGCGGTCGAGCATGGTGCCGTGGGGAGGCACATGACAGATCGCGATCATCGGCTTCAGGCCGTCGAATTCGTGAAGGCGCGTTTCGAGTTCTTCTTCGGAATATTCGCCGGGGGTATCGAAAGGCGTGGGATTGGAGTATCCAAGGCCGACGACGTGAAAGCCGTCCACTTCGATCCGGCCGCCGTGAAAATCGTGAAAACCGCAGCGCGCGCAGAGGTCGGCGACCTGCCGCTCGGATTCGTGATTGCCCGGGATGACGTACATGCGATCGGCGCGCTGCTTCAGAATCTCGCCCATGGCATCGAGGCCGCGCGAGAAGTTGACGAGGTCTCCGGCGCAGAAATAGTAGTCGGCGTCGATAGCCATCAGGCGCTGGAGCGCCTTCGCGTCGCTGTGAATGTCTGAAAAGATCAGCAGTTTCACGGTTTCATGGTAGCTTTGAGGCGCGGCTCTGCCAGGGCGGGTCGGTTACCATAAAAGAGGAATCCCCTCCCGCCGCTTTTATGCAAGAAAACCAAGGCCCGCAGTCGGGCGTTAATGCGTGGCTCGAAGAAGAGCTCCTGCAGGAATATCATCACGATCGGACGTTAGTCGACTCTGACTGGAAGGAAGTCTTCGATCACGCCGAGCCGAATCGCCCGCCGTCCGGAAACGGCCAGGGCATTGTCAAGGCGGCTCCGGCGCAGGTTCTGATTCAGCATCCAGCCGGGCCCGCACTGACCGGCTCCCTCATCAGCGATTCCGAAGAGCTGGTGCCGCTGCGCGGGACGGCGGCGCGAATCGCGGAGAACATGGCGCTCAGCGCAGCCATTCCTCTCGCCACTTCGCAGCGGATCGTACCGGTTAAAGTCATCGACGAGAACAGGCGGCTCATCAATCATCACCGGGCGCTGCTGGGCAAGAGCAAAGTTTCGTACACGCATTTGATCGGTTGGGCCATCGTGAAATCGGTGCAGGCTAATCCGGCGCTGAATCACGCATTCGCGTCAAATCCGGCAGGCGAGATGTTCCGCGTGATGCATAAGGAGATCAACTTAGGCGTCGCGGTGGATGTTCCGGGGAAAAATGGCTCGCGCAGTCTGCTGGTACCGAACATCAGGAATGCGGGCGCCATGACGTTCGCACAGTACGTGACGGCCTTTGACGACGTGGTGGCGCGCGCCCGGTCGGGCAAGCTTGGCGTGCCGGATTTCCAGGGGACTACGATTTCGCTGACGAATCCCGGCACAGTGGGGACGATGGCTTCGATGCCGAGGCTGGTTGCCGGACAGGGAGCGATCATCGCGGTGGGGGCGATGGACTATCCGGCGGAATATCGCGGTGTAGCGCCGGATGTGGTGGCATCGCTCGGCATCAGCAAAGTGATGTCGGTCACCTGCACCTACGACCATCGCGTGATTCAGGGCGCCGAATCCGGTTTGTTCCTCGGCACGCTGCAGGAACTGCTGGACGGCGATCACAGTTTTTACGATGAGATCTTCGAAGCGCTGCGCATTCCGTATGCGCCGGTGAAATGGGCGCCGGACAAGACGCCTGACGGACTGGCGGCTGTTCCCGAGCCGTCGCCGGACGTGGTTAAGGAAGCTGCGGCCACCCGGCTCATCAATGCTTTTCGCGTGCGCGGACATCTGATGGCCGATCTCGATCCGCTGGGCGATGAACCGGCATATAACTCGGAACTCGATCCGCTCTCCTATGGACTGACGATCTGGGATCTGGATCGCCACTTCTACACCGACTCGCTGGTGCACGCGTTCAGCGGGCGCATGACGGCGACACTGCGCGAGATGGTGGACATTCTGCGCCGAACGTATTGCGGCAAGATCGGGGCAGAGTACATGTACATTCAGCGGCCGGAGGAAAAACTCTGGCTGATGGAGCGGATGGAGACGCCGGAAGATTCTGTCATCTCAAACGAAGACAAAATCCGCATTCTCGACAATCTCGTGCGTGCGGAGGAGTTCGAGCATTTCCTGGACCGGCGATTCATCGGGCAGAAACGTTTTTCGCTGGAAGGCGCGGAAACGACGATTTCGGTGCTGATGGAAACTGCGAATCTGTGCGCCGAGAACGGCGCGCACGAAATGGTGATCGGGATGGCGCACCGCGGGCGGCTGAACGTGCTGGCGAACATCATCGGCAAACCGCTGGGCCAGATTTTTTCGGAATTCGAAGGCAACATCGACCCCGCCTCGGCGCAGGGATCGGGCGACGTGAAATATCATCTGGGCGCCAGTGGAGTTCACCAATCGCCGTCAGGTAAAGAAGTCGTGGTTTCGCTCGCCGCGAATCCAAGCCATCTCGAAGCCGTGAATCCGGTGGTGGAAGGCATGGTTCGCGCCAAACAGGACCGGCTGGGCGATGCGGAACGGCTGCGCGTTGTGCCGGTGCTGGTGCATGGCGATGCCGCATTTGCAGGCCAGGGCGTGGTTGCCGAAACGCTGAACCTCTCGCAGCTCGATGGGTACAGGACGGGCGGCACCCTGCACTTTGTCATCAATAATCAGATCGGGTTCACCACGCTGCCGGAGGATTCGCGCTCGACCGAATACGCGACCGATATCGCGCGCATGGTGCAGGCGCCGATTTTCCACGTGAACGGCGACGATCCGGAAGCCGCGATGCGTGTGCTGCGTCTGGCGTTTGAATACCGGCGTCAGTTCCGGCGCGATGTGGTAATCGACATGATCGGCTATCGCCGGCACGGACACAACGAGGGCGACGATCCGGCGTATACGCAGCCTGTGATGTACCGCAGGATCAAGGATCAGGCTTCGGCGGCGGTTCTTTATGGAAGGCGGCTGATCGCGGCAAAGATCATCACAACCGCGGAAGTTGAAGCCAACCGGAAAAAGACGGCGGACCGGCTGAATGCCGCGTTCGATGCGAACAAAGCGGCGGGCCCGTGGGTGCTGCAACCGGCGGTTCCGACGCGGCCGGTGATTTCTTCGACGGCGATTTCGCGCGACATGCTGGAACGCGTTGTGGACGGAATCAGTTTTCTGCCGGCTTCGTTCCACGTGCATCCCAAGCTGGAAGGATTCGTGCGCAAGCGGCGCGAAACGCTGGCGCAGAACGGTCCGGTGGACTGGGCGTTCGCCGAGGCAATTGCGTTCGGCAGTCTGGTGCTGGAAGGCGTGCCGGTGCGGCTGAGCGGGCAGGACTCCGGGCGCGGCACATTCAGCCAGCGGCATCTGACGTTCTACGATTTCGAGGCGGGACGGCGTTACATTCCGCTGCAGCACATGGCCGAGGGCACGCACTCAGATAAGCAGGCGCGCTTCGATGTGTTCGACAGCCCGCTGAGCGAATTCGGCGTGCTGGGATTCGAATACGGCTACAGCGTGTCCGATCCCGAGACGCTCACGCTGTGGGAAGCGCAGTTCGGCGATTTTTCGAATGGCGCGCAGATCATCATCGATCAGTTCCTCACGACGGCCGAACAAAAGTGGAGTCAGACGAGCGGGCTCGTGCTGCTGCTGCCGCACGGATATGAAGGGCAGGGGCCGGAGCATTCGAGCGCGCGCATGGAGCGCTTCCTGCTGCTGTGCGCCGAGGACAACATCCGGGTAGCGAACTGCTCGACGCCGGCGCAGTACTTCCACATCCTGCGCCGTCAGATGACGACGGAGCACAAACCGCTGGTGCTTTTCACGCCGAAGAGCCTGCTGCGTTCGCCTGCCGCGGTTTCGAGCTTCAGCGAGCTGACAGGATCGTCATTCCGTCCGCTGATCGGGGACACGCTGGACCCGTCGCGGGTGCGGAAGGTGGTGTTCTGCACCGGCAAGGTTTACTACGATCTGCTGGCGGCGCGCGAAGCGAAGCGGATAGATGACATCGCGCTGGTGCGGATGGAAGAGCTTTATCCGTTCCCCGATCAGATGGTGCTCGATGTGCTGGCGCGGTACAGCTCCGGTGCCGAACTGATCTGGTGCCAGGAAGAGCCGCGCAACATGGGTGCGTGGCGATTCATGTTCGGATACTTCAAGGGTCTGGGCAGAGTGATTCACTATGCGGGCCGGATGAAGAATGCCAGTCCGGCGGCCGGTTCGGCGAAGCGGCACGCGGAAGAGCAGAAGCGGCTGATCGAAGACGCGCTGAAGTAGTCGTCCGGGACGGGGGAACGCGGCTTGCGCCGCGTGTACGCTAAATCCGATGGAAAGATTTCAGGATGTCGCGCGTGCTGTACTGCAGAGCGACGGGGCGGCCGTGGGGGCAGGCCATCGGATAGTCGGTGGCGGCCAGCGTGCGCAGCATCCATTCCATTTTGCGCTGATCGAGCGGGGTGTTGATTTTGATGGCGGCGCGGCAGGCAATCGACGCCGCGATGCCGCGGCGCAGATCTGAAACCGAAACGCTGCGCAGCTCGTTCTCGGCGATTTCGAGAATTTCGAAAATCACGCGCTCGAGATCGCCCTGTCCAACGGCAGCCGGGGCGGCCTTCACGGCGATCGTGCGGTTTCCGAACGGCTCGGTCTCGAATCCGGAATTGTGCAGTTCGTCGGCGATGCGGGCGTACTCAATCTGCTGTTCGGGCGTCAGCTGAAGAATCACCGGCATCAGCAGATGCTGCACTTCGACATGGCCGGCAGCCTGCTGCTTCAGCACCTGTTCGAAGAGAATGCGCTCATGCGCAACATGCTGGTCGATGATCCAGAGGCCGTCGGTTCCGGCGGCGATGATGAAGCTGTTGTGGAGCTGACCGAGCGGACGCAGTTCGCCAATGCGCGCCATGGTGTGCTGCGGCGGAATTGCTTCGTCGGGGAACGCACCGTGGGTGTCGGGCACGCGCAGACGCAGGGGCTGCTCCGCTTCGGGCGCCTGAGGCTGCGGCTCGTTCACAGGAATGACGGCATCGCCGAAATCGAAGCGTCCGGCGGGGGGGTGCGGGGGCAGCAGAGTGTAATCCGGAACGGTGGCGGGCGGCGATACGCCGGCGGCTTCGTTCTGCATCATCTGCGAAAACTCGGAATAGGGCAACGCAGCGCCGGCCTGGGGCATGGCGCCGGGTGTGAAGCTGGGCGCGGGCCGGGAGAGCATCAGTTGTTCGCGAATCGCATCGCGGATGAAGTCGTGAACCCACGACTGATGGCGGAAGCGGACCTCGGTTTTCGACGGGTGCACATTGACGTCAACTTCCTCGCAGTCGCAATCGAGAAAAATCAGAGCGAAGGGGAAGCAGGCCGGAGGCATCAGATTGTGATAAGCGCCCGAAAGCGAATGCAGCACCAGACGGTCGCGGATCAGCCGGCCATTGACGAACACGAAGATCGAGTTGCGATTATTTTTTTGCACCTGGGGGCGGGACACGAAGCCGCAGAGAGTGTAAGCGCGCGGAGGCTCATCGGGTTCCGGCATCTGCAGCGCGGTGCTCTTCGGCTTTAGCTCGATCAGGTCTTCCAGAATCTGACTGCCGAAAACCTGAAACACGCGTTCGCGCATCGTTTCGACCGGGGTGGCGTGCAGAAGCGTGGCTCCGGCATTCCACAGCTCGAACGTCTTGTCGGGGTGGGCGAGGCTGTAGTGCGTCACGAGCGAAGCGATGTGGGCCAGCTCCGTCTGTTCCGAGCGCAGAAATTTTTTACGCGCGGGGACGTTGAAGAAGAGATCGCGGACGGTAATGGTGGTGCCGGCGCCGCGCGCGATTTCGTCGCAATTGACGATCTTGCCGCCCGCGATCTCGACGCGGGTTCCGGTTTGCTCTTCGAGCGAGCGTGTCTCGAGCAGCAATCTCGAAACGGAAGCGATTGAGGGCAGCGCCTCGCCGCGAAAGCCCAGCGTGGCGATCGAAAGCAGGTCCTTCACGTCATGCAGCTTGCTGGTGGCGTGGCGCTCGAATGCCAGCAGCGCATCGTCGCGGAGCATGCCGCAACCGTCGTCGGCGATGCGGATCAGCCGCCGCCCGCCGTTTTCGACTTCGATGCGAATGGCGGAGGAGCCGGCATCGAGCGAATTCTCGAGCAGCTCCTTTACGACCGAAGCAGGCCGCTCAACAACCTCACCGGCCGCGATTTTGTTGGCGACGTTATCCGAAAGGACCCGAATGCGGCCCACGTAATCCCTCTGTCTGCCCGCGCCTACTTATGCGGATCGATGCCGAATTTCTTCAGCTCTTCCCCGTAGTAGCGCTTTTGCAGGATGTCCCACTCTTCGCTGCCCTCGGTGATGTCGCGCTTGATGGAGCGGACCTTGTCGCGGGCGGCGCGGTCGGCTTTCTCCTCCACCTGCAGGATTTCCGTGAAAGCCTTGACGATTTCGAGGCGCGCTTCGTTCTCGTCCTTCTTTTTAAAGCGCAGATCGCGGGATTTTTTCAAAGCTGTGATGAGCTTATGCGAAATATCGGTGATCTTGTCGCGGGAAAGCTTCATCGCATCGCCGGTATCGCGCCCGGACGCGCGCACAATTTTGCGCTGCTGCACCAGAGTATTTTTCGCCTTGCGGAACATTTCCTGGTAGCTGACGCCTTCGCGGCGCATGTAATCGCTGTACTGTTCCAGGATGTCGCGCACCTCGTCGTTCAGCCGGTCCTCGGCATCCAGTTCGTCGAAGATGACGGTATGGACGAGCTCGGTCACTCTTTCCGGCACGGGCGTTTCGATCGTACCGGGTACAAGGCGTCGCACAATCTGACGGGAAAGATAGGCTACAAACTCCCGGGGAAGCAACATGTCGAATGGTCTTCGTCAGTGTATCATCGTGAATTCTTCTGACAGCCGGTTCGTGATGGCCTCGTCCGCCGCGACCCAGCCGCCGATCGGGAGTTTTTTTCGGTTGCTAAGATGATTAAGGTCTGTTAAGGTGACGCGCATGAAGGGAGCCTTCGCGGGGTGCGGTTTTTCACGTTCGCGCCTGCTCATATGACAACTTCGTTTACAGCGCCCGTCAGCACGGAACGACTTAAAACCGCGCTCGCGGCGGGGCTCGATGCGGACACCCTGATAAGGGCGTTCCGCCTGATGCAGACGTCGCGGAGCATCGACGATCGCGAGATCGTGCTCAAGCGGCAGATGCACATCTTCTTTCAGATCAGCGGCGCGGGACACGAGGCGATTCAGGTTGCGGCGGGCCTGGTGACGAAGCCCGGTTACGACTGGTTTTATCCTTACTATCGCGACCGCGCGCTCTGCCTTACGCTGGGCATGACGCCGCGGGCGATGCTGCTGCAGGCGTTCGGCGCGGCGTCGGACCCTTCTTCGGGCGGACGTCAGATGCCCTCGCACTGGACGGATCCGGCGAAGAATATCGTCACGAGTTCCTCTGCGACGGGCACGCAGTTCGTGCAGGCGGTCGGTTGCGCAGCCGGATGCAGACTGCTCTGGCCCGGCGAGGATCGGCTGGTGCTGGCCAGCTCGGGTGAAGGCGCGACGAGCGAAGGCGAGTTCTGGGAGTCGGTCAATCAGGCCTGCCTCTACAATCTTCCGGTGCTGTTTCTGATTCAGGACAACGGCTACGCGATTTCCGTGCCGGTGGACAAACAGACACCGGGCGGATCGATTTCAAAACTGATGGCAGGTTTTGAGAACCTGCTGACGATCGAGGTTGACGGAACGGACCTGATCTCGTCGTACAAAGCGATGAACGCGGCGGCGGCGTGGTGCCGCGGAGGCCACGGGCCGGCGCTCGTACACGCGCACGTGGTTCGGCTGTATTCGCACTCGTACAGTGACGACGAAAAATTTTACAGGCCGCCGCATGAGCGGGAAGAAGAAAAGCTGCGCGATCCGCTGGTGACCTTCCCGAAGTTTCTGATCGAGGAAGGCGTGACCGACGCCGAGGCGATTCAGAGGATGGCACATGAGATCAAGCGCGAACTGGCGGAAGACGATCATTTCGCGCGGAAGGAGCCGGCTCCCGATCCGGCCACGGCGCTGGTTCATCTTTATTCGGAGAAGGTCGATCCCACGTCAACCAGGTTCGATGCGGTGGCGCAGCCCGAGGGCGATCCGAAGACGATGCTCGATCTGATCAACGCGACGCTGAAAGAAGAAATGCGCCGCGACGATCGGATTGTCGTGTTCGGGGAGGATGTGGCCGACTGCAGCCATGAAAGCAATCTTTCCGAAGTTAAAGGCAAGGGCGGAGTTTTCTCGGTGACGTTCGGGCTGCAGAGGGCGTTCGGCGCGGACCGCTGCTTCAATTCGCCGATTGCGGAAGCGTCGATTGTGGGCCGGGCAATCGGGATGGCGACAATCGGACTGAAGCCGATTGCGGAAATTCAGTTTTTCGATTACATCTGGCCGGCGATGATGCAGATCCGCGATGAGCTGGCTTCGATGCGCTGGAGGTCGAACGGGCATTTTTCCGCGCCATTGATTCTGCGCGTGCCCATCGGCGGGTATCTGGCGGGCGGCGCGATTTATCACAGCCAGTGCGGCGAGGTGACGTTTACGCATCTGCCCGGGCTGCGGGTCGTATTTCCGTCGAATGCGGAAGACGCCTGCGGACTGCTGCGAACCGCGATCCGGTGCGACGACCCGGTGCTGTTCCTCGAACACAAGAAGCTTTACCGCGAAATGTACAATCGCGCGCCGCATCCGGGCGCGGATTTCACCATTCCTTTCGGCAAGGCGAAGGTGGTGAAGGAAGGCAGCTCGGTCAGCATCATTACGTATGGGGCGCTGGTGCAGAAATCGCTGCTGGCGGCGCAGGAGATCGAGAAGCGGCGGCCGGACGCGAGCGTCGAGATCATCGATCTAAGGACGCTTTCGCCTTATGACTGGGAAGCGGTGCGCGCGACGGTTGAGAAGACCAGCCGCGTGATCGTGGCTTACGAAGATACGCTCAGCTTCGGTTACGGGGCGGAGATCGCGGCGCGGATCGCGGATGAGCTGTTCACGAGTCTTGACGCGCCGGTGAAGCGCGTGGGAGCGATGGATACGTGGGTTGGGTATCATCCGCAGCTCGAGGCTGCGATTCTGCCGCAGACGGAAAACATCGTGCAGGCAATCGACCAGATACTGGCATTCTGAGCCGGATTCAGGCTAAAAGCCTGTGCCACCATCGTCCATTGGCCAGACCCATTACAGCGCCAGAGCCGCTTTTACGCGCGCGGGAGTGAAGGGACTTTGGCGGATGCGGGCGCCTGTCGCGTCGAAGATAGCGTTGCCGATGGCAGCGGCGATCAGCGTGATTGACGTTTCGCCGGCGCCGGTGGCTTCTTCGTCGGTGCGATTAACCAGGGTGATTTCGATCTTCGGCACGGCGATGCCGAGGGGCAGGCTGTGATAGGTGCGCCAGTCGACTGAAGTCACTTTTTCGTTGTCCCATGTGACTTCCTCACCGAGCACGCGGCTCATTCCCTGCAGTGCGCCGCCTTCGATCTGATTGCGGAGGCCGTCAGGGTTGGAGATCGGTCCGCAGTCGTTCGCGACCACAATGCGTTTCACGGAGATGGCCCCGGTGTCCTGATTGACGTCGGCCTCAACAACCATCGCGACATATCCGTTGTCGCCTTCGTAAGCGACGCAGGCGATACCGCGTCCGGAGACAACGCCGGTGCGGCGGTTACCGGGTTTGGGAGAGGGGCGAGCGTTCCAATTGGCGGCTTTGGCGGCGGTAAGCACCATTTCGCGAAGACGGGCGTGGCTGAGGTGGCGCACACGGAATTCGACGGGATCGGCCTTGATTTTCGCGGCGAGCTCGTCCATGAAGCATTCGTGGGCGAAAGTGTTTTGCAGACGCGCGGGAGAACGAAGCGGGCCGGTGAAGAAGGGCGAAGCCACACTGTGCAGCAGGACGCGTCCGCTCTGCACGGTACCGGCGCCTTTGTTGACGCCGCCAATCGGCACGGCGAGATAAGACGGAATGCCGTTGCTGTTGTTGTTGAAGTTTGCCGGCACGGGCGGATTGGAACGAGGGGAGAACGAATCCGGCTCAAAGCCGGCAAGCATGCCGGTGATGACGTTGCCGGGCCGTCCAGTACCGGGACGATTGCCGAGCGAAGGAGACCACGATTCGTGATGCCACGCGACGATGTTTCCTTTGGCATCGAGACCGGCGCGCTCGTCCATCAGAAACGCGTTGCCGTAGTTTTCCCACGCCATTTCGTCTTTGCGCGAAAGCTGCACGCGAACAGGCTTGCCGACCGCCTGCGAGAGAAGCGCGGCGTCGTAGGTGACCGTGTCTGCGCCGTTGAGCCCGTAACAGCCCGAACCGCGGCGGAAGATGACGTGCACATTTTCCGGCTTCAGGCCGAGCACCATGGCAGCGGTCGTCTTCTGATACCAGACCGCCTGCGTGGGCGACCAGATGGTGGCGCGATCGGCCTGCACGTCGGCCACGGCGCAGGAACTGCCCATCGAGCCGTGCATCTGGTAGGGGTGGTAGTAAGTCGCCTTGAGAACGGTGGCGGCCTGGGCGAGCTTCTGATCGACATCCCTCGCATCCGCCAGGAGCGTGTCGCGCGCCGGCTGCGAGCGCAGATGATCGGGGAAATCGGCCTGTTTCGGAAGGCCGGCGCCGGGAGTCCAGTTAACTTTGAGTTTCGCGGCGGCCTGCATGGCCTGCCAGGGTTTTTCCGCAACCACTCCGACGAAATTCTTTTTCACGACCACTTTGACGACGCCCGGCATGCCTTTCACCGAACTCTCATCGACACTGATGACGGTTGATTCGACAGCGGGCGGGCGGACGACGCGGCCGTGCAGCATTCCGGGCACGCGCACGTTGTGTACGAACTCGAATTTTCCGGTGACGATTTCGGGCAGATCGGGGCGCGGCACGGGCTTTCCAAGTACCGTCCATTCACGCGGGTCTTTGCGTCTGGCTTTGGGATCGAGAGTGAGATTGAAGCGGCGGCCGCGGAGAATTTCGCCGTAGCTCAGTTTTCCTGCGGGATCGTTCTTCACGGAGATCAGGCCGTCAGAGAGGACGAGACTCTCGACTGGAACGCCAAACTTTTCCGATGCGAGGCGCATCAGAGCTTCACGCGCGGTGGCGGCGGCCTGCGCGAGATTACCGTCTCGAAAGTTCGCCGGGTGCGACTGGCTGCCGGCGGTGTAGGCCTGATCGGGAGTCAGAGCGGTGTCGCAGTAGATCAGTTTCACTCGATCGAACGGCACACAAAGTTCTTCGGCGACCAGCTGTGTCTGAGCGACGAAAATTCCCTGGCCAAGTTCTTCTTTACCGCTGTACGCGGTGATGCCGCCGTCCGCGGCGATGGCGATCCAGGAGTCGAGCTGATTCAGCGGCGGCGATCCGGGAACGGGTCCGCCAAACTGAGCCGCGGCAGGCTGATCGGAGATGCTGAAGCTGACGATGAGCGCGCCCGACGCTTTCAGGAAATCCCGGCGGGAAGAAGTCATGCTCTCTGCCTTTCGCGTGCATAGCGGTTAATCGCCGCGAGCATGCGAACACTGGTGAAGCAGCGGCAG
>Ga0335085_10006381_pt1 | contig 18629 bp, 13 predicted proteins | sample Lox_Sample_45_FD_206712 | JGI IMG/M metagenome (GOLD analysis project Ga0335085, IMG submission 206712) | Soil microbial communities from Loxahatchee National Wildlife Refuge, Florida, United States - Lox_Sample_4.5 | ecosystem: Environmental > Terrestrial > Soil > Wetlands | place: USA...
CGCGCGCGGCTCACATGCCTGCCCCCGGGTTTGCCGCCGGCCCGTGCTTGTTCAAGGACACGATGCAGATGTCGGCCTTCAACAACAACCAGTTCTTTCTCGGGCACTCGGCGATGCTGGTCAACGAGGGGCTGCCGCAGTTCGTGGTCAACCGGATGCAGCGACGGTGGCCCGATCTCAAGACCAAGCGCGTCGGGCTGCTGGGGATGGCATTCAAGGCGGAAAGCGATGACGCCCGCGAGTCGCTCTCCTACAAGCTGAAGAAGATCCTGAGCCTGGTGTCGGCGGAGGTGCTCACCACCGATCCCTACGTCGCCGATCCCGACCTGCTCGCCGAGGACGAGGTCCTGGAGCGGTCCGACCTGCTGGTCATCGGCGCTCCCCATCACCGCTATCGAACCCTGAACCTGCGCGGGAAGCCGGTGGTCGACGTGTGGAATCACCTTGGAAAGGGAAGCGTCATTTGAAGATCCTGGTCACCGGAGCGGCGGGCTTCATCGCTGGATACCTGGTCGAGGAGCTGCTCGGCCACGGCTACGAGGTCATCGGGCTGGACAACCTGTCGAAGTACGGCCCGCTCGAGAAGAGCTACGACAAGCATCCCCGCTTTCGCTCGGTGATCGGCGATGCCAAGGACCTCCAGCTCCAGAAGGAGCTCCTCGCCGATTGCGACCATCTCGTCGCCGGGGCGGCGGTCATCGGAGGCATCAGCTACTTCCACGAGCTGGCCTACGACCTGATGGCGGAGAACGAGCGCATCGTCGCCTCGACCTTCGACGCGGCGCTGTGGGCCCACCGCGAGCGCCGCCTGAAGAAGATCACCGTGCTCTCCAGCTCGATGGTCTACGAGAGCGCCAATGTCTTTCCCACGCCCGAAGGCGAGCAGCTCCGCTGCCCGCCCCCGCTGTCGACCTACGGATTCCAGAAGCTGGCGTGCGAGTATTTCGCCAAGGGGGCGCACGAGCAGTACCGGCTTCCCTACACCATCGTCCGGCCGTTCAACTGCGTGGGGATCGGCGAGGGCCGCGCCAGGAACGACCGCGAGGTGATGAGCGGAAACGTGAAGCTCGCCATGAGCCACGTCGTCCCGGACCTGGTGCAGAAGATCGTCAAGGGGCAGGACCCGCTGCACATCCTCGGAAACGGGAATCAGGTGCGGCACTACACCTATGGCGGGGACCTGGCGAAGGGCATCCGGGTGTGCATCGAGCACCCCGCTGCGCTGAACGAGGACTTCAACATCTCCACCGCGCAGAGCACGACGGTGCTCGACCTGGCGCAGGCCATCTGGAGCAAGCTTAAGCCCGGGGTGCCCTTTCGCTTCGTGTCGGACTCGCCCTTCAAGTACGACGTCCAGAGGCGTGTGCCGGACGTGAGCAAGGCGAAGCGTGTGCTCGGCGTGGAGTGCACGACGTCGCTCGATGCGATGCTCGATGAGGTGATCCCGTGGGTGCAGCACCAGGTGCAGCTGGGGAACATCTGAGCCCCGTGCCCGACCTGTACCTGGTGGTTCCCGTCTACAACGAGGCAGAGAACTTCCCGCGCTTCTACGAGAGCATCCGCAGCCAGGTGAAGACCCCCTGGCACCTGCTGGCGGTCTACGACCGCGAGGAGGACACCACCCTCCCGGTGGCGCGAAAGCTCGCCGCGTCCGACGCCCGCATCGAGCTGGTCCTCAACCAGGGCAAGGGCGTCTTGGGCGCGCTCAAGACCGGGCTGGCTCGGCCCCAGAGCGGCCTGGTGGTGGTGACCATGGCCGACGGGTCGGACGACCACCGCCAGATTGACGAGATGGTCCGCCTGGCCAGAGAGGGCAACGACCTGGTGGTGGCGAGCCGCTACATGCGCGGCGGGGCCCAGCGCGGGGCTCCGCTGGTGAAGAGCACCCTCTCCCGACTGGCCGGGCTGAGCCTGAAGCTCCTGGCCGGTCTTCCCACGGCGGATCCGACCAACAACTTCAAGCTCTACCGGGTCGACTTCCTGCGCACAGTGGAGATCGAGAGCACCGGCGGCTTCGAGGTGGCGCTCGAGCTGACCATCAAGGCGCACCAGCAGGGTCGCCGCGTCGCGGAGCTCCCCACGGTATGGACGGAACGGACCGCCGGGAAGAGCAACTTCAAGCTGACCCGGTGGCTTCCCCGGTATCTGCACTGGTACCTGCGGGCGTTCAGGTCGCCGGCACGGGCCCGGAGAAGCTGAACCCGCGCCCGACCGATCACTGCCTGGGCCGGAACACGCTCAGCTGCAGACGTTCCACCTCCGGGATCCGCTCGCGAAGGCTGAACGGCAGATAGATCGCGCCCAGCTCGCTATCCGGCCGCGTCCTCCAGGTGACCAGCAGCTGCTGCATCCTCCGGCGCTCGTTCCGGACCGCGGCCCCCAGGGCGTAGCTGGTCTGCAGCTCGAGAAAGGTTCCGATGAAGAGCATCGTCACCATGGACCCGAGCAACGCCTGTCGCCAGCGCTCAGCTCCTACGACGAGGCTGGCGCGGTAGACCCCGTACACTCCGAGCAGGGTGAGCGTGGTGTAGCGGGAGGAGAGCGCCATACCGACGCGCTCGGTCCCGTACTCGAACCCCACCCGCCCCACCGTGGCCATCGCCGCCGATACCGCAGCGAAGACCACGAGAGGCAGGCCGATGCCCACCCGCCCGAGGTCGAGCTCCCCTCGCCGCCAGAGCAAGAAGAGGATGACGCACAGACCGAGCAACACCAGGCCCACCGCCGCCGCGGTGGCGACCTCCGTATCGCGGACCAGGCTTCCTCCCAGCATGGCCAGAAAGAAGTAGGCGGATCGCGCCAAGTGGCTCGCGAAATAGCCCGGATTCGGGTGGTGCGCCGGGCGGTGGTAGCCGGGAAGGTAGAGGAGCAGGGTCAGCCCGACTGAGCCCAGCCAGAGGCCCAGACGCTGCCACCGTGCCTCTCGCCTCGCCAGGATGGCCGCCGCGCCTGCCGGCCACACGGCGAGGCCGGCGGCGAAGGAGAAGCTGCTCACCTCGGCGCAGAGGATGGCGAGCAGGGTGCGCCGGGGCGTCACCTTGCCCGAGCAGAGCAAGGCCATCGACGCCACGACACCGAAGGCAGCGAGGAACACTTGGAGCTGCCAGCCCCAGAGGAGATTTTCGAACTGGCGCAGGGTGAACACCAGCCAGGCGATGGGGAGGAACCGCAGCAGGGAGCCGACGTCTCGCCCGAGGGCGCGAATGTATTCGACGAGGAGCACCACCGCGGTCGCGAGTAAGAGCAACCAGCCGACGAACATCTCGAAGCGGGTGTCCCAGCCGGTCAGCCGGACGAGCCCCAGCATCACCAACCGGGGGACCAGGATGCGGTGCTCGTTGTGCTGAAGGTAGAGATCGGCGAAGCGCAGCGTCCCGGCGTACATCCGCGAGATCTGTGGAACCAGCTCCCACTGGTCCCAGAAGGGGACGTCGACCGCGAAGCGAACGACGAAGTTCAGGCTCAGGAACACGGGCAGGAGGAGGCCTAGCCAGACCAGGCCGCGAAGGCCGCGACCAGCTGTCCGGCCGTCTGAGGTAAGCAGGGCCACGTTCGGCGCCGAAGTGCTCAGAGCGGGGTTAGCTTCCGTCGAGCAGCATGCGGGCCGCCCGGCGAACCCGCGAACCGAGACCGACAATCGATCTCCCGGTGCTCGGAGCGGATGAACTCGCCCGCGTCGCCCCTGGGCCACCGCCGATGCGTTCGTGGAAGGCGGTCAGGAGCTGGCCGTCGCCACAATAGAACTCGGAACTGGCCGGAATCCGGCGCCGGTTGAACCTCTGCGTCCACCAGCCATCGCCGATCGGGCTGAACGTCTCGGCCGAGGTCCGTCGGAAGACGGCAGTCGTGCCCACCAGCTCGACCGGCTCGAACATCTCGTCCTCCTGCAAGAAGTCCGCAAACCGCCCGATGGAGGGAATCTGAACGTCGTCGACGAGGAGAAATCCGCCCTGCCGGAGGTGCGGATAGAAGAAGTAGTACTCAAGCTCCGGGAACGGGTACCCGTGGGGGCCATCGAGCAGGACGCAATCATACGGACCGGTATGGGTGTATCTCGGCAAGGTGAGCTGAGTCGGACCGAACACGCATCGAATCGCCTGCCGCCGTGTCAGCGCGCTCGACTCGAAGTACCTGACCGACGAGCGTTCACCGTCGCTGCGGTCGTCGATGCAAAACACGGTGTGATGCTCCGACAGGTTCGAAAAGAGGATGGTCGACTTTCCACATCCCGTCTCCGCGGTCCGCTCCATCTTTTCGGGAAGGAGCGACTCGATCCGCGCCAGGACCTGGTTCTCGAACGTGCCGGCCATGTGGTCTAGCGTCGAGGACGAATACTCGGCGATTTTGTCCATCCACCTCACGGGCTCAACCTAGAATCAGTGAATCGAGGGGTCAATCGCCTCGAACCGCTGCAGCATGCGGACCCCGATGGCGCGGTAGGAGAACTCGCGCCGCATGTCGAGGGAGGCGCGCCGCCCGAGCTCTATTCCCTTTTCCGGTGCGTCGAGCAGCTCGACCATCCTCGCCGCCGCCTGCTCCACGTCCGGGTCGGCCCAGCGCTGGCCCTGCCAGTGTGGATAGGCGCCGGGCGCCACCGGCATGAGCGTGTAATCGATGAGCAGCGAGTTCGAGTCGTTCATGAAGTCGAGGTTGCCCGACCATCGGGTCGCGATCACCGGCTTGCCGAGCACCATGGCCTCCGCCGGACCCCGGCCGAAGCCTTCCGATCGATGAAGGGAAACGTAGCAGTCACAGCAGCGGACGAGATTCTTCGCTTCGTCGTCACCCAGCGTGCGCGGGATGACGAGCACGCGGTCGCCGAGGTCGGCAAACGATGCGAGGAACTCGCGAAAGCGGTCGTCGGCCAGCTCCGCACCATTGATCTTCAAGACGAGCGTGGTCGCGGCGTGAGGGCGCTTTTGCAGAACCCGCCGGTAGGCGGCCACGACCGCCTCTGGGTTCTTTCGCGAGACATAGGACCGCAAGTCGAAAGAGAAGAGGAAGGTGTAATGCGATTCGGGGATGCCGAAGTAGCGGCGACTGAGGAAGGAGGAGAGCACTACCTCGCAGGCCGGTGGAACGTGGATGACTGGCCGGTGAACCGTCTGGACGAGAGCCTGCTCGACGAATCGAGAGAATGCCCACACCTCGTCGAACTGGTCGAGCAGGCGCGCCCACTCGGCGGGATACTGCGGCAGCTCCCAGGCGGGGCTCACCGCGCGCCAGCTGGGCGCCGGCGACGGCACGCCGGCCAAGTGGCGAAGCACGGGCTCAACCTCGTCCCCGTTGATGTGGAAGAGATTGAAGGTGCGCAGGCCCTCTTCGAGGAAGGGGCCGAACTCGGCCTCGGCATCAGGCTCGGGCTTCTGCGAGCCGTACACGTCGCGAAGCGCAGGACGGAGGCCGACGCTCCGGAGGCTGCGGAACGAGGAGCGCACCTGTTCGCCCATCCCGATGGGGATGAAGGGATGGCCCACCAGACAGACGTCCGGGACCCGCGGGCTCACTCCCCACCCTGGCGAGCCTCAGCCGAGCGCATATCCGCTCCTCCGCTTGAAGAGCGCCGACTCCTTGGCCTGCTTGAGAGCCTCGAGAAACCCGTGGCCAAAGCGGAGGTCGGGCTCCAGGTAAGCGCCCTCGGCCCACTCGTTCCAGGCGTTGACGAAGACCAATCGCTCGTCTCCACTGCGCATCAACCGTGTCTGCTCAATGACGAACTCGGCCCAGGCCTCGAAGGCACCGGGCGTTGCGTTCACGAAGCAGAAGCTCGAATCCTGCCGCCGCGCGGTGTTGTCCCAGCCGGGCAGAATTCCCCGGAAGCGAGTGTACCGGGGCTGCTCTCGAAGGCAGAATCGGACCACCATCTCCCGATAGTCGGCCACCTGCCCGACGAAGCCAGGGTTGGTCACCCGCCCGGTCGGTGGGCAGTGATCCGACAGGCCGTGTGGGGGGAACTCGAGAGCGGCGTCGCATCCCAGGCTGGCGGGGTGGGTGGCGCCGGAAACCAGATCGAATGACTCGACCATGACCAGGTAGATCTCACCCAGCCCTTCGTCCCGGCAGATCCGGCGCCAGGTTGCGGCCGTGCGGGAAAAGTCAGGGAAGAGCGCCACCCGGTAGACGACGAGCAGCGGCTTGCCGGCCACCCTCAGATAATTCGGGTGTCGGAGGTAGCGAAGCATGTCGCGGATCACCGCCGCGTCATCGGCGTCGGAGTGCGCCTGGGACATCAGGATCTCGTCATCCCGTCCGTCCCAGCGACGGGTCCAGTTCTCGTTGGCCCAGCAGAGGCAGAACGGAAGGGCGGGTCGACCTTGGAGGAGGAGCCGCTCGAGCGGCATCTCCAAGAGGCGGCGTCCGGCGAACCAATAGTAATAATAGCAAAATGCGTCGATTCGATAGCGGCGAGCGAGGGCCGCCTGCTGGTCGGCGACCTCCGGGGCGCGCAGGTCGTAAAAACCCAGGTCGGCTGGCAGGCGTGGTTGGTAGTGACCCACAAAATTGGGCTGAGCCTTCACCACGTTGCGCCATTCGGTGAACCCCGGTCCCCACCAGCGATCATTCTCGGGTATTGGATGAAACTGCGGCAGATAGAAAGCCACCAGGCGCACGTCGGTGAGGCGATCGAGTTTGGGCTGCCACCGCCGAACAAACCTGTCGAGGCTGCGGCCGAGGCGGGTGAGCTCGACCTCGCTGCCCGAGCCCGTCGCGGCGTCGGACCGTTGCTGCACGACCACCGCAGCGGGATTGTAGATCACGCGCAGCCCGCGCTCGCGCAACCGCAGGCAGAGGTCGGCGTCTTGGCAGTCGCCCGGGGCGAGCGTCTCGTCGAATCCGCCCAGCTCCCCGAGCGCCGCCGCGTCGAGAAGGAGGCACGCGCCGGAGCAGCAGTCCACTTCGCGGATGTAGTTGTACTGCGGCTCTTCCGGTCCGTCGTCGAGGCCGATCCGGACGCTCGTGCCATCGGGACGGAGCGAGCGTCCAGCTTCCTGGAGACGTCCGGACGGACGGAGGATCTTGGGACCGACCGCGCCCACCTGCCGAAGCTCCAGGGCCGCAGCGACCAGTGCATCCAAGCAGCCGGGAAGCAGCTGGACATCGACCTTCATCAGCAGAACGAAGCGTCCGCGAGCGGCCGCCAATACGCGAGTGACATCGAGGAGGGCGCTCTCCCTCCTCGCCGACGGCAGCACTCGCAGACCGGGGACCCGTGCCAGCCGCTCCGCCGTTCCGCCGGTGGAAGCGTCGCCGGCGAGGATGACCTCGGTGGCCACCGCGGCACCGGAGCGGGCGATGCAGAGCAGGCATTCCACCGTCTGTCGGAAGTTGTCGCCGCTGGGAACGACAATCGAGACAATCGGCTCGGTTGGTCTGGGGAAGCTGAGATCGGCCACCGCCGCATCCAATTCGGACTTCTGGATTGACACGACCTCGCGGGGCCTGACCTGTAACGCTCCGCGGCGCCTCCCCTCGGCACGCTCGATGCGCTCGCTGATCTCGACCCGATCCGCCCATTCCCAAACGCCGTCGGCAGGGGGGAGCGACGTCCCGTCCGATGTCGCCCCTTGATCTCCCAGGGAATCCGCCGCCGGCTGCGATACCAGCGTCCGCGGCGGGTCGACGAATTGCCTTGCCTGCTCCTCACGCCAGCTTCGGTACGAGGCGGTGTGTGCGAAAGCAAAGGGAAGGCCGCTGAAGAGCAAGTGGCGAATCCGGCGTCGTGCCGACCGTCCGAGCGGGAGCCTCCGATAGACGAAGGTGAACAGACGCTCGCTCGCACGTTGGAGCCGCCGCCGTGGGTGCATCTCACGGACGACGCGTGCGCCTGTCCACTCGAGCAAGAGGTTTCCTCCTCGGGCCGTCGGCGCGCTGGTGACGCTTTTGCGCCGGATCGACTGAGAAACGCAAACTCCCACGCCAAGCCTGCCGAGAGCAAGAACGTTCCGGCTCTCCGTCTCGCGGTCCTCCGGGAGCTGCTAGCGCGATCGCACTCGGTTCACCGGGTCCTTCGTCGTGACGAAGACCTCGAGGTATTCGCCATCGATGCCGCGGCTGCGGTCCCGGATGACGAGGTTCGACGTGTCGTAGCCCGACCAGTTCGCGAGAAGCTGGTCGAGGTCGGCACCGAAATCCCAGGTCACCAGGGCTCGCCCATCCCCGATTGGGCTCCCGTGGTACTGCGGTTCCTGAAGATGCTCGACCCGGCCATCCACCATCCGGCAACGCGGGACGGAGGTCGGCAAGTGTTGGTGTTTCGGTGTGGTGAAGACGTGCAACCCGCCCGGGCGGAGCACCCGCATGATCTCGGCCAGTGCCCGGTCAGGGCGAAAGACGTGCTCCAGGACGTCCTGGGTGATGAACACGTCGAAGATGTCGTCGTCGAAGGTGAGCTGTTCCAGATTCTCGCAGCGCTGGCCCTTTCGGGTCTTCCCGACCGGGACATCGTCGAAAAAGAACGAACAGCTGTATCCGCGGGCCTGCTCAGCAAAAAACCTCATGCTGGGCGAGCTCTCGTGAATGGTGAGAGTCCGCCAGTTCGGGCGAAACAGATTGAGCACCTCCACGACTGCGCGCTGCCGCGGAATTGTGCCGCAGCGCTCGCAGACGTAGTGGTCGCGGAGCCAGTCGCCCTCGACGACGAATCGTGTGGGACCCATGCAGATGGCACAGGTTCCTCTGTTCTGGCGGATCATCTGGGACCGGAGGTTACCCGCATTCGGGCGGTTCGATCCGCGGCCGCGCACGACGCGCGGGCGAAGCGTTGACCTCCGGCAAGCCTAGCTGGTAGAGGCTCTCACTTTCCCCAGGGGCCCCGGTGGCACCGAGCAACGGGACTGCGATCCGATTACCGAGTCCGGCAGAGCGTCTCGAGTTCACGGGTGAGCGTTTCGTTCCAGGGACGCCGGGTGAGATCGAGCACGAGCACCTGCACCGCTACCTGTTTGCCCTCGAGTTCTGCTCCGGCAAGGACGTCCTCGACGTGGCGTCCGGGGAAGGTTACGGAAGCGCCCTGCTGGCGACGGTGGCCCGCTCGGTCATCGGCGTCGAGCTCGTCTCCGAGATCGTCGAGCATGCTCGGCGGAACTACCCATCGCCGAATCTCACCTTTCGCCGCGGCGACTGCGTCCAGCTTCCCGTCGAGACGGGGAGCATCGATGTTGCCGTCAGCTTCGAGACCATCGAGCACGTCGAGGGCCATGCGGAATTCGTCGCCGAGCTGAAACGCGTCCTTCGTCGCGACGGGGTCCTGGTGATGTCATCGCCGGTGCGGGGGGTCTATTCACCGGGGAATCCCAACCCCTTCCACGTCAAGGAGCTGACCCGCGCCGAGCTGGCAGAGCTCGTCGGGCGTTTCTTCCACCATGTCGCCTTCCTCGGGCAGACACCGATCCTCGGCTCGGCGATCATCGCCGAGGGGCAGCCTCCGGTCCCACCAGCGCCCGGGTTGATCTACTGGCGCGGCGACGATGGGAGCTTCGCCGTCGAATCGGGACCCGGTCCGTCGCCCTACATGCTGATCGTGGCGTCCGACCGCCCCCTTCCGCCCCTCAGACCGGGCCTCCTTCAGGATCGCCCCTACATGGGCCGCCTGCTCTCGGAGCTGCAGGCCTCCATCAGCCAGGCAGCCGCCGCCGGCGCTGAGGTGAAACAACTGGACGAGCGTCTGGGCGACGTGGAGCGCAAGCTCGCGGCGTCGCAGGCCTCGCTCGCCGAGGCGGAGCAGTCCATTGCCATGCTGGAGGCCGATCACCGAGAACAGGCCGCGCGCCTCGCCAGCGAGGCGTCGACCGCTCGGAGCGCGCTCGAGGAGCGCTCCGCCTTGCTCGACAGGGCGCTCGAGTCCATCGATCGCCTGGAGCGGGAGGTGTCCGTCCTGCGAGGGCGGACGGTGCTGGAGCAGCTCATCGCACCGGTGAGGAAGCTCGGCGGCAGAACTCGCCGCAGGCTAGCGGCGCTGCAGCCGGCGCGTCTAAGGGCCTTTCGCCTCAACAGCGCGCGCAAGCGCGCGGTTCGCCAGCTTGCGGCCACCGGGCTCTTCGACGTCGGCTTCTACCTTTCCCGGTATCGAGACGTGGCTGCCGCCGGCGTCGACCCTGTCGAGCACTACTTGGTCAACGGGGCCGCCGAGGGCCGATCTCCACACCCGATGTTCGACACGTCGTACTACCTGCGCCAGAACCCGGACGTCGCCCGGAGCCAGACCAATCCGTTCCTCCACTTCGTTCTCTACGGGCTGGCCGAGGGGCGCCGACCACACCCGGAGTTCAGCGCCGGGCAGTTCGGAGCTGCACCCACCGCAACCCAGACGCCTCCGGCTGGCGAGGTGCGGAAGCCGTCCGCCTCCCTTCCTGCCTCAATCCCTCCGACGCCGGTCGTTCAGACTCCTGTCTCGCGCGCGGCATTGCGCTTCCGCCCCGAACGTCTGTCGGGCTCCGAGGTGGGCACCGAAGCGAGCCCCCGGCCGACGACCCGGACCATCCTGGTGACCCATGTGCTCCCCTTTCCTCCGCGGGCCGGGAACGAGTACCGGCTTCACCAACTGACGAGGTGGCTGCTCTCCATTGGCCACGAGGTTCACCTCGTCGTCACGCCGCCTGCGGGCGACCCAGCGACGGTGGAGGTGGTGCGACGCGCCGCAGCCCATTATCCAAACCTCATCGTCTGCCATCGCGACGGCCGCCTGCTCTACCAGTCCGAGCGACCCGAGGTGAGGGCGATGCTCGAGGGGCTATCCAACGAGCGTCCACGAACCTTCCCCGCCGGGAGCGGGACCGGAAACCGGATCGTCGCGATCGAGCAAGCCTTTTGCCCCGACCACCTGATCGACCTCCTGCTCCGGCTTGAGCAGACCCTGAAGCCACAGGTGGCCATCGCCGCCTACATCTTCATGGGGCGCTTCCTCGCGCTGCTCGGTACGGGCGTCCTCAAGGTGATCGACACCAACGACGTCTTCTCCACCAAGGCGGAAAAGGTGGTCCAGTTCGGGTTCTCCGACGCGCTGGCGGTCACCAAGGACGAGGAGGCCACGCTCCTTCGACGAGCCGACCTCTTGGTGGCCATCCAGCCCTCGGAGGAGGCCGAGCTCCGATCACTGGCGCCGGACCGCCCGGTGGTGACTGCCGGAGTCGATTTCCCCTCGTTCGACGAGGTCCCAGCTCCGCCCGAGCCTTCCACCATCCTTTGCGTCGCTTCGAACAACCCCCTAAACCTAAAGGGCATTCGAGACTTCATCGGCTTGGCGTGGCCGCTGGTCCGCCGCACCGTCCCAGACGCGCGGATGCTGGTTGCCGGTCCGATCTGCGAGGTGCTCGATCCGGGAGTGGCCGGCATCGAGCTGCTCGGCCGGGTCGACACTCTCGACGACCTCTACGCCCGGGCCAAGGTCATCGTGAATCCAGTCGTTGCCGGGACCGGGCTCAAGATCAAGACCGTCGAGGCGCTGGCCCATCTGCGGCCCATCGTGCTGTGGCCCTCGGGCATCGACGGCTTGCCTCCGGAGCTCTCGGGTCTTTGCCGGGTGGCGCGTAACTGGTACGAGTTCGCGCGGCTGGTCACCCGGGAGCTTGGCACTGACGGCCTAGAGGTGAGCAGGCATCGCGAAGAGATCCACCGCCGGCTCTCAGCGGACTTCGTGTACGGCCCCCTGGGTCTGGCCCTCGAGAAGGGGCTCCGAGAGGTGTCGAGGGGGGGGGCGCACGACGGATGAGCGGGGGCGCATCGGGGAAGCTTCGACGGCTCGGGGGGCTGCTCGTCGACCTGGGCAACGCTTCGCCAGCCGATGCATGTCGCTATTCGAGCGAGCTGATGGAACGACTCGCTCCTCGGGTGGCCATCCACGTCAGCTGGAGCGGGCCGAGCGAGGCGACCCTTCCGGGCGGAGTGCAACGGTCCAGCGGGCCGGGATCACTGGCGCTGGCGCGGGCCGCCCAGGCCGCGGCCGGCGAGGGGGACCTCGTCGTGCTGCTCGCCCCACTCCTGCCCGACTCCGCCGCTCTGCAGGGCCTGGTCGCGGCCTTCGAGCTCGACGAGCGAGCGGGCTTCGCCCAGCCGCGGTTCGGGAACGGCAGCGGGGAGGGCGTGTGGGTGCTCCCAGGTGGCGAACCAAACTCCACCGGGATACTTCCGAGGGGGGCCCTGTCCCTCTTGCCAGACACCTACGTCATCGCGGAGCGGCTGGCCGCCTGCCTGGCCATTCGCGGTGAGGTGGCGGCCGAGATCGGGCAGTCCAGCCCGCCGGTCGAGAGCCTTCCGGCCGCGCTGCTGTGGGAGATGTTCAGTGCGCAGCGGCGAGGCCGCCGGACCTTGGTCATGAACCGCGTGGTCATTTCGAGTACCGAGGAGCGCGCCGTCCTCTACCCGGTTCTCGACCGGACCTCGAGCGGCCTGCTCGCCACTGCGCAGACCGCCCAGCGGTCGTTCGTGGAGGAGCCACACCAGCGGCGGGAGCTGCTCGCGGCCAAGGCTCGGCGGCCGAGGCCTCAGTCCCCGATCCCGGTCCTGCTCGATTGCCGCGGGATTCCACCCCTCCACAACGGCACCTCCGAGTGCGCTCTCGGTCTGCTGCAGGGAATCGCTGGCGAGGGGCCGAACTGGACGGTGGACGTGGTCTTCACCGAGGAGGCCGCCCGTTACCACCGCGTGGCGGGGCGGCTCTCACGAGTCCAGGTTCATTCCACCCTGCCCGACCGCTCCTACGCATCGGCCGTCGCCTTCAATCAACCGCTGCAGCTTTCCACAGTGGCGGAGCTGCACCGCCGCGGGCTGACGCTCGCCTTCAACGTGCTCGACACCGTCGTCTGGGACGCCGCCTCCCTAGGCAGTCCCGGCATCGCCGAGGCCTCGCGCTGCATTGCCGCACACGCCGACGGCCTTCTCTACAATTCCGCGCTGACCCGCGAGCGCTTCCGGTTTCGCTTTCCTGTCGCGCCGTCGGTGGTCGAGCTGGTCACCGGTCAGACCCTCGACAGCAGCGAGTACCAGGCTCCGGAAGCGGCTCGCTCCTGGGAGGAGGACTTTCTCCTCGTGCTCGGGAACCGCCATGACCCCAAAGCGGTGGACCCGACCGTCGACCTGCTCAGCGAAGCCTTCCCTTACCAGGAGCTCCGGGCCATCGGCGGGCGTGCGCAACACCGACCCAACGTCACCACCTTTCAGAGCGACAGGCTCTCCGACGCCGAACTCGACCGTCTGGTGGCCACCGCGCGGGTGGTGGTGTTCCCGTCCCAGTACGAGGGCTTCGGGCTGTCGGTGGTCAGGGCGCTGGCCTACGGGAGGAGCATCGCGCTCCGCGCTTCCTCGGTCTGGGGGGAGACGGTCGATCCGGCACGAACGCCCGGGCGCCTGGTCGAGTACATCGCTCCTCACGAGCTGATCGAGGCGGTGGGGAGGTTTCTCGCCCGGGAGCCCCTTGAGCAACCGCCACACGGAGCGGTCCCGGAGGTTGCCGCGGGGCTGGGATGGCGCGACTGCGCCCGGCGGCTGGTCGGACTGGTCGAGGAGATGGTCGGGAACGCGAGCCCGAACCGATGGTATGCGCGGGAGTGCGCTCTCAACCAGGCGCATCTTGAAGCATGCGGATCCTGACGCTCTTCGTCCGCCACGGGACGGCGAAGTATCCCGACGCACTGAGCGAGCTGCTCTCCTTCCAGCGGAAGCGGCTTCCCTCGGTGCGACACGAGCTCCTGATCATCGACAACGCGTCTTCCCCCCGCCGAACCGATGACGGCGGCGCTCGGGTGATTGCCGGTTCCAACCGGCAGTGGGAATTCTCGGCGTGGGACGAGGGGCTGGCGCATGTGGGCCAGCGGATCTGGGACTTTGACCTGCTCCACCTGGTTACGTCGGCCCACCGCACGCTCTACACCCGCTACATCGATCGCTTCGACGTTCGCATGCTGGAGGAGGTGGCCGGGCGCGGCGCGGCGGTAGGCCACATCGACCGCTACAACGAGCCGGTGGGCCTTCTCGGGTACACGGCGCAGGCCTGGCTGCGGAGCGCTTTCTTGTTCATTCCCCCCGCGGAGGTGGCGACGCTCGCATCCCTGGTGGGAGTGCCGGAACCGGGGGGGTTCTTTTCCGACGACCCGGCGCAGCCCTTCTGCGCCGATGCTCCTCTCTCCCAGAATCACCGCCGGTACATCCTCGACTGGTTGACCGGCCCGGGCACTGGACAGGGAGTGCTCTGGCACTCCCGCTTCGTACTCAACCGTGAAACGCTTCCTTACTTCCGCGCCAAGGTGCTCGCCATGCTCAATGAGCAGATGCTCAGCATCCGGCTCCGGCGCCAGGCGTGCTCCCTGGTGGATGCCACCTGGCTCGCAACGCGCCTCTCCGGGGCCTCCCGGGCCAGAGTCACGGCGTTTCCCCCCTGGCACATCCAGCTCGCGGAACGGGACACCGACCCGGTGACACTCGCACCGGAACGATGAGGGCGCGGAAGGACGTCAAGGGTGACCACCGGTCACTTCCCGCCAGACCAGCCGTGGGCCAACGCGCGGCGGCCACGCCGGCCCGGGGGCATTCGAGGGTAGATGTTCAGCTTGCATCGTCCGTCCGGGGAGCGCTCTTCCGCATCCACAAGCTCCCGCCGGTGTTCTTCAGGAAAAGTGGAAAGCTGGACGCGAAGAGCTGCGGATGATGCGCCACGAGGTAGGTCGGAAAGGCGACCACCTCGAAGGCCGCATTGTACATGAGGAAGGATCTGAGGAGGTACGCCTCGTTCCAGGCGCGCCCCTCTCGCAGCCAGTCGAGGGGGTACTCGAAAGGATAGAAGATGTCGTGGAAGTGAATCAGCACGCCCCTCGTCAGCCTGGGAAGGATCTCGAAGACGATGCGATTCACATCGCTGCCCATCTTCGAGACGTGCGTCGAGTCCACGAAGAGCACGTCGTTTGCCTCGAGCTCTCGAAAGTGCTCCAGGGAAACTTCCTGGACGGGGGTGGGCAAGAGGCGCACTGCCTGCGCGTCGCCCGGTTTCATCAGCGATCGCAGCACATTGGGATAGGGCTCGATGCAGGTGATGTCGAGGGAGTTTCCGAGGAACAGGTCGTTGGTATCGAGGGCCACACAGGTCGAGTACCCCGATCCGATCTCGATGAGACGTCTCGGTCTGAAATGGCGCAGGACGAAGTGGTAGGTGAGCGCGTCCGCATAGGCAAAGAACGGGTTCTGGAAGTAGTAGCGGCGCCCGGGAGCCGGATCGTCGCCGAACGGCTGGACGGCATAGAACGGCTCGAAACGCTGGAAGAGCTCGAGCTGGGACTCTTCGCGTAGGTCGATTCCCAGGAGCTCGCGCCGAGAGACATCGAAGAGCTTCGGCCACCAGCGCTCCACGTCCGTGAGATCCGGAATCGGGCTGTAGAAGTGACCGGGCGGCGCGAATCGGAGTCCGGGGTGCAGCTCTGCGCGCGGGCCCTCGCCGGCGGGCACTTCCGGAGCCAGGCGGTGAGCGAGTGCCGCCAGCGCTCGTGCCCCGCGCGGCCTCAGGCGCAGCGCAAGCTCCCGAAGGGGCTCCCGAATCAAGCTTGAGGCGAAGCTCCTGGTCGACACGAAGGTCCGTGACGCGTGGAAGGACTGCGTGTTGGCGGCAGCGCGCATAGCACGAAACCAGGGCCCCGGAGAACTCGCCGGGCGACGGCTGCTGCTGGTAGATAGGAGCGCCATTCCTCGACAACGGGTCGATGTCACCCTCGGACCGCCCCCGCCTCCTCGTCTTCGTCATCGCCTACCAGGCCGAGGCGACGCTGACCGCGGTGCTGGAGCGCATCCCGCGCTCGGTGCTCGAGGCCTGGGACACGGAGATCCTGGTCGTCGACGACGCCTCCGCCGACCGGACCTACGCCATCGGGCGCGCCTACCAGGAGGCCCACCCCGACCTCCCCCTCACCGTGCTGCGCAACGCCTACAACCAGGGCTACGGCGGAAACCAGAAGGTCGGCTACGCCTACGCCATCGCCCGCGGCTTCGAGGTCGTGGCCATGGTCCACGGGGACGGCCAGTACGCGCCCGAGGAGCTCCCCCGTCTCCTCGAGCCCCTCGCCGGGGGCACCGCCGACGCCGTCTTCGGCAGCCGGATGATGCCTCCCTCCTCGGCGCTCAAGGGCGGGATGCCGCTCTACAAGTTCGTCGGAAACCGCATCCTCACCACCCTCCAGAACGCCCTGCTCGGCACCCACCTCTCCGAGTTCCACTCCGGGTACCGGCTCTACCGGGTGGCCACGCTGGCCACCCTTCCCTTCCCGCTCAACTCGGACGACTTCCACTTCGACACCGAGATCATCCTCCAGCTCCTCAACGCCGGCGCCCGCATCGTCGAGCTCCCCATCCCCACCTACTACGGAGACGAGATCTCCCGGGTCAACGGCCTGGCCTACGCCTGGAACGTCGTCTCGGCCACGCTGCACAACGCCGCGCACCGAGCCGGCATCCTCTACCAGCGCCGCTTCGACGTCGCTCCGCCGGGCGACACGTCCCACTACTCGGCCAAGCTCGACTACGCCTCCAGCCACACCTACGCGCTGGAGGCGGTGCCGCCCGGCGCCCGCGTCCTGGACCTCGGCGCCGGACCGGGGCCGCTCGCCGAGCGCCTGGTGGAGCGGGGCTGCCGGCTCACCCTGGTCGACCGGGCTCCGTCCTCCGGCGCTCCTCCGGGCACCACCGTCCTCGTCCGCGACCTGGACCAGGACCCGCTCGACCTCGACCTCGGCGAAGCGGACGTCATCCTCCTCCTCGACGTGCTCGAGCACCTGCATGACCCGGAACGCTTCCTCGCCTCGCTCCGCCGCCACTTCGACTACCGCGCCCGCACCGTCATCCTCACCACCCCGAACATCGGCTTCCTCGTCCAGCGGCTGATGCTCCTTTTCGGCCAGTTCAACTACGGGAAGGCCGGCATCCTCGACCGGACGCACACCCGGCTCTTCACCTTCCGGAGCTTCTCCCAGCTGCTCGGCGACGCGGGCTTGCGCATCCGGCGGGTCCGCGGCGTGCCGGCCCCCTTCCCCAAGGCGTTCGGGGACAACGCCTTCGCCCGTGCCCTGCTCCGCATCAACCAGGCGCTCATCTGGCTGAGCAAGGCGCTCTTCTCCTACCAGATCTACGTCGAGGCGGAGACCACGCCCGACCTCTCCTTCGTCCTCGCCGACACCCTGTCGCAGCGGACCCGGGGAGAGGCCACGCCTGGCGCGCCGCCGGCCCCCACCGCCCAGCTGCGCCGATGACTGCATCCCGGGGCGCGGCAGCCGACTCCTGGACCCGCACCACGCTGCTCGCGCTGCTCGTCGTCACCCTGGGGCAGCTCCTCGAGGCGAGCGACGGCCACTACACCCCCGAGGCCATCCGCTGGCTCGTCCTCGCCGCCGCCCTGGGCGGATATACCCTCGTCGCGCTGCCCCTCCCTGGTGTGGAACGGCTCGGCCCGCGCGCGCCGGCGGCGGTGCTGCTCGCCGGCCTCGTCCTCCAGTTCAGCCAGCTGCTCACCCATCCGCCGGGCATCTACCTCCGGCCCACCGGCGGCTGGTCGGGCTTCCTCGGGGCGGCGGCCGCGGCCGCGGTCCTCGCCGGAAGCCTCGCCTTGGCCGGCCCACGGTGGGCGCGCCTGGGCACCGCCCTGGTCACCGTCTGCTTCCTGGCCGCCGGGGTGTGGGTGCTCCACGCCTCGCCGCGGCCGGCGATCGACGTCTTCCTCTTCCAGCAGGAGTCGGTGGCCGCGCTCCTCCGCGGCCAGAACCCCTACGCCCTCACCTTCCCCAACATCTACGGGCACACCGCCTTCTACGGCGCCGAGGTCACCGACGGGCGGACCCTGTTCTTCGGCTTCCCCTACCCGCCCCTCTCGCTCTTCCTCGTCCTGCCCGGGGTGGCCCTCACCGGGGACCACCGCACCGCCCAGCTGGTCGCCTTCGCCGTGGCCGCGGCCTGTCTCCTCGCGCTCCGGCCGGACCGGCTCGGCGCGCTCACCGCGGCGGCGCTGCTCTTCACCCCGCGCGGACTCTTCGTCCTCGAGCAAGGCTGGACGGAGCCCCTCGGCGTGGCGCTCCTCGGGCTGGTCGTGCTGGCCGCCGTCCGCGCGCCGCGGCTGGTCTGGCTCGCGCTGGGGGCCCTCTTCGCCTGGAAGCAGTACACGGTGGTCCTGCTTCCCCTCACCGTGCTGCTCCTCCCCCGGCCCTTCGACTGGCGGCGCTGGGCGCGGCTCGTCCTCCCCGCGCTCGGCCTGGCGCTCCTGCTCACCCTTCCCCTGGCCCTGTGGAACCTCGGCGCCTTCTGGCGTTCGGTGGTGTGGCTCCAGACGGTACAGCCCTTCCGGGCCGACGCGCTCTCCTTCCCCTCCGCCCTGGCCGCGCTGGGCACCGCCCCGCCGCCCATCGTCCCCACCCTCCTCGTGCTCACCGCGCTGGCCACCGTCGTGGCGCTCTGGCGCGCGCCGCGGACGCCGCAGGGCTTCGCCACCGCGGTGACGGTGGTGCTGGGCGTCTTCTTCGGCTTCAACAAGCAGTCGTTCTGCAATTACTGGTTCCTGGTCCTCGGCGCCGCGGCCCTGGCGGTGGCCGCCCTCCCCTGGATTCCCGAGGCCAGCGGTGCTAGCCGACCCTCCGACGGATGATTCCCTTCAACAAGCCGGTCCAGCTCGG
>Ga0335085_10006383_pt1 | contig 18627 bp, 14 predicted proteins | sample Lox_Sample_45_FD_206712 | JGI IMG/M metagenome (GOLD analysis project Ga0335085, IMG submission 206712) | Soil microbial communities from Loxahatchee National Wildlife Refuge, Florida, United States - Lox_Sample_4.5 | ecosystem: Environmental > Terrestrial > Soil > Wetlands | place: USA...
TATCAAGATCGTTCCGCGCGGCCGCTCACGTTCACGGGACCGACACGCCGCAAATCAGCTGCTACGCCCCAGACGCCCTATCGCGCACCAAGTCGTTACTGTTGCCCGCACCCGGTGCCGACCATACTGACATGCCCGGCTTGCCCGCGGAATGCCGGTCCGGCAGGCCCCCGACGGTATCGCGGGAGCCGGGCCGGCGGGCTGGCGGAGACGGTAAATCCGGCCCCGCGCCGGGGTTGTCGTGTCCCCGGCATTCCCGCACTGGCCTCCCCATGCCCGATCACGTGGAACTATAGGGCCATGAAAGGACGTGTGCTGGTCGTCGATGACGACGCGGCCCTCGCAGAAATGCTCGGGATCGTGCTCCGCGGCGAAGGCTTCGAGCCAACGTTTGTCTCCGACGGCGACAAGGCGCTGGACGTCTTCCGTGACACCCGGCCGGATCTGGTGCTGCTGGACCTGATGCTGCCGGGCACCGACGGGATCGACGTCTGCCGCCAGATCCGGACCGAGTCCGGGATACCGATCGTCATGCTGACCGCCAAGACCGACACGGTGGACGTGGTCCTGGGCCTTGAATCGGGCGCGGACGACTACCTCGTCAAGCCGTTCAAGTCCAAGGAACTGGTGGCCCGGATCCGGGCCCGGCTACGCCGGACCGACGAGCCGGCGCCGGAGATGCTCCAGATCGGGGACATCAGCATCGACGTGGCCGGCCATTCGGTGAAGCGTAACGGCGAGGCGCTGAACCTCACCCCGCTCGAATTCGATCTTCTCGTCGCCCTGGCCCGCAAGCCGCGCCAGGTCTTCACCCGCGAGGTCCTGCTCGAGCAGGTCTGGGGTTACCGGCACGCCGCCGACACCAGGCTGGTCAACGTGCATGTCCAGCGGCTGCGGGCCAAGATCGAAAAGGACCCGGAGCGGCCGGAGGTCGTCGTGACCGTGCGTGGCGTGGGTTACAAGGCCGGCCCGGCCTGACCGTGTGCCCGGTTCGGCCGGGGCCCCGCCTGATCGGGCGCCGGTTCGCCGGTGAAACCCTGGCTGAACCTGCGGGAACGGCTTATGCTGCTCCCGATGAAGGATGACGGGGGTGCCTGCGCCTAGCTCAGCGACCGACACGCAGAAGGGCCGGGGCGAGCCGGCTGCCGGCCGCGCGGCCCCTGCCCGTGGCGTGCCCCCGCGCCGGAAGAGGCGCAGGGGCTGGTACAAGGTCGTCCGTCAGTCGCGGCTCGCGAAACTGGTCGGGCGGCGGCTGCCCCGTCGCGCGAAACGGCTGCTGCGCGCGGGGCGGAAGTGGCAGCGCGCGCGGGCGGAGGAGCTGCGCTGCCGGTGGCGCCGGTCGCTCCAGCTGCGTGTCGTCACCACCACGCTGGCCCTGTCGGCTCTGGTCATCGCCGTGCTCGGCTTCTTCCTCACCCAGCAGATCGCCGACGGCCTGCTGCTGAACAAGGAGAAGTCCGCGACCGCCCAGGTGTCGCAGGGCCTGACCGTGGCCGAGAGCAGTCCCGACCTCAACCGGGCCCCCCTGTCCGCCGCGGTCGCCGACAGCTTCCTGTACCCGACCGCGCAGGAACTGCAGAACGCCAACGGCAACAACAGCACCTATGACGTGGTGATCGAGGTGAGCCAGGACCGGGTCGCCTCCCCGGTCTACACCAGGGGCGTGTCCGGGGGCGCCGATCCCGCCAGCATCCCCGCCGCCCTGGCGACCAGCGTGCAGGCGGAGCAGGACCACGGCGGGGCCAGCAAGATGTACTACGCGCCGACGATGATCGTGTCGACGCTGAGCCGCGCCAACCAGCCCGGGCTCGCGGTCGGCATACCGCTGGGCAACTATTACCAGCTTTACTACCTGTTCCCGATGCGGCAGGAGCAGCAGACGCTCCAGCTCGTCCAGCGCACGCTGATCGGGGCCGGGCTGGCCCTGATCGTCCTGCTCGCTGTGATCGCCTCGCTGGTGACGCGGTGGGTGGTCATCCCGGTCCGGCACGCGGCGCAGGCGGCGCAGCGGCTGACCGCGGGCCGCCTGGAGGAACGGATGCGGGTCCGCGGCGCCGACGATCTGGCCGCGCTCGCGACGTCCTTCAACGACATGGCGGCGAGCCTGCAGGACAAGCTCCGCGAACTCGAAGAGCTGTCCAAAGTGCAGCGGCAGTTCGTCTCCGACGTCTCACACGAGCTGCGGACCCCGCTGACCACGATCAAGATGGCCGCCGAGGTGCTGCTGGAGGCCAAGGACACCTTTGATGTCTCCTCGGCGCGCTCGGCCGAGCTGCTGCAGGGACAGCTCGAACGCTTTCAGGAGCTGCTCGAGGACCTCCTGGAGATCAGCCGGCACGACGCGAACGCCGCCACCCTCGACGCCGACTCTGTCGATATCAGCGATCTGGCGCGGCGGGCCGCTGACGACGCGCAGCAGCTCGCCGAGCGCCGCGGCGGCCGGATCGAATTCCGGCTGCCCGCCGAGCCGTGCATGGCGGACGCGGACCGCCGCCGGGTCGAGCGCATCCTGCGCAACCTGCTCGTCAACGCGGTCGAGCACGGGGAAGGAAACGACGTCATCGTCACCGTGGCCGCCGACCGCGACGCGGTCGCGGTCGCGGTGCGTGACCACGGCGTGGGCCTGAAACCGGGACAGGACCAGCTCGTCTTCGACCGCTTCTGGCGTGCCGACCCGGCCCGCGCCCGCACGACCGGCGGAACCGGGCTCGGCCTGGCCATCGCGCTGGAGGACGCCCAGCTGCACGGCGGGTGGCTGCAGGCCTGGGGCGTGCCGGGGAAGGGCTCGGTCTTCCGGCTCACGATCCCGCGCGTCGCCGGCCAGAAACTCGTCGGCTCCCCGCTGCCGCTGGTCCCCGACGACACCGACGTCATCCCGAGCCTCGGCGACGTGGTCTCCGGCGGCCTGATCCTCGAGGCGGCGGCCGCGGCGGCCGGGTCGGTCCCCGGCGAAGGGACCGGCCCGCTCGGCCGCGCCGTCCCGGCTGGCGCGACCGGGCCGCTCGGCCGCGCCGACCCGGCGGGCGGCACCGGGCCGCTCGGCCGCGCCGACCCGGCGGGCGGCACCGGGCCGCTCGGCCGCACCGACCCGGTCGGCGGGACCGGGGTGGGCACGCGTGGCTAACGCGCCGCGGTGGAGGCACACGGGCCGGGGTCAGGCAGGGCGCGAGCAGGCAGGGCGCGGCCACGCGGGCCGGGGGTTCGCGGGCCGGGCGCGGACGGTGTGGCTGGCGCTGGCCACCGTGACCTGCGGGCTGCTGCTCGCCGGGTGCGTCACCGTGCCGACCAGCGGCCATGTACAGGCCGTGAACGTAACGCAGGGCGGTACCGGCGGCGGCCAGTACTACCTGCAACCGATCCCGGTCCCGCCCGGGCACGGCTGGACGCCGCAGCAGATCGTGTCGGGCTTCCTGGCCGCCAACGCCAGCTTCGCCAACGGTCACGCGGTCGCGCGCGAGTACCTGGTCCCGTCGGCGAACCGCAGCTGGCACCCGGGATGGGCGGTGACGGTCTTCGGCCAGAACCCGAGCATCGTCACCCCGGTACACGGCTCGCCGTATTCGGGCAAGACGGCCGCCACGACCGTGGTCGAGGTCAGCGGCCCGGTCCTGGGCAACGTGTCCGATACCGGGCAGTACGCGATCTCCTCACAGGGCCGGTCCGCGGCGCAGGAGAAGTTCGTTCTCGTCCGCGACGGCGGGGAGTGGCGTATCTCCAGCCTGCCCGGCGTCGTGCTGCTGACCGAGGCTGATTTCCTGCACGTCTATCAGCCGCGCAACATCTACTTCTTCGATCCCGCGATGCAGGTGCTGCTGCCCGACCCGGTCTACGTCCCGCAGGAGGCCACCCCCGCCGATCTGGTCACACAGCTCCTGCAGGTGCTGCTGGCCACGCCGTCGGGGTGGCTGCTCAGCGCGGCGCAGACGGCGTTCCCGCCCGGCACCCGGCTGCTGAACGTGTCCCTCGACGGCGGCACCGCCATCGTGAACCTCAGCGGCCCGGTGGCCCGCGCCAGCGGCCAGACCCTCCGGCAGATGTCCGCCCAGCTGCTGTGGACCCTGGCCGGCTCCAGTTCGGATGTGCCGTCGATCCAGTCGGTCGAGCTGGAGGTCAACGGGACGCCGCGGACGCTGCCCGGATCGGGCGGCCCGGTCCAGCAGATCGGTTCCTACGCCAGCTACGTTCCCTCCGCCCCGGCGCACGCCAGCTTCTACTACGCCGACAGCCGCGGCGCGGTGCGCTCGCTGTCCGGCACCGCGCAGGCCAACGCGCCGCAGGGTGCGCCGGTGCCCGGCCAGGCGGGGACGGGACAGATCCCGCTCACCCAGGTCGCCGTCTCGCCCAACGGGCACTACATGGCCGGGCTCGGCCCGGGCGGTGCCCTCTACACCGCCAGCCTGACCAGGAGCGCCACGCTGGCCCAGCGGTCCGCCGGTCCCTTTACGTCGCTGAGCTGGGATACCCATGACAACCTGTGGGCGACGGGCAACGGTCAGGTCTGGCTGCTGCCCGGACACGGCGGTGCGGCCGTCGCAGTGGCCACCATGCTGCCGTCCGGGACGCGGGTCACCGCGCTGAGGGTGGCCCCGGACGGGGTGCGCTGCGCCATGCTCGTCACCGGGAGCGGCGGGTCGCAGCTCATGCTCGCGGCGATCGCGGGTGCCGGATCGCAGGCCTACATCGGCGCGGCGGTCCCGATCAGCTCGCAAAACGGCAACTTCACGGCTCTGACCTGGTACGACGCCGACCATGTGATCGCGCTGAGCCGGTCGTCGGGTAACCCCGTGCTGGACGAGGTCGGCATTAACGGCGAGACGCTCCTGCCGGTGCCAGCGGAACAGGGGACCGTCTCGATCACCGCCGACGGCTCCTCCAACCCGCTGGTCGCTGGGCTGTCCAGCGGCCAGATGACGACGCTGGCAGGGCTGGGCGGGCTGTGGAGCGGAGTCGTGGACGCGGGGCGGGCCCCGGCTTATCCGGGCTGAGGCATGCTGTCGCCCCGGCTCATCCGGGCTGAGGCTGGCCGTCGCCTACCTTATCCGGGCCGATGGCAAAGTGTTTCCTGTCTGTTATATGAATTTGGCCTGTCCGTTATGGGAAATCAAGGGCCATGTTGCGACGTTTAGTAAACGTTCGATAACCAGTTGCTTACGATTCCCTCCTGACAATCGGGCCGGATAGGGCTAGGTTCATGTCATGGCACCCGTCCGGGTCCGTGGTTGCGTCAGGCTGGGCCCCTTGGGCACGATCCAGGGGCAGGACCCGGCATGGCAAGCCGATGCCAGCCGCAGGCTAAACGGCCCACGTAAGGCGACTTCTCGTCGACCGATCACGGTGCGGCTTAGAGGTAAGTCCTGCCCCGCCAGCGAACACCGGGTTGGCTGGGCCGGGAGAAGGGCAGTAGTGGCCACAGAGATGCCGCGAGCCCCTCAGCAGGCGGATGTGGGGACGAAGACCAGGTCGGCCGGACGGGTGCCCACCGCACAGTCGCCACTAAGAGCGACAATCGGCAGTTAGAGGGGATCGCAATGGAGATCATCTTCAAGAGCCGGCGCACCAACATCCCCGAGCGCTTCCGCGAGCACGCGGTCGGCAAGCTCGTCAAGATCGAGAAGCTGGATCAAAAGGCGATCAGGATCGATGTGGAGGTCACCAAGGAGCGCAATCCGCGCCAGTCGGGACGCCGCGAACGGGTTGAGCTCACTATCCGCTCGCGCGGCCCGGTGATCCGCGCGGAGGCGGCCGCGGATGACCGTTATACGGCTCTTGACCTGGCCTTCGCCAAACTCGAAGCCCGGCTGCGCCGGGCCTGCGACCGGCGGAAGGTGCGCCACGGTGACCGGGACCTCGTCCGGGCCGGCGGCGCGGCGGGTGCGGCGCCCGCGCCGGAGGCTAGCCTGCCGGATACGCCGGAACCGGCCGTTCCCGTCCTTCCGGGCGGGCCGGTGCTGGCGGGCAACGGCAATGGCCACGGTAACGGCCATCAGATGCCCCGGCCGGCCGACCTTCAGACCGGGGAGTGGCCCGAGGAGTACCAGCTCGACGGGGATCTCGATGTCGAGGAGTCCGTGTCCGCGCACCTCGTGCCGATCCAGATGGAGGGAGATGGGCCGCTGATCGTCCGGGAAAAGCTGCACCCGGCCGAGCCGATGACGATCGACCAGGCGCTACTGGAGATGGAACTCGTCGGGCACGACTTCTATCTCTTCCATGACCGCGACCGCGACCTGTTCAGCGTCGTCTACCGGCGCCGGGGTTACGACTACGGTGTGATCCGATTGATGGAAGGCTCCGCGTAGGAGGCTGACGGGGAAACGGTACCGGGTGTCGGCGCCGCGGCTCAGGCCCGGCGCGGCTGATTTGCACAGCGTGCCATGGCTCGGCCAGAGTCTGTGGATATGAGTGTCATGTCCGCCGAGCCGGGACGGGCCGCCGCGGCCGGTACCCGGGCCAGCGGTCGTAGGTGGGAGGAGACAGCGTGAGCGAGGGTTCGGGTGTTCCCGGTGGCGAGCGGGCCAGCGGGAAGGCTTCGGCCGACCCGATTCGCGTGCTGATCGCCGACGATCATGCGCTATTCCGGCGCGGGCTGGAGATGGTCCTTGTCGAGGAGCCCGACATCGAGCTGGTCGGCCAGGCCAGCGACGGCGCCGAGGCGGTGGCCCGGGCCGGTGAGTTCCTCCCCGATGTGGTCCTGATGGACATCCGCATGCCGAAGACCAGCGGTATCGAGGCGGCGCGGGCGATGAAGGAGGCCGCGCCCAGCGCCAAGATCGTGATGCTGACCATCAGCGACGAGGAGGAAGACCTCTTCGAGGCGATCCGGTCGGGGGCCAGCGGGTATCTGCTCAAGGACATTCCGCTGGACGAGGTCGCCGACGCCGTGCGGGCCGTGCACGGTGGCCAGTCGCTCATCAACCCCTCCATGGCCGGCAAGCTGCTCACCGAATTCGCCACGCTGGCCCGCCGTGACTCCGAGGAGGAACGCCCGCAGCAGCTTCCCGCGCCCAAGCTCACCGACCGGGAGATGGAGGTCCTGAAGCTCGTCGCGCGGGGCATGAACAACCGGGACATCGCCAAGGAACTGTTCATCTCCGAGAACACGGTCAAGAACCACGTCCGCAACATCCTGGAGAAACTGCAGATCCACTCCCGGATGGAAGCCGTCATGATCGCCGTCCGCGAGAAGCTCATCGAGTTCAGCTAAGGACCCGCCTCCCGATGACCTGCGTGTTCCTGATGCGTCCAGGGTGGTCAGGCGGGATGTCGGCGTGCGGGTTGTTTCGCGGCGACCCCTGAGCGAATCCGTCTCGCGCACGAGACGAGTAGGCGTCCGTACCGGCCCTACGCCCCGTCACGCCCATCGGGCCATCCAGCACCGGGCTCCACGACACGGTGACCGCTCACCCGGCCAGGGCAAACCCGGATAAGCTGCCCGCCGCCCCCGCTGCCCGGCCAGCGCGGCAGCACCCGGTCATAACGCGCCATCTCTTCCACGTCCCCGACCAGGGCGGCGCTCCCGGTGACCGTCACGCTCCACCCCCGCAACGTCCGAGGATCGACCGCACCCGCCTCGTAAGCCAGCACAACCTCCCCGGCCGACACCGGGGAAATAACCGGTGACCGGCCCTGACTGCGGATAATCACGTCACCGCCGTCAACCACATGAGTAGCCACCTGAATGCCCGGCAGCGCCCGGTTGACGTAGGCCACCCGGCCAGCCCGCACCGTCGCGAGCAACCTGAGCACCTCGCCGCTGGCCACCGGGACAAGCCACCCGCCGACAACATCGGTATCCATCTCCCATACCCCCCGGGGACGTGCGCAGCGGAATCGCTACCGGGAAAGTATGCCCAGGCCAAACCCCGCCCCGAAAGAGCCACAAGTGACCAGACGATACTGCACTGTGTGATCATGGAAAGTGCAAGCAGGAGCCACCGGTACCGGCTACAGCCGGTGACCTTGGACAACAGCCCAGGACTCCCGGTACCGTCTGCATGGACGAGCGCGGAAGGTACAAGCAAGACACACCAGGACGGCACCAGTGACCAGGAAATCCGCAAGCACAGCGCCATCCGATCTCATCACGCCTCCGTGCGGCCAGGGTCAGGCGGGCATCAGCAGCCTCTCGATCTCAGCAACGCCCGGTTCCGCCTCAGTGAAATGCACAACCGCCATGCCCAGATCCCTCGCTGCGGGCAGATTCGCCGCCGTGTCATCAACAAACACGCAAGATCCAGGCGCAACGCCAATCTTGGCGGCGGCCAGCGTATAGATCGCAGGATCGGGTTTCCGCAATCCGACCTGGTCGGAGATCACCACCGCGTCGAAACGCTTATCGAGGTCATGCCCCCCGTAGGGGTTTTCTGCCCGGCGCGAGACATAGGGGCATGACGCAAATCGTGAGCGGGCGGTGGGCGCCTGTGGCGGTAGGTGGCCTGCTAGGGCCTGTCCGACCGGAGCCATCAATGACGCTACCCCGTTCCGCAGCCGATGTCCTGGCCCGGCACGTCGTCTTCGAGCTGGAGTGCATCGACCGCATCTACTGCAACCTGTACGTCCCGAAGCTGCAGCGCGACCTCGGGGTGGTGGGGTTCATCCGGGAGCACCTGGGCAAGCCGGTTGCTTCCACCGCGGTGCTGGCGGACCGGACCGAGGCGTTCTACGCCGGGATCAAGGCATTCGCGGCGCGCAACGGCATCCCGTTGGTGGAGTTCGCATCCGGGCAGCGCAAGGACGACGTGATGCGCGAGCACCTGGCCGCCTTCCCGGGGATGACCGAGATACGTGCGAAACCGGCCATGGGTTGATCTTGGCCGCCGCATGAGACCGGCGTCCCTGGGGGTATTGCGCCCAGCGGTTGGCTGACAGCCTGACCGCAACGACGAAGATCCCGGAATCTCGGAAGTCGATTCCCGGGTGAAACGATTCGTAGTTCGCCCGCACACCATGTATCCGTCCGGTTACGGTATCGCTCGTTCATGCCGCTCTGAGGTGATCTGAGGGCACAGATCGTGGCATCGATCGGGACCGCATATCCACGGTTCAAGCGTTCCATCTCGGTGCGCGAGCTGCGGGAGGGGTACTCGCCGAGTCTGGATGAGCTGGAGTGGGCGCGGCAGATGACCGACAGCGACGAGGCGCTGCTGTCGCTGACGATGTGCCTGAAGTGCTGCCAGCGGCTGGGCTACTTCGCTCGCTTCGATGAGGTCCCGGCATCGATCGCCGGCCATCTGCGGCAGGAACTGGGTCTGCACGAGTCGGTGAACCCGGCGACGGTGCCGGACAAGACGGTGCGCAACCATCGTGGCCTGGTACGGCATCGCCTGGGCCTGGTGTCCGATCAGGCGACGGCCCGGAAGATCGCCGCCGAGGCGATCCGGACGGCCGCCGAGACGAAGGACAATCCGGCGGACCTGATCAACATCGCACTGGAGGAGCTGGTCAAGAGCAACTGCGAGTTGCCGGGCTACACCACCCTGGACCGGATGGCCGGCCAGATCCGGACCGGGCTGGAACAGTGGCTGACCGAACGCGCTGCCTGGCCCGGCGCCGGCACCAGTCCCACGCTCTTCCTCAACACCAAGGGCGGACGCCTGTCGGCCCGCGCCGCTGGCGGCATCATCGCCGCCATCGCCGGGCAGGCCCGACCGCCCATGTCCTGAGGCACACGTTCGCGACCAGTTTGCGCGGCAAGACCGACCTGGTCGTGGTCGCCGAGCTCATGGGGCACTCCCGCCTGGACACCACCCGGCAGTACAGCTTGCCCACCGAACAGCGGACCTCCGCGATCTCCTGAGCGGATAACACCGCAGAACCCGGCAGCCATACCCGACCTAACAAAGTACTACTAGGTGTCGTCGTCGACGTACCCACCCTCCCTAGCGCGCTGGAAAGCCGCTTGTGCCCCCGCGTGGTCCCCTTGGGCCTCGAGAAGCTTGCCCAGATACCAGGACGCCACCACCTCGCCCTGCGCCTCAGCGCGGCGGTAGGCAGCTTCGGCGCCGGCGGGGTCGTCGCCCTCCTTGATGAGCCCCAGCCCGAGGGCCCCCTTGGGGCTGCCACGTTCCTCGGCACGCAGGTAGGCGGCCTCCGCGCCCTGCAGGTCCCCGCGCCGGCTTAGCAACACGCCGAGGCTGAACGCCCCCTCGGCGCTGCCGCGTTCGTCGCTGCGGCGGAAGGCAGCCTCGGCACCAGCCAATTCCCCTCGCTCGTACAGCCGCCAGCCGAGGTCCGCCGCGCCGTCGCCGCTGCCGCGCTCGTCGGCACGCCGGTAGGCGGCCTCGGCGGCCCGCAGGCTGCCCTGGTTTCTGAACCGGTCACCCAGGCGCTTGGCCCCGTCAGCACTCCCGCGCTCGTCGGCCCGGCGGAAGGCCGCCTCGGCCTCAAAGTGTTCCCCGCGCGCTTCCAGGAGCGCGCCGAGCGCCGAGGCGCCGTCAGGGTGGCCGCGCTCGTCGGCCCGGCGGAAGGGAGCCTCCGAACCGATGATGTCACCACGCTGGTTGATCATCCAGCCCAGACCGAAGGCTCCGCTGGCGCTGCCGCGCTCGTCGGCCCGGCGGAAGGCCGCCTCGGCGGCGTCCAGGTCCCCTTGCTCGCGCAGCAGCCAGCCGAGGTTCGCCGCCCCGTCGGCGCTGCCGCGCCCGTCTGCCCGGGCGGACGCCTCTTTCGCGCCCTCCAGGTCTCCCCGCTTCCAGAGCAGCTTGCCGAGTGCCGCTGCGGCCTCAGCGTCACCCGTCTCCTCGGCCCGGCGGTAGGCGCCCTCGGCATCCTGCGGGTCTCCCCGCCTGTTGAGCAGGTCCCCCAAGAGCATGGGGCTGTCGACGTTGCCGCGCTCCTCGGCCCGGCGGTAGGCGGCTTCCGCCCCGTCCAGGTCCCCCCGCTCCTGGAGCATCCAGCCGAGGTTCGCCGCGCCGTCGGCGCTGCCGCGCTCATCCGCGCGCCTGGCCGCGGCCTCTGAGCCGACGCTGTCACCCCGCTGTCGCAGCATCCAGGACAGGCAATTCGCGCCGTCGGCGCTGCCAAGATCGTCGGCACGTCTGAAGGCGGCTTCCGCTCCGTCCAGGTCCCCCCGCTCTCGGAGGAGCCTCCCGAGCAGCTCGGCACCGTCGGCGCTGCCGAGTTCCGCCGCCCGGCGGTAGGCGGCCATGGCGCTGTCGAGATCCCCCCGCTTGAGCAGCAGCATCGCGAGGCTGAACGTGGCATCCGCGCTACCCCGCGCCCCCGCGCGGCGGTAGGCGGCCTCCGCGCCGCCCAGATCCCCTCGCTCTTGAAGCAGCGTCCCGAGGTACCAGAAAGCTTCGACACTGCCGCGCTCGGAAGCCCTTCGGTAGGCGGCTTCCGCCCCGTCCAGGTCGCCCCGCTGCTTGAGCAGCATCGCAAGGCCCCAGGGGCCCATTGAGCCCCCCCGCTCGTCGCCTCGACGGTAGGCGGCCTCAGCACCCTCCTCGTCTCCTGCCTCCTGGAGCATCAGCCCGAGAAAGCTCGCAGCGTCCACGCTGCCGCATTCCTCGGCCCGGCCAAGAACGGCCATGGCCGCTTGAGGGTCGCCCCGCTGCATCAGCACCAGGCTCAGGCCCAAACCGGCGTCCGCGCTGCCGCGTTCCTCGGCCCGCCGGATGGCGGCCTCCGCGCCGTCCAGGTCGCCCCGCTCCATGAGCACCATCCCCAGCAGCAGCGCGCCGCTCCTGCCACCGCCCCGGTCGGCTCGGCGGTAGGCGGCCTCCGCGCCGTCCAGGTCCCCCTGCTCCTGGAGCAGATTCCCCAGGCCCGCCGTTCCCTCGGCACTGCCGCCACGCTCGGCTCGGCGGAAGGCGGCCTCAGCCCCTTCCAGGTCCCACCGCAGCTGGAGCAGGAAACCCAGGCCGGCGGCACCGTCGCCGTTACCGCGTTCCTCGGCGCGGCGGTAGGCATCCTCCGCGCCCTCGTAGTCGCCCCGGTCCTGCAGCAGCACGCCGAGTTCGTACGCCGCCGCCGCACTCCCACGCCCGTCGGCGGCACGCCAGGCGGCCTCGGCCCCCGCCAGGTCCCCGCGCGCCCGGAGGGCGATGCCCACGGCCACGGCGTCCGCCGGGTCGGTGCGCTCGACGTCGAAGAGGCGGGCCTCGGCGGTGCGCAGGAACAACACGGGAGTGCCGAACTCGATATCGTTGCCCGCGGCCCAGATCGCCTTGCGTGCCTGGGCAAGCGCGGCGTCCACCGGGAAGCCGTCCGCCAGGGCATCGTAGAGGCGGCCGGCGAACGTCACCGCGGCGCTGTCGGTGATCTCGAACTGCATGCCGATGACCGCCGGGATGCCATGCTCGATAAGGCTCGAGGCGACACCAGAGAAGGGATCGACGCGGGAGCTGCGCGCGCCCTCGCAGGCGTTCAGCACGGCCAAGCGCATGCTGCGCTTGTCATACAGCAGGGAGCCCAGCTCCTCGCCGCTGACCTCGTGCGGGTCACCACGGTCGTTCTCAAGCACCAGGTAGCCCCCGGCGACACGCTCGTCGTAGGCGCCGTGGCCGATATAGTGGAGGACGTGCAGCTCGTCGCCAGCACTGAGGACGCGCTCCAACTCCCCGAGAGTGGCCCGTTCCAGCCAGCTGAACTCTACAAGGCCCGTCGCCATCAGCCCATGCAGGGCGTTCTCGAGCTTGCTCCGCTCCTTGCCCGCGTCTAGCGTGTCGAAGCCCAGCGGGCTGCTCACCATACCCAGCACGCGCAGTGGCGGCGACAGCCTACGTGGCGCACGTGGGCTCTTGAAATCGAACGAGCGCACGATCGGGGTGTAGACCGACTGGGCCAGGAAGCTCGGCCGCTCGTACATGAACTCCCACGGGATGCCCATGAGGTCGGGAGCCTCAGTCAGGAACAGGGTGATCCTGAGGCCCCGCCCTCGGGATTCGGCGATCCCGCGGGCGGTCAGGTACACGTCGCGCACGTCGCCGGTGATGATTGAGTCGAAAAGCTGCTGCCCGAAGCCCTTGGCCTGCTCCATCTGGGAGGAGCGGTAAGCGCGCACCGTCCTAGTGCGGCGCCCGACGCGCAGCACGAAGTTGTCCAGGTGCACCTCATCGAACGGTGACGAGAACGTGCCGCTGGCGCTACGCCCATCGGGCCCTTCCGCGCGCACCCTGTAACTGCCATCGCTGCCCTCGAGCCGCACCCGCAGCTCATCGTAGTCAAGAATGCGATCGTCCATGAGAGCTTGTCTCCAGTTCCGACAACGGTGCGAGCCTCTAGTTCTAGTCTCGTAGTGCTCCGGTCGTCTCGTAGTGCTCCGGTCGCCTGCGCGACAACGTCGCGGCGCCGGTCACCGGCAGGATCTCTCCGCCGTCACCCGCCCTCAGCTGGGGACCACCACGTCGGCAGTGTCCGCGCCGGCAGACTTCCTCGCCGGCTCAACACGATGCCAGGCAAGAGACACCTTGAAGTTGGCGCTCGTGCTGGCGGCCGCGATGAAAGCCCCCGCTTCGGCGCTGAGCTCCAACCCGAACTCGACCTGCACTTCGTCAGGCACATCGGCAAGGGCCCGCAGCTGCGTGATGAGCGCCTGTGCGACAGGCCGCAGGCGACCGACAGCCTGCTCGAACGTTTGCGACGCCTGCTCCGTAACGCGGCGCTCGCCGACGCCGCGCGTCACCTGACCACCCGCCCTGGCGCCATCGACCTGGACGAGTACGCTGTCGCCCCCTTCCAGCGGGAACTCCACCAACTGCCCCATACACCACTCCGATTCGCGCTCTCTCGTGATCCTCACCTGGTTGTCTACTAGCTAGAACTCGGAGAACCAGGCCTGGGGAGTTGATACATCAGTACGTCCAGGGCTTCTGCGGTCGGTTGTCTGGTTGCTCCCCGATCCGCACAACCAGGTGCTTGGGGGCTTTACGAGTTCTGAGGCAGTTATTTCTTTACGAATTCTTGAGGCACGCCCGCTCGTCGGCATGGCCGGGCGTTGGCAGTCCGTGTAGGCACGCCCAGCACGCCCAGCACGCCCAGCACGCCCAGCACGCCCAGATCGGCCACCTCTGCGCGAACCGCGGGCGCCTCTGTCATGCACTAGCTGCCGCACATATCGGATCAGGAGCGCCTGGCCACTCCGACAACATCAACTTCTTCGGCGTCATCAACGTCGGCATCGAATCCGAACTGGCCAAACTCACCGGCGGGTGGCGGCCGTTGCGCCCCCCAGCTCCGTGAGCTTGGGCTGTGACCGGGATCTGGTCATTGGGTTTCGGCGCATCCGAGGCAGGCCATCCCGAGCCGGTCACCCGGGCCCCGCCCCGCGCCCGGGCCAGCACAGGGTCGCCCCCCAGGTTAAGACAGCGCGGCCCGCAGCCGCGCTGTGCCCGGCGCCGGCGTCACCTGCTCCAGCACGACCTGATCGCAGCCGACCCATTCGGCGGCCTCGCGCAGCGCGCGGGCCATCGGCTCCGCCGCCGAAGGCCGGTCGAGGGAGACCTGGCGGGCGACGAGGGCCGTGCCCCGGCGCACCGGATCCACCCGGCCGACCAGGTGGCCCCCGGCGAGCAGCGGCATCACGAAGTAGCCGTGCACGCGTCGGGCCTTCGGCACGTAGGCCTCCAGGCTGTGCTCGAAGCCGAACAGCCGGGCCGTCCGCTTGCGGTCCCAGATGAGCGAGTCGAACGGCGAGAGCAGCGTGACCCGGTGCCGTTCCCGGCGGGCGCCGTCCGCGGCGGCCAGCGCGGCCGGGTCGGCCCACGCGGCGAGCGGGCCCCGGGGCCCGGGGATCGTGACCGGCGCCAGGCCCGCCGCCCGCGCGGCGTCGTCCAGCGTCGCCGTGCGGCCAGGACCGCCCGGCAGCCGCCGCTGCAGCCGGTGGTAGTCGGTCAGGTCGTTGTGCGTGGCCACACCGAGGGCCCGCGCGGCCACGCCCACCAGATGGCGCACGCACTCCTCGTCGGACGGATCCGTGTTCAGCAGGGGTGCCGGGACGACCCGCTCCGCCAGGTCGTACACCCGGCGCCAGCCGGCCCGCCGGACGCAGACGAGATCGCCGATATCGAGCAGCCACTCGGCGGCGACCTTGATCTCGGACCAGTCCCACCAGGGACCGCCGCCCTTCGCGCCACCGAGCTGGGTGGCGGTCATGGGGCCCTCGGCCGCCACCCGCGCCAGGACCTCCGCGCACACCCGCGGGGAGACCTCGTGCCACCGCATGCCGCGGGCCCGGAACCACCGGCGCCGGAAGGCGTAGTACGGCCACTCCTCGATCGGCAGCACGCAGGCGGCGTGCGCCCAGTACTCGAACGCCGAGGGATGGGCCGGATTCCAGTACGCGCGCTCGATCCGGTCCCGGGGGACCGGCCCGAGGCGCGCGTAGGCGACCAGCTCGTGGGACCGGGCGAGCACGCTGATCGTGTCGAGCTGGACCCCGCCCACCCGCCGCAGCATCACGGGCACACCGCCCTTGCGGGCCGACACCCCGGTGAACCCCTGCGCGCGCAGCGTCATCCGCCGGGCGTCATCGACGCTGAGGGCGACCGCCGCCGTCGAGGAAACGGGGGAGGTCGGCGCGACCGTAGTGGCCGGGGACGCCGGGGACGCCGGGGACGGCGGGGCCACGCGATCGGCGTGAGAAAGGCTCGGCACGACCCGAGCGTAGCGGCTGGGGGTGACAGTACCGGGGGACGGCCGTGCCCCCGGGATGCACGTCAGATTTGTAGGTAACCAAGATCGTTTTCGGGTACGAGCTGGTCAGCGGCTGATGTCTGGTTGTGCTGGTCGTAACAGAGGGCTTCCAATGGAGCGCGGCTAGAGACCCCCGGCCAACCAGGATGCTACCGGCGCGCACCCGAGGGCCAGTGCGAATAGGACCACGAATGAGGACGACCCGATCAGGGTCATGTTCATGATGCGTACAGAATCCGGATCAGGCGCCGTCCGCACGTCCCGGGAGAAGCCTCCAGTACACGCATGGGCGACAGTGAGTGCCCCCAGCAACCAGAGGGCGACACACATATTGAAAAGCTGGAGCCAGCCAATTCCTAGTGCGGATGCATGAATGCTGAATAGGTCCAGAAGGTATCCAAGCAGTACGGGCAGAATACTCGGCAGACTAATGAGCAAGAAGAAGAAGTCGGCTACAAGCAGGGCTGCAGGAACCCACTCCAGGGATAGCTCCGCTTCCGACCACGGCCGGTGCGGAGAGCCGGCACTCAGGCCAAACGATCCGCAGCAAAGCAGGACAAGCATTAGCCCCGCCGCGCACATGATCCCGCACCAAAAAACGATCGCGGATCCAGCGTGCGGCGCTCCCGATTCATACCGGAAGACAGCCGAGATCATCATCATAAGCAGGAGGCTGCCGATAGAGAAGCACGCCATAGGAATCACCAGGCGGCGGATGACAGCAAGCCACGCGCCTGCGAGCCGCCTGAGAGCGTCCGCACCGAACACCTCCCAGATGTGCCCGATGACTAGCCACGTATACCACGCTGCGATGCAGCCTTTTCGGGCGAGCCACAGCACAACATAGGTGAAACAGTCCACAATGAACGAGGCCGGGTCCGCACTGTCCCTGATCCGCCGCCTACGGTCCGAGAGTACTGAATCAAGCCACCTGACCGTTGAGTCCAGAATCCTGAAGACTGGCTCCAACTGGCGGGGGCCGGGCCCGGCCTGACCTGCCGCCACCGTGTAACTGGCCCACAGCACGACGGCAACCGCAGCCCCGCCGATGAGGATGACACTAATCTCCGTCTTCCACGCGAGCAAGGCGAACCAGGACGGGTATGCGACACGCGCGACGGGAAGGCCAAGGATTCGCCGCGGCAGCCGGTCAAGCACGCCGATGGCGCGTCCGATGACAAATTGCAGTACGGTAAGGTAGATGGAGACGCTTGTGAGCAGAGCGTAGCCCTTGCCCTCGCGGAATGGCCCGCGCCGACTCCGGATCACATCAGTGATGACAAAGATTAAGGGGCCTCCGGCCACTATCAGGAAGAAAAACCCAGCAAGCCACGAGTAGCCGATTCGATACTCGATATTAGCAACCAGCAGCCCCCATGCCCCAAAAATGAATGCCACGCACATGAGTAGGATGGTCCCGAACCGCCGAAAATCATCCCTACCTATAAATCGCCCCAGTATGAACGCGTGGGCAAGGGATGTCGCCCAGAGGACAATAGGTGCCCAATGCCAGACGGAGTGACCAATCGCCGCCCTGGCGAGGCCAGCCCACCACACGCACCAAGCGAGCACCGCCAGCGAGGTTGCCGCAGCAATCACCTCGATGGCGGCTCCCCTGGAGAAGGCCATGGCGAGTAGGTTCACTATAGTGAGGCTAGCCAGGGCGTAAGAAGGCCATATGGGGCCGGAGTGCCGCAGCAGGAATATTGCAAGCAGGTAACTGGCAACGATGATCGCGGCGGACCAGCACGTCTCATTGGCACGCGGCAAGCCGCTCAGAAAGATTACGATCCGGCATTGCTTGCAGCGGATATCACTGAAGGGTTGCGTGGCATGGTCCTGCTCGCAGCAGCCCGAGCGGGGTCCGGACCACTGCGACACGCTCGCACCTCCGCCCTAGGTGCCTGACCCGATCGGGTTATCCATCTAGTAGAGAACGATCTGGTACGGGGTAAAACGCCCGGGAACAGTTCTGGCATGCAGGCCACGCTGGCACAGGACGGGACTTAGTGCACGTCCGATTTGTAGGTAGCGAAGATCATCTTAGCGATCCTGCTGTCAGACCGCTTCGGTCTGGTTGTGCGACTCAGCCAGACGGACTGCCTGCGGTCACCGGCTTGGCGCCATAGCCGCTCGTGTCGGCCCCGCGCAGCGCCTGCACTGCCCGCAGTCGTTGTTGACGATAGTGTCAACAGTCGGCTGAATTTTCACCCGTCGCCGGAAGATGGTCCTGACCATCGCGTACCGCATCTGGTTGCGTCTGTCGCAACCACGGCAGATGTTCTACCTGCGACAACCCTGAGACCCAACAATCTTGACGCACACCCGTGCCCCCGGCGGGCGTTCAGTACCAGTCTTCGCTCATCTTGGCCACGGCGCCGACGCCGAAGCCGACCAGCGCGATCGCGGCCCCGGTCCAGAACAGCCACCAGGTCGGGTGGGGGACCATTCCCACGCCGCCGACGATGAAGCCGATGGTGATGATCGTGACCGCGACCCACGACACGGCACGGCCGTGGAACGTGTCGTGCGCCAGGGCCGTGTCGTGCCCGGCCGGTGATCCCTCCGGAGCCTGCCCGACCGTGCCGCCGGCGGCCGCGAGCACCCCCGATACTGGCTGCTCGGTCATTGCCCTGCTCCTCTCGTCCCGCGCCGGCTGCCGCATTCCGGGCCTGGCGCGCGCGTCCCTTGCCGTCGCTGCGACACATATTATTGTGGGGCAGGGATGCGGGGGCTACCACCGGTCTCCGTGCACAAAGAGTCCATCCCGGCCGCGGCGGGACTTCCCGTACGGGCTCGGTTTCGGGGCGTGACTCGCCTACCATGACTGTCGGGGCGCATGTCCGTATCCCAGGGCTTGCCCGGCCCGGCGAGGACAGGCCGCCCGGGCGCCGGGCGTCGGCGGCCGTCAGCTCAGACAATCCGCGAGGAGCGCGACAAGAAGTGCCAGTCATCCTAGACAGCGTCCTTCGTGCTGGCGAAGGAAAGCTCCTT
>Ga0335085_10006384_pt1 | contig 18622 bp, 15 predicted proteins | sample Lox_Sample_45_FD_206712 | JGI IMG/M metagenome (GOLD analysis project Ga0335085, IMG submission 206712) | Soil microbial communities from Loxahatchee National Wildlife Refuge, Florida, United States - Lox_Sample_4.5 | ecosystem: Environmental > Terrestrial > Soil > Wetlands | place: USA...
GCCCGGCCATGGAAGGGAGTGGCCGCGGTGCGCAAGACGATCGCGCGCGACGTGCGCGGCCTGAGCTTCGCCGAGCTGCCCGCGGCACGCAGCTGGGAGTACGCGCGCCTGGTGGCCGCGTTGCGGGGGAGCCTCTCCTGGTTCCTGGACGAGGCGCAGGGGCTCTCACCCCAGGTCCACCAACAGATCCGCAGCGTGATCGACGGCGCCCGCAACGGCGACGGGGCGTTCAACCCTTCGATCCCGGCGATGCCGCTACCCACGCGGGCCGGGCTCTCCACGGGCGGGATCACCGGTACCGATCTCCTCGAGGGCAGCTCCTAGCGCACGACTCGAGGTGGCGCCGCGCCCGCTGGGCGCCGAGGCGGCGCTCAGGCGGGAACCGAGAGCATCTCGGCACGCTCCCGGCGCCCCGCCGGGCCCGTCTGCTCCTCCTCGGCGACGAGTCCGTCGCGGAACACGAGCGAGCGCTTGCGCAGCGCCGGTATGCGCCCCCCGGGCAGCACGATGCCCGCGAGGTTGAGCGGGTCGGCGGCACTCAGGCGGACGCCCGGAGCACCCTCCTCGGTGCTCGCGCCACGATGGCGCGCGCCGCGGCGCACCGCGCGCAGTTCGGTCACCGCCTCCTCCAGCGCATACTGCTCGCCGGCGAACCCGGCCACGAAGCGCCCGCCGCGTACGAGCCCGCGGGCCTCGAGCCGGCGCAGTGCCCACAGCACCTCCCGCCAGGGAAGCGCGACGTTCTCGCGCGCCATGAGGTCGAAGAAGACGACGCCCCAGCGGGCGAGCAGCTGGCCGGCGACCTGCTCGGCGAGGGCTTCGCCGTCCAGCATCCCTGGCGCGCTCCGCGCGCCGCCCTCCTGCGCCAAACCCGCCTCGGCGCCGGGCAGGCGAAGCAGCGACCAGCGGCCCTCGGCGCGCTCGGCGACCGTGACCGCACGGCGGGCGCCCAGCCGTGCCCGGCGGCCGGGCCTCGAGCGCCGGCTCCAGGCCTCCCGGGAGCCGAACAGCGTGCGCACCGCCGAGAAGGAGTCCGCGGTCACGAGTCCGCGCGCGACCAGATCCCAGAGCCCCTCCTCGACCTCGGTCGGAAGACGCCCCGTGAGCGCGCGCAGCTCCGAGGAGAAGAGGGCGCCGTGCTGACGCAGGACATCGAGCAGGTCGCGCGCGGCGCCATGCGCCGGCTCCTCGACCGGCCGACCGGCCCGCGCCGCGTGAGCGAGCCACGGGAGGTCCTCGCGCAGGGCGAACGTGATGGGGGTGGCGCGCGACGGGGTGCGCGCCCCGCGGCGCTCCGCCGCATCGACGCGCTCGCCCGCCGCCGGGGCGAGCCGTCCCCATGCCACCTCGCCGGCCAGGCAGAGATCGTCCAGCCAGCGCTCCTGGTAGCGCTCCACGCGTGCCTGGAAGACCGACTCCTCCCAGGCGCCGGCGGCAAGCTCGAAGCCCTGCAGGCGATCGATGACGGCGAGCAGCCCGTTGCGCCCATGCAGCTGCGTGCCCGGGGCCACGTTCTGCCAGCGCGCCAGGAAGCGGGCGAAGTCGCGCGCGTTGACGGGCTCGATCTCGCGACGCAGTCGGTTGCGCGTGTAGGCGTGGATGCGGGCCAGCAGGCGCCGCGAGCACCATTGCTCCGCGGCTGCCAGCGCGGGATCGAAGCGGCCCCGCATGGCGAAGCCCTCGGCCTCGAGGCGTGCGAGGGCGACCTCCACGCGCGCCGGGGATAGCGCGGTACGGGCGGCGAGGTCGGCCACGCTGACCGGGCCAAGCAGGTCCAGGTGACCGCGCAGCGCCGTCGCGGCCGCCTCGTCGGGGTCCTGCGGCTGATCCCCGGTGGCGAGCGCGGCGCCTGTGGGGCCGGCATCGACATCGGCATCGACGACGACCTGCGCACCCGCGAACAGCACCCGCGCGCGGGCGATCCGCTCGGTGGCGCACCAGAGGGGCTCGGCCACGGGGGCGCCCTCGGCCGCGGCGCGGGCGGCGTTCACCGTGAGCGTGCTCGCCCGCCCCTGCTCGACGAGGCTCTCGAACCAGTCCGGGTGGCCCTCGAGCGGACGCGAGACGACCAACGACAGGAGCAGGTCGTGCAGCTCCTCCGGGTCGCGCAGATCGGGGGTCGCCTCGGTGCGCACACGCGCGATCGCCTCGGCGTCGAGCCGTCCCACGTCGCCGGCCTGCAGGGGCAGCCCGCGTCGCAGCTGGACCGCCCGGCTGCGCCGCTCCTCGAGCGGGGCGTCGTCGAGGAAGGTGAAGGGCTTGCCGTTGAGGATCTCGTGCGAGAGCAGGGACGGCTCGGTGGAGTCGACGAAGTGGGCACGGATCTGCGAGGACTCCATGCCCGACACCAGCTCGATCAGACCATCCACGTCCATCGCCTCGTGCAGGCAGTCCTCGAGCGTCTGGCGCACGAGCACGTGGTCGGGGATCTCGATCGGACCGGGGGGCGCGTTCTCCTGGCAGGCGGCGAGCGCCGGGAAGATCGCCGCCATGACGTCTTCGGCCTCCATGCGCTGAAGCTGGATCGGGGTCTTCTTGGAGCCGCGGAAGCGCAGCACGGCGAGCGCGCGGTTGAGGTTCCAGCGCCAGCGCGAGGCGAACATCGGAGAGACGAGCAGCGCCTGCTCCAGGGCCCCGCGCGCGGAGCTCGAGTGCACGAGCGCCGGAGCGGAGTCGAGCGGGAAGCTGTGCTGCGGCCCCAGCGACAGCAGCAGCGCGTCGTCGCTGGCCGCCGCCTGCAGCTCGAAGTCGAAGGTCACGCAGAAGCGCTTGCGCAGCGCCAGCCCGTAGGCGCGGTTGACGCGGGCGCCGAACGGCGCGTGCAGCACGAGCTGCATGCCCCCGGCCTCGTCGAAGAAGCGCTCGAAGACGACGTCCCGCTTGCTCGGCAGCACGCCCAGCTGGCTCTGCGCGGCCGCCAGGTAGTCGACCAGCGCGCGCGCCGGCTCGAGCTCGAGCCCGCACCGCTCCCGCGCCAGCGCGACAGCCTCCTCGACACCCGACTCGGCGATCGCGGCGCCCAACGAGCGGCGCAGCTCGGAGACCTCGTCGGAGAGCTCATCGGTGCGTGCCGGCGCCTCTCCGATCCAGAACGGGATCGTGGGGTTGGCCCCCTCGGCGTCCACCACGCGCACCTCGCCGGCCGTGACCCGCCGCACGCGCCAGGAATGGGTGCCGAGCAGGAAGACGTCGCCGGCCATCGACTCGATCGCGAAGTCCTCGTTGACACTCCCCACCGGCGTTTCTTCGGGCTCGACGACGACGCGATAGTCGCCGATTTCGGCGATCGCGCCGCCGCTGGTGAGGGCCGCGAGACCGGCGCCGCGACGCGGGCGCAGGACGCGGGCCACGCCGTCGCGGTGAACGTAGGCCATGCGCCGGCCGCGCCCGGTCTGGATCCCTTCGGCGAGGAGCTCCACGACCTCGTCGAACTCCGCGCGCGCGAGCTCGGCGTAGGGCGAGGCACCACGGGCGAGCTCGTAGAGGTCGTCCTCCGCGCACTCGCCAACGGCGGCAACCTCGGCCACGAGCTGCTGCGCGAGGATGTCGAGCGGGGCGCCCGGCGCGAGCACCGAGTCGAGCCTGCCCTGGTGCACGGCGCACAGCAGCGCGGCGCACTCCACCAGCTCGTCGCGGGTCATCGGCAGGAGGACACCCTCGGGGGTCCCGTGCCGCGAATGGTTCGCGCGGCCGACGCGCTGCAGGAACGTGGCGATCGAGCGGGGCGACCCCACCTGGCAGACGAGCTCCACCGGACCGACGTCGATGCCGAGCTCGAGCGAGGCGGTGGCCACCAGCGCGCGCAGGTCCCCGGCGCGCAGGCGGGCCTCTGTGCGCTGACGCCGATCGACCGCGAGGCTGCCGTGGTGGGCGGCCACCTGGTCTTCGCCGAGCCGTTCGCCGAGCAGGTGCGCGAGACGCTCGGAGAGCCGTCTCGTGTTGACGAACACCAGGGTCGTGCGGTGATCCTCGACATGCGCGGCGATGCGGTCCACGAGCTCGCCGAGCTGCTCCGTGGTGGGCGCCGCCCCGAGCTCGCTCTCGGGCAGCTCGATCCGCACGGAGAGGGCGCGGTTGTGACCGCAGTCGATGATCGCCGGGCCCTGCGCCGAGCGCCGTTCGGGGCGCCCGTCGCCGCTCGCGGTCGCCGTGCGTGGCGCTCCGGCGAGCAGCCTCGCGGTCAGCTCGATCGGGCGTTGCGTCGCCGAGAGGCCGATGCGCTGCGGGAGGTCGTCCTGCTGGAGTGAGTCCAGGCGCTCCAGCGTCAGCGCCAGGTGGGCGCCGCGCTTGTCGCGCGCGAGCGCGTGGATCTCGTCGACTATCAGCCAGCGGACCTGACGCAGGTTCTCGCGACTGCGGCGCGCGCTGACGAGCAGGTAGAGGCTCTCGGGGGTCGTCACGAGGAAGGTCGGCGGCCGCCTCAGCATCGCGGCCCGCTCCCCCGCCGTGGTGTCCCCGGTACGGACCGCCACCGTGATCGGCGGGGGCTCGTAGCCGAGCTCGCGGGCGACCGCCGCGATCTCGGCGAGCGGCTCTTCGAGGTTGTGGTGGATGTCGACGGCAAGCGCCTTGAGGGGAGAGACGTAGACCAGGCGGGTGCCCGCCTCCTGCTCGCCCGCTGCGGGGGCGCTGTAGAGCTGGTCGATCGCGACGAGGAAGCCGGCCAGCGTCTTGCCCGTGCCCGTGGGGGCGGCGATCAGCGTGTCGCTGCCGGCCCGCACCGACGGCCATCCGCGCGCCTGGGCCTCGGTCGGTCCCTCCTCGAAGCGCCGTGCGAACCACGTGGCGATCGCCGGATGGAAGTCCTCAAGACCGGGGAGCGCAAGAGCAGCTCGTGCGCGCCGCGCACCCTCGCCCGCGCTCTGTCTCGCCGTGCTCTGCATCGCCAACAAGGTTACGCGCGTCGCGGCCCTCTCCGGGTGCGACCCCGGATGGCCGCCTGATCACGGCCTCCGCGCGAGCCGGCGGGTACCCGCGCGCCCGTGCGCGGGCCGGCTGCCGTTGCCATACGGTTAGCCGAACACGCGCCCCGGCCGGCGGCTCGGCCCGACGGACCGGCAAGCAAACCACACGAGCGGAAGGGGCTCCCGATGGTGAAGGTGATCTACACCGCGCAGGCGACCGTCACAGGTGGGCGCACGATGGGCCACGGCGTGACCAGCGACGGGGTGCTCGACGTGCAGTTGCGTGTGCCCAGGGAGACGGGCGGCGAGGAGGTGGGAACGAACCCCGAGCAGCTCTTCGCGGTTGGCTACGCGGCCTGCTTCGGGGGCGCGCTGGACGTGGTGGCGCGTCGCGAGCGCCTCGATCTCGGCGCGGTGTCGATCGAGAGCCGGGTCAGCCTGGTCATGACCGAGGAGCGCGTGTTCACCGTCGCGGTCTCGCTCGACGTGACCCTCCCCGCGATCGCGGACGGGGCGCAGGCGCGGAGGGTGGTGGCGGCAGCCCACCGAACCTGCCCCTACTCGAACGCCACGCGCGGCAACGTCGAGGTGGAGCTGACCGCGAACGGCGAGCGCGTCGAGTAGCCGGTGGCGCGGAATGTCCCTGCGAAGGAGCTAGCAATCCACAACCTCCTCCCCGTTAGGATGAGGCCATGCCGTTCCGGGCCTTCGACGGACAGAACTGCTCGATCGCCTCGACCCTCGCGGTCGTGGGCGAGCGCTGGACGCTCCTGATCATGCGGGAAGTCCTGCTCGGCCGCCGCCGCTTCGCCGAGATCCGCGGCCAGGTCGGGATCGCTCCCAACATCCTCAGCGACCGGCTGCAGACGCTCGTCGAGCACGGGCTGCTCGAGCGCCGCCGCTACGGGAAGCACCCCGAGGCGCTCGAGTACATCCCCACGGAGAAGGGTGTGGATCTCACACCGATCCTCGTGGCGCTGATGGAGTGGGGCGACAGGCACGCCGCGCCGGCCGGGCCGCCCCGCGTCTATGTGCACACAGCCTGCGGCCACGACGCACATCCCGAGCTTCACTGCGCCCACTGCGGCGAGCGGCTCCAGGCAAGCGAACTGAAGGTGAGGCCGGGGCCGGGCGCGGACCCGGCCCAACGCGCCGAACCGCTCCTCCCTGCCTAGGATGGCTGCGCCACGTTCCCGACCGCGGGTCGTCGTGGTGGGAGGCGGCTTCGCGGGCCTGCAGGCGGTGCGCGGGCTCTCCGCCGTGGACGCCGACGTCACGCTGATCGACCGCCACAACTACCACCTGTTCCAGCCCCTCAGCTACCAGGTCGCCACCGGGGCGCTCGCGCCCGGAGACATCGCGGTCCCGCTGCGGCGCGTGGTGCGCCGCCAGCGCCACGTCCGGGTGGTGATGGGCGAGGTCGACGGCTTCGACCTCGAGCGGCGCGAGGTCAGCGTGGCGCCGGCGCTGCCCGGCACGGAGCCATGCGTGGAGCACTACGACCTCCTTGTCGTGGCCGGGGGCTCCAGCTATGCCTACTTCGGCCACGACGACTGGCGCTCGCTCGCGCTCGAGGTGAAGTCGCTCGACAGCGCGCTGCAGGTCCGCGGGCGCATCCTGCAGGCCTTCGAGGCGGCGGAGCTCGAGCGCGACGGGGCGCGGCGCGCGAGCTGGCTGACGTTCGTGGTGATCGGCGCCGGGCCCACCGGCGTCGAGATGGCGGGCCAGATCGCCGAGCTGGCCTACGACACGTTGCCCCGCGAGCTGCGACGCGCCGACCCGGGCGCCGGCAGGGTCCTGCTCGTCGAGATGGCTGACCGCGTGCTCGGCTCCTTCCCGCCGGCGCTCTCGCGGCGGGCGGCGGTCGCGCTGGAGGAACTCGGCGTCACGGTGATGCTGCGGCAGATGCTCGTGGACGTGCGGCCGGACGGCGTCGAACTGCGCGACGCCGACGGGGCCAGCGGCTGGATACCGACCCGGACGGTGGTGTGGGCGGCCGGTGTGACGGCCTCAGGGCTCGCCGGGCTGCTGGCGACGGCCGCAGGGGCTGAGACCGACCGGGCGGGGCGGATCACCGTCGAAGCGGACCTGACCCTTCCCGGGTATCCGGAGGTGCTCGCGCTGGGCGACATGGTGCGTGTGCGCGACCGGCGCAGCGGAGCCCCGGAGGCCCTGCCCGGCCTCGCGCCGGTGGCAATGCAGGAGGGCCGCCACGCGGCACGCCTGATCGCCGCGCGACTCGCCGGCCGGGCCTCGCCGGGAGCGTTCCGCTACCAGGACAAGGGCACGCTCGCCACGATCGGACGCGCGCGGGCCGTGGCCGACATCCATGGCGTGCAGCTCTGGGGGCTGCCCGCCTGGATCACATGGCTGCTGGTGCACATCTTCTACCTGATCGGATTCGAGAATCGCGTGGTGGTGCTGCTGCGCTGGGCCTACAGCTTCATCACGCATGGGCGCGGCACGCGCCTCATCACGGAGGCCGCCGGCACCCCGCGGGCGGCGGGCGTGGCGAGCGTGGAGGGCGGCGTGGCGGGGGAGTATGCTGCGCCGCGGCGCCGACTGCGGCGGCTCGCCCTGCGCGGCCGCGCCACACCACCGACGAGCGGCCCGGCCTGAGCGCCGGGCACCGCAACCTCGACGGCCGTCGTGCGTTGGGCTCGATAGGGCCTCGATCGCGGTGCCCCGGCCACCGCCTCCATCCAGCGGGGCGCCGCGGGCCCGAGTCCGACCAGCCATCCGAGAACTCCCGCAAGGAGGACGTGTCGCATGCTCCACCAGACCCGCACCCAGAGCCCCGGCCACCCCGATGCGAATAGGCGCGGCGGGCGTCCCGGAGACGATTCCTCGGCGCCTCGCCAGCCCCGCGGCCGCACGCTCGGCCAGGGCTGGAGGCGCGCGGCGCTGATGTCGGCGCTCGCGGTGGGCGCGGTGGCGGCGCCGCTCGCGCTCGCCGCGGGAGGGAGCCCGCGGGCGCAGCCGGCGAGCTCCCAGGCGACGGCCACCGCCGCCGCCTCCGCCAACCCGATCCGGGGAGCGATCCACAACCCCCCCAACAGCGCCTACTCGCGGACCACGGGCATCTTCGCGCGCAGCGAAGGCTGGACCGGCCGCCTGGAAAACCTGGGCAGCGGCGGCGCGGCCACGCTCGGCTGCCACGCGCTGGCCGGCGGCCCGCCCTGCCTCGGCGCGTCCAACCAGGCCTCTGGGCTCGCCTTCTCGTTCTCGAGCGGCGGCAGCCTGGGCGGAGAAATCCTCGTGCACAACACCACGGGCGCACCGTTCACCACGAACGCACACGGCGTGGCCGCCGGCCTCAACGCGAACTACCTCGAGGGCAAGCAGGCCAACGAATTCCAGCTCGTGAACCAGCCCGCCGCCAACGCCGAAGCGCTCGGCGGACGCAAGGCGGGCGAATACGCGATCACCGGCCAGCTGCTGTTCGCCGACGTGGCGGTGGGCCCCGTGGTCTCGGTGATCGAGGGTCACCGGGGAGCGACGGCCGTCACACAGGCGCCGGACGGCTCCGGAACCGCCTACACAGTGACCTTCGGCACGGCGAACCTCGTCAACTGCTCGTTCACGGCCTCTCCGCAGGGGGGCGTGTTGACGGGCGGCCAGCTCGGGGTCGAAGGTGGCGGTGCGTCGAGCCCGAGCACGGTGGTCGTGCGCGCGCCGGCCGGTTTCACGGGGGGCTTCGACCTGCAGGTGATCTGCTGAGGGGAGCCCGCCGAGGCCCTAGCCGGTATCCGTCGACTGCATGAACTCGCCGATCAGCTCGGCGAGCCGCTGCGGCTGGTCCTCCGGGACGAAGCTGTAGCTGTCGGGGACCTCGGCGACGCTCGCGTTGGGCAGGATCGAGGCGAGACGGCGCGCGTGTTCCAGCGGGAACACACGGTCCTCGCTCGCCCAGGCGAGCAGCACCGGCGGCGTGAAGCGGGGCAGCTCGAGCGCGGCCGCCAGCGTGTCGCGCGAGTCGACGGCGCGCACCAGGCGGCGGGTATCGCGCCGGATCGCTCCGTCGGTGAGGTAGGGCTCGAGCCAGGCGTCGGCGACGGCGTCGGGCACGGGGCGCTTGGTCAGCAGGCCGAAGGCGAGCGGCAGGCGCCGCAGCGGCCGCAGGCGCAGCGGCCGCACCAGGGCGTCGAGGCCCCAGGGCACCCGCGCCGCGAGCTGAAGTCCGCGGAACAGCGGCGGGAAGAAGTTCTCGAAGGCGTCGCAGGGCGTGAGCACCATGCCCGCCACGCGCGGCGGCCGTTCGGCGGCGAGCAGCTGGGCGATCGCGCCGCCGGTGTCGTTCGCCACGAGCGTCGCCCCGTCGAGGTCGAGGCGGTCGAGCAGCTCGCTCGCCAGCCGGGCGACGCCACGCGGGCTGAGGTCCGCCTCGGCGCGCATGGGCGTGCGATGCGCCCCGAGCGGCCAGTCGGGGACGATGCAGCGGTAGCTGCGCTCGAGCGCAGGCGTCACGTTGCGCCAGAGCGTGCCGTCCACGAGCAGCCCGTGCAGGAAGACGATCGGCCTGCCCTCGCCGGTCTCGCTGTAGCGGATCGTCCCCGCCGAGAGCTCGATCTCGTTCCTCGCCACGCGCCTACTCTACGCCGCCCCGCCGCCATGGTGCCCGCGGGGGGGCGCGGGGGGCGCGGGCCGCGCGGGGGGCGAGGCTATGGCGCTCCGACCCGCGTCAGACAGCGCGCGCCGCAGCGCGCGCCGAGCGCCGCCGCCTCGGGGATCGACTCTCCAGCGGCGAGGCCGCAGGTGAAGCCGGCGGCGAAGGAGTCGCCGCAGCCGTAGGAGTCGTGGACCTCGCCCTCCGCCGCCGCCGCCTCCCAGCGCCCGGACACGGCGGGCTCGCGCTCGCTCCACCAGCGGCCGCCCTCGGCCCCTTCCGTGGCGACCAGGAGGCGCGCTCGCTGGTGGATGCCCTCGGCCCACTCGCGCTCCTGCTCGTCGTGGGCGCTCAGCACGAGCGCGTCCACGACCGGGCCGCCGGGCTCGAACGCCGCGTGGGCGCGGGGTGAGCACACGAGCACCTCCGCCGTGCGGGCGAGCGCGAGCGCGCCGGCATCACCGGCCGTGAAGTAGGCGCCGTCGCAGCCGTCGAGACGATCCCATTCCAGGTCGTCGTCGCCGCTCGGCTGCAGCCGCGGGCCGAGCGTGATGATCGTGCGCTCGCCGCCGTCCGGCAGCAGGGTGACGGCACGCCTGGTGGGCCCCGAGCGCCAGGCGACGTGGGGGCGCAGGCCGCGGCTCTTCAGCTGCTGCTCGGCGGCGCGGCCGTGCTCGTCGAGTCCCAGGGCGCAGTAGAAGTCCACCTCGGCGCCGAGCTGCGCCAGCACGGTCGCCGCCACGCCGCCGCCCCCGGCCGCGCTGGCGAAGCCGGGGGCTGCATGGAGCACCTCACCGGGGCCGGGCAGACGGGAGACCGGGATGAACTCCACCCACTCGACGTGCCCGACGACAGCAATCCGGAGCCTCCCGCGCGAGCCGCCCGGGCCGGCCGCGCCCATCGACTCCGGGCCGCCGAGGGGCTCGTACGGCCTCACGGCGTGGGCGCGCCCGTCGAGCGGTGATGGCGCGCGCGATGCAGCGAGATGCGTGAGCTCACGTTCTTGAAGTTGTGGGAGCCGGCGCGCGACCAGGAGAAGTCGTCTGCGGCCTCTTCGCGCACCTCCTTCGTGACGAGCACGCTGCCGGGCCGGGCGCGCTCGGTGACCCTGCTCGCGATGTTCACCGGAGCCCCGTACCAGTCGCCCCAGCGGTTGATCGCGTGCCCCGAGGCAAGCCCGGCGCGCAACGAGGGCAGCTCGGGGTCGGCCTCGACGGCGTCCACCAGCTCGAGCGTCGCGTTCACGAGAGGAGAGGAGCGGGGGGCGATCAGCATCACGGCGTCGCCGATGCTCTTGACGAAGCGCACCGGTGGCACCGCCACCTGCTGACCGAGCTTGGTGAGCCGCGCGGCCATGCGGGCGAGCTCCTCGCCGGAGACCCGCTCGCCGAGGCTCGTGAAGCCCACGAGGTCGGCGAAGGCGACCGTGACCCGCTCGGTGCCCGGGAGGTGCCCGGAGGCGCGCTCCTCCACGCCGACCACGTCGCGGCGGACGAGCTCGCGCAGGCGGATGTTGAGGACGTAGGCGGGCAGCGGGCTGAGCAGCGGCATCAGCTCGAGCGCCGCGTGCTCGTAGCGCACTCCCACCTCGTGCTCGGTGTCGCCGGCGTGCAGCAGCGACTCACCCACGAGGCGGCGGATGCCCTCGCTGACGGGCACCATGGCGTCGCTCAGGATGCGCGCGATCTCGAGCAGCTCCTCCTCGGGCAGCCCGGCCTTGAGGAAGCGCCCGACCGTGCGTGCGGCCTCGACGTCGTCCTCACCGAACATCACCTCCTCGCCGACCGGCGTGGGCAGTCCCAGCGCGTTGGCCAGCTCGAGCAGGAAGGGCTCCTCCACCTCCGCCCGGCGGGCCGCCTCGGCCGGCGTGTACCTCGGCGAGCCCACCAGGGCGCGCTCGACCGGCAGCAGAGCCAGCCGGTCCTCGTCGATCGCGCGACGCAGATCGTCGCGGCTGACGCCGTCGGAGTCCAGGCGATCGAGCAGCTCGGCACGCCCCTCGCGCTCGCGCGGCGAGAGGCCGTCGAGCATGCCCTCGGCGTCCCAGTCAATAGCCATTGCGCTGAGAAGCGTAGTGTGCCAACGAGCGGTTCCCGGGGGTCTACAGGCGCCACCACCGCCCTCCAGGCGCCACGTTCCCCGGGCCGGGGAGCCGGAGCTGCGGAACTACCATCTGTGGCAGGCGCGTGCATCGCGCGCCACGTCCATCCTCGACATGCACCGTCCTGGCCCACCCGAGTCGTGGCCGCCGGTCACGGCGCCCCTCCGTCGCACGGAGGTCTGGCCGAGGTGAGCCCGCGGACGCCGCTGGCGCTCGCGCTTCACCGAGAACGAGCGCAGGCTCGCGGAGCTCGGCTACGACGACCGCTTCCGGCGCCTGTGGCGGCTCTATCTCGCCTACTGCGAGCCCGGCTTCGCCGAGCGGCGCATCCGCGACCTGCAGCTGCTGCTGGTGAAGCCGCAGTGGCGCGGGCGATACGAGGCGTGCGCGTGGGAATCGCCGACCACGAACTGGACCGCGCCCCATCTATAGTGCGCGTGGCCGAGCGCGGCTCCAAGAGCGCTCGGCCAGAAGCCGCGGGAGAGCCGTAGCGGCTGCGGCAGTGCGTAGACCGCGATCGTGACCAGACCCGGTCCGTGCGCTGGTGGGCACAGCCGGTATCCCGTTTCGCCGAAGCTGTTGCGTCCCACCACGGCGCCGGGGGGAGTGCGGCCCGCCACGATCGAGTGCTCGGCCGGCGGAATGCCGGCAAGGATCCAATTCGTGGTCACCCCACCACCGGCTATCGTCCTGGCGACCACCACGACTTCCTTGGCGCTCACGTCGATGCCTGACCACGCGAGAGGGGGCGAGAGGGCCGCTCCGCGACAGGTGTAACGCGAGTCGATCGAGCCGTCCGGCCTGCGCGCCGCGCTCGCCACCAGCAGCGATCCCGCTTGCGGTTTGACAGCCGCCGAGGACGCGGTCCTCGAGCCGCGCTCAGCGAGTCCCGTGGTCGCGTTCACATGGCCGGGCCGGCCACTCGAGCTCCCGCAGCCGCCCAGCGCCAACAGGACCGTCACCGCCGCGACGGAGCTGCGAAGGGCGGAGCGCACGGCGACGGAGGCTGCTTGCCGCACATGCGGCCCGCGGTGGCGGGCCGCATGGTTACTTGGCCTGGATGAGCGCCTGGTCGTATTCGCCGCCGGTAAGTCGCAACATGCCATCGACCGTCACTTCGCCCAGGCTTCCTTCGTTTGACTGCAGCTTGTCGACCGCGTCGGCTTCGCCCACCATTTCGAGGGTTGATGGAGAGAGGCCGTTCTTGATGCCGTTGAGGATGTTCGGCACGAGCTTGCCGAAGAGCACGTCTTCGATACCCAGCTGCGGGACGATCACGTTCAGCTCGACGCACCCGGAGGCAACTTCGGTCCAGCGCTTGCTCGTTGGATAACAGGTTCCTCCGCCTTCGGCCGGAATGCCGATTTCAACGAGCACCACCTTTTCATCTTCGCGCGTTCCGGAGGCGAGCGTGGATTCCCAGAAGTTGTTGTGCGGGCGCACGATCGTTGGAGGTTCCCAAGCTGGTTGCACCACCGCCACCGTTTCGCGTTCTGAGCCGTTCGGACATTCGGACGGTCTTTTGCCGGCGACCTTGCACACTTCACCCTCCGCCGGCGTACCGCGGTCTTCGAAGGGCAGTTCCGCGGTTACAGACACGCTGATCGGCAGGTGGTAGGTTTCTTCGAGGTTTCTCTGCAACTGCGGATCCGAGCAACCACTGAGGTTCGCTCGCCCCGAGCCACCCATGGTCGCCCCACCGTCGGCTCCTGTGGCAACAACGCCGGCTATGAGCGCTTTTGCGCACGCGATTTCGCCGAGCACCGGGCTCCTGAACGTGAGGACCGGGGTGCCACCTGCTCCGCCCGCCCAGAGCTTCACAGGTTCATTCGACGCGAGCCTGCCATTGGCGTACCAGTGCGGCTGCGCCGCCCCTGCCATGGCCGGCAGCCCCAACGCAGTCGTCGTGATCGCGACAACGGCGGCGGCGACCGCGCACCATCCGAGGTGTCCCCTGGATTGGGCCGGCCATGCCTCCCCTTCGGATATGAGATTGCCAGAGTGAAGTGGATGCGGGCGCATGCTCATCCCTTCGCCACAATCAGTTCTGTTCCGGTCGCCCCCACCATGTTCAGCCCGACGACGACGGTGTACCCGATCGTCCCGCTGTGCGGAAGTTCCCCCTGCACTTCGAGCCCGGAGGGGCTGAGACCGTTCTTCACGCCGTTATAGAACACCGCCGTAGAGCTGCCCCAGAAGCTTTCTTCGAAGTATCTGGTGGCGGGGGGCGCATGGTTGATGAGTTCGGGTTCAGCGACCCAGGTGAAGCGAATGCAGCCGTTCGGGACTTCGTGGAAGGTGAGGGATTCCGAGTTGCAGTTCGTGCCGTTGGCCGCCAACCCGATCCGATCCAGGATTACCTTTTCGCCCTCCTCTTCGCCATTTACGAGTTCGGTGCGCCAGGGAGCTGCGCTTTCGCGCGTGACCGGCCCGACATAGACCGGTTCTTCTATCCCGTTCACCACAGCAACGCGCTCGTCCGCGCCCTTGACTGGGGATATTTCCGAGGTGATGTAGCCCGGGTGTTCCTGCTGGGTTGCCGTGGACCAACCACATTCGCTCGCGGAGAGGTTTTCGATCTGGCCGACGCCGTGTCCGTTTTCATTCCAGACGGTGCCGTACATCAAGAGCTTCCCGTTGCAGTTCTTCAAGCCGATACTTGTCTCCAATTCGATCGTCCCTGAGTAGAGCACCGGGATCGCCTGCCCTGGTCCGCCCACGAGCACGCCGTTCGCGTAGTACTCGGGTTGTTCGGAGGCCTGCGCGGCAGCCGCGCCAAGCAGCGCAAGCGTCAGCGCCGCAAGTGGGGCGAGGATCAAGGTCAGCCCTCGCAGAATGCGCTCTCGCGAGCCCTGTAACGCACCACACGTACCCATCGTCATTTCTCCCTTCGCCCCACTCGATTCCCCTGTAAATGACGACCCCTTGGTCTCTCACACCGTTGAGGACCAAGCCTCCGGCGCGACGGACCAAATGCAGCGAGCACACATTACACGACGAGGCGGCACCTGCCAAGGGCAACCCGGGCCGTCTGCGGACGGATGCGCCGCAGTCGGGCCCTAGGCGCTCGGCTCGGGCGCCGGGGTCCCCAGCGTCACGCGCGGTGCGGCTTCGGGCGGCCGCGAGGCCACCTGCGCGCCCTGGAGACCCAGGCGGCGCGGGCGCCACACGCGCACGTACTGCGCGACGAAGTAGGAGCCGAGCACGACCAGCACGGCGACCGTCTGAGCGGTGAAGGTCTCGACGTTGGGGAAGATCGAGAACCAGGTCCCGATCCAGCCGGGGATCGAGAGGCCCGGGATCGCGGTCGTCCCGATCCAGCCGGCGAGCTGCATCTCGTTGACCTCCTCGCCGACCATCACCCAGAGCACCACCACGAGCATCGCGCCCGTGATGATGAGAAGCCGCTTGTAGGGGAGGCGCTGGTGCAGCCCGAACGTGAGCACCCCGACGGCGGCCGTGAAGAGCAGCCCGAGCACGGTGCCCTCCAGCACGACCCCCGAGCCGAAGGTCTCGCGCAACCCCTGCAGGAAGATCACGACCTCGAAGCCCTCGCGGTAGACCGACGTGAAGCCGAGCACCAGCAGCCCGATCATGGTCGCGCGGGCGGCGTCGATGCCGGCGCGGTCCAAGAGGCGGCGCCGGCGCTTGTGATGGTGCGAGATCCAGCCCGTCCAGTAGACGCGGTGGAAGAACCAGTTCATGACGACGAGCAGCACGATGATTGCCGGGATGCCCGTGGCAGCCTGCATCGCGAGCCCGTTGGAGCCGAACATGCCGATGATCCAGATCGCGAAAAACCAGGTGGCCACGGTGGCGCCGAGCGCCACGCCCCCGCCGAGGGCGACCGGCTTGCGGTAGGCGCGGTTGTTCCCGAGGAAGCTGGCGGTCACCGCCGCCAGCACGAGGATCGTCTCGAGACCCTCGCGGAAGACGAGGACCGCGCTGTCGATCACGGCGGAGCCGCGGCTCATGTGCGTGCCGGGGACGCTCGGGTCGGGGGTACCGCCCCTGGCATGCCAGCCCAGCACCACCGCGGCGACCCCCACGCCGAGGACCAGCAGCACCCAGAGGTAGGTGGCGAGCGAGCGCCGGCCCCCGGCCGGTCTCGCCGGTGCCGCCTTGGCGGCCATCCAGTCGGCGGTCTCGCGGGCGCGGGCGAAGCGCGGCTTCGCGATCCTCACCCGCTCCTCCGAGGGGCCTGCGGCGGCCCCGGCCAATGTCCGACCATCCGACTCGGATATCATGGTCGCGGAAGCCTACCACAGATAGTTAGGGTTGCCTAATCAGTTGCCGGGCGCCCTGCCGGGCTTCCGCGGTGACGCTCCCGAGGCACGCGCCGGTCGCTAGCTGACCGCCCTCTTCATAACGTTGGTGGCCCAGGTCAGGACGATCGCGCAGAGCGGGACGAGCACAGCGAAGGCCTGCCAGACGTGCGGGCTGTGGAAGTCGCCGGCGGCGAGCACGCGCGAGGCCGACACGAGGTAGTAGAGCGGGTTGAAGTGCCCGAGCACGCGCAGCCACAGAGGCCCGATCGAGAGCGGGAGCAGCACGCCGGCGAGCAGAAGCACGGGCAGCTGCAGACCGTTGACCACGGCGGCGAAGCTCGAGATTTCCTTGGTCAGGAGCGCCGTGGCGATCGAGAACGCCGCCATGATCATCATCAGCAGTCCCAGCAGGATCGCGAGCACGGCGAGCCCGAGCACATGGACCTCGAAGCCGAAGGCCGCGCCGACTGCCACGAGCACGCCGTCGAACACGAACATCATCACCATGCTGGCGAGGATCGGGCCGATCAGGATCGCGAAGCGGCTGACCGGGGTGACGCGCAGGCGCTCGATCACGCCGGCCCGCAGTTCGAAGATCGTGTTGAATCCGGGCCCCGTGCCGCTGGCGAACGCGAGCAGGGCGAGGATGCCGGGCAGGAAGCCGTTCAGCACGTTCCCACGGGTGGCGGCCACGACCCCCGGCAGGTGCTTGAGCAGCGGGGCGAACAGCGCGAGGTAGAGCAGGGGCGTCGAGAGGCCGACCATGATCCAGATCGGCTGCCGCAGCGCCTGCAGCGTGTGGCGCCAGTAGAGCAGGCCCACGTCGCGGCCGAGCTTGAGCGGGCCGCCGGTACGCTCGGCGCCGCCGCTCACCACGGTGCCGACACCCACCGCGCCGCTCACGCCGCGACCTCCACCTCGGCCGGCGCCGCCGGGCCGGCATCGCGCAGGGAGCGTCCCGTGTGGCGCAGGAACACGTCGTCGAGCGTGGGCTCCGAGAGGCTCATCGAGCGCAGGCCGATCCCCTCGGAGTCGAGCAGCCGCAGAAGCTGCGGCAGCGCCTCGCCGCCGTCCTCCACGTAGAGGCGCAGCTCCGACCCGTCGGCTGTCAGGTCGTACACGTAGGGCTCCTCCCGCAGCCGCTGGCGGGCGCGCGCCACGGCGCCGTTCTCGTCCTTGACGTCCATCAGCACCGCCTCGCCTGCGACCTGACGCTTGAGCTCCTGGGGGGTGCCGAGCGCCACGATGCGACCGTGGTCCATGATCGCGACCCGGTCGCACAGGGCGTCGGCCTCGTCCAGGTAGTGGGTGGTGAGGAAGACCGTGGTCCCGCGCGCGCGCAGGTCGCGGATGCGCTCCCAGAGGTTGGCGCGGTTCTGCGGGTCGAGGCCGGTGCTCGGCTCGTCCAGGAAGAGCACCTGCGGTTCGTGCACGATGCCGAGCGCCACGTCGAGCCGGCGGCGCTGCCCGCCGGAGTAGGTCTTGACGCGGCGCTCCGCGAACTCGGAGAGGTCGAGCAGCTCCATCAGGTCGGCCACCCTCGCCCTCACGCTTGCGGCGTCGCCGCCGTAGAGGCTCCCCTGCAGGATCAGGTTCTCCCGCCCGGTGGCCAGTTCGTCGGAACCGCCCAGCTGGCTGACGTAGCCGATGCGGGTGCGCACGAGCGCCGGGTCACGCTGGACGTCGAAGCCCGCCACTCGCGCCGTGCCGTCGTCGATCGGGAGCAGGGTGGTGAGCATCCTCAGCGTGGTCGTCTTGCCCGCCCCGTTGGGCCCGAGGAACCCGAAGATCTCGCCGCGCTGGACCTCGATGTCGACCCCCTGCACGGCCTCCACACGCGCCCCGCGGCCGGAGCGGAAGCTCTTGCGCAGCGAGCTCGCGGCGATCACATGGTCGTTCTTCTCCTCTGCGCTCACGGCCATCAGAGGATGCTACCCGCGCCCCTCCCCACCCTCGCACCGGCCGCGCTCGAGCCCGAGCGCCGCCGGCACATCCTGCAGCGAGAGGACGACCTCCGCCCCGGCCTCGCGCAGCGCGCGCTCGTCGCTGTCAGCGGCATAGCCGAGCACGCGCATGCCGGCTGCCACCGCCGCGGTCACGCCGGTCGGGGTGTCCTCCAGCACCACGCAGCGCGCGGGAACCACCCCCAGGGTGGCGGCGGCGTGGAGGAACAGGTCGGGGTGCGGCTTTCCCCGCGGGACTTCGTGCGCCGAGAACACCGCATCGCCCGGCAGCAGGCGGTCGAGCCCGGTGAGAGCCAGCGAGTGGCGGGTCTTCTCCTGGCTTCCCTGCGAGGCCACGCAGACCGGGATCGCGGCCGCCTGCACACGGTTCAGGAGCTCGATCGCCCCGTCCACGGGGCGCAGCTCGCGGCGAAACTCCTCGCGGCGCTCCTGCTCGAAGCGCGCGAGCCAGCCGTCGGGCAGGGCCCGGCCGAGCTTGCCCTCGGCTCGCGCGATCACCTCCCTCAGGAGCAGGCCCTGATACTCGCGCCGCGCCTCGGCGAGCGTGGTCTCGAGCCCCACCGCTGTGAGGTTGCGTGCCAGCGCGCGGTTGGAGATGACCTCGCTGTCCACCAGCACGCCGTCGCAGTCGAATATGACGAGGCCGGGCTTCGAGGGCACTCAGCTCATCCAATTGCCGCCGTCGACATTGAGGGTCTGGGCCACGATGTAGTCCGCGTCCGCGGAAGCCAGGAAGACCGCCGCGCCGACGATGTCCTCCGGCAGGCCCATCCGGCCAT
>Ga0335085_10006386_pt1 | contig 18615 bp, 13 predicted proteins | sample Lox_Sample_45_FD_206712 | JGI IMG/M metagenome (GOLD analysis project Ga0335085, IMG submission 206712) | Soil microbial communities from Loxahatchee National Wildlife Refuge, Florida, United States - Lox_Sample_4.5 | ecosystem: Environmental > Terrestrial > Soil > Wetlands | place: USA...
CCAGACCGCGGTCTGACCGGTTATCGAGCGAGATTGGGCGCACCGTCGACACCGCGTCGTCGGCACCGCTCATAATGATCCGAGGCGGCGGTGACCCGAGGCAGGCATGGCTGTAACGCCGCCCTAGAGAATGGGCCTGCCGCCCCGGAGCTGCGCCGCCGATGCGCATCACTGCATCATGGTCGAGGTCCTTGGACCTGCCGAATACAAGTGTGTAGCGCGCCCTTGCGCGACCACGGCGAGCTCCCCTCGGATCGGCAAATCGACGCTTGACAGAACAAGCCCCATACAAGCCTGCCTCGGGAAAAACCGGGATCTCATCGGCGCTGACGCCCAATCCAGACCGAGCCGCCGCCTGAACCTGAACCGCCCGTGCCATCCGCTCTCACGAATCCATCGAAAACAGTCATGCCATGCCGCCTGGCCCGCATATCCAGCCAAATTCTTGAATCACAAACACTATAACTTGAAAAGAAAAATCATCGATCCGGCAAAACCTCATCCCGCTATAGGCTATGGATCACGCTGTCGGAAGCGATCCCGGCGACGAACTGGCTGTGACGCCTACGTGCATAGGTCGAGCGGTCGTAAGCTCGGCTCGCGAGATCAGGAAGAAGAATGGCCGGAACAAAAGTTCCGGCCAAGTTTGAACAGGGAGGCTTCACGTCTAGGAGACGTAAGGATCCGAAGACCCTCTTCCCGAGCACAAGTCTCGGAAACTCTTGCGGACAACCGCGCCCGCGAAAATTTGCGGCGACCACCGTCGCACCACAGGAAGATGGGCTTTGCAGCGGCCGCATACCAGCCTGAATTCGTCCTGTCTCATCTGCAAAAAAAGCAATGCTATCAAATCGTCAGTATCCACTGAGGCGTTCCGCCGCAATCAACTCATAAGGTCAGTAGCATTTCCGTAACAAGCCTTCATTCGCGGCCAATGGATCGTTGTGGGACTGATATCCGCGTGAGGAAACAACACGAAAGAGTTGTGCCCGGTGTGCGGCGGCGAACAGGCTCCGCGCACGAGGCCTTATCCGCTGAGCCGGCCTTCGGCGACCTTGCGCAGCAGGAAGTCGCGAAACACGCTGATGCGCTTCGACGTGCGCAGCTCCTCGGGGTAGACGAAATATGCCTCGTTTGGCGGGCCGGAGACCTCGGGCAGCACGCGTACCAGACCGTTATGCTCGTTGGCGACAAAATCGGGCAGCGCGGCGATGCCGAGCCCGCTCATCATCGCGCGCAGCATGCCATAGGTGTTGTTGACGGTAAGGATCGGCCGACGGTCGTGATCGGATTTGGTGCCGACTTCGAGTAGCCAGTTGACGCCGGGCACCGGCGGTCGCGCGTCTTCGCCGTAGACGATCACGCGGTGTTCCTCCAAATCCTCCGGGCGCTGCGGCGTACCGTATTTCTGCAGATATTCGTGCGTCGCGTAGATATGCACCTGCACCGTCACCAGATGGCGCTGGATGAGGTCGGGCTGACGCGGCGGCGACATGCGGATGGCGACATCGGCCTCGCGCATCGACAGGTCGAGTTCGGAATCGTCGACGACAAGGCTCACCTGGATCTCGGGATAGAGATCGAGGAATTCGCGGATGCGCGGCGTCAGCCAGATCGACCCGAACGCGACCGTGGTGGTGATCTTCAGCGGCCCCTTGGGACGGTCCTTCGATTCGGAGATAAGTCCTTCGGCCATCGCCAGTTTGGCGAAGACCTCTCGCGCCGTCTTGAACAGCAGTTCGCCCTGCTCGGTCAGGATGAGGCCGCGCGCATGCCGATGAAACAGCGGCACGCTCAGGCTCTCCTCAAGAGCGCTGATCTGGCGGCTGACCGCCGATTGCGACAGGTTCAGCGACTCGCCGGCGTGGGTAAAACTGCCGGCCTCGGCCACCGCGTGAAACACCCGCAACTTGTCCCAATCCATCGCCATCGGGACGCCCCCATCTATTCCGCGGCTCGCGCCGGTGCGGAATCTTCCTGCGCGGCGAGAAACTTCTCGGCTTCGAACGCGGCCATGCACCCCATGCCGGCGGCGGTGACCGCCTGCCGGAAGACCTTGTCTTTGACGTCGCCCGCGGCGAACACGCCGGGAATGTCGGTCGCGGTCGAATCCGGGCGGGTGATCACATAGCCTTCTGCGTCGAGCCGCAGTTGGCCGGCGACAAGTTCCGTGACCGGCGTATGACCGATCGCGATGAACACGCCCTCGCAGGCGCGCTCGCTGATCGCACCGGTCCTGACGTTGCGCAGCTTGACGCCGGTGACCTCGGGCGGTTCGGGTACGCCCAAAATCTCCTCGACGACGCTGTCCCACATCAGGGCAATTTTCGGATTACGGAACAGCCGGTCCTGCAAAATCTTTTCCGCACGCAGGGTGTCGCGGCGGTGGACCAGCGTGACGCGGCTGGCGTGGTTAGTGAGGTAAAGTGCCTCCTCGACCGCGGTGTTGCCGCCGCCGACCACGACCACCTCCTTGTCGCGGAAGAAGAACCCGTCGCAGGTCGCGCAAGCCGAAACGCCAAAGCCGCGATAGGTCTCCTCGCTCGGCAACCCGAGCCAGCGCGCTTGCGCGCCGGTCGCCAGGATCAGCGCCTCCGCGGTGTAGGTGTCGCCCGAATCGCCCGTCGCGACGAAAGGCCGACGGGAAAGATCGAGCTTAACCGCGAGATCGTACATGATCTTGGTGCCGACATGCTCGGCTTGCGCCTGCATTTGCTCCATCAGCCATGGACCCTGAATGACCTCGGCAAAGCCCGGATAATTCTCGACGTCGGTGGTGATCATCAGCTGTCCGCCAGCTTGCAGGCCGCACAGCAACATCGGTTGAAGATTCGCCCGCGCCGCGTAGATCGCGGCGGTAAACCCGGCCGGACCTGCGCCGATAATCAAGACCTTGCTGTGATGATGCTCAGGCATCACGCGATTTCCAATCGATTGGACAGCGTACTATACCATTTTTGCGCGGCGCGGGAGGCGCGTGGCAGAAATAAGTCAAGCTTAGTAACCAAACATGTGATCGAGGCTGAACGCACCACCGCGCCCGATCAGCCCGTGATAACCGAACAGCCGGCATGTCGTGTCGCGGATCACGGCATACGCGCCCGTGCCCGCGGCCTCGCGCGCCGCCGCGTCGAACATGCCGTGATAGCGCCACAAATGCGATCCGGAACAGGCGATATGAAGGGTCTTGCGAGCGATTTCGCGGCCGAACGCGTCGTGCAGAATGATGTCCGTCGCGCTCTTGGTGCGCCAGGGCAGCGAGGCCGGGTAGATCAAATGGCAGAGCGTGTCGTAGCCGGCCTGTCCGAGGCGCAGAAACAGGCGGGTCGACAGCCCCGGCGGCCGCCCAGAATAGGATTGCGGCTCGTCGCGGTAGGTCAGAATCGTGTTGAAAACATGGGCGCCAAAGCTGGTTTCCGCGGCGTGCCCGCTCTCGCGGTGGCGGTAACGGAAGAGAGCGTGCAGCCAGCCGTCTCCATCGCCGCCCTCGGCGAAGTCGTAAACCAGCTCGACATGACCATAGCCGTCGTCGAGCGATGATGACATCTCGTCGAGGTCGAGCGCGGCGCAATGACCGCGCGGCAGCCGGCCGAACCGGTGGCGGGCGATCTCGCGACCTTCCGGGTCATAGGCAATGGCCGAGATCGGCAGCTCGGCCTGCGCGGTGGCCATCGGCGTCGGCAGCAGCAGGCTCTGCCATTCGCCGCGCGGCAGGATCGGCGCGGGAAGCAGGTAACCCTTGCCCAACATTTCGGCCAGTTGCGGCAATTCGGGGTTTGGCTTCAGGTCACCGCGCTCGACATTGACATGGGCAATGCGCCGCCGCTTGCCCTCGATGATCTCGTAACGGGGTCGCACCATGTGCTTGCCGGCGTGGAGTTCAAGTTGCGCCGGCCAGGCGATGTCGGGCAGCAGTTCGGCAACGTCGAGCGCGCGCGTCGCGAAGCCAGCGATCGGCTCGTCGAGCGTCGCGATATTGTCGTCGCCCATTACCGATAAGCCGATCGAGCCGGCGGGGATCGGCGCCGCGTGTGAATTCTGCAGCCATAAAATCACACGCTCGCCGGGCGCCGGCGCCGGCAAGCCGGCGTAGCGATCGGATGGCCAAGCATTTGCGTCATGCGTGCAGGACAGCGTGAGGTCGTCGTCCGACGCGCTATAGATGTCGAGCGCGTATTTGACGATGTCGTGTCCGGCAGCGCCGGAAACATGAACGAACAACTGGCCGGCAAACTCGCCCAGGTTGAAGCGCTCGCGCGCCCAGCCGCTGTGGAGCTGACCCAGGATGCCGGGTCCGGGTGGCGGGGTGTACGACCACTCGCCGACGATTTCGCCGTCGCCGCCGAACAAGGTATGCCACAGCGTGATGCCGGGCGAGCCATAGCCGGCCCAATAATTCACGGTCTCAAGCATCGTGTGCAGCCCGTCGATGTCGCGGAACAGCACAAAATTGGTGACGAAATTGAGCGGGTCGAGATAAGTCTGCTTATTGGTCAGCCGTTCGGCTGGAATGCGCATCTCATCCAGGCTGAACAGGTCGCAGCTTGCCGGCAGAAACGGGCCGAGCTGGGCGATGAGGCGGTCGGCGTCAAAGGCGGCGACCAGTACCGCGCGCGCACCCGACTGCGCCAGCGCGGGAATGCCTTCGGCCGTCCGGCTCAGCGTCTTTTTGCCGATCCGCGCCACGTCTTGGACATAGACGCCGGCGATATCGAGCGCTGAGATATCGAACAGCTCGGCAAAACCTTCTGCCGCGCCTTGCGGGTCGACGATCGCCACCTTGCCGTAGCGCTGGAGGCGCGCGATCAGCGCGCGGCCGTGCGCCGCCGCGAGCGGGTGCGCCAACGCCTTGTAAAGCGTGTTGCCGCCGCGGACATTGTCGAACGTGTCGATGCGCAAGACCATCCGCCTATCCTACACGCCGGGCGAGGAGGGTGCAGCGTTGTCGCCTGGGGCAAAGGCGGCGCGGTTGCCGCGCGGCCGCAGCATCCACGATGCGATGAGGCGCGTCACCACGACGCCGATCGCCGCGCCGGCGATGACATCGCTCAAGTAATGCTGACCGGTGATCACCCGGCTGGCGGCGATCAGCGCGGCGCCGGCGACATAGAGCCAAAGCGGCCGCGGCCATAAACACCACAACGCGGTCATCAACGCCGCGACGGTCGCGGCATGGCCGGAGGGAAACGACCAGTGATCCGCTCGCAGGCCAAACCAAGTAAAATCATAGGTGCCGTCCGCGAACAGCAGCTTGGGCCGGGTACGTCCGACGAAGATCTTGATGCAATCGGCCACGAGGCCCGCGGCAAAAACCGCGGTGAAGATAAAGGCGGGGGTATATGCAGCCGCGCGCATCCGCTCTGCCCAAGGCCGCAGCCGTTTCAGTTCGCCGCCCCAGCGCAGAAGACAGAAAGCCAAGCCGCTCCCGACGAGCCATGGATAGCCGAGCCCGAACCATTGGACCGTCTCGAAGAATGGTTGCAGCGCACCGCCGTCGACGTGGAAGAAATCGGCGATCGAGCGGTCGAACCAGATCATCGACGCGGCTTCGAACAGGACAAAGCCTTCGACCCAAAGGATGCGGCGCCCCTCTTCGCTCCGGTTCAGCCGCGTAACATGGCTGATGATCGGCGTCGCGCCGTCGTAGACGACAAGCCAGCGATGCAGCAGCCATGTCGTCCCGACGACAAGAAGGCCGGCATCGACAATGTCCGATAAAAAATGATGCCCCGCTATAATGCGGCCGAGCCCGATCAGCGCGCCGAACGCGAGCGAAACGGCAATGGCGATCTCGCGGCGCCTGCCCTCCGGCAACAAGAATGCGAATGCCACAAGGCAGAACCCGACCGCGGCGTGGCCGGAAACAAACGAACAGTTACGCGTGCATTGGTCAGCCGGGATCGGCGCCGGGGTGAATTGCTTCGTGCCGCCAAACGTTTCGATCTGATAAGGGCGCGCCCGCCCCCAATTGTCCTTGAGCACGGTATTGACCAGGATTCCCGGCCCCACCGCGAGCGCGACGACGAGGAAAATCAGGGCATTCCGATCGAGCCGCCAGAATGGCCGGCCAACTAGCCACAGCCACACCGCGCCGGCGAGCACAACCAGCAGGATCGCCCAGGTCACCCAGCGAATTGATGCAGTGACGAGGCGAATCGGTGGCGATTGCGCCAGCCAAAAACCGTGCTGCGGATCGTAGAACAGGCGGCTGACAAATAGGTCTATCTCTGGGGCGAACCAGAACAGCGCCAAGCTCGCGACCAGCGCCGCCCCGTAAATTATGTTTCCCTTGGGCCCATCGCTCATGCGGCGGTGGGCACCTTCAGCCGCTCGATCACCAGCGCGCGCAATGCCGCCCCGGCGCGGGCCGTTTCGTCAAGCGGCGCATAATGCCAACTCTCGACACGTCCGGTGAATGCTCGAGTGATGCCCGCGTCACGCATGGCTTGATGAAACCGCGCGAATTTTGCGTCGCCGCCTTCTAGTTCGATGATGTGCACCGGCTTGCCGGTCGCGGCGGCCTCGCTGATCATCGACACCGAATCGCAGCTCACGAGAAATGCGTCCGCCACAGCAAGATACGCAAAGTAGGGGTTCTCACCCGTCATGTCCCAGATCACAGCGGACAGCCCCGCGAGCCGCTCGCGCAACAGAGCGATGCCCTCGGTGCCGGTGCGTCGCGACGGTGTAATCACCGCGGAGCCGCCCGTCACCTTGAGGTTCGTGACGATGTCGTCAGCAATCGCTGCAAGCCGGTCGGGCGGCAGCCGGTAGGCGCGATTCGCGCCGCCGATCAACACGCCGAGGATCGGCCGCGGCAGTTCAGCCAATTCCGGGAAATGCTGTTGTGTCGCGACCAGCTTTTCCGGAGTCACGCGGTGCAGCGCGCCTTTTGTGGTGAGAACCCGGGGCCCGCGTAGCCTATCGTGCTCGGGGACGAGCATCAGATCGAAGGCGCAGCGGCCGACCCGTGGGTCCTGGATTTGCGCGGTAACGGTACGGCCGCCGCTCGCCTTGCGGATCGCCAGCGCCGGCGCGGCGGTGTTGCGGCCGCAGCCGATCACGAGATCGGGCCAGGGCGGGCGCAACTCCAGGCCGCCATCACTCACGGCCGACAGCGGCGCGAGCCACAATTGCGGTGGCAGCCAGGCCCACGGCGCCCGAACGGTGAGGCATTTCTCTACAAACGGAAAGCCGGTGGCCTCGGCGAGCCCCAACGCCTGGCTTGCCATGCCGGCTTTGCCGTCATGCAGCACCCACACACTTGGTGCCGTGTCGCCTCCGGCGCGGTGCGGCGCGGGATCGGTGTATGCGGGCAGGGCCACCATGGCGTGGGTTTAGGATAACCCTTGTCGCCCGGCAAGCATGGCTGGTTTTGCGCAATAAAATTGCGCAAAACCATGGGTCCGCCTATGCTCGTGTGCCGTAAAGGGGGAATGCTGGTGCGGCGGATCAGACTCGACCGTATCGATCGCCGAATCCTGCAATGTCTGCAGGAAGACGGGCGGATGACCAATGTCGAGCTTGCCAAACGCGTCGGCATCACCGCGCCGCCTTGCCTGCGGCGGGTGCGTGCGCTGGAAGAAGCCGGCCTTATCCGCGGCTATCACGCCGCGCTGGCGCCCGAGGCGCTGGGTTTTCCGGTGACGGTCTTTGCCCAGGTCGGGCTCGCAAGCCAAGCCGAGAGCGATCTGACCGCATTCGAGACGTTGGTACGCGGCTGGCCCGAAGTGCGCGAGGCACACATGCTGGCCGGTGAGACAGATTTTCTTCTGAAGATCGTCGCCACCGATTGGGACAGCTATCAGCGCTTCCTCTCCGCGAAACTGACCTCGGCGCCGAATGTCGCTCATGTCAAATCGGCGATGACCCTGCGTGTCTCAAAAGCTGAGCCTGGGGTTCCGGTGGTTGAGGAAGCGCCGACCGAAGCCGATAACGCCGCCTGACACCGCGGGCTTGCTGCTGCGTCCTTCGAGACGGTACGTCAGACGAAATCGACGGTGACGACCTCGTAGGACTTGGCGCCGCGTGGTGTCGAGACCTCGACGCTGTCGCCCTTGCCCTTGCCGATCAGCGCACGCGCTAGCGGCGAGGCCACTGAGAGCTTACCGCCTTTAACGTCGGCCTCGTCCTCGCCGACGATGACAAAGGTTTGCTCTTCGTCGGTTTCTTCGTCGGCGAGCGTCACGGTGGCGCCGAACTTGATCACCGAACCGGACAGCTTCGAGACATCGATCACCTCGGCGCGCGCGACCTTGTCTTCCAGCTCCATCAGCCGGCCTTCGATAAAGCTCTGCCGTTCGCGCGCCGCGTGATACTCGGCGTTTTCCGAGAGATCGCCGTGCGAGCGCGCCTCCGCGATGGCGCGGATGATCGCCGGCCGTTCGGTCGTTTTCAGCCGTTTGATCTCCTCGACCAAGCGATTGTAGCCGTCGGCAGTCATCGGGAGCTTGTTCATCGGGCCAGCTTTTAATCCTGGAGAGCGAAAAACAGCGGTTACAGGTAGGATTGCAGCGGGGCGACTTCAAGGCTGCCCCGGCGCAGAGCCCCGATCGCCTGCACGGCAGCGCGCGCGCCGGCGACGGTCGTGTAGTAAGGAATGTTGTGGGTTAATGCCGTGCGACGCAAGCTGAAGCTGTCGCTGATCGCCTGCGCGCCCTCGGTGGTGTTGAAGATCAGTTGCACGCGGCCGCTGCGCATCTCATCGACGATATCGGGCCGTCCCTCCTGCACTTTGTTGACGATGGTGACGTCAAGCCCGGCTTCCTGAAGCTTTGCGGCAGTTCCGCGCGTCGCCACGAGTTCGAACCCGCAAGCGGCAAGCTGCCGGCAAGGCTCGACCAGCGCCGCTTTGTCGCCGTCGCGCACAGAGACGAAAACTCGGCCCGCGAGTGGCAGATCGATGCCGGCACCGAGCTGCGACTTGGCGAAGGCGCGGCCGAAATCGCTGTCGAGGCCCATGACCTCGCCGGTGGACTTCATCTCCGGCCCGAGGATGAGGTCGACGCCGGGGAAGCGGGCGAAGGGGAACACGGCTTCTTTCACCGCGACATGGCCGTTGGCTGTCGGCCGCTCGCCATCGACCAATTTCGTCAACGGCTCACCGGTCATTACCCGCGCGGCGATCTTGGCGATTGGCACGCCCGTCGCCTTCGCGACAAACGGCACGGTGCGCGAGGCGCGCGGGTTGACTTCGAGCACGTAAACGTCGCCGTCCTTCACTGCGAACTGCACATTCATCAGCCCGACGACGTTGAGCGCGTGGGCAAGCGCGACGGTCTGCCGCTCGATCTCGGCGATGGTCGCCGCCGCGAGGCTGTAGGGCGGCAGCGAACAGGCGCTGTCGCCCGAATGGATGCCGGCCTCTTCGATATGCTCCATGATCCCGGCGACATAAACAGTGCTGCCGTCGGCCACGGCATCGGCATCGACCTCGATCGCGTCCTGCAGGTAGCGGTCGATCAGCACCGGGCTGGTGCCCGACACGCGCACCGCGTTGCGGATGTAGCGCTGCAGCCCGGCGGTGTCGTGGACGATCTCCATCGCCCGCCCGCCGAGCACATAGGACGGTCGGATCACCACGGGATAGCCGATCTCCTGGGCGATCGCTTCGGCTTCCTCGGGGGAATAGGCGGTGCCGTTTTCGGGCTGGCGCAGCGCCAGGTTTTGCAGCAATTGCTGAAAGCGCTTGCGGTCCTCGGCGAGATCGATCGCGTCGGGCGAGGTGCCGAGGATCGGGATATCCGCCGCTTCCAGCGCCTTCGCGAGATTGAGCGGCGTCTGGCCGCCGAACTGCACAATGACCCCGAGCACGGTGCCGCGCCGCTGCTCGACCCGCACGATCTCGATCACGTCCTCGGCGGTCAGCGGCTCGAAATAGAGGCGGTCCGAAGTGTCGTAATCGGTCGAGACCGTTTCCGGGTTGCAGTTGATCATGATCGTCTCGATGCCGGCCTCGCGCAGCGAATAGGCGGCATGGACGCAGCAATAATCGAACTCGATGCCTTGGCCGATGCGGTTTGGCCCGCCGCCGAGGATGATCACTTTGCGACGGCCGCTCGGATCGGCCTCGCATTCCGGTGGGTTTAGGCCGTCGCCTTCATACGCCGAGTAAAGATACGGTGTCTGCGAGGCGAACTCGGCGGCGCAGGTATCGACCCGCTTGTAGACCGGCGAAAGGCCGAGTTTTCGTCGCCGTTTGGCGACTTTGGCTTCGCCGAGCCCGGTCAGCGTACCAAGCCGCCTGTCGGAGAACCCCATCTGTTTGAGGCGCAGAAAACTCGTCGCGTCTTCCGGCAGACCGGCGCGGCGCACCCGTTCCTCGGTCTCGACAATCGCCCGGATCTGTTCGAGGAACCATGGCTCGAAATGACAGGCGGCGTTGATTTCAGCGGTGGTGAGGCCGTGGCGATAGGCCTGGGCGATCAGCAGCAGCCGGTCGGGCGTCGGTTTGGCAAGCGCCGCCGTGACCGCTTCCTTGCCGCCGCTCTCGACTCCATCGATCGCGACCTCGTCAAAGCCGTCAAGCCCGGTTTCCAGCGAGCGCAGCGCCTTCTGTACCGATTCGGCAAAGCTGCGGCCGATCGCCATGGCCTCGCCGACCGATTTCATCGAGGTCGTCAATAGCGGCGCCGCGCCTGGAAATTTCTCGAACGTAAAGCGCGGTATCTTGGTGACGACGTAATCGATCGTCGGCTCGAACGAGGCGGGCGTGACGCCGGTGATTTCGTTGTCCAATTCGTCGAGCGTGTAGCCGACCGCGAGCTTGGCCGCGACCTTGGCGATCGGAAACCCCGTCGCCTTTGACGCCAGCGCCGAGGAGCGCGAGACGCGCGGGTTCATCTCGATGATGACCAGCCGCCCATCGGCCGGATTGACCGCGAACTGCACGTTCGAACCGCCGGTATCGACGCCGATCTCGCGCAACACCGCGATCGCGGCGTTGCGCATGATCTGGTATTCCTTGTCGGTCAAGGTCAGCGCCGGGGCCACCGTCACCGAATCGCCGGTGTGGACGCCCATCGGGTCGATATTCTCGATCGAGCAAATGATGATGCAGTTGTCGTTGCGGTCGCGCACGACTTCGAGCTCGTACTCCTTCCAGCCAAGCACCGATTCCTCGATCAGCACCTCATGCGCCGGCGAGGCGCGCAGCCCCCCGCGCACGATCTCCTCGAATTCCTCGGTGTTGTAGGCGATGCCGCCGCCGGTGCCCCCGAGCGTAAAGGACGGCCGGATGATCGCCGGCAGTCCGGTTATGGTGAGCGCCTCGTTCGCTTCTTCCGGCGATTTCACCAGCCGGCTTTTGGGTGAGACAAGGCCGATCCGGTCCATCGCCTGACGGAACAGCTGGCGGTCCTCGGCCTTTTCGATCGCGGCCTCGTTGGCGCCGATCAGTTCCACGCCGTAGCGCGCCAGAACGCCCGACTGCGACAACGCCAGCGCGGTATTGAGCGCGGTCTGCCCGCCCATTGTCGGCAAAAGTGCGTCGGGCCGCTCGCGGGCGATGATCATCTCGACGATCGCCGGGGTGATCGGTTCGATATAGGTCGCGTCGGCCAGCTCCGGGTCGGTCATGATCGTCGCCGGGTTCGAATTGACCAGGACGATCCGGTAGCCTTCCTGCTTCAGCGCCTTGCAGGCCTGCGCGCCCGAATAATCGAACTCGCAGGCCTGGCCGATCACGATCGGCCCGGCACCGATGATCAGGATCGATTTGATGTCGGTGCGTTTCGGCATCTCGTTAGAAGCGCTTCCCGGCGAAAGCCGGGGCCCATTTACAGGCAAAGCTCCGAATTGCGGATGTGCAAATAGGTCTTTGCGCGGTTTGGACCTTTCTGGGCGCCGATGAGTGGGTCCCGGCTTTCGCCGGGAAGCCGGAGAAACGGCCCTTCACTTCGCGTCTTCCATCATTTCGACGAACCGCTCGAACAAATAGTGCGCGTCTTGCGGGCCGGGGCTGGCTTCGGGATGGTGCTGCACCGAGAACACCGGCTTGCCCTTGATCGCCAAGCCTTCATTCGACTTGTCGAATAGTGAGAGATGCGTCGGGGTGACCCATTCGGGCAGACTGGCAGGGTCGACGACAAACCCGTGGTTCTGGCTGGTGATCTCGACCTTGCCGGTGACAAGGTCCTTGACTGGCTGGTTGGCACCGCGATGGCCCTTGTCCATCTTGCCGGTGCGCCCGCCGACCGCCAGCGCCAGCATCTGGTGGCCGAGGCAGATACCAAACATCGGCACGTCGCGATCGATCAGCGCACGCAGCACCGGCACCGCGTATTCGCCGGTCGCTGCCGGGTCGCCGGGCCCGTTCGAGAGGAACACCCCGTCGGGCTTGTGGCGCATGATGTCCTCGACCGTCGCATCGGCCGGCACCACGGTCACCCGGCAGCCATGCGCCGCCAGCATCCGCAGAATGTTGCGCTTGGCGCCGTAATCGACCGCGACGACATGAAAACGCGGCCGGTCCTGCGTGCCGTAGCCGCGCTCGCGATCCCAGCGCGTTTCGGTCCATTCGTAGCTCTGCCGGCAGCTCACCTCGAGCGCGAGGTCCATGCCCTCCAGGCCTGGCCATGCCGCCGCCCGTTCCAGCATTGTGGCGATATCAAGCTTGCAGTCCGGGTGATATGCCAAAACCCCGTTGGGTGCGCCGGCGTCACGGATAAGGCGGGTCAGCCGCCGCGTGTCGACGCCGCTGATCCCCGTCATGCCGTGTGCTTTGAGCCAGTCGTTGAGATGCTGCGTGGCACGGTAATTGGCCGGCGCGGTGACCGGCTCGCGGATCACCAGCCCGCGCGCCGCCGGCGTCACGGTCTCGATATCCTCGGAGTTGGTCCCGACATTGCCGATATGCGGGAAGGTGAAAGTGATGATCTGCCCGGCATAGCTGGGGTCGGTGAGGATTTCCTGATAGCCGGTCATCGAGGTGTTGAAGCACACTTCGCCGACTGCCTCGCCGGGCGCGCCGACCCCTTGGCCCCAAAACACCGTTCCGTCCGCCAGCACCAGGGCCGCGTTGCAGTCGGGCGGTCGCGGCGCTGGAACGGCCGCGTTAGGGTCGGTCATCAAAAGCAATCCTGCCGGATTTTAGGGCCGCTTGCCAGAAGCGGTGCCCAATTTTGGGGAAGATAGACGCAAGATGTTGTTTGTCAACCAGGCAGAATGCGAAGATTCGGGTGTTTCAATGGCTTAGCCGACAATGCGGAAATTGCTGGAAAGCGGCCTCGAAGGGCGTAGGTTTTATGACGCCTGCGAGCGCGGGAGCCCTGGAAGATGTTGCGCGACGAGTTTACCGAACGCATGAAAACCGCGCTGCGCGCCAAGGATACCCGTACCCTGTCGACGGTCCGGCTGATCATCGCAGCGCTGAAGGACCGCGACATCGCGGCGCGCAGCGACGGCGACAAGGCGCAGATCCCCGATTCGGAAATCTTGCGCATGCTGCAGGGGATGGTGAAGCAGCGCCGCGAATCGATCGAGCTTTACAATCAGGGCAATCGCCCCGAACTGGCGCAGCAGGAAAGCGACGAGATCGCCGTCATCGAGAGCTTTCTGCCGCAGCAACTCGATGAAGCCGGGATCGAGACGGCGGCGAAGGCGGCGATCGGCGAATCCGGCGCCGCCGGCGTCAAGGATATGGGGAAGGTGATGGCCTTGTTGCGCGAACGCCATGCGGGCGTGCTCGACATGGCGAAAGCCGGCGCGGTGGTAAAGCGGCTGTTGGGATAGGGGCTGTCATTGCGAGCGCAGCGAAGTAATCTCATTCAGTCTTGGTCTTCTACCGAGGGAGATTGCCGGGTCGCGCTGCGCGCTCCTCGCAATGACGGGAAAATACCCCGCTCCCGCTGCGCGGGCGAGGGATAAGTCGTGACCTTCCCGCCGGGCTTTCTCGATGAGTTGCGGTCGCGTGTTTCGTTGGCTGATCTCGTGGGTAAGCATGTCAAATTGACGCGCAAGGGCCGCGAGTATGGCGGGCTGTGCCCGTTTCATAACGAGAAGACTCCGTCGTTTTACGTCGTCGAGGACAAGGGATTTTTTCACTGTTTCGGCTGCGGCGCGCATGGCGATGCAATCGGTTTTGTTATGCGCCATCAACACCTCGACTTTGTCGAGGCGATCGAACGGTTGGCGGGTATCGCCGGTATCGAGGTGCCACAGCAGACGCCGCAGGAACGCGAAAAGGCCCAGCGTCAGAAGACGCTGCTCGAAGCGCTCAGCGCCGCCGCGAGTTTTTATGAGAAGCAGCTGTGGTCGTCGGCGGGCGCGCGCGGGCGCGAGTATCTCGTAAGGCGCGGTCTTGACGAAGAGACAATGCGGCGCTTTCGGCTTGGCTGGGCCGGTGAGGACCGCAACGCGCTGCGCCGAGCGCTGACACCGGAGTTTCCCGTTCAACTGTTGATGGAAGCGGGGCTGCTGCACGCCTCCGATTATGGCGGCGAGCCTTATGATTATTTTCGTGAGCGGGTGATTTTTCCGATCGGCGATCGCGCCGGGCGGGTCATCGCCTTTGGCGGCCGCACGGTTGGTGACGCCCAACCGAAATACCTCAACTCGCCCGAGCACCCGTTGTTCGAGAAGGGGAGGGTGCTTTATGGCCTGTCCTTCGCGCGGGCCAACGCCCAACGCGATATCGAGGCGGGTGGCCCCGGCGCGATCGTCACTGAAGGCTATATGGACGTGATCGCGCTGCACCGCGCGGGGTTCACGACCGCAGTGGCGCCGCTGGGGACGGCTTTGACTGAGGCGCATCTTGGCGAATTGTGGCGCCTCGCGCCCGAACCGGTGCTGTGTTTTGACGGCGACACGGCCGGTCAGCGCGCCGCGCTCCGGGCGCTCCACCGTGCGCTGCCGCTGCTCAAGCCAGGACAGTCGCTGCGCTTTGTGACGCTGCCGGCGGGGGAGGACCCGGACTCGCTGATCCGCGGTTCCGGCGCGCCGGCGTTCGCTGAACTGCTGCGGGTGGCGCGGCCGCTGGCCGAGATGCTGTGGCAGTCGGAACTGGACGCGAAGCCCATTACCACCCCGGAACGTCGGGCCGATCTCGAACACCGGCTGATGGCGCATGCCGCGGCGATCGATGACCGCACGGTGCAGGGCGAATATCGCCGCTATCTGCGTGATCGGCTGTTCGCGCTCGGCCGACCGCAGTTCGCGGCGAATGGTCGGCGTTTCATCCGCGGCGCGTCGCCGCCCGCGGCGGGCTCGCTCGCCGCACCGCCGCCGCCACCAGTACCGGGAAGGCGTCAGCGCGAGGTACTGATCGGCATTTTGATTGAGTACCCATTCCTCGCTGCGGAGGCCCACGAAGAAATAGTGGCTCTTGACTTTCCTGAACCTGAACTCGAAGGGCTTTGCCGGGAAATTTTAACGGCGGATGCCTCCTCAGAAGGGCTTGACGCGGGAGCGCTGCGTCAACACCTAGGGCAAAGCGGGTTCGCTGAGGCTGCGAACGCGGTCCTGGCGACATTGACTGATTTCGACCGCGCGGGACAAGGTGACTATTTAGTTGGGCTGGATGATGTAGATTTGGTTCGACAGTACTGGGTTCACGCATTGAAAATGGCTCAAGAGGTTTCTCGTAAGGGCATAAAAAATGCACCAACGATAGAAGACGAGGCCTCCTGGGAGGCATCACAAACGAAATTCGAGTGGGAGGCGGAGCAAGAGCTGAATGATGAAGGGTTCCTCCCATCTCGTGGGCGGCGCTCAGCTCGTCGACAGCTCCCGAGCAATTCAGCGTGAGGGCTGAAAAACTCGACTTCACGATTAACCCCATGGCCTAGGGACGACGGAATGGCAAGCAAGGTGGCAAGCGTAGCGGACGCGGCGGAAACCCGCGAAGAGGCGGCAGAAGCGCCGCTGCTCGATCAGATCGCGGTGGCGATCAAGAAGATGGTGGCGCGCGGCAAGGAGCGCGGCTACCTCACTTATGACGAGCTGAATGCCGCGCTGCCCACCGATCAGGTGTCCTCGGAGCAGATCGAGGACACGATGACGATGCTCTCCGAGCTCGGCATCAACGTTGTCGAGAACGAGGACGCGGAGGAGCCGGCGGCCGGCGAATCCGAAGACGGCGACACCGAGGTTCGCGGCAATCTCGATGACGACGACGTGGGTCGCACCGACGACCCGGTGCGCATGTATCTGCGCGAGATGGGCTCGGTCGAGTTGTTGTCGCGCGAAGGCGAAATCGCCATCGCGAAGCGCATCGAGGCCGGGCGCGAGATGATGATCGGCGGCATCTGCGAGAGCCCGCTGACCATCCGCGCCCTGATGCTGTGGCGCGACGCGCTCAGCGAGGGCAAGATGCTGTTGCGCGACATCATCGATCTCGATGCGACCTACGCCAACACCGCGCTCGATCCCGCCGACCCGGCGGTGGCGCTGATGGCGCCGCCCGCCGCCGCTGCCGGCGAGGAGGACGAAGAAGAGGAAGAAGCCGAGGCGGAGGCCGAAGAAGAGGTTGTCGCCGAGGGCAGCGACATGGAAGGCGAAGACGGCGAGGGCGAGGAAAGCTCGGTGTCGCTGGCGACGATGGAGGCGCAGCTGCGCCCGAGCGTCACCGCGATCTTCGATGAGGTCGCCGAGATTCACAAAAAGCTGAACAAGGTACAGGACCAGCGCGTCGCCGCCGTGATCAAGGGCGTATCACTGGCGCGGGCGACCGACCGCCGCTATGACAAGCTGAAGGACGAGGCCGTCGAACTTCTGCGCAAGATCCGCTTCAACAACACACGGATCGAGCACCTCGTCGAGCAGCTTTACGACCTCAATCGCCGGCTTGTCGGCGAAGAGGGCCGATTGCTGCGCCTCGCCGAGACCTCCGGCATCAAGCGGCCGGAATTCCTGCAGTTCTACATCGGCGACGAGCTCGCCGGCGATTGGCTCGAACGCGCCGGGCAGCAAACCGGCCGCGGCTGGGACCGCTTTGTCGAGCGTTACCGCGACGACATCGTGAAGCATCGCGGCACGATCGCCAAGATCGCCACCGAATCAAAGCTGCCGACCAGCGAGTTCCGTCGCGTTGTGCAGACCGTCCAGCGCGGCGAGCGCGAGGCCAGCCGCGCTAAGAAGGAGATGGTCGAGGCCAATCTCCGCCTGGTGATCTCGATCGCTAAGAAATACACCAATCGCGGGCTGCAATTCCTCGACCTGATCCAGGAGGGGAATATCGGCCTGATGAAGGCGGTCGATAAATTCGAATACCGCCGCGGCTATAAATTCTCGACCTATGCGACCTGGTGGATCCGCCAGGCGATCACCCGCTCGATCGCCGACCAGGCGCGGACGATCCGCATCCCGGTGCACATGATCGAGACGATCAACAAGCTGGTGCGCACCTCGCGCCAGATGCTGCACGAGATCGGCCGCGAGCCGACCCCCGAGGAACTCGCTGAAAAGCTGGCGATGCCGCTGGAGAAGGTTCGCAAGGTGCTGAAGATCGCCAAGGAGCCGATCAGCCTCGAAACCCCGATCGGTGACGAGGAAGACAGCCATCTCGGAGACTTCATCGAGGACAAGAACGCCGTGCTTCCGGTCGACGCCGCGATCCAGGCCAATCTGCGCGAGACTACAACGCGGGTGTTGGCCTCACTCACGGCGCGCGAGGAACGCGTGCTGCGCATGCGCTTCGGGATCGGCATGAACACCGACCACACGCTCGAAGAGGTCGGCCAGCAATTCTCGGTGACCCGCGAGCGCATCCGCCAGATCGAGGCAAAGGCGCTGCGCAAGCTCAAACACCCGAGCCGCTCCCGCAAACTGCGCAGCTTTCTCGATACCTGATTTCGCGAGAGTCGCTTCCTGTCGACAAGCCGGGGTCCGCCTTTCCGTTGCCCCGGACGCAGAAGAATGGGTCCAGCTCACGTTGGGATGCGCTATGGTGAGCGCTGGGGGCCGGTAGTTCAGTTGGTTAGAACTCGCCGCTCATAACGGCGCTGTCGCAGGTTCGAGTCCTGCCCGGCCTACCACCTCCGCAATTTCGTAATTTGATATCAAGGGTTTAATGTTGAATTTGGCTAACCTGAACCCTAGGTTAGCCACTGAAATGTTCACGTTGCGAGCTTTTGGGCCGTCGCTCCGCGGTTCGCAAAACGGGTAGCAGCGTACTTTCGGATGCCGTGCGCCGAATACCCGACGGGCACGCCAGCCTCATTGCACCGGTCCCGAAACCAGTTTTTCAACGCGCACTTGCGCGACGAGCTTCTCGACGGCGAGATCTTCTACACACTGCGCAAGGCGCAGATCATCATCGAAAGCTGGCACTACAACATCGCGCGGCCACATGCCTGGATCGGCTACCGAGCGCCGGTACCAGAGGTGTTCGTGCCGGCACTCGCCGCATGGCCAGCGGCGCAATCACCACCAGCTTCGCCAGCCTTTACCCCGCTGGTGCCAAGGCCAACCCTAGATTAGTGCCCGTCCACAAACTCTAAGCTGTTAAGATTGCTAAGATAATCGGCGTATTTGGCGAGCAAGGCCTGGCGATTTCGGGTAAACTTTAGATCAAGCTACTGATGCCAAAGCCCGACCGCCACCGCCGGAGCCGACAATGCGTGCGGAACGCACCGTCCAGGCGACGATATTCGAGGTCTTTGCCGGACACCAGATCGG
>Ga0335085_10006387_pt1 | contig 18614 bp, 22 predicted proteins | sample Lox_Sample_45_FD_206712 | JGI IMG/M metagenome (GOLD analysis project Ga0335085, IMG submission 206712) | Soil microbial communities from Loxahatchee National Wildlife Refuge, Florida, United States - Lox_Sample_4.5 | ecosystem: Environmental > Terrestrial > Soil > Wetlands | place: USA...
CGCCGCGATACGCCGGGGTCACGACCTCGGTGATCGCGGTCGAGTAGATCGGCGAATCGCCGAGCGCGGCGAAGCCGTACACCAGGCCCAGCGCCACGACGACCACCAGCGGCGTCCCGAGCAGCCATCCGAAGGCGAGCGAGCAGCACATGCTCAGCGATGCCATCGCGAGCAGCACCGGCGCGCGACCGAGGCGATCGGCGAGGATGCCCGCGACCATGGCGGCCAGCATGCCGGTGAGATGGAAGAGCGAGGTCATGTAGGCGCCGAGCCCGGCCCCGCGGGTCAGCTCCGATCCCATCGCCACGAAGCAGGCGGCCAGGAACGCGGGCGTCCACGCCCACATCCCGAGGAGCTCCCAGGAGTGGAAGGTGTAGCCGGCGATCACGAGCATGGCGGGCCGGTTGCGCAGCACGGCACCCGCGAAGCGCTGACCGCCGCCGCGTGGGGCTACCACGTTCGGGGTGTCCCGCACCACCCACCACGCCAGCGCCCCGCCCACGATCGGGCCCGAGCCGGTGAGGGCGAAGGCGAGCGGGTAGCCGCCGCGGGAGACCGCGACGCCGGTCAGGGCGAGCGCCAGCGCCAGGCCCAGCGAGTGGCCGGCCAGGAAGTAGCCCATCGCGCGGCCGCGCCGGGCCACGGGCACGTTCTCGGCCACCAGGAGCACGCCGGTCGTGTACGTCCCGCCGAGGGCCAGGGCGAGCAGGGTGTAGAGGATCAGCCCCGACCAGTAGTCCCGCGCGAGGGCCGCGAAGAGCGCGGCCGTCAGGGCCGAGGCCACCGTGCCCGTCATGAACACGCGTCGGGCGCCGACGCGGTCGGCGATCTCGGAGCAGCCCATCAGCGAGATCGCGTAGGCCATCTGGAAGCTCGAGGCGATGCTGCCCGCCGCGGTGGCCGACATGTGCCATTCGCGCTGCAGGACGGGCAGGGCGGCGGCGTACGCGATGTAGATCATGTAGGCCCCGACCCGCGACGCACAGATGCCGAACAGCCAGGCCCCGCCGCCCGGGGTCATGCCCGAGGGGTCACCGCCGGCTCCGCCAGCCAGGCCCGGAGACGCTGCCCGATTGCGTCGCGCACGCGACGGAACACCGCGAGTCGCTCCGCCTCGTCTCCGGAGGCGGCGGAGGGATCCTCGAAGCTCCAGTGGATGCGCGTGGCGCGTCCCGGAAAGATGGGGCACCGCTCGCCCGCCTGGTCGCAGACGGTGATGACGTAGTCCCAGGGCTCGCCCAGGAAGCGGTCGAGCGTCTTCGAGGTGTGGCGGCCGAGATCGATGCCGATCTCGCTCATGACTCGGATGGCGAGCGGATGCACCCGGGTCGCGACGGTGCCCGCGCTGGCCACGTCGAAGCGGTCCCCGCCGAGGGTACGCAGCAAGCCCTCCGTCATCTGGCTGCGCGCGGAGTTGTGGGTGCAGAGGACCAGCACGCGCGCCGGCGGCATCCTCAGCGGCGGGCCGGCGGGGAGAGGCGCGCCCCGATCACGATCGGCATGCCCATCAAGCATCGTTGACGCGTTCAGGCCAAAAGGGGGTCAGTCGCAGCGCCGGATCACGCGGAAGGTCCGCTCGGGCTTCAGGTCGTCGAGCAGGCGCCGCAGGGTGTCGAGCGCGTCGGGGTTGAGCGCGTAGTAGACCCAGCGGCCGTCCCGGCGGTCGGTGACGAGCCCGGCCTCCTTGAGCGAGCGCAGGTGAAAGGACAGCAGCGACTGCTTGGACTCGAGCTCGTCGGTGAGATCGCAGACGCACTGCTCGCCCGCGCGGAGCCGCTTCAGCAGCCGCAGGCGGGTCTCGTCGCCGAGCGCGCGAAACATCCTGAGGAGGTCGTCCGAGAGCTTGGCGCCCGCCGCCATGGAGGGACTATGCATCAACCGTTGTTGATGAGTCAAGCTCCGGAGCTCCTCGAAGGCGGGTGTTACAATTCGCGCGTGCGACCACCGGCGATCGTGATCGGGACGGTGCTGTGGCTCGCGGCGTGCGCGCCCGTGGTGGTGCCGATGCCGCTCCAGCCGTTTCCCGACGTCCCGGTGCCCGCGGAGTGGGCGCCGTACTCGGACGACTGGGCCATCATCCGCACCCCGAAGATCACGGCGGCCCGCCTCATCTACTTCACCAAGAGCGACGTGGAGACGACCTTGGCCAACGCGCGGCGGCTGCTCACGAACGCGGGATGGAGCGAGACGCGCAGCGAGCGCTTCATCAACCCCGAGAAGTTCCCCGGTGTCTGGGCCGAGTTCGGCAAGGGCGACGACGTGTGCCGCCTCACCGTGATCGAGGGCACCGGCGCCACCCACGTGGAGTACACCCTGGCCCGCCTGAACCCGGGGGCGTGATGGCCGGCCGGGATCTCGCCTGGCTGCCCGCGCAGGAGCTGGCCGCCCTCATCCGCAGCAAGCAGGTGTCGCCGGTGGAGGTGGTCGACGCGGTGCTCGCGCGGATCGAGCGCGTGAATCCCACGCTGAACTGCTTCGCGGCGGTGACCGCCGAGGAGGCGCGCGACGCGGCGGTGGCCGCCGAGGTGGCGGTGATGACCGGCGAGACGCTCGGCCCGCTGCACGGCGTGCCGGTCTCGATCAAGGACCTGCTGTTCACCCGCCGGGTGCCCACCACCGGGGGCTCCCGGCTGTTCGCGGATCACGTGCCGGAGGAGGACGCGGTCGCGGCGGAGCGGCTCAAGGGGGTGGGGGCCATCATCATCGGCAAGACCACCACGCCGGAGTTCGGCCACAAGGCGGTGACCGAGAGCCCGCTCTTCGGCATCACCCGCAACCCGTGGAATCCCGGGCTCACCCCCGGCGGCTCGAGCGGCGGCGCGGCGGCCGCGGTGGCGGCCGGCCTCGGCCCGCTCGCGGTGGGCACCGACGGCGGCGGCTCCATCCGGGTGCCCGCGTCGTTCTGCGGCATCTACGGGCTCAAGCCGTCCTTCGGCCGCGTGCCGCAGGCGCCCGGCTTTCCGGGTTGGGAGAACCTCACCCACACCGGTCCCATGACCCGTACCGTGCGCGACGCGGCTCTGCTGCTCGACGCCATCGCGGGGCCCGACGACCGTGACCGCTACTCCCTGCCCGCGGCCGGGCGATCATTTCTCGCCGCATGCGAGGAGGGTATCGCGGGGCTGAGCGTCGCGTGGTCGCCCGACCTGGGGTACGCGCGCGTGGATCCGGAGGTCGCCGATCTCTGCGCGGCGGCGGCGGAGCGCTTCGAGAGCTTCGGCGGCCACGTCGAGGTGGTGTCGCCCTCCTGGGAGGACCCGGAGGAGATGTTCCGCGTCACGGTGGGAGCCGAGACGTGGGGCGCGTGGGGCGACCGGCTCGAGGCGGACGGCGACAAGATGGACCGCTCGTTCCGTGCGTTCCTGAAGTACGGGGCGACCATCACGAGCGCGCAGCTGCTGCGGGCCCTGCGCGGGCGCAACGAGTTCTGGACGGAGGTGCAGCGCTTCCTCGCCCGCTTCGATCTGCTGATCACGCCGACGGTGGCGGTGCCACCCTTCGAGGTGGGCCGCCCCGGCCTCAACGAGGTCAACGGCCAGCCGTCGTCGCCCCTCGGCTGGATGCCGTTCTGCTTCCCGTTCAACCTGACCGGCCAGCCCGCGGCCAGCGTGCCCGTGGGATTCACGCGCGCCGGGCTTCCGGTGGGACTGCAGATCGTCGGCCGCCGCCACGCCGACCACACCGTGCTCGCGGCCTCCGCCGCCTTCGAGGCCGCGCAGCCGTGGGCCGACCGCCGCCCCCCGATCGGGTAGCCGACGTGACGCGATTCGTCCTGATCTGCTGCGGCGGGGCGGTCGGTACCGGAGCCCGGTATCTGCTCGGGGGACTCGCGGTGCGCTGGTTCGGCCCCGATTTCCCCTACGGCACCCTGCTCATCAACGTGCTCGGCTCGGTCCTGATCGGCGTGATCCAGCAGATCGGCCTCTCCACGCTGCTGATCCCGGAGACCCTCCGGTTGGTGCTGGCGATCGGGATCATGGGGGGATTCACGACCTACTCGTCATTCTCCTACGAGACGATCAAGCTGGCCGAGTCGGGATCGTGGGCGGCGGCCATCGCGTACGTCACCCTGACCACCGCGCTGTGCCTCGGCGGCTGCACCGCGGGTCTGGCCATCGGCCGCGTCCTCGTGGTGGGAAGGGGAGGGCTCTAGTCGTGCGCAAGCTGGAGGGCGAGCAAGTCCTGATGCGAGTCTTCATCGGCGAGAGCGATCGATGGGAGCATCGCCCGCTGCACGCCGCGCTGCTCGAGCTCTTCCGACGCGAGGGCCTGGCGGGCGCCACCGTGCTCCGGGCGGTGGCCGGGTTCGGGCCTGACTCGGTGGTGCACACCGCGAACATCCTGCGGCTCTCCTCGGATCTTCCGCTGGTGATCGAGGTCGTGGACTCCCAGGAGCATCTGGATCGCATCCTGCCCCAGGTCGACCGCATGATGCAGGGCGGGTTGATCACGATGGAGAAGGTGCGCGTTCGGAAATACGAGCAGGGCGGAACGGGCTAGCGCTTCGGCGCGTCGGCTTCGTGCCGCTTCTCCGTCTCCATGATGAGGGAGCGGTGCTCCTTCAGCGCCCGATCGTAGCGGCGCAGCATAGCGTCTCGCTCGGCGTGGGACTGCAGCCGCTCCACGAGCATCCCCGCGAGGAACGCCACCACCACGAGCACGGCCAGCGCCAGACCCTGGAGCACCCACCGTGGACGGGACGGCCGGGTCATGGCCGCCATGATAGCAAACGGAGCCACGGGCCGGCCGCCGGGTCGCGTTTGATACGGGGGTGACAATGACGGGAGGGCCAACCATGCCCGGAACGGTTCATGTCGTGCCTGCGCGCCGGTCGGTGCTGCGCGCGGGGATGGTCGCCGCGCTGCTGTTCCTGCTGGGCTCGAGGCCAATCGGAGCGCAGGTCTCGGGCCGTCCCGCGGAGACGGACCTGCGCATCCAGTGGAGCCCCTCCGAGGACCGGCGCGGCCGGCCCATCGTCAGCGGCTACATCTACAACCAGCGCGCCGGCTCCTACGCCGCCGGGGTGCGCTTGCGCGTCGAGGCCCTGGACGCAACGGGGCAGGTGGTCGGCTCGACGATCGGCTACGTCCTCGGCGACGTGCCCCCGTCCAACCGGTCCTATTTCGAGGTCAAGGCTCCCGCCAAGTCGCCCAGCTACCGCGTCACGATCGAGTCGTTCGCCTGGCGCGCGTACGGTGCGGGTGGAGGATAGATGATGGCGCCTCGCCTGCTCCTTCCCGTGTTCGTGGTGCTGTCGCTCGGCCCGCTCGCCACCGCGCAGGCCTCCACCCCGCCCGACGATCCGTACCTGGCCGGGTACGCGGGCGCGGTGCTCGAGCGCGAGTTCAAGGTGAGTCGCCGGGCGGTCACCGCGGCGAACGGGGTGCTGACGATCGACGCGGCCGAGATCGGACCCGCGGACCGCGAGAAGATCATGACGACGCTGGCGACCCTGCCCGGCGTGGTGCGGGTCGACGTGCGCGAGCCGGCGACGGCGCCGGCCGCGGGGGGGAGGGACATAACTCCGCTGGCTACCGCCGTCCTGCCCACCGGGTTCCTGCCCAGCGGACATCTCTTCCAGCCCCTGCTCGCCGATCCGCGCTGGCCGCACTTCTCGGCCGCCTACCGCTACTACTTCGGCCAGAGCGAGTTCAAGAACGTGGGTGCGGTGAGCTTCGGCGAGACCATCCCGCTCTTCCGGGGCGACGCCTTCTCGGACAGCCAGTGGGGGGTGGGGATCCAGGCGGGCGTGTTCTCGACGTTCGAGATCGACGCTCCCTCCAAGGACCTGATCAACGCCGACTATTTCGCGGCGCTCTTCGGGACCTGGCGCCGTGGGCCCTTCTCTGCCCTCGGGCGCGTGTTCCACCAGAGCTCGCATCTGGGCGACGAGTTCCTGCTGCGCACGCGGATCGATCGCGTGAATCTGACCTACGAGAGCGTGGATCTCAAGCTCTCGTACGACCTGCCGTGGGGCCTGCGCGTCTACGGCGGCGGCGGCTACCTCTTCGACCAGGAGCCCGCGAGCCTCAAGCCGTGGACGACCCAGGGAGGCGTCGAGTTCCGCAGCCCGTGGACGCTCGCGTCCAAGTACATCCGGCCGGTGGCCGCGGTCGACCTGCAGAGCCACGAGGAGAACCAGTGGAACGTGGACGTGTCGGTGCGCACCGGCCTCCAGTTCGAGAACGTGCGGGTGCTCGAGCGCAACCTCCAGATCCTGTTCGAGTACTTCAACGGGAACTCGCCGGACGGGCAGTTCTACAGTCGCCGCGTGGAGTACCTGGGTGTGGGGGCGCACTTCCACTTCTAGTCGCTTCGTGGTGGCCCGGCCGGGAGGGGGGAGGGGGCTTGCTCCCGGAAGCACGCTGAGTCGCGTCGCGCTGGCTACACTCAATGGAGCCACGAGATAGGCGGGGTGACGCTTCGGCGGCGCGCAGAAGACACGGCTTCCGGGAGCAAGCCCCCTCCCCCCTCACGACCTACCCGCGCGGACGCCTAGCAGGCAAGCGCCCCCGCCGCCTCTCTTATTCACTTCTTCCCCCCGCTGTATTGGCGGGTGAGGGTGGTGATGAGGGGGTGGCGGCAGGGTGGGAGGTGAGGAGGGTGGAGCGGTCGGCGGCCGCATGGCCGAGAACGTGTCCGGCGTCAGCAGATAGTAGATCGCCGTGCTGACCGCGCGGCCGGCGGGCAGGCGCTCGGCGCTCCGGTACGTCTCCACGAAGTGGCCGCCCTCGATCGGGTGGGGGACCCACCAGCCCGAGCAGCGCGCGGAGTGCCTCGACGCTGAGCATGCGGCATTGTAAGATACCGGCATGGCGCGCATCCGCCGGATCCTCCACGCGACCGATTTCTCCCGTGCCTCGATGCCCGCGCTGAAGTGGGCGGTCGATCTGGCCAAGGCCAATCGCGGGCAGCTCCTGGTGCTGCACGTCATGACGCCTCCGTCGCTCGCGATGCCCGGGGAGGGCTACGTCTCGCCAACCCTCTACGAGAACCTGGAAGCTTCGGCGCGGGCGCAGGCGCGCAAGCAGCTCGACGCGGTCGTGGCCCGGGCCCGGAAGGCCGGCGCGCGCGTCACCGGCCTCCTGCTGGAGGGGGTCCCGCACGAGCTGATCGCGCGGGCGGCCCGGTCGAGGAAGGCGGACCTGCTCGTGATCGGCACCCACGGGCGCAGCGGGCTCGCCAAGCTCTTCCTGGGCAGCGTGGCGAGCCGCGTGGTCTCGATGGCGCCCCGGCCAGTGCTCACGGTGCGGGGGAAATAGGGTCGATGGAGACGCCCGGGCCCACCCGCATTACCGCCGAGTCGAAGATCAACGACGTGCTGGCCGGCCATCCCGACACCGCGCCGGTGTTCACCCAGGGGCGGCGGCTCTACGTGGATCAGAAGCACGATCTCTACGCCCGCTTCCCGGGACTCACCGTGGGCGACTTCGCGCGCCAGAACGCGCTCGAGATCGGCGCGGTGCTGACCCAGCTCAACGCGCTCGCCGAATCCGAGGACGCGGCGCGCCCGGCGGCGCGCGTCGACGGTGCCGCGGAGAGCCGACCCGGCCAGTTCTCGCTGACGCTCGGCTACACCGCGAGCTACCGGCCGCGGGAGGACGCGCAGCCCGACAGCGTCTCCGTCGTCGCCGTCCAGTCCGCCCGCGGGCCCGAGTAGCGCGCCTGGCGAGCGAGCGCGACCAGATTCCCTCCGAGGTGCCGGCCGCGCCGCCGGCCTCCGACCGCTCGGAGTGGGGCAAGCAGACCGCCGCGCCGGAGGAGATCCAATTCCTCCAGGGCCCCCAGCCGCGCGCCTTCGAGCTGGCGCGGGCCGTCCGCGTCTTCTTCGAGTTCATGCGGGGCTTCCGCGCGCTCCACTTCGTGGGCCCGTGCGTCACCGTGTTCGGCTCCGCGCGCTTCAAGGCCGACCACCCGTACTACGGTCTGGGCCGCGAGCTCGGCGCGCGGCTGGCCCGCGCGGGGTTCACGGTCATGACCGGAGGCGGCCCCGGGATCATGGAGGCGGCGAACCGGGGAGCCAAGGAGGTGGGCGGGCGCTCCATCGGCTGCAACATCGAGCTGCCGCTCGAGCAGCAGCCCAACCCGTACCTGGACCGCTGGGTCACCTTTCGCCACTTCTTCGTGCGCAAGATCATGCTCGTGAAGTATTCCTACGCGTTCATCGCGCTACCCGGCGGCTTCGGCACCCTCGACGAGATGTTCGAGATCGCCACCCTCGTGCAGACCGGCAAGGTGCAGGAGTTTCCGATCGTGCTCATGGGGCGGGACTACTGGCGTCCGCTCATCGAGTTCGTGCGCAACCGGCTCCTGGCGGAGGGCACCATCGATCCCGGCGACGAGCAGCGCCTGCAGGTGACCGACTCGCCCGCGGAGGCGGCAGAGTGGGTCACCGAGGTGGCGATGCGCCGGTTCGGCCTCAGCTACGGCCCCCTGGTCCGGCGCCGCTGGTACCTCGGGGAGTGAGCCGCGCGCCCGCGCCGTGCTTGACCGCCCGGCCGCCCCTTGCTAGCGTAACCGCGCAGCGATCAACCTCAAGCCGGTGAACTCGACGGGAGACCATTCATGAACATGTCGTGGCCCACGCGGCTCCTCATCGCCGCTGCCCTGCTCGTCCTCGCGGTCGGCGATCCGACCGCCGCCTTCGCCCAGGCCCCGATCAAGATCGGGCTGGTGCAGGGCTTCACCGGCCCGTTCGAGGTCTACGCCAAGCAGGTCAAGCGCGGCTTCGAGCTGGGCCTCGAGTACGCGACCGCCGGGAAGAAGGAGCTCCTGGGCCGCAAGATCGAGGTCCTCGAGGAAGACGACCAGCTCAAGCCCGACGTGGCCAAGCAGAAGGTCACCAAGCTCTACGCCGACGACAAGGTGGACCTGGTGGTGGCCACGACGTCCAGCGCGGCCGCGCTCGCGGTGCTACCGGTGGCCGCCGAGTTCAAGAAGGTGCTGATCGTCGAGCCGGCGGTGGCCGACAGCATCACCGGCGAGAACTGGAACCGGTACGTGTTCCGCACCGGCCGCAACTCCACCCAGGACGCCATCGCCAACGCGCTGGCGGTGGCCAAGCCCGGCGTCTCCATCGCCACCATCGCCCAGGACTACGCGTTCGGGCGCGACGGGGTCGCGGCCTACAAGGCGGCGGTCGAGAAGGCGGGGGCCAAGGTGGTGCACGAGGAATACACGCCCACCACCGCCACCGACTTCACCGCGCCGATCCAGAAGATCATCGGCGCGCTCAAGGACAAGCCGGGAGAGAAGTACGTGTTCGTGATCTGGGCGGGCAAGGGCGGGCCGTTCCCGCAGCTCGTGGACAATCGCCTCGACAAGTACGGCATCACGCTCACCAGCGGGAGCAACGTGATCGACGTGCTGAAGGCGATGAAGAGCATGAAGCTCGAGGGCATGGTGGGCGGGGCCTACTACTACTACGAGATCCCCAAGAACCCGGTGAACGACTGGCTGGTGCGCGAGCACATGAAGCGCTTCAACGAGCCGCCCGACTTCTTCACCTGCGGCGGCTTCGCGGCCGCGATGGCCGCGGTGGCCGGCATCCAGAAGGCGGGGGGCACGGACAGCGAGAAGCTCATCGCGGCCATGGAGGGCCTCGAGTTCCAGACGCCCAAGGGCAAGATGATCTTCCGCAAGGAGGATCACCAGGCGCTCCAGAGCATGTACGCGTTCAAGATGGTGTCGAAGCCGGACGTGGCCTGGCTGATCCCGACCCTCACCCGCGAGCTCTCCCCCCAGGAGACGGCGCCCGCCATCACGAACAAGCGCTGACCGGCATGGATCGGGTCGCGGTCGGCTCCGTCTCGCTCGCGGTCGCGCAGTGGCCGGGGCCCGCCAAGGGCCCGGCCGTCGTCTGCATCCACGGTCTCACCGCGAACCACGTCTGCTGGGCGAGCGTGGCCGACGTGCTGTCGCCCGCCTACCGGCTGATCGCCTACGACCTGCGGGGGCGCGGCGAGAGCGACAAGCCGGACAAGGGCTACAGCCTCGCCCTCCACGGTGAAGACCTCGAAGGGCTGCTCGATCACTTCGGGCTCAGGAAGGCAGTACTGATCGGGCACTCGCTCGGGGCCCACATCGCGCTGCGCTTCGCGGCCACGCGGCCGGCGCGCGTGGCCAAGCTCGTGCTCGTGGACGGGGGGCTCGACGTCCGACCCGAGGTGCTGGACTCGCTGCGCCCCGCGATCAACCGGCTGGGCGTCGAGTTCCCGTCGCTGGACATGTTCCTCGGCTTCGTGCGGATGCTGCCGATGTTCGAGGGGCGGTGGAACGACTACCTCGAGCGCTACTTCCGCTACGACGTGGAGGTGCTGCCCGCGGGCACGGTGCGATCGAAGGCGGCGCGCCACGCGATCGAGGAGGAGATCGGCAATCTCGAGCGCGAGCGGCTCTGGGTCTACCACCACCAGGTCAAGGCGCCGACCCTGATCTTCCGGGCCCCCGACGGGCTGCTCACGCCCACCGACTGCCTGATGACCCAGGACGAGGCGGACGCGATGGCACGCGCCATCCCGCGCGCGAAGCTGGTCGTGGTGCCGGGCACCAACCACTACACGGTGCTGCTCGGCCAGAATCCGAAGGTCAAGACGGCGCTCCGCGCCTTCCTCAAGGGGAACTAGCGACGGCGGCGGCCCCGGTCGTCTCCACCCGGGACCTCACGATCCGCTTCGGGGGCCACGTCGCGGTGGACCACGTCACCCTCGACGTGGCCCCGTTCACCCTGAAATCGATCATCGGCCCCAACGGGGCCGGCAAGACCACCTTCTTCAACCTGCTGAGCGGGCAGTATCGGCCGAACGCGGGCCGCGTCCTCTTCAAGGGACGGGACGTCACGAGCCGGGGCGCGGCCGCGCGGACCCGGCTCGGCATCGGCCGTTCCTTCCAGCTCACCAACATCTTTCCGACCCTCACCGTGCTCGAGAACGTGCGGCTGGCCGCCCAGTCGCGGCGCGGGATCGGCTTCAACGCGTGGCGCAGCTACCGCCGCTTCCCCGATCTGGAGGACGAGGCCTACCGCCGGCTCGAGAGCGTGTTGCTCGAGCGGAAGTGGAGCGCGCCGGCGGGCTCGCTGGCCCACGGCGAGAAGCGGAAGCTGGAGCTGGGCATCCTGCTCGCGCTGGAGCCCGAGGTGCTGCTGCTCGACGAGCCCACCGCGGGCATGTCGCTCGAGGAGGTGCCGACGATCATCGGCCTCATCGAGGGGATCCGGGCGCGCCGCGACCGGACCATCCTCCTCGTCGAGCACAAGATCGACATGGTGATGGCGCTGTCGGACTCGATCGCGGTGCTGAAAGACGGCCGCCTCATCGCGGACGGGCCGCCCGCCGAGGTGAGCGCCAGCGCGGAGGTGCAGGCCGCGTACTTCGGGGCCGCGCATGGCTGACGTGCTCGAGCTGGAGGCGGTGCACACCGACATCGGCCAGCACCACATCCTGCAGGGCGTCTCCCTGCGCGTGCGCGCCGACGCGGTCACCGTGCTGCTCGGCCGCAACGGGGCGGGCAAGACCACCACGATGCGCACGATCATGGGAGTGCTGCGCCCGAGCCGGGGGTCGGTGCGCTTCGAGGGGCGCCCGATCCACACGCTGACGCCCCACGCCATCGCGCGGCTCGGCATCGGCTACGTGCCGGAGGGGCAGGGGATCTTCGCAACCCTCACCGTGGAGGAGAACCTGCGCGTGGCCATGCTCGCCGAGAGCGCGGAGAGCCGCGAGCGCCTGCGCCGGGTCCTCGCGCTGTTCCCCGACCTCGAGCGATTCCGCCAGGCGCGGGCCGGCACGCTCTCGGGGGGCCAGAAGCAGATGCTCGCGATCGGCCGCGCCCTCGTCAACCCGGTGCGGCTGCTCCTCATCGACGAGCCGTCCAAGGGGCTGGCCCCCATCGTGGTCGAGCACCTGATCGACGCGCTCCAGGCCATGAAGCGGCAGGCCACCGTGGTGCTGGTGGAGCAGAACTTCGCGATGGCGAGCCGGCTCGGCGACGACTGCTACGTGATGGACGACGGCCGCACCGTGCACGCGGGCCCGATGGCGGCGCTGGCCGCCGACTCGGCCCTCAAGCGGAAGTATCTCGGAATATGAAGCGCGCGGCCCCCCTCGTCATCGGCGCGGCCCTGCTCCTGCTGCTGCCCCTCGTGGCCATCGAGCCCCGGGCCTGGCTCACCCTCACGGTGGCCGGTCTCGCGATGGGCATGCTGATCTTCCTGGTCGCCTCGGGCCTCACCCTGATCTTCGGCCTCATGGACGTGCTGAACTTCGCCCACGGCGCGCTCTTCTCCTGGGGCGCCTACGCGGGCTTCACGGTGGCGATGCTGGTCAACGGTCACTGGGGCTGGGCCGCGTCGCCGTCCGTCGTCGCCAACGCGGGCCTGTTCCTGCTCGCGGTGGCCGCGGCCGTCGTGGTGGCCTTCGGGCTGGGCATTGCCCTGGAGCGGGTCATCGTGCGCCCGGTGTACGGCCAGCATCTGTTCCAGATCCTGATCACCCTCGGCGCCACCATCGTGCTCGAGGAGCTGATCCGCATCGCGTGGGGCCCGAACGACCAGGTCATGCCGGTGCCGCTCACCTTCCAGGGCTCGTGGGACGTGGCCGACGTGGTCGTGCTGCGGTTCCCGGTCATCGCCATCGGGCTCGGGGCGCTCGTCTACGGCGGCATGCTCTGGCTGCTCAACCGCACCCGGGTGGGACTCATCGTGCGTGCGGGGGTCGAGAACAACGAGATGGTCCAGGTGATGGGCCACGACATCCACCGCTACTTCACGGGCGTCTTCGCGGTGGGCTCTGCGCTGGCCGGCGTGGGCGGCCTCATGTGGGGGATGTTCAGCCAGTCGATCCGGCCGTCCATGGGCGGCGAGCAGCTCATCTTCGCGTTCATCGTGGTGATCATCGGCGGCCTCGGCAGCGTCACCGGCTCGCTGGTGGGCGCGCTGCTGGTCGGTCTCTCGTACAATTACGTGGCCTACCTGGTGCCCAAGGCCGCCATCGGCGTGACCATGGGCATCATGGTGCTGGTGCTGCTCGTCCGCCCCACCGGCCTCTACGGAGTGGGCAAGTGAGCGCGCCGGCTCCCACCCCGGTCCAGGCCGCGCGCTCGGCGGCGCGGCGGGAGCGCTGGCGTGCGCCCTCGCTCTACGTGCGGCTGGCCCTGCTGGCCGCCTGGGTGCTCCTGCCCGCGGTGGTGCCCTCGTACCAGATGCTCGACCTCGCGCTCAAGATCGCGCTCTTCGCCACCCTGGCCGCCAGCTACGACGTGGTGATCGGCTACACCGGCATCGTCTCGTTCGGGCACGCGATGTTCTTCGGCTTCGGTGCCTACGCGGTGGCCCTCGCGGTGGGCAGGCTCGGCGCGTCCACCTACGGTCACCTGCTGCTCGGCTTTGCGGCCGGCATCGTGATCTCGGGCGTGCTCGCCGTCGTGGTGGGGGCCTTCTCGCTGCGGGTCAAGGCGATCTTCTTCGCGATGATCACGCTGGCCTTCGCGGAGTTCGCGCTGATCCTGGCCGTGCAGTGGGGCGCGCTCACCGGCGGCGAGGACGGGCTGTCGCCGAAGCTACCCGGCGTCTTCGCGGCGGGCGCCCCGGGCGCCTTCGGGCTGAGCGGCCGGCTCGTCACCTACTACACGTTGCTCGCGATCTGTCTCGGGCTCTTCCTGCTCATGAGCCGCTTCGTGCACTCGCCGCTCGGCCGCACCCTGCAGGCCATCCGCGACAACGAGCTGCGCGCGGAGGCGCTCGGCTATCGCACGTTCGTCTTCCAGCTCATCGCCTCCTCCTTCGCCAGTGTGGTGGCGACGGTGCTCGGCGGCTGCTACACGATGTGGGTGCGCTACGTCAACCCGGAGTCCGCGCTCGGCATTCCGATCATGCTCGACGTGCTGCTGATGGTGATCATCGGCGGGATCGGCACCCTCTACGGCGGGGTCGTGGGCGCCGCCTTCCTCCTCGGCGCGCGCACGCTTCTGCCCAACCTGCGCGGCCTCGGCGCCTCCGTGTTCGCGGGCTCGGAGATCCTGCAGCGGCTGTCGGAGCGGTGGCTCCTCTACTTCGGCATCCTCTTCGTCCTCGTGGTCTTCTTCTTTCCGCGGGGCGTGCTCGGGACACTTCGGGAGATGGCGGCGCGGCGCTCGACGGCACCACCCGAGGGTTGATCCTCTCTTGTTCGACGAGGGTTTCGGGTATGCTGTGCCTCAACATGCCCGCCCGAGATTACGACGCCATCGTGGTGGGGGCCAGCTTCGGTGGCCTCGCCGTCGCCCGCCAGCTGCGGGGAGAAGTTCTCCTGCTGGATCGGAACGAAGTCGGCAGCGTGCAGACCTCCGCCTGCGGCACGCCCCTCTGGGTCCCGGTGAACCTCGGTGTGCGTGACAGCGTGCTGCAGGTGCACGACTGGCTCGAGGTCCGCACGCCCACCCGCACCGTCCGCTACGACCTCTCGAGCGTGCCTTTCTGCACCTTCGACTACCGGGCGTTCTGCGAGGGGCTGCTGGCCCAGTGCCGGGTGCGGTTCCTGCGCACCTCGGTGTTGGGGATCCAGGATGGCGCGGTCGTCACCGGCGAGGGCCGCTTCACCGCGCGGATCATCGTGGACTGCTCGGGCTGGCGGCGCGCGATCACCGGGGGGACGGCGTTCGAGCCGGGGCGTCATCACTCCTTCGGGCTCGAGACGCACACTCCGCTCGAGGACCAGGGCCTCACGTTCCTGCTGGACCGACGGCTGATCCCGCAGGGGCTCGGCTGGATCTTCCCGGTCGGGAAGGGGAGCCTGGTGGGCCTCGGCTCCTACGCGGGTCGCTCGAAGCTCAAGCCGGCGCTGGAGCGGTTACTCCGTGATCACGGCACCGCGGCCGGCTCGTACCACGGCACCTACTTCCCGAACCGGTTGCTCCGTCCCACCGTGGGCGGCATGTTCGCGGTGGGCGATGCGGCGGGGCAGTGCCTGCCGCTCACCGCGGAGGGCATCCGGCCCGCCCTCTACTTCGGCGGTGAGTGTGGCCGGATCGTGCAGCGCATCCTCGAGGGCGGCCACTCGGTCGAGGCGGGGCTCGAGACGTACCGCAGGCTGGTCGCTCGCTATCGGCGGCCGTACCGGGTCTTGCAGTTCGCCCAGTGGATGGCCGCCCACACGCCGACGCGCTGGTTCGCGATGGTGACCCAGCTCGCGGCGACGCGGCCGTTCCTGCCGCGCTGGTGGCCGCGCTACGGCCGGTTCGGGCGCGCCGAGCGGTCGGGTGTGCCCGCGGCGACCTGAGCCGGGAGCGCCCGGCGCGTGACGAACGGGGTATCAATGATGATGCCGCTGCAAGGGATGCGAGCCGGATGAGCACGCGCGTCCGCTGGGCCATCGCGGTGGGCGTGAGCGGGCTGGTCGTCGGCTATTGCGGGTGGCTCGTCTGGACCGACGCGCCCATCTATCAGTTCCTCGTCCGGCTCTACGCCGACAAGCTCTTCCTCAAGCGGACACTGCGCGAGTGGGGGGTGCTCGCGCCGGTGATCTTCATTGGCCTGCAGGCGCTGCAGGTCATCATTTCCCCGATCCCCGGCGAGGCCACCGGCATCCTCGGCGGCTACCTCTTCGGCCAGTGGCTCGGCCTGTTCTACTCCACCATCGGGCTCACCATCGGCTCGGTCGTGGCGTTCGCGATCGGCCGCTGGCTGGGCGTCCACTACGTGAAGAACCTGGTGAGCGCGGAAACCTGGAACCGGCTCGGATTCATCGTCGAGGCCGAGGGGGCCGTGCTGTGCTTCATCATCTACTTGATCCCCGGGCTGCCCAAGGACATCGTCTGCTACCTGTTCGGGATCAGCCCGATGCCGATGTGGGTGTTCGCCCTCGTCTCTGGCCTCGGCCGGATTCCCGGGACCTGGGTCCTCTCGGCCCAGGGCGCTCACACCGCGGCCGGCGACTACATGCAGGTCATCCTGGTCTCGGCAGTGGCGGTGGCGGTGGCCCTGCCGCTCTACTACTACCGGCACCGGATCACGGAGTGGTTCCAGGGTCGCAGCACCCCGCGGGCGACGGAGCCGGACCGGCCCCCCAACGGGGGGCTTGACAGAGAGAAGCCCGGCCCGTAGACTCGGGCCCACTTTGGAGGCTTTGAGCCAGGTGCATACGACGGCAGCGGGAACGAGCGGCAGCCACGGCGCGTGGCGGTCGTATTTTTACTTTCCCACCGTCCGCCCCCTGGCTCCCATGAGCTGAACGCGAGGAGCCACGGGCGGACGAACCGGCCCGTGGCGCCAGAGAACGATAGACGCCGCGGGCAACCGGCCCGCGGCGTTTTAGTTTCTACGGCCAGGGGAGAACGGGAACGACCGGCAACGAATGTCCGCCGTCTGGGGGAGTGCGAGGGCCATTTCGGGGCCCCCGCAGCTGAAGAGCCTTGAAGGCTTCAAAGAGGAGGTTCACGTGATCATCGTGCTCAAGCCAGGATCCAGTGACGCCGACATCGAAGACGTCTCACGCCGTGTGCGGGATTTCGGGTTCAAGACCCATCTCTCCCGCGGGGAGGTGCGCACCATCGTCGGCGTGGTCGGCGACGACCGCGCCAAGGAGCAGTTGCTCGCGCTGCAGTCGCTCGACTGCGTGGAGAGCGTCGTGCGCATCCTGCAGCCCTTCAAGCTGGCGAGCCGGGAGGCGCATCCCGACAATACCCAGTTCAAGGTCCACGGCGTGCCGATCGGCGGCAGTCAGATCGTGGTCATGGCGGGGCCCTGCTCGGTGGAGTCGCAGCCCCAGCTCAACGCGGTGGCCGAGGGGGTCAAGGCGGCCGGCGCCCACATCCTCCGGGGCGGCGCGTTCAAGCCTCGTACGTCGCCCTACGCCTTCCAGGGACTCGAGGAGGACGGGCTCACGCTGCTGAAGGAAGCGAGCAAGAGCACGGGGCTGCCGGTGGTGACCGAGGTCATGGAGCCGGACAAGGTCGAGGTGGTGGCCCAGCACGCCGACATCCTCCAGATCGGCGCCCGCAACGTGCAGAACTTCTCGCTGCTCAAGCGGGTGGCCGAGTGCGGCAAGCCGGTGCTGCTCAAGCGCGGCATGTCCACCTCGATCCAGGAGTGGCTGCTCTCCGCGGAGTACGTGCTGGCGGGTGGCAACCCCAACGTCATTCTCTGCGAGCGCGGCATCCGAACCTTCGAGACCTCGACCCGCTACACCCTCGACCTCAACGCGATCCCGGTCGTCAAGAAGCTCTCGCACCTGCCGGTGGTGGTCGACCCGAGCCACGGTACCGGGCACTGGGAGTACGTCTCGGCGATGGCCAAGGCCGGGCTCGCGGCGGGCGCCGACGGGCTCATCATCGAGGTGCACAACAACCCGGCCGAAGCGCTGTCCGACGGCCCGCAATCACTCAAGCCCACCAAGTTCGCGCAGCTCATGACCGAGCTGCGCCCGCTGGCTCAGGTGCTCGGGAGAACCCTATGATCATCGTGCTCAAATCCGGCATCAGCGACGCGGACGTCAACGACGTGTGTCGCCGCATCACCGAGATGGGCTACGGCCCCCACGTGATCCGCGGCGAGTTCAAGACGATCGTAGCCGCGGTCGGCGAGGAGCGGGGGCGGCCCGACCTCCGCCTGCTGGAGGCGCTCGAGACCGTCGAATCGGTGATGCCGGTCCAGCAGCCGTTCAAGCTGGCGAGCCGCGAGGTGCGCCGCGAGTCGAGCGAGGTGCGCATCAACGGCGTCACGGTGGGCGGCCACGACGTGGTGGTGATGGCCGGCCCCTGCTCCGTCGAATCCGAGGCGCAGATGCTCGAGGTGGCGGAGGCGGTCAAGGCGTCCGGAGCCAAGGTCCTGCGGGGCGGCGCCTACAAGCCGCGCACGTCCCCCTACGCGTTCCAGGGGCTCAAGGAGCAAGGGCTGCGGTATCTGGCGGAGGCGCGCAAGCGCACCGGCCTACCCGTGGTCACCGAGGTGCTCGAGACGGAGAGCGTCGAGGTGGTCGCCGAGTACTCGGACATCCTCCAGATCGGCGCCCGCAACATCCAGAACTTCACGCTGCTGCGCCGGGTCGGCGAGATCGGCAAGCCGGTCCTGCTCAAGCGCGGCATGGCCACCAGCATCCAGGAGTTCCTGCTCTCCGCCGAGTACATCCTCTCCGCCGGCAATCCCAACGTGATCCTCTGCGAGCGCGGGATCCGCACCTTCGAGACCGCCACCCGGTTCACGCTCGATCTCAACGCGGTCCCGGTCATCAAGAAGCTCTGCCACCTGCCGGTGGTGGTGGATCCCTCCCACGGCACCGGCCACTGGGATCTGGTGGCCCCGATGGCAAAGGGCGCGGTGGCCTGCGGCGCCGACGGCCTCATCATCGAGGTGCATCCGCGGCCGGAGGAGGCACTCTCGGACGGGCCGCAGTCGCTGAAGCCGTCGAAGTTCGCGCAGCTGATGCGCGAGCTGCGGCCGGTGGCGGAGGCGGTGGGGCGGGGGCTGTAGCCGCTCGACTAGACGGCGGGCGCGGCTTCCTGGCCGGCCAGATCGAGGGTCTCGCGGACGCGGGCGATCAGGGCGCCGGGCGTGAACGGCTTCTGCAGGAAGGCGGTGCCGGCTCCGAGGACGCCGTGGCGGATGACCGCGTCGTCGGTGTAGCCCGACATGTACAGCACGCTCA
>Ga0335085_10006388_pt1 | contig 18614 bp, 13 predicted proteins | sample Lox_Sample_45_FD_206712 | JGI IMG/M metagenome (GOLD analysis project Ga0335085, IMG submission 206712) | Soil microbial communities from Loxahatchee National Wildlife Refuge, Florida, United States - Lox_Sample_4.5 | ecosystem: Environmental > Terrestrial > Soil > Wetlands | place: USA...
GAGAGGAGCTCGCTCGGGCGGTCGAGCGCGAGGTGGGCGAGGATTCGGCCGGCGATGCGCGTGCTGCCGAGCCCGTGGCCGGTGAATCCGAGGCCGTAGAGGGCGCGGCCGCCCAGGGCGCGGCCGAAGAACGGGGTGAGCCGGGTGGTCGAGCAGATGGGCCCGCCCCAGGCGTACGGCCACTCGAGGCTCGCGAGCTGCGGGAAGGTCCGCCGCCAGCTCGCCTTCAGGGCGTCGTAGTGGGGCTGGGAGTGGTCGCAGGCCTCGTCGACGCGGTTGCCGCGGTAGTAGGCGGCCTCGCTCGTGCCGAAGAGCACCCGGCCGTCCGCCGTCGGGCGGTAGTAGTTGAAGAACGTGCGCCCGTCGGTGACGCCCTGGCGGCCCTTCCAGCCGATCGACTCCCACTGGGCGGGGGTGAGCGGCTCGCTCACGAGGATGTAGTCGTAGAGCGGGATGAAGCGGTGCCGCACGCCGGGCACGAGGTGGTGCGTGTACGCGCTCGTCGCGAGGATGGCGCGCCGCGCCCGGATCGCCGTGCCGCGGGCCCGCAGGCGCACCCCGGCTCCGTGCTCCTCGATCCCCGCGACCGGCGTCCGCTCGTACACCCGGACCCCGAGCCGCTCGGCCTCGCGGCGAAGGCCGTCCGTGAAGCGCGCCGGATCGAGGATGCCGCCGCCCCGGACCTCGAGGCCGCCCACGTAGAGCGGCGAGTGTACCTCCGCCTGCATCTCCTCGCGGGAGAGAAGCCGGTGGGAACCGATGCCCAGGCCCCGCGCGATCTCGACGTTGCGGCGGGCCTCCTCGAGGTGACCCTCGGTGAAGGAAGCCATGAACCGCCCAGAGGGTTCCCAGTCGCAGCGGATGTCCCGGTCGCGGAGGAACGCCGTCAGCTCCGCGACGTTCGACTCGCCCAGGGCGGCGAGGCGAGCGGCCTCGGCCGGGCCGAAGTGCTGGATGGCGAGGCCGTGGGTGTGGTCGACGGTCTCGGCCAGCATGCCCGCGTTGCGCCCGCTGGCGCCCCAGGCCGCCATGCCCTGCTCGACCACCGCCACGTCGCGAGCGGGCTCGAGCTCCTTCAGGAAGATCGCCGTCCAGAGCCCGGTGAGCCCCCCGCCGACGATGACGAGGTCGTGCTCGGCCGGGGCCTCGAGCGGCCTCGGGTCGCGCCTCGGCAGGCGCGCCAGCCAGTAGCAGGTCTCCTCGATGGGGCGCACGCGTCCTCCCGGTCGGCCGCCTTCAGTACCAGCCACCTCAGTACCAGTTGATCGCCTTCTCGGAGAGGTTCACGTGGACCTGCTTCGTCTCGAGGTACTCCTCGATGCCCGACGACCCGAGCTCGCGCCCGTAGCCGGAGCGCTTGTAGCCGCCCCAGGGCGCCTCCACGTAGGTCGGCTGCATGTGGTTCACCCAGACGATGCCGGCCCGCAGGGCCTTCACCACCCGCACGGCCCGGTTGAGGTCGCGCGTCCAGACCGCCGCGGCGAGGCCGTACGGGGTGTCGTTCGCGAGACGGACGGCGTCCTTCTCGTCGTCGAACGGCATCACCACGGCGACGGGGCCGAAGATCTCCTCCCGGGCGATGCGGGCCGTCGGCGCGACGTCGTGGAAGATCGTCGGCTGCACCCAGAAGCCGCGCTCGAAGCCGGGCGCCTTCCCGCCGCCGCAGGCGAGCTTCCCCTCCCCCTTGCCGATCTCGATGTACCGGAGCACCCGGTCGTACTGCTCGCGGGAGACGAGCGGTCCCATCTTCGTCGCGCGGTCGAGGGGCGGGCCCAGCCGGATCCGCCTGGCCTTCTCGACCATGGCCTCGACGAATCGCGGGTAGATCGAGCGCTGCACGAGGATGCGGCTCCCCGCCGAGCAGATCTCGCCCTGGTTGAAGAAGACGCCGAAGAGCGCGCCGTCGACGGAGGCCTCGAGGTCGGCGTCGGCGAAGAACACGTTGGGCGACTTCCCGCCGAGCTCGAGCGTGACGCGCTTCAGCGTCTCGGCGCCCTCGCGGGCGATGAGCTTCCCGACCGCCTCCGAGCCGGTGAAGGCGATCTTGTCCACGCCCGGGTGGCGCACGATGGGCGCGCCGCAGGTCTCGCCGAATCCGGTGAGGATGTTCACCACGCCGGGCGGCAGGCCCACCTCCTCGAGCCAGCCCGCGAGCACGAGCGCGGTGAGCGGCGTCTGCTCCGCCGTCTTGAGCACGCAGGTGCAGCCGGCAGCGAGCGCCGGGGCGAGCTTCCAGGCGGCCATGAGGAGCGGGTAGTTCCACGGGACGATCTGCCCGGCCACGCCCATCGGCTCCTTGAGGGTCAGGCTGAGCGCGTCGTCCGGCACCGGGTTCACACCGCCCGAGGACTTCGTGGTGAGGCCGCCGTAGTACTCGAAGCAGGTGGCGACGTCGGCGATGTCGAGCTCGGCCTCGACGATGGGCTTCCCGTTGTTGCGGCTCTCCAGCTCGGCGAGCTCGGCCTGGCTCCGGCGGACCTTCTCGGCGAGCCGGAAGAGGATGCGCCCGCGCTCCTGGGCGGTGGTCCGGGCCCACGGCCCCTCGTCGAAGGCGCGGCGCGCGGCCGCCACCGCGAGGTCCACGTCCTCCGGACCGCTGTCCGGCGCCCGGGCGATGACCTCCTCGGTCGAAGGGTCGAGCACCGGGAACGTCTTGCCCGAGCGGGCGGGCACGAGGCGGCCGTCGACGAGCTGCAGATGGGTCTTCGGTTCGGGCACGGGCTCCTCCTTCCCTACTTCCGCACGGCCCGATCGGTGATCTCGAGCCCGCGGTCGACGATGGCGAACGCCTCGCGCAGCTGCGCCTCGGTGATGGTGAGCGGGGGGTTCGCGTAGAAGCTGTTCCAGCGCACCATGGTGTAGAGCCCCTGCTCCCGGAAGAAGCGGTTGAGCGCCCCCATCTCCTCGCTCGTGCCGTTGTAGGGCGCCATCGGCTCCATCGTGCGCCGGTCGCGGACGAGCTCGACGATGCCGAAGAGCCCGATCGAGCGCACGGCGCCGACCGACGGATGACGGGCGGCGAGGTCGGCGAGGAGCTGCTTCATGACCTTGCCGGTCTCCCGGGCGCGCTCGACGAGGCGGTCCTCCTCGTAGACGCGGATCGCCGCCAGCGCCGCGGCGCAGCCGACCGGGTGGCTGTTGTAGGTGAGGCCGCCGTAGAACACCTTGTCCTTGAAGTGGTCGGCGATGGCGCGGCGCATGCCCACCGCGCCGAGCGGCACGTACGAGGAGGTGAGCCCCTTCGCCATCGTGATGAGGTCCGGGACGACGCCCCAGTGGTTCACCGCGAACCACTCGCCGGTCCGGCCGAAGCCCGCCATCACCTCGTCGGCCACCATGAGGATGCCGTGGCGCGTGCAGATCTCGCGGATGCCCTGCAGGTAGCCGTCCGGCGGCACGAGCACGCCGTTCGTGCCGGTGACGGTCTCCAGGATGAACGCGGCGATGGTCTGGGGCCCTTCGAGCTGGATGACCTCCTCGACGTGGGCCAGCGCGGCCGGCACGTCGTCCCAGCCCCGCTGGATGCCGTGGTACGGGTCCATGACGCGCACCACGCCCGGCATGCCCGGCTCGGCCGCCCAGCGGCGAGGATCTCCGGTGAGCGCGATCGCCCCGGCGGTGGCGCCGTGGTACGAGCGGTAGCGCGCCATGATCTTGTGACGCCCGGTGTACTGGCGGGCGAGCTTCACGGCGTTCTCGTTCGCCTCGGCGCCGCCGTTCGTGAAGAAGAAGACGTCGATGTCCCCCGGGCAGAGCTCGGCGAGCTTCGCCCCCAGGCGGGCCCGCGGCTCGGTGGCCATGAACGGGTTCGCGTAGTCGAGCGTCCGGAGCTGGGCGTGGATGGCGTCGACGATGCGCCGGTCGCCGTGGCCGGCGTTCACCGACATGAGCTGGGAGTTGAAGTCGATGAAGCGCTTCCCCTCCGGCGTCCAGAAGTGGATGCCCTCGGCGCGCGCCACCGGGATGGGGTCCACCTTCGCCTGGGCGGACCACTCGAAGAGGGTGTGCTTCCGGGTCAGCGCGACGATCTCGTCGCCGGTCATCGTGGGCTCTGCCATGGGTGGGCCTCGGCGGGCTCGGGTGGGGAGGGGGTGGCGCGACGCTAGCCTCGTTTAGTATATTAATCAAGCGACCATTATTCCGAACGGGCCTCGTCACAGCCGAAACGCGTCCCCTGGAGGAGCCGAACGTGAGCCCGACGAAGCAGCGCCCCCACGCCGTCCGCCGTGCCCCGACCGCGGCTCGCACCGCCTCGGCGCCCGCGCGCTTCGACATGGGCGCCCGCCTCCTCGAGATCCGCGAGCGCGCCGGGCTCTCCCAGCGCGGCCTCGCCGCACGGGCCGGAGTGACGAACGGGATGATCTCGCTCGTAGAGAAGAACCGCTCGAGCCCGTCGGTGGCGACGCTGAAGAAGATCCTCGACGTCTTCCCGATGTCCCTCTCCGAGTTCTTCGCCGCCGGCCAGGCGGAGGCGCCCGCCATCTTCTTCCGGGCGGCCGACCTCGTGGAGATCGCGGGCGGGGCGATCTCCTTCCGCCAGGTGGGCGCGAGCCACAGGGACCGCGCCCTCCAGATCCTGCACGAGCGGCTCCAGCCCGGCGCCGACACCGGGGCGGCCATGCTCCGCCACGAGGGCGAGGAGGGCGGCGTGGTGGTGCGCGGCGAGATCGAGCTGACGGTGGGCGTGGCCACCCGCGTCCTCAAGGCCGGCGACGCGTATGCCTTCCGGAGCGACGTGCCCCACCGCTTCCGCAACCTCGGCCGCGAGGTCTGCGAGATCGTCAGCGCCTGCACGCCGCCGTCGTTCTAGGACCCCATGTCCCCCCGGCCTCCGACCGACGTCGCCGGCGATCGGCGCCGCACCGCGGCGAGGGCGAGCCTCGCGCTGGCGGGCTCCGCGGCCTGCTGGGGGCTCGCCACGGTGGCCACGAAAGGGCAGCTCACGGACGTGCCGCCGCTCACCATGCTCATCGTGCAGCTCGCGGGCAGCGTCGCGTTCCTGTGGGGGGCCGTGCTCGTCACCCGCGCGCCGGTGAGGCTCGACCGCGCCTCCCTCGCGGCGTCGCTCTCGGGCATCCTCGAGCCCGGCGTGGCGCACACCGCGGGAACGGCGGGGCTCGCCCTCACGACCGCCAGCAACACCACGATCGTGAACGCCACCGAGGCGCCGATCACGGTCCTCCTCGCCTGGCTGTTCCTGCGCGAGCACGTGGGCGCGACGACGCTCGCCGTGGCCGCCGCGGCCGGTGCGGGCGTCGCGCTGGTGGTGCTCCCCGACCTCGAGGGAGCGGGAGGCGGCTCGGTCGCCGGGGACGCCCTCGTCCTCTTCGCCACGGTGCTGGCCGCCGCGTACGTCACCGTCTCGCGGCGGCTCGTCGCCTCCACGCCGCCCCTCCCCCTCGCGGCCCTGCAGCAGACCGTCGGGCTCGCCTGCGCGCTCGCCGCGGTCGCCGTCGCCGCCGCGCTCGGCTGGGCGCCCGCCCTGCCGCAGTTGTCGACGCGCGCGCTCGTCCTCGCCGGCCTGACCGGGGTCGTCCAGTACGCCGTCGCCTTCTGGCTCTGGCTCTCCGGCCTGCGCCACGTCCCGGCAAGCCGCGCCACCCTCTTCCTGGCGCTCATCCCCGTGTTCGGGGTGACGGGCGGCGCCGTGTTCCTCGACGAGCGGCTCCGGCCGGTCCAGTGGCTGGGCACCGCCCTCGTCCTCCTCGCCATGCACGCCCTCGTCCGGGCGGAGCAGCACACTGAGCCCCTTCCCGCCGCACCACGGAGCGAATCATGAAGAACTGGCAGCGCAACCAGGAGGTCCAGAAGCGTGCCCGGCGCGTCCTCCCGCTCGGCGTGAACTCGAACTTTCGCTTCTGGGGCGAGGGCCTCACGCCCTACGTGAAGCGGGCCAAGGGCGCACGGCTCTGGGACGTGGGCGGCAACGAGTTCATCGACTACCGCATGGCCTTCGGGCCGATCATCCTCGGCCACGCCTACGACGCCGTGGACGACAAGGTCGCCGAGGAGATCCGGAACGGCGTCCTCTTCGCGATGACCGGCGAGCTCGAGATCGAGGTCGCGGAGATGATCGTGGAGATGTGCCCGGCGGTTGAGATGGTCCGCATGGCCTGCTCCGGCACCGAGGCGACCATGCACGCCATCCGCGTGGCGCGCGCCTTCACGGGGCGAGAGCTCATCCTCAAGTTCGAGGGCAACTACCACGGCTTCCACGACCACGCGCTGTGGAGCACGTACGCGCCGGTGGAGGCGTACGGCAACCGCAGGAGCCCCATCGCGATCCCGGCCTCCTCGGGCATCCCGAAGACGCTCGGCGAGAAGATCCTCACCCTCCCCTTCAACGACGCCGAGGGCTTCGATCGGCTGATGCGCTCCGAGGGCGACCGAATCGCCGCGGTCGTCACGGAGCCCTGCCAGGGGAACTGCGCCGCCATCCTGCCGGAGCCCGGCTTCCTCGATCTCGTGCGCAGGCGCACCACCGAGCACGGCGCCCTCCTCGTGCTCGACGAGGTGAAGACCGGGTTCCGCATCGCCCGCGGCGGCGCGCAGGAGCTGTACGGGATCCGTCCCGATCTCGCCACCTACGCGAAGGCGCTCGGCAACGGCTACCCGGTGGCGGCGTTCGGCGGCCGGCGCGAGATCATGGAGATCATCGGCCACGGCGTCTCGCAGGGCGGGACCTACACCAACAACAAGCCCGGCATCGCAGCGGCCTGGGCCACCCTGCGCATCCTGCGCGACGAGCCGGTCATCGAGACGATCCGCCAGCGCGGCACGCGCCTCATGGAGGGCCTCGCCGCGATCTTCCGCGAGAACGACGTCCAGGCGGTCATGACCGGCTACCCGGGGATGTTCTCCTTCTCGCTGGGCGTGGAGCGGGTCACGAACCAGCGCGAGTGGGCGCGGAGCGACCGGGAGCGGCTGCTGCGCCTCGCCGAGGCAGCCATGGAGCGCGGGGTGATGCCCGACTACGACCCGCGCGAGCCGTGGTTCCTCTGCTACTCGCACACCGAGGCGGACGTCGACCGCACGCTCGAGGTGTACTCGGAGATCGTGAAGACGGTGCGGTAGGCGCGCCGCGTCGGGACCTTCCGACCCGGGCCAGTCGTTGACCGGCCCCATTTCATCCGGATGAAACGACGGTCGGCCCGTCCCTCACACCGCGAACCCCCACCCGGCCTTCCGCGCCGCGCGCATCCGCATGCCGCGGCGCCCGAGCCGCTCGAAGAAGAGCGCGCTGGGCACGGCCACCTCGGGGGGCTTCACCCCGGTGATCGCGATCTCGCCGGCGGCGAGCATCTGGGCGGCGATGGCCGGCGGCGAGCCGGTGTCGATGTCGAGTCCGATGCCCCACTCCGGCATGCCCTTGGCGTGGAGATCCACCACCCAGGTCGCCTTCCCCTTTCCGTCCCGGCCCTTCACGATCGCGCGGACCACCTCGTACTGCCGGAGCTTCCCCACGGGCTTCGCCCGGCGCTGGTTCATGGCCACCCGGTGGGCCACGTCGACGGGCCGCACCTTCACGCCGTCCACGTCGATCGGCTCGTGCGAGGCCATGCCGAGGTCGCGCAGGAACTTCACGCGGTCCACGAACTCCTGGTCGAAGGCGATCTTGAAGCTCACCTCCCGGATGCCCTTCTCCCGGTAGGAGAGGGGCAGCGTCGCCACCTCGGAGTGGAGCGTGAACATCGGCGACACGACGCCGACCGGCGCGGGAAACCGGTGCTTCTTCATCCCGGACATGGGCTGCACGAACCGGAACTCGCCGTCCGTGAAGATGGCCGGCGCCTGGGAGAACTCCTCGAGGATGGTCTTCAGCGAGTAGGACACCGGGAGCGCCGGCACGTCCTCGTAGCGCGTCGAGTCCTTCCCGCCCACGCGGATGTGGATCTCGCGCACCTCGTCGAGGCGCTCGGCCCCGTGGCGGGCGAGGACGTTGGCGATGCCCGGCGCCGCGCCCATGCCCAGGATCGCCGTCCTGCCCGCCGCCTGGAACCTCGCGTCGAGCTCGAGCTGCTTCCGGGTCATGTGGAAGAGGCCGCCCATGTCCACGTAATGGGCGCCGACCGCGAGCGCGGCCTCCATGACGGCCAGGTTGAGCTGGTACTGGACCGCGTTCACCACCACGAAGGCGCCGGCGAGCGCTCGCACCGCCCCGGCGCGATCGGCGACGTCGATCCCCACCGCGCGGACGCGGGGCCGCCCCTCGCCGGCGAGGCCCGCGGCGAGCGCCCGGGCCTGGGCCACGTCGAAGTCCGCGACGAGGACCTCGTCGGAGGGCGCGCAGGTCTCGACGAGATCGCGGACGGTGATGCGGCCCATCGCCCCGGCGCCGCCCACCACCGCGTGGATCCGCGGTGACGCCCCGGCGAGCTCGCGGGGGATCACTTGATCTCCCGGTTCCGGTACGGATACCAGAACGACTTCGCCTCCATCACCCAGTCGATGTGGACGTGCTTCGCCTCCCGGAACGCGTCGAGGCCCTCCTCGCCGAGCTCGCGGCCCATGCCGCTCCAGCGCGAGCCGCCGAACGGCGCGGCGTCGTTGTCGGTGAGCGGATCGTTCACCCAGAAGCTGCCGGCGCGGATGTTCTCCATCGCGTGCAGGGCGAGCTGGAGGCTGCGCGTGTAGACGATGGCGCCCAGGCCGTAGCGCGAGTCGTTGGCCATCCGGATGGCCGCGTCGGCGTCCTCGGCGACGATGAGCGAGATGACCGGGCCGAAGATCTCCTCGGTGGTGGGCAGGCTGCCCTGCTTCACCCCGGCGAGGATGGTGGGGGCGAAGAAGTTGCCCGGGCCGGGGAGCGGCTTCCCGCCGAGGAGGACCTTCGCCCCCTCCGCCACCGCCTTCTCCACCTGGCCGGCGACCTTCCTCGACGCCTCGGCGGTGATGAGCGGGCCGATGTCGGTCTCCTGCTCCATCGGGTCGCCCACCCGGAGCGTCTTCACGTACTCGACGAGGCGGGAGGTGAACTCCTCGGCGATCGCGCGCACGAGGTAGATGCGCTTCGAGGAGGTGCACACCTGGCCGGCGTTGAGGAGCCGCGCCCAGGCCACCGCCTTCACCGCCACGTCGAGGTCGGCGTCGGCGAACACCACGAAGGGGTCGATGCCCCCCAGCTCGAGGTTCACCTTCTTGAGCTGGCGCCCGGCCTCGGAGGCGATGTGACGCCCCACCTCGGTGGAGCCGGTGAAGGCGACGAGGTCCACGCCCGGATGCTGGAGGAGCGCCTCGCCAGCCCCGGCCCCGTCGCCGGTGACCACGTTCACGACGCCCGGCGGCAGGTGCTCGAAGGCCCTCGCCATCATGAGGTTCGAGAGCGGGTTCTGGTGCGGCGGCTTGCACACGACCGTGTTGCCGGCCGCGAGGGCGGGCGCCACCTTCCAGGCCATGAGGAGGAGCGGGAAGTTGAACGGCACGATGGCCGCCACCACGCCGTACGGCTCCTTCACCGTGAAGTTGAGCTGGTGCGGAGCCACCGGCGGGATCGAGTTGCCCCGGCTCGCCCGGCCCACCTCGGCGTAATACTCGAAGCAGGCCGCCACCCACTCGACGCAGTCGATCGACTCGATGAGCGGCTTCCCGGTCTCGAGCGTCATGAGCCGGGCCAGCGGGTGGCCCATCTCGCGGATCGCCTGCCCCACGTTGCGGAGGACGACGGCCTTCTCGACGCCCGGCTTCCGCCACCAGGCCTCCTGGGCCCCCCGCGCGGCGCGGACGGCGCGGTCCACGTCCTCGGAGCCGCAGTCGGGCACCACCCCGACCACGGCGCCGGTGGCCGGGTTCCGGATCTCGCGCGTGACCTTCGACCGGGCCGGCTCCCAGCGGCCGTCCACCAGGATCTTCGAGGTCTCGGTGCCAGCCATGCTCATCGCTCCGTGGGCGGCGCCACCAGGGACGACCGCAGGTAGACGAACCTCGTGCCGCTCTGCATGTAGTTCTCGATGGTGTCCACCACCGTGGCCGCCTTCATCCAGGCGGGTCCGCCCTCGACCACGCGAGCCTCGATGAGCGTGGAGAGGGAGGCGAAGCCCAGCCACTCGGCCCGGGCCCGGAAGCTGTCGAGCGCGAGGCCCTCCACCTCGGCCTGGTTCTTGAGCTGCGGCCAGACCGCCATGGCCTGCAGGTAGATGGTGTCGTTGTCGCCGTAGTTCGGGTCGTCGCGGACCCCGAGCTCGTCGTGGTTCTCGAGCGGGCTGCCGATGGCGTAGGCGACCAGCCGGCCGGAAACCCGGTCCCTGAGGCCGATGCCGACCGCGCGAAGGTGGCCCAGCGTCGCCTCGAGCGTCTCGGCCGGATACTGGAGGAGCGGGCGGCGTCCGTCGTCGGACCCGTACTGCTCGTCCTCGAGCTCGTGCACCTGCGGCAGGAGCTGCTTCGAGGCCGGGCCGTTCAGGTCCACGACCTCGAGCGTGTTGGGTGGGACGTCGATGGTGCCGGGCCGGACCTCGGGGCCGTCCGCCACGCTCGCCGGTGCGGGCGCGCCGATGAGCTCGGTCACCGCGCGCCGCAGGATGGCGAGGGCCTCCTGGATGGCCGAGGGCTCCATGTCGTACCGCGGGTAGAAGCGCAGCGTCCGCTCGCCCGCCGGGAGCAGGATGAGGCCGTTCCGGAAGGCGCGCTCGCGAAGCCACTCGCGCCAGTCCGGGCGGACCACGTCCACGGCGAGCAGGCACCCCTCGCCGCGCACGCCCTGCAGGAGATCCTTGTAGTCCTTGGCGAGCTGCTCGAGCCCCTCGCGCGCGAGCGCGCCGGTACGGCGCACCTGCTCGAGGTCGAGCCGGTCGAGGTAGCCGAGCAGGCGCAGCATGCCGACCGAGTCGCCCTCCCAGGTGGTGTTGAACTTCTTCTCCTCCTGGAAGAACGTGGCCAGGTCCTCGCTCACGAAGAGGACGCCGTTCTGCGCCTTCTTCGCCCACATCACCACGTCCGGTGGGCACGGCAGGTCGAAGTGCTCGTGCGCCCAGAGCTTGCCGGTGGCGCCCCAGCCGGTCTGCACCTCGTCGAACATGAGCGGGACGTCGTAGATGCGGGTGAGCAGGCGCAGCCGCTGGAAGAAGCTCGAGGAGGCGAAGCGGAGGCCGCCCTCGCACTGCACCGGCTCGACGAGCACGCCGGCGACGCGCTGGGCGCGCTTCATGACGGCGGGGTCGACGAGCGCCCGCTGCAGGTCGACGAACTCGTGGACCATGGCGGGCCAGGCCGAGCGGTCGGCGGGGAGGCGCGCGAGCAGGTCGTCGCACGCCTTGAGCTGGCGCCGGAACTGCTCGAGCGGCCTGGGCACCCCGGGGACCCGGCCGGTCACGAGGAGCGTCCACACCTGCTCGAGGCTCTTCTCGTCTCGGCGCTGGGTGCGCCACTTCGAGCGCGGGTCCTCGACCGGGAAGAGCGCGTGGGGCCAGTCGAACGTGGGGAAGCCGAGCCGCGCCTTTCGCTTGTGCGTCGCGGCGAGGCTCCCGAGGGTGCGGCCGTGGAAGGCCCCCTCGAACGGGACGATGAAGAAGCCCTGCTTGTCGGCCGCCGCCTCGGGCTGGCCGGGCTCCTGGGGGCTCGTCTTCACGCGGTTGAGGAGGACCGCCTTGATGGCGTTCTCGACCGCCTCGGCGCCGGTGTTGACGACGAAGTATCGGGGCGTACCGCCCGGTGCGATCTTCCCGAGCGCAGCCTTGAGCTGGAGCGACAGGACGGTCTGGTACTCGGAATGCGCGTAGCGCGACGCCACGAACGGCAGGCCGCGCAGCACGCTCGACAGAACGCCGGGGTCGTTCTCTCCGAAGGGCTGCGTGGCGATGAGCGCCCCGAGGTCCATGAAGCGGTAGGGCTGGCCCTCCGGATCGCGGTCGATCGTGGCGAGGTACGGCCCGACGCTCTCGGAGGGGTCGAACGCGATCGGCAGGGAGCTGAAGAGGCCGTTGCCGGCCGCGTCGAGGGCCTTCTGGCTGGCCGGCAGATCGCGCGCCACCGCCTTCTCGAGCAACGTCTCGGGCTCGTCGAACCGGGGCGGCACGTGGACGTGGATCTCGCCCGCGCGGTAGCGGGCCTGGAGCTCCGCGATGTGCTCGAGGAACCGGGCGGCCTCGTCCTGGGCGGCTTTCAGGGGATCGCTCCGGGCGATCCGGGTCGTGGGAGTGGGACTGCGCCGGGCGATCTCGGCCGCCTCGGTGCGCGTGGACGTGTTCATGGGAGACCTGGGGTTTGACTGAGGGTGAGCCCGGGCGCCGAAACCCGGGACGAGATGGAGCGTTCGCTCGTCCAGGAGCACCGCCTGTGCCACCACCCCCAGCATCCCATGGCGGTCCATGGGTCAAGCAAACCCCAGCGAAGTTCCGACGTTGGGCGCCGTCACGAGCCGGGCCGGGTCGCCCATGCATGCGGCCGCGCCTGTGCCATGCGGCGCCGCATTGGCGCCGCCGCACGTGGGCCAAGCCCCAGACGGGTAGGAGCCGGCCCGCGTGGAGCCGGCTCCATACCCCTCCCTCGACCTTCTTCTAGAAGTAGACGACCACCGACCCGGCGATGACCGAGTTGTTCTTCGTGTACTTGGGGTTGTCGCCCGTGCCGGTGAGCAGATCCTTGTTGCCGAAGACGGCCTGGTCGGCGCCGTCGAACCGGTACTCGCCCTTGAGGAGCACGTTCGAGTTCAGGGCGTAGTTGAGCGTCGCGGTCACGGCGAACCGGTTCGCGCCCTTGTTGGCGTCGGCGCCGGGACCGCCGGACTGGTCGGGCCCGATGCCGTTCACCGGGTCGGGGACGGTGTAATCGAGGAGGCCGCCGCCGTTCTTCTGGTTGTAGATGTAGTCGCCGCGGAGCGCGAACTCGGTCCGGACGGTGAACTTGTAGGCGGCGAGCACCGAGGCGCCGAACCACTGCGAGTCTCGCAGCTTGCCGCTGTTCGGGTCGGGGGTGATGGACGCCTTCTTCTGGGTGCCGCCCGTGACGTGGCCGTTCATGGTCCAGTCGCCGCGCGCGTACCAGGCGTCGATCTCGAGCGTGGTGTAGAGCGAGTCCTTGTTGTCGTAGATGGCGTAGTCGAGCGTGCCGTCGTTCGCGGCCGCGTAGTTCGTCTTGTAGCCCGCCGCGCCCGCGAAGCCCCAGCCCCAGAACTCGCCGACTCCGTAGTCGCCGCGGAACACGAACATGGGGACCTGCTCGCCGATGTTGCGGACCGACGCATTCATGTTGGCGAGCATGAGCTTCAGGTCGAGCTTGCCGCGCACGAGCTCGATGCCGACACCGGTGTAGGACGAGGGCAGCGTGAAGTCGAAGAGCAGGTTGTGCGTGACGTTCTTGTACATGTTGGGCGCGTAGTACTCGTAGCCCGACCAGTCGGGGATCTGGCCGGCGAAGAGCCTCGTGTCGGTGCCGCCCAGCGGGATCCACACCGAGGCCTCGTGGACGATGCTGTTCTCGCCCATCACGTCGCCGCCGCCGCGCTTCGGGTAGAGCGTGAAGTGGAACTTCGTGCCGCTGTCCATCTCCTTCTGGATGTCGAGGGCCAGGGTGGCGAAGTAGCCGTTGTCGTACGCGTACGGCTCCTTCTCGATCGGCACGATGAACTGGAACGTGCCGCGCTCCTTGTTCACGTTGTAGACGTAGGCCGGGTCGAGGTAGCCGGAGAACTTGAAGCCCTTCAGTCCCGAGGCGTCGCGCGAGTCCTCCAGCGCCTCGGTCTTCACCTTGACGCGGTTCAGGTCGGCCTCCTGCTCGGGCGTCATCGCCGCGGCCTCGGCCACCTTCTGCACGGAGGCGGCGGTGCTCGGGGTGGGGGTGGTGCCCGCGGCCGAGGCGACCGTGGTGGCGGCGGCCGCACCGGGTGTCGTGCTCTTCTCGTTTGCGACCGGGTCGTCCGCGCCGGCCGGGAACGCGCCCGACAGCGCCAGCGCCAGGGTGGTGAGCTTCAGGATCCGCATGGTGCACTCCTCTCTGGGTGAATCGAAACGGTGATGGTTCCGGGTCAGGCTCGTTGCGCTGCGGCGATCTCCGCGGCGCGGAGACGTTCGTTGCGGGCGATGATGAGGCTGCCGGCCACCACGCCGGCGGAGACGACGCCGATGATGAGGGTGGCCGCCGCGTTGATGTCGGGCCGCATGCCCAGCCGGGCCCGGGAGAAGATGACGAGGGGAAGCGTGGTGGCGCCCGGCCCGGACAGGAAGGCCGAGAGCACCACGTCGTCGAGCGACAGGGTGAAGGTGAGCAGGAAGGCGGAGACGAGTGAGTTGAAGATGAGCGGCAGGGTGACGAGGAAGAACACCTGGATCGGACGGGCGCCCAGGATCGTGGCCGCCTCCTCGAGATCCTTGTTGAGCTCCTGCAGGCGCGCCTGGATGACGACCGTGGCGTAGGCGAGTCCGACGAGGAGGTGACCCATCCAGATGGTGAGCAGGCCACGCTCGGGGAACCCCAGCCAGCGCTGCGCGGTCACCAGCATGAGCAGGAGCGACAGGCCGATGATCACCTCGGGCATCACCAGCGGCGCGTTGACCATGCCCGAGAACACGGTGCGCCCCAGGAAGCGGCGGTAGCGGACCAGCGTGAACGCGGCCAGGATGCCCAGCACCACCGAGGAGAGCCCGGTGTAGAAGGCGATGCGGAGCGAGAGCCAGAGCGCGGTGATGAGCTCGCGGTCGCGCGCCAGGTCCCGGTACCAGCGCAGCGAGGTTCCTCCCCACACCGCCTGCAGCGGGGACTGGTTGAACGAGTACACGATGAGCGCCGCCATCGGCATGTAGAGGAAGACGAAGCCGGCCACGAGCCAGCCCCGGCCGAAGAGACGGTTGAAGCCCATCGCGTGGAGGAAGCGCCCGAGGCTCACGTGCGCACCTCGGTGGCCTCGGCCTGGTACTTGTTGAAGAACGCCAGCGGCACGATGATGAGCAGGATCACCACCACCGCCACGCTGGCCGCCATGGGCCAGTCGTTGTTGCTGAAGAACTCGTCCCAGAGGACGCGGCCGATCATCAGCGTCCGCGGCCCGCCCAGGAGCTCGGGGATGACGTACTCGCCGATGCAGGGGATGAAGACCAGCATCGAGCCGGCGATGATCCCCGCCTTCGAGAGCGGGACCGTGATCTTCCAGAAGCCCACCCACGGCGTTGCGCCGAGGTCCGCCGCGGCCTCCAGGAGGCGCAGGTCCATCTTGGAGAGCGTCGCGTAGAGCGGCAGGATCATGAACGGCAGGTACGTGTAGACCATGCCGATCGTCAGCGAGAACGGCGTGTTCATGAACAGGCCCTGCGACGGGATGAGGTCGAGCCTCACCAGCAGGTCGTCCACGTGCAGCGCCACGAGGAGCCGGCAGACCCAGCCGCCCTCGGTGAGCAGGCCCTTCCACGCATAGACGCGCAGCAGGAAGGACGTCCAGAACGGCAGCATCACCATCATGAGCAGGCCGGGCTGCGCGGTCGGCCTCGCCCGGGCCATGAAATACGAGAACGGGTAGCCGATGAAGAGGCACCAGAACGTGGTGATCGCGGCGTACCTCATGCTGGAGAGGTAGGTCTTGCCGTAGAGATCGTCCTTCAGGATGAACAGGTAGTGGTTGACGTTGATCGCCAGCGAGAGGATGCCCTCCTTGAACTGGAGGATCGGCTGGATGACCACCCCCTCCATGTCCGTGAGGCTCATCCGCAGGATGATGAAGAACGGGAACAGGAAGAAGATCAGCAGCCAGACGTAGGGGACGACGATGACCGCCTTCCGCCCGTGCTTGCGGAAGAGCGGGTGCGCGTGCATCCGGTCGAAGAAGGAGGTGGCGAGGGGCCGGTGGCTCATGGCTCTGGACCGGTCACTGGGTGAGGACGACCTGCGCCGTGTCCGGCCAGGTGGCCCAGGCCACCTCGCCGGCGGCGGGGGCGTCGGCCCGGTGCCGGTCGACGTTGCTCTCGCTGACCTTGAGGCGGCGGCCGCCCTCGAGCTCTAGGATGTAGACGGTGAAGCTCCCGAAGTAGGAGCGGTCGCGCACCGTCCCCTTCACGTGGTTGACCTCGCCGTCCGGCCTCGTGCGGCTGAGGCGGATCTTCTCCGGGCGCACCGCCACCGCGACGTCCATGCCGACGTTGCCGGTGATGCCGTGGCCCACCCGGTGCCGGCAGTAGACGCAGTCGATCTCCACGAAGTCGGGCTCGTCCACCACCACCTTGCCGTCCATCAGGTTCACGCTGCCGATGAAGTCGGCGACGAAACGTGTCGTGGGCGTCTCGTAGATCTCGCCGGGCGTGCCGACCTGGAGGATCTTCCCCTCGCTCATCACCGCGATGCGGGTGGCCATGGTCATGGCCTCCTCCTGGTCGTGCGTCACCATCACGCAGGTGACGCCGACCTCGCGGATGATGTTGGCGAGCTCGACCTGGGTCTCCTCGCGGAGCTTCTTGTCCAGCGCGCCCAGCGGCTCGTCGAGCAGCATGAGCTGGGGCCGCTTCGCGAGGCTCCGCGCCAGCGCCACGCGCTGCTGCTGCCCGCCGGAGAGCTGGTGCGGCTTGCGCTTGCCGTACTTCTGCAGCTGCACCAGCTTCAGCATCGCCTCGACGCGCTCGGCGATGTTCGCCCTGGGCATGCCCTCGCGCTTCAGCCCGAACGCCACGTTCTCCCAGACCGTGAGGTGCGGGAAGAGCGCGTAGGACTGGAACATCATGTTGATCGGGCGGAGGTAGGGTGGGAGCCCGGCCAGGTTCTGGCCGTCGAGCAGGATGGTCCCCTGGGTGGGGACCTCGAAGCCGGCCAGCATCCTGAGCAGCGTCGTCTTCCCGCAGCCCGACGAGCCGAGCAGGGCGAAGATCTCGCCCTTGTGGATGTCGAGGCTGACGTGGTTCACGGCGAGCGAGCCGCTGCCGAAGTCCTTCACCACGTCGCGAATCTCGAGATAGGCGGGTGGGGCCGGTGCCAGGCTCATCGGGCTTCCGGGGACGGCCTAGAGGCCGGTCTTGAACGTCGTGTAGATCCGGGTCATGGCCCGCCGCGAGTCGTTGCTGAGGGCGGCGGGCAGGCTCATCTTCTTCATGTCCTCGGGGGTCGGGAACACGGTGTGGTCGGTCGCGATCTCCTTCTTCATGAACGGGGTCGAGGCGGGCTCGGTGGGATTCGCGTAGAACACCTTGTTCGTGAGGCCGGCGTTCACGTCCGGACGCAGGATGTAGTTGATCCACTTCATCGCGTTGCCGGGGTGCGGGGCGTCCACCGGGACGGCCTGGGTGTCCATGAAGACGATGCCGCCCTTGGCCGGCATGAGGCATTCGATCTTCTGGCCGGTCTTCCCCTCGATGGCGCGGTTCTTGGCGATGTTGATGTCGCCGTTCCACCCGAGGGCCACGCAGATGGAGCCGTTCGCCAGGTCGTTGATGTAGCCGGACGAGCTGAACAGGGTGACGTAGGGGCGGATCTTCGCGAGCAGCTCGGCGGTGCCGTTGTAGTTGGCGGGATCCTTCGAGTAGGACGGCTTCCCGAGGTAGAAGGCCGCGGCCGGCACGATCTCGGTGGGCGAGTCGAGGAAGCTCACGCCGCAGGACTTCAGGCGCGACATGTACTCGGGCTTGAAGACGAGGTCCCAGGCGTTCGCCGGCATGGGGAGGTCGCCGAGCGCCTTCTTCACCTTGTCCACGTTGATGCCGACCGTGGTGTAGCCCCACATCCAGACCACCAGGAACTTGTTGCCGGGGTCCATCTCCTCGAGCGCCTTCATGAGCGGACCGTTGAGGTTCTTCCAGTTCGGGATCTGGGACTTGTCGAGCGGCCTGAGCAGGCCACCCTCGAGCTGGATCTTCCCCCAGTACGACGAGGGCACCACGATGTCGTAGCCGGTGCGGCCGGCGACGAGCTTCGCGTGGAGCGTCTCGTTGGAGTCGAAGTTGTCGTAGCGGACCTTGATCCCGGTCTCCTTCTCGAAGCCCGCGATGGTGTCGTCGCCGATGTAGTCCGACCAGTTGTAGACGTTGAGGACCTTCTCTTCCTCCTGGGCCCTCGTGGGAGAGGCGAGCGAGACGAGGGCGGCCAGCGCGGCGAGGCCGAGAGGGTGGCGGTACGTGCGGAACATGCGAGGGCCTCCTGGTTCAGGGTGGATTGCGTCGGTCGCGTGAGGCGGAAGCTGGGTGGCCGGCCTGGCAGGATACGCGCCGCCGTCCCCGGCGAGCGATCCTTCGCGCTCGCCACGGCACTCGACGGGACGGGACGCGCATCGGGCGTCTTCGCGGCGTGCCATCATCGGTGGATGGGGCCGCGAATTTTGCATCCGATGTGCCACGGATCCCGAGCGGCGCCGCTCGCCTCTCCTGTCTCAACCCCGCGTCATGAAAGGATTCGCGACGCGCCATCGCGTCGACTCACGGCGTCGATGATGCGTCGTCGCCTGACTCATGCTGCCGCGCATGAAACGGCGTGCAGCGGGAGCCTATCCTCCGGGCACGTCGCCCTCGCGCCCTTCGCCCGATAGAACCCGACGCTCCAAAGGAGGCCACGGGTTGAGGATGTCGGTGCGACTGTCCGGGGTCTACGCCGAGTTCAGGCGCCGGCGCGTGTTCCGCACGCTGCTCGGCTACGGCATCGCCGTGTTCGCCACGCTCCAGGTGGCGGAGCCGGTGATCCACGGCCTCGACCTCCCCGACTGGTCGCTCACGCTCGTG